>SAMEA3663015__coassemble_533_pt1 | contig 14555 bp, 16 predicted proteins | sample SAMEA3663015__metabat2_low_PE_015 | metagenome-assembled genome bin SAMEA3663015 (sample SAMEA3663015) | pig gut metagenome | biome: pig gut; feature: pig-associated habitat; material: faeces | place: France | collected 2012 | reverse complement strand
GCGAAACTTTCAAAGAATTGGCGGCAATGAAGTTTAAAACTTCGGAGCTGCCTTTCAGTATGAAAGACCCGCAATCCGGCCTTTACGCAAACGGCATAATAGACGCCGTATTTGAAGACGCTCGGGGAAATGTATTTATAGCGGAGTTTAAATCTGATAATATTAATAAAGAGCAAGTTAAACAAAACGCCGAGAAGTACCTGCCACAAATTGAAGTTTATCTTAAAGCGGCTAAACTTCTTTTTAAAGGGAAAAATATAAAAGGAGCTTTGGTATTTTTGCGGCCGAATGAAATTTATTTTTTAGGAGATAATTAAATGTTTGATAACTTGAAAAAATTAATGGAACTTAAAAAAACGATGACGGAAGTCAAAAAACGCTTGGACGAAATGGTAATAAAAGTGGAAAGCCCGGCAAAAAATTTTGAAATGACGATTTCCGGCTCTCAGCAGGTAAAAGAACTGAAAGTTCTTACCGATTTGAAAAACATCTCAAAAGAAGAGGCGGAAAAAGATTTAGCGGAACTTTTCAACAAAGCCGTAAGGGATTCCCAAGCAATGGCCGCTCAGGCTATGGGCGGCTTGGCGAATTTGGGCCTTTAAACGGACTTGGGCAAAAAATGGAAAAACAGATTATCGCGGTAATGGGCGCGTCTTCCGACGTTAGCAAATATTGGTATAAAATATTTAAGGACATAAAGGATTACGGCCTTAACGCTTACTGCGTAAATCCCAAAATTCCGCAGGATAAACAAAACCGTATTTATAACAATCTTGCGGATTTGCCCGAAAAGCCCGATACTATGATAATCGTACTTCGCCCGGAACTTGCGGACAATGCTGTAAAACAGGCAGTTGAAAGCGGAGTAAAAACAATTTGGTTCCAGCCCGGCGCTTACAGCAAAGCCGCCGAGCAGGAAGCCCTTAAAGCAGGTTTGCGCGTACATAACGCCTGCTTTATGTTGGCGGCGGGCATTTGGTAATGCTTTACGCCGAGAAAAAAGACTTAAGATTTTCCCGCTTGGCTCTGGGCACTTGGGCTATGGGCGCGGGCAAAGATTGGGGCCCCGCCGATAAAAGCGAATGTATAAAAGCCGTACACGCGGCTTTGTCCGCAGGCGTAAATTTGATAGACACCGCACCGATTTACGGCAACTATCGGGCGGAGCTGCTTACGGGCGAAGCCTTAAAAGGCAGAAGAGATAAAGTTATATTGGCGACGAAATGCGGCCTAAAACCCGGGGAAAGGGCGGTTTCCTTCGACCTCTCCGCAAAAGCAGTGCGAAAAGAGGCGGAAGACTCTTTAAAAAGGCTTCAAACCGATTATATTGACATATATCTTATACATTGGCCCGACAGAAATACCCCTTTGGAGGAAACTTTCGGGGAATTTGAAAAGCTAAAAAAGGAAGGCAAAATACGCACCTTCGGCCTTTGTAATTTTGATGAAACTCTTTTGCTCCGAGCCAAACAAATAACCGAAGCGGACTTCGTCCAAAACGAATATTCCTTACTAAAAAGAAACGAAGCCCCCCTCAAATTCTGCGAGGAAAATAAATCCGTTTTTATGGCATACGGCGCGCTTGGCGGCGGCATATTAAGCGGCAAATACAAAAAAGAGCCGTGTCTGCCAAGGTGCAGCGTCAAATCTTTTTTTTATAGATATTATAAAGGGGAAGCGTTTTTAAAATCTCAAAAAGCGGCCGATGTTTTAAAAGAAACAGCAAACAAACATAAAGCGACGACAGCCCAGGCCGCGCTTAATTTTGTTTTGGCGCAAAGCCCTCGGGCGGTTGTTCTGTTCGGCGCGAGAAACGCAAAACAAGCCGAGGAAAACGCCTCCGCCGCAAATTGGCAATTCACACAAGAGGATTTGGATTATATAAATGAAAGACTTTCTTAAACTTCAAGAAGATTCGCGCCTGCGCGCGGAAGAACTTTTGCCGGAAGCCGGGATAAACAAAAAAAGGGAAATTTGCCGTCTGATTTTTGAAATATGCAAAAGAGACGGTTTAGAGCCCAAACAACTTTTAAACGGGGAAAAAATAAAAAATTTCGAGCAGGCAAAAAAACTCCTCTTGGCTTTAAGATATCCTTTAAGTTACGGCAAAGCACCGGCTTCAAGTTATTATTTGCCCAAGTTGGATTTGCAGGCACTGCCCGACGCGGAAATCAAACAGGAAGAATTTTATCCCAAAAATCTGTTTATTGAAAAAGAGGTTTTGGATTCCCCTTTGGCTAAAAGAGCTTTAAATTTGTTCCCGAAAGCAAAGCTTACAGTTCTTGAAAAGAAAACTTTTTGCGGCAGCCCGAATTATTCCAAACGAAAGGAAAACCTTGTAATAATAAAAGAAAATTTTGATTTTATAAAGCCGTGCCCCTGTACAAAAAACTGCTTTTGCTGCGGATACAATCTTGTAAATTTGGGCTTCGGCTGCGCTTATGAATGTTCTTATTGCTTTCTTCAGCAATACCAGAACCTGCACGCCGTGGTTCTGCCGGCAAATATTGAAGATTTTTTAAACAAAATAAACGGCGCGAAACTGAGAAAAGGGCCCTTTCCGCATATACGCATAGGCAGCGGGGAATTTACGGATTCTTTGCTGTTTGACCATATTACGGAGTATTCCTCGGCCATAGTAAACTTTTTTAAAGGCAGGGAAGAATATTTTGAGTTTAAAACCAAAAGCGCTAATATCGCCAACTTGCTCAAGCTTGAAGCTTTGCCGAATATAGTAATAGGATGGAGCGTGAACCCGCAAAATATAATCTCCTCCGCAGAACCGCTTACCCAACCTTTAAAAAACCGTTTGGCGGCGGCGGCAAAAGCCGCAAAACACGGGTATAAAACGGCCTTTCATTTTGATCCTGTAATTATCCACGAAAACTGGAAAGAAAATTATTTAGGCGTTATAGAAGAAATCAAAAATACGGTTCCCGCCGCGTCAATAGTTTGGATAAGCATAGGCACTTTACGGTTCAGCAGAGAACTTAAAAAATGCATAGAAAGCCGCTTTAAAGGCAATAAAATCCTTGACGGAGAATTTTTATTGGATTTTGACGGCAAAATGCGTTATCCAAAAGAACTGCGAAAAGAAGTTTACCAAACGCTCGCCCCCGCACTTAAGAAAGCGTTTCCTCAAACTTATGTTTATCTGTGTATGGAAGAGGCCGACCTGCAAATTTAAAAATACGCAAAAAAATCCCCCGCTTAAACGGGGGATTTTTAATCATTTCGAAAACAAAACTTATTATAAAGTTTCATCTATTGCGGCGGACATTGCCTTTACATACTCGGGATCAAAGCCAACCCATTTCTTCATTTCTCCGTTTTCATCGATAAAGAACATTGTGGGGAAACCGGTTACGCCGTTGTCCTGCGCAAACTGGGAACCGTTGTAATATACCTTTACGTTCTTCACGTTTTTAACGGGTTCAAGGGTTTTAAGATCGTCGGATTTCTGATCCACAAAAGCGATGATTACGTCAACTTCCTGGCCTTTATACTTGCCGGCCAACTCGTCGATATAAGGAATCATCCTCTTGCAGAAACCGCAAAAGCCGGCCATAGAAGCGACCAAAACCGGCCTCTCCGCACCGCCTTTCTTCAAAACAAAAGCTTCTCCGCCGTTAACAGCAGGCAAAGTGTATACGGCCGCCGTTTCCTGCGCGGCAGGGGCGGGAGCGGGCTGTTGTTTGGGGCTTTCTTTGGCGCAAGCCGCGAAAGCAAATACAGCAAAAGTTAATATTAATAATTTTTTCATAAATTTATTATAGTTTTTATTTGACGTTTTTGCACCACTTTATTAACAAAGTAATAAAAACAATGAAAAATGATAAAATGGAGATTGTGAGAAAAAGCCAATCTTCTTTATCGCGATTATTTTTTGAGCGTATGGAAATAGTCCTTATGCCGCGTTTCGGCGCGGGCATAAAATTTTCCGTATATCCTTGGGCTTTGCTGCTTTTCGCGGCGGCTTGGCTTGCGCTTACCCTTTACGCTTTATTTGCCGCGGCGCAGAATGTGGACTGCAAAATAATCAAAGCCGACAACAATATAATGAAAACCAAATTCGCGATGATTGCCGAAGAACTTTCCAGAAACAGAAAGTACATTGAAATGTCCCACACCACGGACGAGCAAATGCGCCAAATGCTCGGAATGAAAGGCGGCAAGCACATAAACCGCCCGTTCGGGGAAGAGGAAGAAATCAATTTTAAAGAAGTGTTTGCAAAGAACCCTACGGAAATAGACGAAAAACAAATAAACGAATATTTAAGCCGCACCACCGAAATGGCTCAAGAGCGTTTGGCCAGTTTCCAGGAAATAGCCTGGTTCTACGCCAATCAAAAGAACATCAGCGATTCCACGCCCTCAATAAAACCGGCGACGGACGCGGTGATAACATCGGGATTCGGATACAGACTTTCGCCTTTCGGCACTTTTATAGCCTCTTTCCACAAAGGTTTGGATTTTGCGGGCAAACCCAATTCCAAAATAAGAGTTACCGCCGACGGCGTAGTCCGCCACGCCGGCTGGGCGCAGGGATACGGGCAGGCCGTGCTTGTTGACCACGGATTCGGTTATTCCACGTTATACGGACATTTGGCCGACATCAAAGTTAAAGCGGGGGACGTAGTTAAAAGAGGACAATTTATAGCTAATATGGGCACGACGGGACGTTCAACGGGCGTACATTTGCATTACGAAGTATGGAAAGACGGAACGCCGGTCAATCCCAGAACATATTTTTAATATATCGGAGGAGTTATGGGTTTTTTAAGTAAAGACGTAAAAGCCGGGGAATATGTCTCCGTCATCAGCGAGCAGTGCCAGTTCCAGGGAACTTTGGATTTGCAGGGTTCTTTGAGAATAGACGGCACGCTTGAAGGCAATGTCGACAACGCCAAATATGTTACCGTAAGCAAAAGCGGCACGGTAAAAGGCGACATTACCGCGCAGGGCGTAGTGATAATCGGCAAAATGACAGGCGACATCGTGGCCGACAGCGTGGAAATACTCTCAGACGCGAAAATAACCGGCAATATCCGCTCCAAAAGTATATTGATAGAAGGCGGGGCCAAAGTCAGCGCGACGATACAAGTCGTCGGCGAAGAAGAAGCTTCTTTAGACGAAGAAGAAATCGCCGCGGACGAGCCTAAAAAAGCCGAAGAACCGAAAAAAGAATCCAAAGCGGAAAAAAAACAATAAAAAAGGAGATAAATAAATGATTTCCATTCTCAATAAATACAAAAACCCGATTTTAATAATCACGATTTTATTCTTTGTGGGAAGCCTCGGCTTCGTCGGCGCGGGCGTCTTTATGGAAGAATACGGCCCCAATGCGGCCATAGCAAAAGTGGACGGCGAATCCATAAAATATAAAGACTTTTTAAGAAACGTCGATTTACTCTCTCAAGAAGCCAGAAACCAAGAAGACTTTGACGAAAACGCCGAAAAAGATTTGCGTCAGCAGGTTTTGCAATCAATGATAAGCCAGCTCAGCTTGGCCCAAGCCGCACAGCAGTTCGGCATCGGCGTTTCCGACTTGGAAATCGGCTACGCCATAAAAAGCGCGCCGGTTTTTAACGTCGGCGGCGGGTTTAACAAGGACGCCTATATTTGGGTTGTAAGAAATCAGTTCCATATGAACCCGGCGGAATACGAAGCCCAGCTTAAACGCGAAAAACTGGCTTCCAAATTTCAAAACGCTTTGATTTTGGCCGCGAAAGTAACCCCGCAGGAAGAAAAAATTTTGAAAGAAGAATCCGATAAAGCCCTCGCCAAAGAAAAGAAAGGCAAAAAAACTTCCAAAAAAGACGAGGAAAGCGCCAATGCGGCTTTATCTTTGGCGGCGATACAGTTAAAAGCCCAGGATTTGCTTGCGGCTTATTCCGATAAAATCAACGCGGACAATAAAATACGGATTTTCAAAAAGGACTAAAATGAAAAAGAGCAAGGTATTGATAGTAGGCTCTATGGCCTTTGACAATATCAAAACGCACAAATCTTCCGTAAAAAATGTTTTGGGCGGATCGGCTTCTTATTCTTCAATAGCGGCCAGTTTCTTTTCCAAACCGAAAGTTATAGCCGTAGTCGGAGAAGATTTTACCAAAAAACATATAAAGCCTTTCCACGATTGCGGAGTGGATACCTCTTGCATAGAAGTTAAAGAGGGTAAAACTTTTACTTGGGCCGCTTCCTATGACAAAGACTTTAAAAACGCCACCACTCTTTCAACGGAACTGAACGTTTTTGCGGATTTCGCGCCCGTAGTAAAAAAAGAAGACGAAGCCCCGCAGGCCTTGTTCTTGGCAAATATTTCCCCCAAGCTTCAGTTGGACGTTTTAAAACAGGTAAAAAAACCGCGCTTGGTCGCCTGCGACACAATGAATTTATGGATACAAAACAATAAGCCCCAGCTGGTTAAACTGCTTAAATCTATGGATATAATTTTTGTAAACGAGGCCGAAGCCAGGCAGCTTACCGGCGTGTATAATCTTATAAAAGCGGGTAAAACCATACTGAAAATAGGGCCTAAAATAGTGGTAATCAAACTTGGGCCCAACGGCGCTTTGCTGCTTACGAAAGACGCTATGTTCCAAGTGCCGCCTTTCTTGGTGGAAGACCCTATCGACACCACCGGCGCGGGCGACACCTTCGGCGGAGGTTTTGTGGGATATTTGGCTTCCGTAAACAACTGGAACAATCTTAAGCATATTAAAAAAGCTTTGGCTTACGGAACGGTTTTGGCTTCCTTTGCGATAGAAAGTTTCAGCGTAAAGAAATTGGCCCAGGTAAAACCCGAAGACCTTAAAAAACGCTTTGAACTTTACGCCAAAGCTTGCAGTTTCTAATTTAAAGCCCGGTCAAAAAAGGCCGGGCTTGTTCCTTTCCGAAGAATTTTAAAACACAAGTTTTATTGTTTATTGGCAGAGAAAATAAAAATTGTTATAATTTATTGTCAACAGACGCCGAGGTAGCTCAACGGTAGAGCAACGGTTTTGTAAACCGTAGGTTGTGGGTTCGAATCCCATCCTCGGCTTGTTTTGCAAATTTTTAGGCAAAAACTATTTTTCAGGCGCGGTATTTTATGAGGAAAATAACCCTTTTCATACTTTTGCTTCTGCCGGCCGTAACTTTCGCCCAAAAAACACCCGCCGAAATAGCGGGCCGATTCGGCGACAGTATAGTTTCCGTAAATGTGCTTAAAAAAGACGGCTCCACACACAGCGGCACAGGTTTTATAGCCAATTCCGAAGGCTTAATCGCCACCGCAGGGCACGTAGTAAAAGATGCGGTTTTTGTAAATCTTACTTTTAAAAACGGGGTCGTCTCCGACGAAGCAGCAATAATCGACGCAAACGAAAACAAAGAAATTGATTTGGCTCTCCTAAAAATCAACAACCGTAATCTGCCCTGTGTGGAATTTACCAACGCCGACTACGTCAAAGCCGGCGAACCGATTACCGTCATAGGCAACCCGAGAAGGCTGCAAAACACCGTTACAAACGGGCTTATATCGCAAATAAGACGCGTCAGCAAAGGCGTGATATGGCTGCAAATAAGCGCGCCGATTTCCCCCTCCTCTTCCGGCTCGCCGGTATTTAACGAAGAAGGAAAAGTTATAGGAGTGGCGCTTTCAAGCCTTAAAGGAAACGACGTTCAAAATATCAATTTCGCCATACCTTCAAATTACCTTATGCAAATGATGCGTAAAAACGGTTATGTGATACCGATGCCTTCAAAATACGTCTATGAAGACACCGTTTGGGGCCGCTTTAAAAAGCACTGCGGTAAATCCTGGCGGATAATCAAAAGCAAATTTGCGAAAGTGTTTTAAAACCGATTTACAATAAAAAGCTTTTTTAGTACAATATAGGAAATAAATTTACAAGTCAGGAAGATAAAAATATGTCATATAAATGCGAAATTTGCGGGAAACAATCTGTAAGCGGCGGTTCTTACAGCCACTCCCATTTGAAAACCAAAAGAACTTTTAAACCGAACCTCCACAAACAGAAACTTGTTTTGGACGGCAAAACGCAGACCGCTTATGTCTGCTCCAAATGTATGAAATCCGGCAAAGTAGTAAAACCGGCCAAATAATAAAACGCATTGTTTTTATACCCCGCTTTACGGCGGGGTTTTTTATTTTCGAAAAATCCACTACAAAAACTCTCTCCTTCAACTTAGTTTTACTCTTTTTTAGAAATATGCAATAATTTAGCGCAAAAGCGCGTTTTATTATTGAGGGCTTATGATACACGAAGATATGCTAATTTACAATGTGAAGAACGGTAAAACCGAAGACTTCGGCCTTATAGTGGAAAAGTATAAAGATTCTTTATATTCTTATATTTTTTACAGTGTTAAGGACGAAGGTACGGCAGGTGACATCTTCCAGGACACAATGCTCAAAGCCCTTACCGAAATACAAAAATACAAAGAAGAGGGCAAATTTAAGGCTTGGCTTTTTACGATAGCGAGAAATAAAATTACGGACTATTTCAGGAAAGCCTCAAAGACCGTCAGCTTGGACGATGACGAAAACGCCCAAAGAGCGGACGCAGCGGATAATACCGAAGACAAAGCCCTCGGCAATATATCTTTGGAGGAAATATCCGCCTTCATAGATAAATTGCCGCAAGCTCAAAAGGAGGTAGTGCTTTTAAGGCAGTATCTCAGCTTTAAGGAAATAGCCGACGCGCTTTCCTGCCCGCTGGGAACGGTTTTGGCCAGAATGAGCCGGGCCGTAAAAAAATTGCAGGAATTTATGGGGGAAGAATATGCAGTCTAAACACGATGTAAAAATGGACGAGGCGGCCTTGCTCTACGCTTACGGCGAACTGCCGCAAAGCGAGGAAAAAGCCTTCCTTGAACACTTAAAAACCTGCTCCGTCTGCCAAAACACGATAAAAGCCACAAATCTTTTAAACGCGGCTTTGCCGCAGATAAAAGCGCCGGAAAGCTTGGATACCGTTCCGTACGCGAAACCGAAAAAATCTTGGTTTTCCCTGCCGCGTTTTAATTTTAATTTAAGATTGCTGACCCCTTTGGGCGCAGCCGCGGTTATAACGGTTATGGCTATCGGGTTTTATCAGACGGCGGCCATATATTCCGCCCAGAATCAAGCTGCGGCGGAAAGTAGTATAGACGCCATTTATGACAGTCTGTACACCTTGGAAGACGAAACTGAAGATTTAATCAGTTATATTGACAATCTGTAAAAGGAGGATAACAATGAAGAGAATACTTATAACGGCTATGGCCGTAGTTTTCGGGGCGGGCGTTTTGGCCGCACAGCCCAATCCCGCAGAAAGAGAAGAAAGACACAAAGAGTTTATGGAAATGAACAATCTTGTGGAAAGCTACAAGAAAGAAAAATCCAAAAAGAAAAAGGCCGCGATTGAAGAACAGGTTAAGGCAAAAGTTTCGGCCAATTACGACAAACATATCAAATTCCTTGAAAAAATGGTTGCCGATTCCGAAAAAAGGCTCGCCAAAGCCAAAGAAAAACTGGCAAAAGCCAATGAACCGGAAGCCAAAACAAAACACGTAGAGGAAGTTTCCAAAAAGATACTTTCCGGCGAGAAACCGACCCTTTTCGCCCCGCCCGCACACGATCAAAACGCAAAAATGCGCGGAAAGTTCCACGGGCGTCAAGGCAGACCCGGCGGCTGCCCTTGTATGAACAGGCCCGACAACGGCCCAGAAGCCGACGGAGAACTTCCGCCGCCCCCGCCTTTTGAAGAAGAAGCGCAGGAACCGGCTTCCGGCAAATAATATTATTCGGCAACTATAAAAGGCGGCTTTAAAGCCGCCTTTTCTTTGTAATGAACCGATGCCGCCGAACTGTTTTTAAGCGAAGCCGCCAAATATAAAAAACATATCTCCAGTAATGTTATAATATTTATATGTTTAAATATTTAAGATATATACCCCTTTTCATTTTTACTTTTATGCCGGCTGTCTTTTGTGCGGCCCAAGGTCTTTCTTTGGACGAAGGAGTAAAAAGAAGCCAATTTAATTTTACCAGAGAAAATTACGTCAGCCCGGAAGAATATCAGGAAAGCCTGGGCGCGGCGGAATCCGCCGAAGAAGAGTCTTCCGAAGGCACAACCGACCCGAACGGCCCTTGGATGATATGCAAAATAACGGCGGACGGGCTTGTTAATATCAATAAAAAAACGATTACAAAAAATATTTCCGCCAAAGAAGGCGCCCTTTATTATAAAAGCGCAATTCAGGACGACGTAGCAGCTTTAATGGCTTTAGGCAATTTTGACAATATGGAAATCGCCATAGAACAATCCTCCGGCGAGAAAAAGGACAAAGAAGATAAGCAACTCTATCCCTGCCATACTCTTACCGTCATATTAAAAGAAAAACCTATCCTTGAAAAAATAAATTATACGGGAAGGAAAGCCCTGTCCAAATCGGCCATACAAAACGCTATGGCGACCAAAATCAAAGATCCTTTCAGCCGCGCCAAACTGGAAGCGGATATGGAAAAAATAGAAGGCGCATACGCGGCAAAAGGTTACGTAAACACTAAAGCTTCTTTCGATTTTTCTTTGGACGAAAAAACCAATACCGTTACCGTTAATATAAATTTGGACGAAGGCTCCAGAACGCGCGTTAAGGAAGTCATAGTTGAAGGTTTAAACGACATTCCCGAAAAAAAGTTTATAAAACAACTTTCCAACAGGCCGAAAAAGATTTTTAAAGCGCAAAATATTCCCCAGGACCACTACAAAGCCGTAACTTATGCCAGGAACTTGGGCTATTTTGATTTTAAAATAGACGATTACTCCCCGGAATTCAACGAAGACAAAAGCAAAGTAATCTTAAAATATAAAGTTACGGAAGGCCACGACGTTGTATTCGGCGACACTACATTTGAAGGCAATAATGTCTATACCACGCCGGAATTGGAAAAAGTCATCTTTTACAAAAAAGGCAAGCGCTTCAATCAGCAGAAGTTTGATATTACCGTAAGGGATTTACAGGAAAAATACGCCAATAAAGGTTATTTGCGCGCCGATATTACCCCGCAGAAGAACCTTGACGAAGAAAACGGCGTATTGAACGTCAATTTTGATATCTTGGAAAACAACCGCGTTTATATTGACCACGTGGACATTACCGGCAACGAACAGACAAAAACTTATGTTTTTGCCAGGGAACTCACAATAAAAGAGGGCGAAATCTTCAGTTATGACAAAGTAAGAAGAAGCCAAAACAAATTAATGAACCTTGGCTTTTTAAACGACGCTCAAATTGACATAACCCCCACCAACGATATAAGCAAAGTTGACGTATCTTATAACGTAGTTGAAGGACGCCCGGGGATGTTCACGGCGGGCATAGCGATGTCCTCCTTAGACGGCTTGTACGGCGACGTTTCCTTAAACCATCTTAATTTGTTCGGCAAAGCGCAAAGGCTTTCCTTAAGGGCTTTGTTCGGCAGCAGGATTTTGGATTATACTATCAGCTGGTCAACCCCGTGGATAGGCGAAAAGCCGATAAGCTTCGGCGTTGACGCATTTAATACTCGCCGTTACCGCTCTTACAGAAGCACCAGCTCGGCCTATACGGAAAAAAGGCAGGGCGGAAGGCTAAACTTAGGCCCCAGATTTAATGACGATATGTATCTTTTAAGCTTTTCCTATACTTTTGAAAATATCCACATTTACGATATAGACGAACAGTACCAAAGCGAACTGGAAGACGGTACGACCAATGTTTCCACTTTGGGGGCGACATTCGCCATAGACACTAGGGACAATGTTTGGGACGCCACAAGCGGAAGCAGGAACTCAATCGGCATAGATCTTTCCGGCGGTCCGATGTTCGGCGACTTGGATATTTACAGGCTTACGCTGAAATCCTCTTACAATAAGACTTTGATAAATATCGGCAACGATTACCCGATAGTCCTTATGATAGGCAACAGAATGGGTATGGTAAAACCCTACGGCAGAACCGATGAAGTTCCGGCTTATGAGAGGGTATTCCTCGGCGGGGCGGACACCGTAAGGGGTTATGACACCACAGGGCAAATAGGGCCGGCCACCGGCGGAGAATTATATTATATAGGCAATGTCGAGCTTAAATTCCCGCTTGCAAGGGAAGGCAGACGCACGATAGCGCAGTTTGCGGCTTTCTTTGATATCGGCAATTCTTGGATGGATTTTAATGACGTAAAATTCCAGACCGGCACCAAAGAAGACCAATTTAAAATGGGCGTCGGCTTGGGTTTAAGGCTGGTTACCCCCTCCTTACCCATTAGGATAGACTGGGGCTACGGTTTGAACCACCAACCCGGGGAAAAGAGAGGTTATATATACTTCTCAATGGCTAATTTGTTCTAAGCTATTGCCCGAGCGGTTTAAATCTGCTTTACTAAATTTAAAGTGATGAAAATAAAATTTATAAATTCTTTCGCTCTTTTTACTTTGCTGGCGGTTTTTTGCTCCGCCCAGCAAGCCGGCGTTGCAGCGCCGGGGCAAAAAGTATCGGGAGAAACGGCGGAAGCTTTACGGAAACTGCCGGGAACATCGGATATACCTTTGCAAAAATATGACGCAACCGCCATAGTGGAAATACCGAATATGTCCCCTAGCGAAAGCAAACCTGCCGGCGATTTCGAGAATGTATCAAACGGGGCGGAAGGTTCTTCAAGCGGGGAAGGCGAAATATCGGATTTAGCGCCCGTCCAAAACCCGCAGGCCGCCGCTTTGCAAAAACCTGTGGAAAACGCCCTTTCAACGCCTTTGGCGCAAGAGGAACTTCAGCAGGCGCAAGAACAATCCTCAAATCAAACAAAGGCGGCGCACAAAGCAAAACCGCACTTCGGCCTTAAACTTGACGGCAACGAAGAAGACGAAGAAGAAAGCGATATCCCGCCCGGCACCTTGGCGGTATACATTGATATTGAAGAGGCTTTCAACAATAACCCGTGGACGATAAAAGCCCGCAAAAACATTAAAATAGATCTCGAAGCCACGCAAGTGGAATATGTCCAAATGCAAACGCAGCTGCAGGAACTGAAAAATAAGCTTTCAAGTTTAAACAAAGACTTGGCCTATTATATGCCTTACTATCAAAATGTTCAATATATCCCGGCTTTGGGGGACGATTATCCCAAGCTTAGAACCGACAACACCGAAAACATAAGCAAAGATTTGCTTTTTTCCTCTTCAGCTACGCAGGTGGACAGTCCTTTGAATATTCCTCTTAAAATACAGCAGCTTAAAAGCTCTATAAAAGACACTAAAAAATCCATTATAGAAAAGGAAGCTTTCCTTTTGGATTACAGGGAACTTTCCAGAGAGGAAATACTCTCCCGCCAAGATTATATAGTACAGCGGATACTAAAGCAAATTTACAGCGGCATAAAAGAATACGCCGCCGTAAGGAATATAGGCATAGTGGTGGATAAAAAAGATTTGATCTTCGGCAAACCTTTAAACGTAACGCCGGAGTTTATAAAATGGATGAAAAGCTATAATAAAAAATATATCAAAGAAAACGGAGATTTATTATGAACCTTACCTTGAAACAAATAGCCGAAATGAGCCAAAGCGAGCTTAAAGGCGACGAAAATTTTAAGCCGAACAGCATTTGCGGCTTGGACAATGTGCGGGAAGGAGCGCTCTCATACAGCAATAACGCCGACAAACCGGAAGCTTTTAAAGATTTGAAGCTTGGCGCGCTTATTCTGCCGCTTGCCGCCAAGGAAAAGGAAATTCCTTTCTCCGGCAATATAATTTACGCAAAAAATCCCGAATGGGCTTTCACTTTGGTAATGAGGGAAGTTTCAACCTTGAACAAAGACGTAAAACCCGGCATTCACGAAAGGGCCGTAGTTTCCCCCTCTGCCAAAATCGGCGCAAACGTTTTTATAGGTGCAAACGCGGTTATTGAAGACGGCGCAACGATAGGCGACAATACCATAATTTACCCTAATGTCTACATCGGCAAAAACGTACAGATAGGAATGTACTGCATAATTTACCCCAATGTCGTAATACGCGAAGAATGCGTACTCAAAAATAAAGTTATCCTTCAGCCCGGCTGCGTTATAGGCTCCGACGGGTTCGGATACGTATTTAACGGCAAGCACGAAAAAATCCCCCAGCTCGGCAACGTGATTTTGGAAGACGACGTCGAAATCGGCGCCAATACCACCATAGACAGGGCAAAATTGAACCATACCGTGATAGGCGCAAACACCAAAATAGACAATTTAGTGCAAATTGGCCACAATGTAAAAACCGGTATGAGCTGCATTTGCGTTTCCCAAGTGGGCATAGCGGGTTCAACGGAACTCGGCAACGGAGTAATATTGGCGGGGCAGGCTGGTATTTCCGGCCATCTTAAAATCGGAGACGGCGCGGTTGTTGGCCCGCAGACAGGCGTTATAAGCAACGTCAAAGCCGGCGATAAAATTATGGGCTCCCCCGCGATGCCTTACGGCGATTTTATGAGGCTTAACGTAATCTTCAAAAAGTTGCCTGAACTTTATAAAGAATTGACTAATTTAAAGA
>SAMEA3663015__coassemble_460_pt1 | contig 16111 bp, 16 predicted proteins | sample SAMEA3663015__metabat2_low_PE_015 | metagenome-assembled genome bin SAMEA3663015 (sample SAMEA3663015) | pig gut metagenome | biome: pig gut; feature: pig-associated habitat; material: faeces | place: France | collected 2012 | reverse complement strand
GAAAGGATTTTCCTTTAAAATTTGGTTTCCTATTGCGTGTAAAAGGTGAGTTTTACCAAGCCCGGGCGAACTGAAAATTACAAAAGGGTTATTTGCCCTTTCGCCCATTTTTTTGACCACAGCTTCGGAAGCTTTATAAGCGAATCTGTTTGAAGGGCCTTCTATAAAGCCTTCAAAAGTGAAATAAGAATTTAATTTGTTTATAAAAGGGTTTTTTTGCTGATATACGGAATTTTCCGGCAGGGAAACATATTCCTGTTCGGGTACTTCCTCTTTTAGAGGAATAGTATATTCTATTGAGAAAGTTGTGTTTAAAATTTCCGTCAAAGCCTGAATTATAGAACTTTCATACCTGTCTTTTATTGTTTTGAGCCAAACTTCGCTTGGCAGTTCTATTTTTAAAATACCTCCTTTAAAAGAGAGTATTTTCATAGGTTTTATCCACATTTCGCAGATATCTTTACCAAGGTTATTTTCAAGTTTTTTTAAAAAATCGGCCCAAATTTCGTTTATATTAAGATTTTCCACTTTAAATATCCAAACACCCTACAAAATATTAAAAATTCAAATATAAGTAAATATTAGCAGTTTTGGCTAAAATTAGTCAATAAAGATAGATATACATTTAATATATATTATATATGCGCCGCTACTTGTAAAAATTATTTTGACGCTCTATACTTTATATTGTCTAATTTTATACAATTTCGTTTATGGAGGAACTTTAACATTATGAAATTGAAAGGATCTAAAACAGAAAAGAACATTCTTACCGCTTTTGCGGGGGAATCTCAAGCCAGAAACAGATATACTTTTTTTGCAAGCAAAGCCAAAAAAGACGGTTATGTCCAAATAAGTAAAATTTTTGAAGAAACCGCCGCGCAGGAAAAAGAACACGCCGAAAGACTTTTTAAATTTTTGGAAGGCGGAGATGTTGAAATTACCGCTTCTTTCCCCGCAGGCGTAATATCCAGCACGGAAAACAATCTTCTTGAAGCCGCCAAAGGCGAAGATCACGAATGGCAGGAAATGTATCCTTCTTTTGCAAAAGTTGCTAGGGAAGAAGGTTTTGAAGAAATAGCAGCCGTAATGGAAAATATAGCTGTTGCCGAAAAACAACATTCCGCTAGATATAAAGGATTAAGAGATAATATCTTGAACGGAACCGTATTTAAAAAATCCGTACCGGTAATATGGAGATGTTTAAATTGCGGTTATTTGCATGAAGGCCTTGAAGCCCCGGAAAAATGCCCGGCTTGCGCCCATGCCAGAGATTATTTTGAAATTCTTTGCGAAAATTGGTAAATAATTATGTCCGGAGAAATTACTCTTAACGGTAATAAGTTCTCTTTAAGCGGCGTTGAATTAAAACCGGGTTTTAAAGCGCCCGATTTTACTTTGGCCGCCAATGATTTGAGCGATGTGTCCCTTAAAGATTTTAAGGGACGCATCGTTATTTTATCAGCCGTACCTTCTTTGGATACTCCCACTTGTTCCTTGGAAACGGCCCGTTTTAACAAAGAAGCCGGAAAACTTGGCGATAAAGTAAAAGTATTGACGGTAAGTAAGGATTTACCTTTTGCGCAGGCCCGTTGGTGCGCCGCGCAAGGCGTAAAGAATTTACAAACTCTTTCCGATTATAAAAATACTTCTTTTGCGGAGGATTACGGTTTGTTGATACAGGGGCTTCATCTTCTTACGAGGGCGGTTTTTGTTATAGACGGAGAAGGCCTGATAAAATATATACAATTTGTAAAAGAGGTGTCTGAAGAGCCTGATTATAATGCTGTTTTGGATGCCGTTAATGAATTAATATAGGGGGTTATATGGAATTAAACGACGTTTATAAATGTTCCGTTTGCGGAAATATCGTAGAGGTTGTTCACGTTGGCGGAGGGGAACTTGTCTGCTGCGGCAAACCTATGGTAAAACAAAATGAAGCCAGCACCGACGGAGCTACGGAAAAACACATACCTGTCATAGAATATCTTGAAGACGGTATTTTGGTAAAAGTCGGTTCGGCCGCTCATCCGATGTTGCCGGAACATTATATTGAGTTTATAGAAGTTTTAACTGACGACGGCAAAATAGGCCGCAAACATTTAAAACCGGGCGATAAACCGGAAGCAAAATTCAGCTGCAACTGCCGCGTAATTAAAGCCAGGGAATATTGCAATATACACGGGTTATGGTCTTCGGAGAAAAAATAAAATAAGGTTAAATTTATGCAAGCTATAAAAGTTACAGATAAAATATATTGGGTTGGAGCGATTGATTGGAACGTAAGGGATTTCCACGGTTATTCAACCAATAAAGGCACAACTTACAACGCTTTTTTGATTTTGGATAAAAAAACAGCTCTTATCGATACGGTAAAAAAAGAATTTTATCCGGAAATGCTTTCCAGAATAAAAAGCGTAATAGATCCTCAAAAAATAGATTTGATAATATCAAACCACGCCGAGCTTGACCACAGCGGTTCTTTAAAATCGGCAATAGCCGATATTAAGCCGGAACACGTATACGCTTCCACGCTTGGCGCAGCTAATTTAAAAGCCCATCTCGGGCAAGATTTGCCGGTTGAAATTATACCCAACGGCGGAAGTTTGGATTTGGGGGAAGATTCTTTAACTTTTATAGAATCGAGAATGCTGCATTGGCCGGACAGTATGATTTGCCTCTTAAAAAAGGCCAATATACTGTTCTGTAATGATATTTTCGGTATGCATTATGCTTCAAGCTATCGTTTTGACGACGAAGTTTCTGAGCGTGATTGGCTTTATGAAGCTAAAAAATATTATGCCAATATTATTTTGCCTTATTCAAAAATAGTGACGGCGTTTTTAGGGCAGGTTACAAAGTTGGGGATAAAACCTTCCGTAATTTGCCCCGATCACGGCCCTATTTGGCGTAAAGATCCTCAGAAAATAGTAAATCTTTATGCTGAATTTGCTGCACAAAAGAACAGAAATAAAGTAATAGTTATCTATGACACTATGTGGGGCAGTACGGAAAAAATGGCTTGCTCGGTTACCGACGGGCTTATCAGCGCGGGCGTTGAAGTTAAACAAATGTCTTTGCACGCCACCCACAGGAGCGACGCCGCCACCGAACTTTTGGACGCGGCCGGCCTGATAATCGGTACGCCTGTTTTAAATCAGGAAATATATCCTTCTTTGGGAGATTTGATAACTTATTTTAAAGGCCTTAAAAAGCAAAATTTAATTGGCGCGGCTTTCGGTTCTTACGGGTGGAGCGACGGCGCAATAAACGGACTTGAAACGATTATGAAGGAAAAATTAGGCGTTGAAATCGCGGCGCCTTGCGTTAAAAGCAGGTTTGTTCCTACGGAAGAAAAGCTTAAAGAATGTTTTGAGCTTGGGCGCGCAGTAGGACTTAAAGTATCGGAGAAAAATAAATAATGCTTGATAATAAAGCTTTAGCTGATTTATCTTACGGCCTTTTTATAGTCAGCAGTATTAAAGACGGAAAATATAACGGATTAATAGCCAATTCCGTTTTTCAGGTAACGGCCGAACCGCCCCAAATTGCCGTGGCTTTAAACAATAATTCGCTTACTTGCGAATATATAAAAGCTTCCGGCAAGTTTTGCGTACAGCCTTTAATGCAAAGCGCGCAAATGCCTTTTATAGGGATATTCGGCTTTAGAAGCGGAAGGAATTTTGATAAATTTTCCAAGGTAAAATATAAATTAAACGATTGCGGTTTGCCCACAGTTACGGAAAACGTACTGGCGGTATTGTCGGCGGAAGTCAAACAGTCCATAAATTTGGGTACGCATACAATGTTTATCGGGCCTATAACGGCCGCTGAAGTTTTATGCGATGACTGCAAACCTTTAACTTATGATTATTATCAAACGGTTCTTAAAGGGAAAACCCCTAAAGGAGCCACAACTTTTAAAGACGCTTAAGGAGGAGTAATAATGAAATACGTATGTAATGTCTGCGGATATGTTTATGACGAAGAATTGGGCGATCCGGATAACGGAATAGCCGCCGGAACCAAATGGGCCGACGTAGCCGAAAGCTGGGTTTGCCCTGTTTGCGGTGTAGGCAAGGACCAATTCTCCGCTCAGTAATTTAAAGCCTCCTGCAAAGGAGGCTTTTTAATTTTGCGGAATAATTTTAAATTAATTTTAAGCCGTAAAAAAGGGCCGATATTTTTCTCGGCCCTTTTGTTTTATGATTGTTTTTTATTTCAATCCGATATTCTTTAAGAAAGGTTCGTTTGATACTTTTCTGCCCAGGAAGTTTTTTACCAAATCTTCTTCTTCGTAACTTCCGCCGGGGGCTAAAATTTCTTTACGGAATTTTTTGCCTATTTCTGGGTTAAACAAACCGTGTTTTTGGAATTCCGAAAAGAAATCCAACGCAATAACTTCCGCCCACAAATAACCGTAATAACCTGCGTCGTAACCGCCCATCAAGTGGTCAAAACTGGCTTGAGGGTAAGTATCTTTAGTCATCGGCACCATTCTGATTTTGTCGGAATATTTTTCCCACAATTTTGTGCTGTCAACGGGTTTTTCCGAGGTGTGATAAATCATATCGATTTGAGCCAAAAAGTTTTGCCTTATATAGAAATTTCCTGCACCGTGATTTTTGGCAGCAATCATCTTTTTAATGGTTTCATCGTCAAGCGGTTGGCCGGTTTTGTAATGTTTGGAAATCTTTTTTATTACCGAAGGATCCCAAGCCCAATTTTCAAGTATTTGGGAAGGAACTTCAACAAAATCCCTGCTTACCGAAGTGCCGGAGATTGAGGAATATTTAGCTTCGGTAAGCACGTTATGCAAAACGTGGCCGAACTCGTGAAATAAAGTTTCAACCTCGTCGTGTTTTAAAAGGGAAGGAGTATCTTTACTGGGCGGATTTAAATTGGCGACTATTGCCGTAAAAGGCTGCTGATAAGTGCCGTCTTCTTTAAGTTCTCCGTCGATAAGATCAAAACAGGCGGCGTGTTTGTATTTTCCGTCCCTGGGATATAAATCCATATAAATATAGCCTATGGTTTTGCCGGTTTCTTCGTCGGAAACTTTATAGCTTTTAACGTCTTTGTGCCAAGTCGGAATATCAACGATTTCAAATTTTACACCGAATAAATTGCCGAAAATTTCAAACATATTCGCTATTACTATATCCGTTTGGAAATATTCTTTTATTTTTTCGGAATCAATATCGTAATAAAGTTTTTTATGAAGATTGTTCCAATATCCAGTTTCCCAAGCGTTGAAGTGATTTGATTTTATGCCCGTCTTTTCCTCTTTAAGTTTAAGCAGTTCTTTTTCCTCCGCTTTGGCGGGTTTTCTTAATTTCTTTTCCAAATCTTTTAAGAATTTTTCCACGTTTTCGGGCGTTTTTGCCATACGGGTGTCCAGGCGGTTTTCGGCGTGGTTTTTATAGCCCAAAAGTTTTGCTGTTTTATATCTTAAATTTAAAGTGTCTTCAAACAATTTGATGTTTTCCGCTCCGCCGCGCCTGGAATATTTAAATTCCAAAGCTTTTCTGGCGTCTTCGTCTTTGGCGTTTAACATAAAAGGCACATAGTCGGGATAATCAAGCGTAATAATATACTTGCCTTCCGGTGTGCGCGCCAGTTTGTTTATATAATCCTCGCCCATACCCTCAAGCTGTTCTCTTGTAACTTCCAAAGAATCTTTATACTCGCGGATATTCTTTGAAAACTCTATGGAATTTTTTGCTTTTTGTTTATTTAATTCCTTAAAAGTTTTTAAATCTTCGTCGTTGAGTGTTAATCCGCTTTTCTTAAAGCCTATCATAGTGTCTTTAAGCATTTTGGCTTCAATCGGGCCGAGTTTGGGGTTGGTGTCGGCGTAATCTTTAAAGGCTTGATAAATATCGCGTCTGGTTGCGACTTCTATTAAATAATTGCTTACTTCCTGTTCAAGCGCAAGGGCTGCGTTTCTTAACTTTTCATCGTCTGAAACATAAGCTAAAAAACCGGCCTGACCGAGAGATTCGGAATAAGCGTCAAAAGCTTTGTCATAAGCCAAATAAGTATTTTCAAAAGTTCTTTCTTCTTTCGGTATAGCTATTATAGCTTGCAAGTCTTTTTCAAGATTGATTCTTGCGGTCTTTTCCCGCGGGGCCAAATCCTCCGCTTTATAATTAAAGTGCAAAACACCGTTTTCGTTGAACATATTATAAGGCATAATATCCTCCGCCGCTGATAAGTTTATCGTCAGGAAAATCAATGGTATAAGAAATAATGTTGATTTCATAATAATCTTTTACACAATGCTCCATATTTTTTGTTATAATTTATTCTATAAAATAATGCCCCTGTTTTCAGGGTAATATCACTTAACAGAGAGAATAAAAAATGTACGAACCATTTGTTGCAAAGGAGATATTCCTTACCAAAGGCGTAGGCAGACACAAAGAAAAACTCGCAAGCTTTGAAGAAGCTTTGAGAGACGCTAAAATAGCGAAATTTAATTTGGTGCCGGTATCCAGCATTTTCCCGCCGAAATGCAAAGTCGTTTCGGTAAGCAAAGGTCTTGAACATTTGCACGCCGGGCAGATACTTCACTGCGTAATCAGCAGAAATACCAGCAATGAAAACAGGCGCTTGATTTCCGCTTCCGTAGGCTTGGCCATACCGAAGGATAAAAATACGCACGGTTATATTTCCGAGCATCACAGCTTCGGCGAAGCCGACCAAAAAGCCGGAGATTACGCGGAAGACTTGGCGGCTATGATGCTTTCCACCACTTTGGGTATTGAATTTGATAATAACACCACGTGGAACCAGAAAGAAGAAATCTGGAAAATGAGCGGCAAAATCGTAAAGAGTACCAACGTAACCCAGTCGGCCATCTGCGTCGACGGCGTGTGGACCACGGTTGTCGCGGCGGCGGTATTTGTAAGGTAATTATGCATCCTGAACACGCAAAGCATTTTTTGGCGGTTGAAGAAGGACAGCCTTCCCTAGAAGACAGCCGATTTGCAGTTATTTCAGTACCTTATGAACGTACGGTTTCTTATGGCGGTGGGACGAAATTCGGCCCCACCGCTATTATTGAGGCTTCCCCCCAAATTGAGTTTTGGGACGAAGAGCTCGGTATAGAAACTTATAAAGAGGGTATACATACTCTTCCCCCTATAAATTGCAAAGGCAGTGAAAAGGCCGTATTCGACCGCATAGAAAAATATGTGGAAGATTATATAGCCAATCATAAAGCTTTTCCGTTTTATCTCGGCGGGGAACATTCGATTTCACAGGCTTTGATAGCGCCCTATATCAGGAAATACGGCAAAAAACTTTCGGTATTGCATTTTGACGCTCACGCCGATTTGAGGGAATCTTATTTCGGTGACGAACGCTCCCACGCTTGTGCTTTATATCCTGCTTCCAAAGAGGTTAAAGTAGTGCAGGTGGGTATACGTTCCGTCGGCAGCGAAGAAAAGCAAAACGTCAACAGCGGCAATGTTACGACGTATTTTATGCACGACAATCTTGATATTAAAAAACTTACGGATAAAGTTTTAAAAAGCCTTACCGATTTGGTTTATATCACGATAGACGTCGACGGATTTGATCCTTCGGTCGTCCCGGGGACGGGCACTCCGCAGCCGGGCGGTTTTACCTGGTATGACGCGATGTATTTGTTCAAAGCGGTTTGTTTGAACAAGAAAATAGCCGCGATAGACGTTGTGGAAACTGCCCCGATAAAAGGCAGTCATATATCGGAGTTTAACGTTTCCAAAATGGTTTATCGCCTTATGGGCTATTTGACGGTAAGCAAGAAAAATAAATAAATTTAAAAATTAAGAAAAATTGTTTTCTTAATGTTTTTAATTAAGAGAGGGGATTAAAAATCTCCTCTTTTTTTATGCTCTTTTAATGTAAAGGCACGGTAAAATTTGTAATTTGCCGATTGAAAACAATAATACTTTTACATAACGTAAAATAGGATATTTATAAAAATTATAATATGTAAACAAAAATAAGTATTCCGTTGAGCGAAACAGGGTTGCCGGTTAAAAGTTGTTGTTAAATTGAAATACGGCAAGTGTTTGCGGCTCTTAATCATTAATCTGCAAAAACTTCATCTAATATTTTTGGGGAATTATATTAAATGATATTTGTTTTTCAAATGTGACGTCATGAAAAATTTATTAAAACTTTTTTGAATATTGAAAAAATTAAATTTTGAAGTTAGATTTCCTAAAAATTATATATTTTTCTAAGAAATAAAAGATATCGTCTTAAAATATTACCTGATAATATTAAAACAGGTAAATTTTGCACAAAAATATATCATTTTAAAATTTTTATACTTCTCGGCAGCAACTGGTCGATTTACAAATAAAAATCTTTTATAATTCAAATACGAGCGATTTTAAAATTTCTCGACGAGAGTTTTTGTCAAAATCCCGGCTAATTTAATAAAATATAATTCTTTTGTATTAGATTTATGTTTTTATGTGAAAACATAAACTTAAAATAAAATTTTTTGTTTAAACTAAAGAAGGCTCTATTATTGGAAATATAAAAAATCCGCATTGTGATATTTAACGATATTTTTTGTAAATTCGAAAATATTAAAAATTATTTAGTTGTAAAAATTTTTATCGGAAAAAATAAAATCCCCTGATTGCTATCTCAGGGGATTAAAGGAGGAAAATACAAAGGATGAATTATAACTTAGTTGTAAGAACTTTTACAGCATTTTATTTTTTAATCTTTGGGAAATAAGTTCCAATTCTTCCAAAGAATTATAATGAAGTATCAACTTCCCTTTGCTGGGTTTACTGCCATATTTAAGTTCTACTTTAGTTCCTAACGCTTCCTGGAGTGAAGATTCAAAAGCAAGGGTATCAGGGGTCTTTTGAGGCTTTTGTTTTACGGTTTCGTCCATAGAGTTTTTTGCAGCTTCTTCGGCTTGGCGTACGGACATTTTTGAAGAAATGATTTTCTTAAATAAGATTTCTCTTTTCTTCTCGTCCGATACCATCAATAAAGCCCGGCCGTGGCCTTCGCTGATATCGCCGTTTTTAATGGCTTCTTGTATTTCCGGCTCCAGATTAAGTAATCTTAAGGAGTTGGAGACAGCCGCTTTGGATTTGCCGCAATATTCCCCCAGTTCCGTCTGGGATATCATAAACTTCTGCATTAAACTTTTATAGCCTAGAGCTGTTTCTATGGGGTTTAAATCCTCTCTTTGAATGTTCTCAATAAGCGCTAAAGCGCACATTTGTTTGTCATCAAGTTTTGAATGTATTATGCAGTCTATTTCGGTAAAACCGGCTAACTGAGATGCGCGGAAACGTCTTTCGCCTACGACAAGTTCATATTTATCCATTCCGGGATCGTAAACTACTACGATAGGTTGCGTTAAACCGTGCTGTTTTAAAGATTCGGCCAATCCCTGCAATGATTCTTCATTAAAAGTTTTTCTGGGCTGATATCTGTTGGGGATAATTTTATCAAGCGGTATTTTTTGTACTCCGGAAGAGTTCCCCCCTTCCGTTTCATAAGAATCATTAACACCGCCGCTTAATAAAGCGTCTAAACCTTTGCCTAAAGCTTTCCTCATATTACTAATTATCCTCCGAAATCAAAATCGGTTCCTTTGGGCGCGCCGTATTTAAAATTTTCAAAATCTTCGGCTTTGGCGCCTCTCCTTATAAGGAACTCAACGGCTAAATCCATATATGCTTTGGTGCCGCGGCAGGAAGGGTCATATTCAAAAATGCTTTGTCCAAATCCCGGCGCTTCCGCCAAGCGTATATTACGCGGAATAGGAGTTTTATAAACCTTATCTCCGTAGAATTTAGAAACTTCTTCTTTAACCTGATTAGCTAAATTCATTCTGCCGTCAAACATCGTAAGTATTCCGCCGTCTATTTTAAGCTGAGGGCTTAAAAATTGTTTTACTTTGCTTGTGGTATTGATAAACCTGGCAAGGCCTTCCATAGCGTAGTATTCGCATTGTATTGCGGTAAGTACATTGTCTGCGGCAACAAGAGCGTTTATTGTGAGTAAACTTAAAGACGGGGGACAATCTATAATTATAAAATTATACATTTTCCTTATGGTGGTAAGTTGTTCTTTAAGGAACTTTTCCCTGCCGTTTATGTTTACAAGTTCCACTTCCGCCCCGGCTAAATCTTTGTTTGCGGGCAATATATCCAACATTTCATTGCTGGTTTGCCTTACAACCTCTTTGAAAGAGGCGGTTTTTGTAAGGAAGTTGTAAACGGTTTTATCGTCATCTTTTACTTCTATGCCCAATCCGGAAGTGGCATTACCCTGAGGATCAAAATCCACAAGCAGCACCTCTTGGCCTAGGTAGGCAAGGGCATAGGATAGATTTACGGCGGTAGTAGTTTTACCTACACCACCTTTTTGATTGGCAATGCAAACTATTTCACCCATTATATTCTCCTATAAAAATATTTAATATAAAATTTAGGGGTAAGTCAATACTTGTTTGTATTGTTTTCACGTGAAAACGTATTTAATAGTTATTTTATTCGCTTAAAGATTTCACGTGAAAACAATTAAAAGTATGAAAATAGTTTTCATATGAAAACTATCCTTTGATGTGCTATAATAATTTATCGGAGAAGTATATGACTATAACAATATTGCCTTATGACAGTGCTTGGAATGAATCCTATAAAAAAGAATCCTCTTTACTAAAGGGCATCTTAAAGGATTTGTTTGTTGATATCTATCATATAGGTGGAACAGCTGTTAAAGGGCTGGCTTCAAGGCCCATTATAGATATAATGGCGGTAGTAAAGAATATTAATGCTGTTGAAGACTATGAAGACGCTTTAGAAAACATTGGCTATGAATGTTTGGGGGAGTTCGGATTGCCAGGGTGCAGGTATTACCGCAAACAATCTTCTGTCTGCCCTTGTTTTTTGCATATATTTGATATATATAATGAAAAGGATATTATTAGGTTTTTGGCTTTTAGGGATTATTTGCGGAAATATCCCGAAAAGGCTTCTTTCTACGGGGAAGTTAAACAAGCTTTAGCAGAGCAATTCCCTGAGGATATAGAAGCTTATTCCATAGGGAAAAGTGCTTTTATAGATAAATCGGAAATGCAAGCGGTGAAATGGTATATAAGTAATTTTTCCGTTAAATAGTATTTGTAATTGCAGTTTCCACGTGAAAACAATAATCTGTTAAGCAAATGATTTTTAGTTATTCCCCGGCTATTTTAAATATCTTAGCAGAAGCAAACGGATAAACAGGAAAGAATTGTATTGCGGTAGAGATTCTTCTAAAGTGTGTATAAATTAAAACCCCCGGTTTTAAAACCGGGGGATAATCAAAAATTACTTTACAAGGCCGATACGTTTTAAAGGCCAGTGTATAAACCAAGCTTTGCCTTTAATATTTTCTTCAGGAATCGGGCCCCAAAAGCGGGAATCGCAGGAATAATCTCTGTTATCCCCAATGCCTAAATATGTGCCTTGCGGTATGGTAACCGGGCCGAAGTTGTCCCTTAAATACATTCCCAAATGCTTTTCCAATTTGCGTTCTTCCCAAAGCTTTTGGTATTCTTCTTGGCTGAAAGGCAAATCTTCTTGTTTAAATCTTTGTATATCTTGATAGACTTCATAGGGTTGGGCAGGCATTAATTCCCCATTGATAAAAACTTGTTTATCCTTCATTTCCACGGTATCGCCCGGCATACCTATAACGCGTTTTACAAAATCTCTTCCGTATTGCGGTTCACCGCAATTAACCTGTTCTTTATTTTCCGCAGGGAAACGGAATACTATGATATCGCCCCTTTTTATATCATTAAATTTTATAATCCTGTCTTTCATAAAAGGCAGCCTTACGCCATAAGTTATTTTATTTACAAAAAGGTTATCACCTTCCAAAAGGGTATTCCTCATAGAAGCGGAAGGTATCTTGAAAGCCTGTAAGAAAAGGAACATCACGACTGCGGCGAAGAAGGCCGCAAAATATACGGTTTCGGCCCATTCAAGATTAAAGGCAAAAATCTTTTCGCTTTTCTTCTTGTCTGCTTTGCCCGCGGCAATAAAATTATACACCGCAAAAGCTATGGCTGCAGTGGTAATAAAAGCAAATGTTCTCGGTTCAAGCCCTCCCTGTATCCCGTTTTTTGCCATAAAATTAAAAATATATATTATCAGGATGCCGGCTATTAAAGCAAAAGAAGAATTCCAAACCGAGAAAACAGTTTTATTATCAAAAATTTTCCTTTTGTTCATCAGTTTTGATATTTTCGCATAAGCAAATGCGATAATACCTGTTATAAGTAAAGTAAGTTCCATAAATTATCGTCCTTTTAAGCCCTGCGTCTTAAGGGTTTTATTGTTAAGCAAAGCAAACTTAAAACTAAGTATTTTTTGGGAAAAACCCCATATAAACGGGACTTTTTCCAAAAACAACTTAAATTTGAACATTAAAAGATATTTTTTGTCGTAATTTTGTATGGTAACTTCCGCTCCTCCGAGGCCAAGCCATTCGCTGTAAAATTTATCCCATTCTTTGAAAGGATAATTATCCCAAAACTTATAATTGCCCATAGCGTGCAGAATAAGTGCGTTATCGGTTTTTATAGGGGATAATACCGGGTGGGAATTGAACTTCCGGGGCAAGACGGCCGGCTTTATGGAGAATTTCTGCAAAGCCAAATTAAGTATGCCTTGGTCAATCCAAAATAATTTATTCGCCAAAGCCTTTGTTTGCTGATAGCACCAAGCGCCTACTTTTACCGGATTTGCCATATTTTCGCTGAAAACTATCACGCCGGCGTTAAAGTTTCTCTTCAGCAGATCAAAGCCTTTTATCGGTTTTAAAAAGTTTGATGCTACGATATTGTCATCGTGGGCCATAGCAAAGCCGGATTTTTTGAATTTCAAAATATTGATTAGTTCTTTTTTAACCAAAATATCCAAATCCAGCCAAAGCAGCTGTTTGTATTCTTTCAGCAGGAAAAAACACTCGTACCTTGCCAAAGTAAGTTGGCTGTAACGTCGTATGGTTTTTATATCCGCGGTGGAAAAATTTAATTTGTACTCTTTAAAGAATACTCTGCCTATCGAACGCAGCGCCTTTCTGTTTCGCTGGGAAAGATTTTGATAGTAAATTATTATGTCGGCTTTTTTAAACAAAAGCGGGGAGTTGGCTTTTAAGCTTAAAAGCGCGCAACCGGCGGCGAAAGCGGCTTTGTCGTCGGTTGCCATCACTACGGCAAGGGGTTTCTTTTGCTGGGACTGCATTTAAAAATCCACGGAAAAGATTTTTGTTTCAAAAGGCTGCAGCTGTAAAAGTACGCCGTCTTTTTTTGCCTGTGCGCTGGGTAAAATAGTTTCGTTTTGTTTGAAATGTTCTTTCAAAATCAGGTTTTCCGAAGACGGAACTTTATCCACCGGCATTATACAGGTTGAAGTGACGTCGCTGTAATTTATTATTATGATTTTTTGTGTGTTTTGCTGCGTCCAAGCCCAACAAAGAATATTTTTAAAAGAAAAATCTTCGTCGTTTGCCGGTTTGGGGTTTTTGATAGTCCATTGTCCGCCGTGGAAGCAAGGGTGGTCTATGATATCCAAAAAGCTTTTGTAAAACTCCCAAATTTCTTGGTTTATATTTTTAAAACAATGAGTATATTGTATCGGCAGGCGTTTTTCCTCGCCGTAAATTTGCGGCATAGTAAAAAGCCTTGCCCCTATCAAGGTATATGCGGCGACCGCCGCGGCTTTCGATTTTTCCCTGCCGAAAGCCAGTAAAGGCGATTCTTCATCGTGATTGGCGATAAATCTTAAAGATCTTTTTTGATAAAGATGTTCGGCATTCAAATGCCCCTGTATATCTTGCGCTGTGGAAATGCGCAGTCGGTCGTAAAGGGTTTTATCGTAGGTGTAATCAAAGCCGAGTTCCTGTACTTCCCATTCAAGTCCCCAATAAACCTCCGCCAAAAAAGTAAATCCGGGATATTGGTTGCGAACTTCGCTTATAACTTGCGGCCAAAATTCTTCCGTCGGCATTTCATCTTTAACGAAGTTACCCCAAGTGTCGTGAAATACTTTATTCAGCATCAGCATTACCATATCGCAGCGCAGACCGTCGCACAAAGGGACGATTTTCATTAAAGTATCTTTTAAAAATTTTCTGGCTTTGGGGTTGAAATGATTTATCTGTACGGTGTCCGTCCAAGAGGGGAAATAAGGGTCCTTCCCGTGGGCCAGCCAATAGCCGTTTTGCGTTTGGAAGAATAATTCCTTTGCTTTGGGTTCTTCGTCGGAAAAAACAAAAATATCTTTATCGGTTAAAGTCAGAGGGTTGTCTTTTGCCAAGTGATTGCCGGCAAAATCCAAAATAAGTTTTATGCCGAAATCGTTTAATCTTTTCTTTAATTTCAGCAAGGCTTCATTCCCGCCGAAAGTTTCATTTACCGTATAATCGTAAATTGCGTATTGCGATCCCACAATATCGGCCTTGTCATAGCCGGGAGCCGCTTTGGAAAGATAATCGTTTATAGCCTTGTCCTCTCTCGCGATAGCGCGGGATGCGGGGCTTTCCTTCCATACTCCCATAAGCCAAAGCGCGTCGAAGCCGTGGGATTTAATTTCAAAAAGATCTTGCTCCGGCACATCGGCCAAAGTAATGTTTTCCTGCTTTAAATCGGCTCTGATTTGTTTAAGCCAATTACGGGCGTTGATTTCTAAAATATGGGGATTTGTGCGCATAAAAAACCTCTGACATTTATAATTATATCACTTTATTGGAAAAAGTCCATAAATTAAGCAAAATCAGCCAAAAATTTCTACAATCTCTTTATGAATAAGCTTGATTTCTTAAGCGCAGCATACGGTTTGCCCGTAGCTGATTTGCGCGCGGAATACGCGCGGCTCGGCGCTTTAAAAGTCAATATGATAACGCCGTCTTTATACGGCAGCGGCGTAACGGAATTGGCTTCCACGCTTAACGAGTATTTCCTGGAACTCGGCCTGAAAAGCCGTTGGGCCGCGATTGAGGCCGAGCAGCGTTTTTTTGTGCTGAGCAAAAAAATGACGGAAGCTCTTTCGCTTAGTTTTAACTCGATTACTCGGGAGGAACTGGAAGAATTTAAAAATCTTTCATACTCTTTGAAAGTTCCCTCAGACTGCGATATTTTATATATGCACGATTTCCACGCTTTAATCGCGGCGGAAAAAATTAAAAACGTAAAAAAAGTTTATCGCTGCCATTTTGATATTTCGCGAGCCAACGCCGAAGTTTGGAATTTTCTGAAACCTTATATAGAAGCCTGCGACGGCATTATTTTTACCTCGCCCGAAAGTCACCCGCCGTTAGGCCGCCGCGTAAATTATATTTTGCCTTCGATAGATCCGTGCTCCGTAAAAAACACTTTTGTGGATAAGCCCGAGCGCGAAAAAGTTTTAAGAAATTTTAATATCCCGTCGAATGTTCCTTTGGTTTTGCAGGTGTCCAGGTTTGACAGAGTCAAAGATCCTTTCGGCCTGATAGATGTTTTTAAAGAAGTTAGCAAATCTGTTCCGTCGGTATTGGTCTATGCCGGCGGCTTCGCGCCCGATGACGTCAACGCTTCCGCTCTTTACGAAGAGCTTAAAAAATATGCCGCGGGACGGCGGGATATAGTTCTCCTTTCCATTAATCGTCATAATTATGAAATCGCCGCTTTGCAAAGCGCGGCTGACGTAGTGGTGCAAAAAAGTTTCAGCGAAAGTTTCGGCCTTTCTGTAACGGAAGCTCTATGGAAGGGTAAGCCCGTAGCCGCAAGCGACGTCGGCGGAATAAGGCTTCAAATCATCAACAACAAAACCGGCCTTTTATGCCGTGATAATGAAGACTTCGCCCTTGCCGTAACAAGGCTGCTTTATGATAAATCTCTGGCGAAAAGGCTTGCTGCGGAAGGTAAACGGTTGGTAACGGAAAAATTCCTCATTACGCGCGAACTTAAAAACCATACAGAAATTTTCAAAAAGATAGTATAATGGAAATAAGGCTCTGTTTCGCCGGGCCGGGGCAGAATATGATATCAAAACAAGACCATATCTTAATAGCCGGCTTGGGCATACAGTTTGCCGTAATAATGTGCATA
>SAMEA3663015__coassemble_454_pt1 | contig 16215 bp, 19 predicted proteins | sample SAMEA3663015__metabat2_low_PE_015 | metagenome-assembled genome bin SAMEA3663015 (sample SAMEA3663015) | pig gut metagenome | biome: pig gut; feature: pig-associated habitat; material: faeces | place: France | collected 2012 | reverse complement strand
GCGCTTTCGGCGGGTACTGGCTTGATAAAAAATTCGGTACATTGCCGGTATTTATACTTTCTTGCAGCGCGGCGGCTTTTTCTTTGGCGATATACATAATGGTGCGCTCCGCAAAAGCCTATGTTTATAAGGATAAAAAGAAATGATAGAAGAACTTCTTGCTCATCATATATTGGATCACAGTTTTAATATAAGCCTTTGGGGTTTTAATTTGCCCATAACCCAACATTCAGTTTATATGTTCGGCATCAGCGTACTTCTTTTTGTGCTTTTGTTAATTTTCGCCAAAAAGAAAGGCGGCCGCGTAAAAACGTTTTTAGAGATGTTTGTAACCTTCGTGCGCGACGAAATCGTTGTGCCGAACCTTGGGGAGAAAGAAGGCCGCAAGCTTACGCCGTTTTTTTGTTCGCTTTTGATTTTTCTGCTTACGGCAAATTATGTCGGTATGCTGCCCGGTGCGAGGACGGTAACCTCCAATATTTCCGTAACCGGCGGTATGGCGATTCTCAGCTTGATTTTAATTTTGGGCCTCAGCATTAAAGAAAACGGCCCGATAGGCTGTATTAAAACTTTCGTCCCCGGCGGTGTTCCCAAGTGGCTTGTTCCGCTTTTGTTCCCTTTGGAAGTTTTAAGTTTAATCATAAAAGTTTTTGTTTTGGCCGTCCGTCTTTTTGCAAATATGACGGCGGGGCATATCATACTGATAGGTTTGTTTTCTTTTATCTTCATTATGGGTGAAAGGGGCATTGCCTACGGTTACGGAACAGCCGGGCCGGTGCTCGGTATGACGCTTTTTGTAAGTATACTTGAATTGCTTGTGGCGGCGATACAGGCTTATGTTTTTACTTTGCTTACGGCCATTTTCGCCGGGCTGCAAATGCATTCACATTAACTCACGGAGGAGTAAAACTATGGAACTTGAAGTGCTTAAATATATCGGTGCAGGTTTTGGCGCGGGTTTATCCGTAATAGGCGCCGCTTTGGGTATCGGCAAAATCGGTGCTGCGGCTTTGGAAGCTTCAGGCCGCCAGCCGGAAGTAGCCGCCGTAGCCAGGATAACGATGATTATCGCCGCCGCTTTGGTAGAAGGTGCGACGTTCTTCGCTCTGGTAATCTGCTTGATGATGGTTTTATAAACCTTAAAGGACAGTATGGATTCATTGTTAAAACCCGATATAGGGTTGATGTTTTGGACGATAGTCAACTTTCTGCTGTTGGCTTTTCTGCTGGCTAAGTTCGCGTGGAAACCTTTAATGAACGCGCTTGACTCCAGGGAAAAGCAAATAGCGGAAGACGTCGCCGGCGCGCATAAAGCGAAAGAAGACGCTGAAACGATCAAAAAACAACTTGAGAAGACTTTGGCCGATACCGCCAAGGAAAGCTCAAACAGAATAAAAGAAGCGTCGCAGGCCGGCGAGCAGCAGAGGCAAGCCATAATAGCCCAAGCTAAAGACGAAGCTCAAAATCTTATCAATCAGGCCAAAGCGGAAATAGAGGCGGAAACGCAAAAAGCCATAGAAGCGGTCAAAAAAGAAGTTGTGGACACCACTATGCTTGCCGCCAGAAAAGTAATCGGCAAAGAAGCCGATAAAGCCGCCAATGAAAAGCTGATTGAAGATTTGCTGAAGGATATAAAAGTCAAATGAAAGCGAATATGTCTGTTTTAGCGCAGAGATACGCCAAAGCTTATGATTTGGTCGCCAAAAGCGACAATGCCGCCGCGCAAAAAAATTATGAGCTTTTTAAAGAGGCATTGTCTTCGCTTAAACCCGTGGAGGAGTATATCAACAATCCTACTATATCCCCCTCGGTAAAGTTGGAAGTGGCTTCAAAGGCTTATGATAAGGCTGATTCGGCGGCGGCCTTTGTCAAACTGTTGATTTCTTCAGGCAGGTATTACCTGGCCGGGGAAATAGCAAAAGAATTGCAGAACCTGCTTGACGCGCGCCTCGGCATAAAAAGGGTAACGGTATTTTCCGCCGGGGAACTTGACGAAAGCGCCAAACGCGGTTTAAGCGAGTCTTTAAGCCAATATTTTAACAGCGCGCTTGCCTTGGATTATAAGCTTGACGCCTCCCTTTTAAGCGGGGTCGTTATCCGCTGCGGCGATTTGCGTATAGACGCCAGTGCGGAAGGCAGGCTTAAACAGATGACGAAAATTTTAACGGAAAGGTAATTATATGGGTATAAGACCTGATGAGATAACATCAATCATCAAAGAAAAAATAGAAAACTTTGTACCCCAAACCCAAACCGACGAAGTCGGCACCGTAATAAGCGTAGGCGACGGCATCGCCAGAATATACGGGCTTAATAAGGCTGTGTCGGGAGAGCTTTTGGATTTTCAAAGCGGTGTAAAAGGGCTTGCTATGAACCTTGAATACGACAATATCGGTTGCGTACTTATGGGGCCCGACACCAAAGTAAAAGAAGGGGACAGCGTAAAAAGGACGGGCAAAGTAATCAGTATCCCGGTGGGCGAAGCCCTGTTGGGCCGCGTGGTCAATCCGCTCGGGATCCCTCTTGACGGAAAAGGCCCGGTCAACACCACCGAAACGCGCCCTATGGAAGTAGTTGCTCCGGGCGTTGTTGAACGTCAGCCGGTAAAAGAACCTTTGCAAACCGGCCTTAAAGCCGTTGACGCTATGGTGCCGATAGGCAAAGGGCAGAGGGAGCTTATCATCGGCGACAGACAAACCGGGAAAACGGCTATCGCCATTGATACTATTATCAACCAAAAACAACAGAACGAAGGCGTCATCTGCATTTACGTTGCTATCGGGCAAAAGCAGAGCACCGTCGCCCAAGTCGTACAGACTTTGACGGACTACGGGGCAATGCCTTATACGATAGTGGTTTCGGCCAACGCCTCCGATCCTGCTTCCCTTTTGTACGCCGCTCCTTATGCGGGGTGCGCGATGGGAGAATATTTTATGTGGAAAGGCAAAGATGTTCTTATCGTCTACGATGACCTTTCCAAACACGCCCAGGCTTACAGGGAGATGTCTTTGCTGCTCAGGCGTCCGCCGGGCCGCGAAGCTTACCCGGGCGACGTTTTCTACTTGCACTCAAGGCTTTTGGAAAGGGCTTGCAAACTCAGCAAGGAAAACGGCGGCGGTTCTCTTACGGCTTTGCCGATTATTGAAACGCAGGCCAACGACATTTCGGCCTATATTCCTACTAACGTAATTTCAATTACCGACGGCCAAATCTATTTGGACGCAAACTTGTTCCGCTCCGGCGTAAAACCGGCTATCGACGTAGGTTTTTCGGTTTCGCGCGTCGGCGGAAGCGCCCAAAAGAAAACTATGCGCAAAGTCTCCGGTACTTTAAGGATAGACTTGGCGCAATACCAAGAACTTGAATCTTTTGCCCAGTTCGGTTCGGAATTGGATAAGGAATCCCAATTCCAGCTTGCCAGAGGCCAAAGAATGAAAGAACTTTTAAAACAGCCGCAATACAGCCCTATGTTGGTGCCGGAACAGGTTTTAACTTTGTTTGCCGGCGTCAGGGGTTATGTGGACGGTGTATCCGTAAATAAAGTTCTTGACTATCAAAACGAACTTTTGGCTTTTGTGAAATCTTCCCACCCGGAGCTTTTAAAAGATATAGCCGCTGCCGGCGGGGAAGGAATAGGCGAAGATCTTGAAAAGAAGATAATTGCCGTATTGGAAGAATTTAAACCTCTGTTTAAGGAGAGCAAATAAATGACTCAAAAAAAATATTTAATTACGGGCGGGGCCGGTTTTATCGGCAGCAACTTGGCTTTTGAATTGCAAAATCAAGGCCACAGCGTAACGATAGTGGATGATTTTTCATCCGGCCATTTTAAAAATCTTATAGGTTTTAAAGGCGACGTCGTCGCCGCCAATGTTTTTGAGGAAATGCCCGAGGAAGATTATTTTGACGGTATTTTCCACGAAGCGGCCATAACCGACACCAATATTCACGATCAGAAGCTTATGATGCAAATGAATGTTGAAGCATTTAAAAACGTACTTTATTACGCCGCCGCCAACGATATTAAACGCGTCGTTTACGCTTCCTCCGCGGCCACTTACGGCAACGGGGAATGCCCGATGAGCGTTGGCCAGACTCCCAAACCGGAAAATATTTACGGCTTTTCCAAAGCCATTATGGATAATGTCGCCAGAGAATTTGCCGCCGAGAACAGAGATATGGTAATCGTGGGCTTAAGGTATTTTAACGTATACGGCCCGGGCGAATATTTTAAAGGCAAAACTGCCAGTATGATGTATCAGCTTTACAATCAGATGAAGCAGGGCTACCGTCCCAAAATTTTCAAAATGGGCGAACAGGAAAGGGACTTTGTCTATATCAAAGACGTTGTAAAAGCCAATATGTGCGCGCTTAACAACGCAAAAGAATCCTGCGTAGTCAACGTCGGTACGGGCATATCCCGCAACTTTAACGATATCGTAAAATGCCTTAATAATGAACTCAGGCTGAACCTTGCGCCGGATTATATTGATAATCCTTACAGCTTCTATCAGATGAAGACGCAGGCCGATATCAGCCTCACCACGGAAAAAATCGGTTATACTCCGGATTACACCTTGGAAAAAGGCATAGCCGATTACGTTAAAGTGCTTGAGGCCAGAGCGGCCAAATAATAAGGCGGAAATATGGAATCTCTTCGTGATATCAGGCAGGAAATAAAAGCCATTAAATCGACTAAGCAGATGATGCTTACGATGAAGATGATTTCCTCCGCGCGCATAAAAAAGGCTCAACAGCAAATGGAAGAGGGGCGTCCTTTCGCAAAAAAGATGGCGGTAATGATAGATAATTTGCGCAAGGATATCCAAAATCCTTCAAGCGAGATTCACGCTCTCCCCGCTTACCGCTTTTTTGATAACAGCTCCGCAGATAAAAACAGCGTCGCTCTGCTTTTAATTACTGCCGACAAAGGTTTATGCGGAGCTTTCAACGCGGTTGCTTTAAGGGCGGCTTTGAAATGGGTCAGAGATAACAACGATAAGGAAAAATACGTCTTTGTCGTCGGTAAAAAAGGGCGCGATTTTATGCGTCGCCTTAAAATACCCAGGCTGCATATCGTAGGGGAACTTATAGGGATATTCCCGCGGGCTTCTTACGCCCACGCCGCAATGATTAAAGATAATTTTGCGGAGCTTAGTCAAAAATATAATATCAGCACCGTTGATTTGATTTACAATGATTTTAAATCAATGGCTTCCCAGACGCTTGTAAGCAAGCGCTTCCTGCCTTTTGATTTCAATGAAATCCCGGGGGAAGAGGACGTTTCCGATTTTATATTTGAGCCTAATATGATGGAAATTTTCTTAACGCTTATACCGCGCTATTTAAGTTCAAGCATATACCGTTATTTGCTGGAATCGCAGGCGGCGGAACTTGCGGCCCGTATGAACGCTATGGAGGCCGCCAGCAAAAACGCCGGCGAAATCGCGGATAATTTAAGCGTGAAACTTAATAAGGTAAGGCAGGCGACCATTACCAATGAAATTACGGAGATTGTAAGCGGCGCCAACGCCCTTAACAATTAAGAGGATTAATTAATTATGAATAAAGGCACAGTAGTACAGGTTATCGGCCCGGCCGTTGACGTCCGTTTTGAAAGCGGAACCTTGCCGGCGATAAACAACGCTTTGAATATTACGGTCGATGAAAAAACAACCCTCGTTGCGGAAGTGTCCCAACAGCTTGGGGATAATACGGTTCGCGCGGTGGCTTTAAGCTCCACCGACGGCCTTTCCCGCGGGGCTGAAGCCGTTGACACCGGCGCGCCTTTAATGGTGCCGGTGGGGGAAGCTTGCCTTGGCCGTCTTTTAAACGTACTCGGCCAGCCGCAGGATCACAGGGGCCCTATTGAAACTAAAAATTACGCTTCAATACATACCCCTCCTCCGTCTTTGGACGAGCAGCAAACCACGCCGCATATTTTTGAAACCGGCATTAAAGTGCTTGACCTTATCGCACCTTATATGAAGGGCGGAAAGGTAGGCCTTTTCGGCGGTGCGGGCGTAGGTAAAACCGTAGTTATTATGGAACTTATCAATAACGTAGCGCGTCAGCACCACGGCAGTTCCGTTTTCGGCGGAGTCGGAGAACGTTCCCGCGAAGGCAATGACCTTTGGCTGGAAATGCAGGAAAGCAAACTTGCCGACGGTTCCACCGTACTGGATAAAACCGTTTTGGTTTACGGGCAGATGAATGAACCTCCCGGCGCAAGGGCCAAAGTGGCTTTGACGGCTCTGACGGAAGCGGAATATTTCCGCGATCAAAAAGGGCAGGACGTTTTGCTGTTCTTGGATAATATTTTCCGTTACGTTTTGGCCAACTCGGAAGTTTCCGCTTTGCTCGGGCGTATGCCTTCAGCCGTAGGCTATCAGCCTACTTTAAATACGGAAATCGGCGCTTTGCAGGAAAGGATTACCTCCACCAAAAAAGGTTCCATTACCTCCATACAGGCCGTATACGTTCCCGCTGACGACTTGACCGACCCCGGCGTCGCCGCCACTTTTACCCACTTGGACGCGACTACGGTTCTTTCAAGGCAGCTTGCCAGTTTGGGTATTTACCCGGCCGTTGACCCGCTTGATTCCACTTCAAGGATACTTGACGCAAGGATTATCGGTCAGGAACATTACGACGTAGCACAAGGCGTAAGGAAGCTTCTGCAAAAATATAAAGATTTGCAGGATATTATCGCCATTTTGGGTATGGACGAACTCAGCGACGAGGATAAAACCGTAGTCGCCAGGGCCAGACGCGTACAAAAATTCCTTTCCCAGCCTTTCTTTGTTGCGGAAAAATTCACGGGTATGCCCGGCAAATACGTAAAGCTTGAAGATACCATAAAAAGCTTTAAAGCAATTCTCGCCGGCGAATACGATTATATACCGGAACAGGCGTTTTTCAACTGCGGCGGCATAGAAGACGTGCTTGCCAACTATGAAAAAATGAAAGCCAAAGAACAGGATTAATTATGGCCGGAAAGAAACTTAAACTGCAAATCATAACGCCTGAAAGGCAGGTTTTGGACAAAGAGGTTGATTTTGTCGCTCTGCCCGCTTATAACGGCGAAATGGGCGTGCTCCCCGGGCACGTGCAGTATGTAGCCAAATTAAATTACGGCGTTTTGCGTTATAAGGATGACGGTAAGGAAGAAACTTTCGCCGTAATGGGCGGTTTGGCTGAAATCGAAAACGATAAAATCAGCGTTTTCGCCGAGGACGCCGCTTTAGCCGGTGAAATCGACGAAGCCGCCGCCAAGCAGAAGCTTGCACAGGCAAAAGCTTCTTTATCCAAACACGATGCCGATATAGACATAGAATTGGCCGAAATGGAAATAAAGAAAGCTTTGCTGATGTTGAAAGTTAAAAAGCAGCAGCCGAAGTTTTAAAATAAAAAGCCCCGGTTCAGCCGGGGCTTTTTTATGTCAGGCAATATCTTATAATTTGCTTTAATTGGGCCAAGCGATGACTTCAACGTTAACGCCCGCTTTTTTGGCCGAGCCTACAATGCTTTCTACGGTTTTTTCCTCCGGCATTTGAAAGCCCTTTATTCTTTTAAGATTCCAATAAATTTTTGTACCGCGCGGCATTTCAAGCAATTTGTCTTTTACATAGTCCGAGCCGACTATAATATTATCGTCTTCCGTAATTTGCTTGAATGAGGAAGTCAGTTTCGCTCCGTTTTCAATTATGGCGTAAGCCCAGTTCTGCCCATTGTACCAAGAGTACATTTCATAGGAAACTGTTGCGGCGGCGGGGGAAATATCCGTCTGCGGATTTAAACTGCTGAAGCTTAATTTGTTTCCGTTCGGCGTTGTACACGCCAAGGCGGCAAAAAACAAAACGGTTAAAAATAAATATCTCATCAGAACCTCCTGACTTTTATTTGCCTGGGCGATATTTTTATCGCCTGCATAACGTCCTGCGGCCAGTTGGAGAGAGTTCCCTCTTTGCTTACGCTTACTACGTCCGTTACGCCCTGTACCAACAAAGTGCCGTCCTCTTTCTTTACGAAGCATTCAAAAACTATTCTTACCGGGGAAAGTTCCACCGCGTGTGTTTCCACTTCCAAAACGTCGCCGTACTTTGCCGGGTGTTTGTACCAAACTTCCTGGTGATGAACCATCATTAAGCAGCCTCTTTCGGCCAAATCCGGCACTTTAAATCCGGCCTGCTCCATAAAATCTGTGCGGCCCTCTTCAAAAAATTTAAGGTAATTTGCGTAATATACAACCCCTCCGCAGTCGGTGTCGTGATAATAAACTTTTCTTTTCACTTTATTCTCCTATAATTTTTATGAGGATTCTTTTGTTTCTTTGTCCGTCAAATTCCCCGTAAAAAATTTCTTCCCACGGGCCGAAATCCAATTCGCCTTGGGTTACGGCGATGACGACTTCTCTTCCCATAATGGTGCGTTTTAAGTGAGCGTCGCCGTTGTCTTCCCCGGTAAGATTATGCTGATATCCGTTTATGTCATAAGGGGCCAACTTTTCCACCCAGCGGATAAAATCCTGATGAAGTCCGCGTTCATTGTCGTTGATAAACACGCTGGAAGTTATATGCATAGAATTTACAAGGCAAAGGCCCTCTTGTATGCCGCTTTTTGCCAAAGATTCCCGCACTTTATCCGTAATATTTACTATTTGATATCTTTCCGGCGTTCTTAATGTAAGATATTCGGTATGAGATTTCATTTTTAAAGCTCCTTTCGGCGTTTAAAAAATAATAGCATTTTATGTTAAAATAATGTTATGGATAAAGAAAAACAGACATATATTTTACAAGTTGCAGGGGTGGCGGTATTTGCGCTTTTATTGTTGCTGCCGGTAATGTGGTATGCAAAAAAAGCGCAGTCGCCGGAAGGCTATATTACCGCGGAACAGCTTAAATCTTTTGAATCGGATACCGCGGAATTCGTCGAAAGGGACGAATTTTCCTATAACGATTTGGCTGACAATAATCCCGCCGGCGGCGGTATGCGCGGCAAGTTCAGCAATATAGGTTCGGCGATAGTTTCGGTCAATATCAACAATATCGTTATGATGACCCCGGCCGAATTTGAAAGTGTCGGCGCGACGCCGTTTTCCTTAATGAACACCGTTATGACCAACTTAAATATGCCGCAGGTTATAGAAGTTGTTTTTGATAATGAGGACGTTTTAAAAGGTTTTTCAACCCGCAAAGACGTGTATGAGATAACGTCAAATTATCTTAAAATTTATGAGTTGGTTTCTTCCCAAGATTACGCCGTAGATAAATTTGTAAACAATCCGGCGGTACAGGGTGTGCTTAAAAATGAAAGGCTTTTAAGAAACCTTCTTAAAAGTAAGATTATGACTTATGTTTTTTCCACGCCGGCGGCAAAATACTATTTAAGCAATCCGGCAAAAGCAAAACAGCTTATTGCAAACAATCAAACTTTGGCTCCTTATTTAAAAAACCAAAGTCTTAAGAAGATTCTCTCGGAAATCCCGGCGACGAGAAACGCCGCCGCGCAAGTATTTGATTAAAAAACTTTGCAAAAGTTTTTTTGTTATGTTATAATATTTATACAAGATTTATGCGGGCGTGGTTCAATGGTAGAACGCGACCTTGCCAAGGTTGAGACGAGAGTTCGATTCTCTTCGCCCGCTCCATTTAACGGCCTCCGTACGGAGGCCGTTTTTATTTGTATAGTATATGTCTATGGCCGTTGTTTTACAGCCGGACTATTTATCGATAATAAAGAAAATAAGTTTAAACAGTACGGGCGGGGAATATCGTTCCCCGCCCGTTTTTTTCGGAAATATAAACTGCCGTAAAATAAAACTTTAACTTGTTAACGGCTAATGTTTTTTTGCGTAGTCTTTGACTATTTGCTTAAAAACTTGCCCGCGGTGTTCAAAATCTTTAAACTGGTCAAAGGAAGCGCAAGCCGGCGAAAGCAGCATAATATCGCCTTTCTGTGCTTTGGAAAATATATATTCTACGGCGTGTTCCAAATCGCCTTTTTCCGTCGCGGGGAAGCGTCCGGAAAGCTGTTGCTTTATGTTTTGTGAATCTTCCCCTATCAATACGGCGTGTTTGCAAAAGCGGTTTAAAAAGGGCAGTAAGGGTTTATAAGGTGCGCCTTTACCGCGTCCGCCCAAAATAATCCAAATTTTATTTTCGCTTTGCAAAGTCTTTAAAGCGGTCAGAGTGGAATCTATATTTGTGGCTTTTGAATCGTTATAGCATTTGACGCCTTTGTACTCGCAGAAAAATTCTATTCTATGTTCGGGGCAGTTAAAAGTGTTAAATCCCGTTTGCACGTCTTTTTGCTTTACCTTTGCAGCAAAAGCCATTAAGGAGGCCGCCATAGCGTTTTCTATATTGTGTATTCCCAGCATAAGTTTTGGCGGTTTTATGTGATATCCGTCGGAAAATATCATCTCGTCCCCGTCAAAAAAAGCGTCAACTTTTACGCTGTGGCGCGGCGTGGAAGAAAAAGCAAATACTTTGCAGGGCGCTTTCTTCATAAATTTTACGCAGCGTCCGTTGGCCCCGTTGGAAATAAAAGAACAGTTAGAAGTTTGGTCCTTAAAAATCTTGCCTTTTGCTTCTATATATTTTTTAAAACTGCCGTGATGCTCTTCGTGGTCGGGCGTGATATTAAGCAATGCGCTTACATAAGGTTTAAAATAGGTGCTGTCTTCCAGCTGATAGCTGGAAACTTCAATTACTACAATGCTGCCCGGCTCTATGGAATCTGCGACGGAAGAAAACGGTTTGCCGATATTGCCGACGGTGTAAACTTTACGGTTTTTCTTTTCGCTGAGGCAGTGCGCTTTCATAATTTCGCTTAACATTACAGTGGTGGTGGTTTTGCCGTTTGTGCCGGTTATCGCAAATATTTTGCAGTTTTTCGGTATAAAAGCGCAGGCCGTTTCCAGTTCGCTGAAGACTGGCTTTTTAAGTTTTTTAAACTTGGCTAAAACAGGATGTCTTGGGGATATCCCGGGGCTTTTTACGGCGAAGTCGCATTCAAAAACTTTTTCGGAATGTCCGCCGGTTTCCGTTTCTATGCCTTCAAGGCCCGTTGGCACCGGCATAATGCCGCTTTCGCTTATAAGCACGTCAAAGCCCTGTCTTTTCAAAAGGCGGGCGCAGCTTATGCCGCTTTTGCCCATTCCCAGTACGCAAGCCTTTTTGCCTTTAAATTTTTTTGGTGAAAACATATTCATTCAAAGCCTTTTCGGCTTCCTCCCTGTCGGAAAAATGTATAACGCCGTTTGGCAGTATTTGATAATCTTCGTGGCCTTTGCCGGCTATTATCACGATATCGTCTTTGCGGGCCAGGCGGACGGCTTCGCAAATGGCTTGGCGTCTGTCCGGGATAATATTAAAATTATCGGCAAAAGGCATACCGTTAAGGATATCGGCAAAAATTTTATTGGGGTCTTCTTTCCTGGGATTATCTTTTGTAATAAGAACCAAATCGCTGTTTTTGGCCGCGCTTGCCCCCATTAAAGGGCGTTTTGTTGTGTCGCGCTGCCCGCCGCAGCCGAAGACGGTTATAATCCGTCCTCTTTTAAACGGAGCCACTGCGTCATAAGCTCTAAGCAGGGCTTCGTTGGTGTAGGCGAAATCTACAAATAAATAAAAATCCTGCCCTTTATCCACTCTTTCCATTCTGCCGGGTACGCCTTTTAAAGAGGCTAATCCTTTTATCGCCGTTTTTATGTGTATGCCCAAGCGGCTGGCTGCGGCTATTGCGGCCAAAGCGTTATATACGTTATGTGCGCCCAAAAGGTTAAGTTTTGCACTTTCGCCGTTTACTTTAAAAGTTACTCCTTCAAGCGAAGTTTTTATATCCGTCGCGGTAAAATCTGCCGGTTTGCTTAAACTGTACGTTATCAGTTTAACTTTGTTTTTGAGCATTTCGGCCAGTTTCTCTCCGTAAGGATCGTCTATATTGATAATCGCGCTTTTCTTTTGTTTGGTGTTATCCGGGGAAATTAAATTCTCAAAAAGCTTTTTCTTGGCATTGAAGTAATTGTCAAATGTGGAATGGAAATCCAAATGATCTCTTTGCAAATTGGTAAATACGGCTATATTGAAATCTATTCCCCTTACGCGCTGATATTCAAGCGCGTGGGAAGACACTTCCATAACTACGTCTTCGCAGCCGGCTTCTTTGGCCTGATAAATGATGTTTTGCAGCAGCAGCGGCGCGGGTGTTGTGTTGGGGGCTTTGCTTATCATTTTGCCGTTTACGCGGTAGTTTATGGTGCCCATAACGGCGGGCTTGCGTTTAGCTTCGAACAAAATGCTCTCAATAAGATAAGAAATGCTGGTTTTGCCTTTTGTGCCGGTAATGCCAATCATATTTAAAGAATTTGAAGGATTGCCGTAAAACATACAGGCGGCGTCCGCCATAGCTTCGTCTATATCCTGTACTTTAATTACGGGAACGGGATAAACTTCTTCCAAGTCTTCCTGCGTTACTATCGCGCAGGCTCCTTTTAACAAAGCCGAGGGTATATATTCGTGCCCGTCAACGGTGTGCCCTTTGACTGCGAAAAAGACCCAGTCCTTTTGTATTTCTTTAGAATTTTGGCTTAAACCTTTAACTTCGATTTGCGGCAAATTTTCTTTATAACGGCCGAAGATTTGATTAAGTGTCATATATTTATTATAGTAACAAATTGCTAGAATTTATTTATGATTACAAAAAAATGTCTGGATAATATCTATCTTAAATACAATAAATTTAATTTAATATCTCCCGATCCTCTTCAGTTCGTACATCTTTACAAAAACAACGCGGATAAGGAAATAACGGCTTTAATAGCTTCAAGTTTCGCTTACGGCAACGTAAAGCAAATAATAAAAACCGTTGATAAAATTTTATCAATTTTAGGCCCCTCCCCAAAATCTTTTATACTAAATACAGATCGCTCCGAAATGGAAAAGCTTTTCGCCGGGTTCAAATACCGCTTTACGGTTGAGGAAGAATTGATAAATCTGCTTTGTGCTATAAAAGCCGTTTTGCTGGAATACGGCAGTTTGGAAAATATGTTTTTATCTTTCTATGAACCCGGTAAAGATTATCTTGCCGCGCAACGCGCTTTTGCGGCCAAATTGAGGAGTTACGGCAAAATAGATACGCTTATGCCCAATCCCGCAAAAAACAGCGCTTTAAAGCGTTTAAATTTATGTTTGCGTTGGTGTATCCGCAAAGACGAAGTAGATCCGGGGTGTTGGTCAAAAATACCTTCCAGTTGCCTTATAGTTCCTTTGGATGTGCATATGCACCGCGTGGCGCGTATGCTTGGCCTTACAAAGCGCAATCAGGCCGATATGAAAACCGCCGTAGATATTTCCGCCTCTTTCGCCAAGCTCTGCCCGGAAGACCCGGTAAAATACGATTTTTGCTTAACGCGCTTTGGAATCAGGGACGATATGAGCGAAAAAGATTTGGAAAACATTTAATTTTAAAGTTCCAAAACAAAAGCCCCGGGAATGAGAAACCCGGGGCTTTTATATTTTGGGAGTAAATTACATATTCATCAAAAGCAGTATCAATAAACCTAAAAAGAGTAGGCACAAAGCCAATTTGGTAAGCCCCAAATGCTTTTTAAGGAAATCGTTAAATCCTTTTGATTCATAACCCATAACGCTAAGGGCCAATATTATTACCAACGGTACTATGAACATCAAATTGTAAAGCACAAGATATAATATCGCTCTTATAAAATGCGCGTCGGCTTCTTTAAGTATCAGGGCGATAGTCGGCAGATATACCTGGCCCGTGCATACGGCTTCCACCAAGGAAACTATAAAGCCCACGGCCAAAGCGGCCAATACTAGCCTAAAGGTGCTTTTTTGTTTATCTCTTAAAAAGAAGCGCATTACTTTGTGTATGTATTCTTTATAGCTTTTGGGCAGCTGCAAAAGAATTTTATTGTGGTCTTTCGTCTTTTGGTAAATTAAAAAGTCGTATAGGCTTAACAATAAGAACAATGCGCATAAGGCTATGGTAAGCCATTTAAAAATCATCATTACATAGTAGAAAGAACTCATCGCATAAAGGAAGTTAAACAACCCCAACCCTATGGCTATATAAGCCACAAACACCGCCAAGCAATAAGCTGCCCCTACTAAGAGAACTTCTTTTCTGTCGTATTTATATACCGCCAAGAAAGAAACAAAGAACACTATTACGGCAAAAGCGCACGGATTGATGCCGTCTATTAACCCCGCGGCTATTATCGCCCAGAATGTTATTTGTTCAAACATATTTAAAGTTTCTTCTTTGCTGACGCCCGGGGCTATTTGATTGTTCTCGCAGGAGGCTTCTTCTTCCGCCGCAGCGTTTTGGATATTGGCTTTACATTCGGCTATATATGCTTTTGTGCCGAAGAATGTCCTTTCATTGTTATCCAAAGCTTTATGTATGGCCGCGTCTGCGCCTGTTTTGATTTCGTCCGGGTAGCCCATAAGCACGCTTTCCCCCACCACCAAGCACGGCACACCCGCAGATTCCACGTTATATTCGGCCAATGTGTCGTTAAATATTATATTTACGCCTGCTTGGCTTACGTCGTATTCTACGAGTTTTACAGTATCTTTATAGAGAGTTTTAAACTCGTTTAAATATTCTTTTTTAAGCCTTTGGCAGTGTCCGCACCAAGGCGCGGTAAACAAAGCGGCTTCAAGCGGCTGTTTCTGTTCGGCATAGGCCGAAGCGCCGGCAAAGCCTACAAAAGCTAAGGTTAAAACCAACAGTTTTTTTAACATTTATATCTCCTTGCACTAGCACCTTACGTCAAAAGACATAACGGGATGCACATTCGTTTTAAATTTTTCTCCGCAATCGTCCAGCTTCTTCTTTTCGTCTTGGGAAAGTTTTTGATTGCTTTCTTCAAATCTTTGGCTTAAGCGGAAAATCAAATTGTTATTATAATCGTTTAGAACTTCTTTCGGGCATTTCGCCATAATCAATTTGCCCTTTTCCGCGGCCTGCTCGAACCAATATCTTGTTGAAAGATCGGCGCATTCTTCCTGCGTAAGCGCGGCGTCTTCGTGCTGATGCGGCGCGGGATTTAAAACGGGATTATGCGTCATCGGCCAAAACAGCAAAGCCGCCGATACTGCTGCGGCCGGAAGTAAAAGCCAAGCGGCTTTAAAACTTTTGCCTTTCTTGTTGATTTTGGCGTACACCCTGTTTTGCGAGGTTTTGTCTTTGTCAAAATCTGTTTGTCGGTACAGTTTTATTATTTCTTCTTCAGGCGACATTTTCAGCCTCCAATAAAAGCTTTAATTTGTTTAAAGCTCTGTTGATTAAAGTTCCGGCGTTGCTTTCGCTTATTTTCAAAGTTTGCGCTATTTGTACATTACTCATACCGGAATAAAATTTCAAAGCCAGTATATCTCTGTAATTGGCTTTCAGTTTGCCCATAGCGTTTTTAAGAGTTTCTTCGGTTTGCTTCTTTTCCGCGGAAGCTTCCACGTTTTCCGCTTCCGCTCCGCTTGCCAAATCATCTTCAAAATCCGAGAGGGAAAACACTTTCCTTACATAATATAAACGGAAATAGCTGTTAATCTCGTTTCTGGCTATGGTAAAAATCCATTGCCTTAAATTACCTTTTGCGGGATTGAAAGAATTTTGTTTGTCAAAAACTTTCTGCCAAGTCCGCGCGGCCAAATCTTCGGCCAGATTTTTATCTTGGGCGCGCAGTAGGATATAAGCGTATACCGGTTTAAACAGTTCTCTGTAAGTATCGTCAAAATCCATAAATATTCTTGCGCCCCTCATTAATACTACGCATAAAAGTTAAAAATATCACACTTAAAAACCGGCCTTCTGAGGGCCGGTTTTTATCAGAACTTTTTATCCACGTTCATCAGGCATTGTCTGCACGGCTTTTGGGAGTAATCTTTATCCTTTATGGCTCTAAAGATTTGCTTTGCGAAGTCGGTCAATGTCGGATCTCTGGCCCCCATTACAAGTATGACGTCGCCCGGTTTCGCGGAAGCGGCGATATCGGCGGCGGTTTCATTCCTGCAAGGTATAAATTTTACCGGTACGCCGTTATGTTTCAGTCCTTCGTAAATCAGCTTGCTGGAAATATGCTCGGGGATGGTTCCGCCCGCATAATAAATCTCGCTGAGCCAAAGGATATCGTCTTTTTTGATTTGGCGCGTAAATTCTTCAATAAACTCTTTAAGCAGCAGC
>SAMEA3663015__coassemble_432_pt1 | contig 16792 bp, 16 predicted proteins | sample SAMEA3663015__metabat2_low_PE_015 | metagenome-assembled genome bin SAMEA3663015 (sample SAMEA3663015) | pig gut metagenome | biome: pig gut; feature: pig-associated habitat; material: faeces | place: France | collected 2012 | reverse complement strand
CGCCGTCCACTATCGGCACGCCGGAAATTTTATATTTGGCCGTAATATCTTTTGCTTCCTGCAAAGTACGCTCGGGAGCTAAAGAAAAAGGATTTGTTATAACGCCGTTATCGCTTCTTTTAACGCGGTCAACTTCCTGCGCCTGCTTTTGCAGGGGCATATTTTTATGTATTATGCCTATGCCGCCTTCACGAGCTATGGCTATCGCCAAGGCCGATTCGGTAACGGTATCCATACCCGCGCTTAAAAGCGGAATGTTAAGTTTAATTTTTTTGGTGAGGCGAGTATGGGTTTTTACGTCTTTGGGCAGCACTTTGGAATGCTGCGGAATCAATAAAACATCGTCAAAGGTAAGACCTTCTTTTGAGAATTTTTCGTCCATTTTTCTCCTTAAGACCTTTTATTTTATTATACCATTTAAGCCGACGCCTCTCCCATAGGACGAAAGCGGCTTTGGGCCTTTACGCTGGAAACGATTTTTTATAAAATATACTTACCGGTAGGTAAATAACGTACTGGGGGGGAGTAAATGAATTTTAATTTTAAGTGCGCCGCCGCCGTTTTGGCGTGTGCGGTTTTTATTCAATGCGCTTACGCCGCGGACGATTATACAAAATACGAGGGCCGCGCGATACGCTCGGTGGAGGTTTCTTCGAACAGGATAAAGCCGGAAATACTTAAAAGCAGATTTACCTTAAAAGAAGGAGAAATTTTTGACTCCGAACGCTATGAATACGCTCAAAACGAATTGCACGATTTAAGAATAGCAAAGAAACTTTCCTTTGATTTAAGGCCTTTTCAGGACGACGGCATAGATATTTCAATAAAAGCCGATGACGGTTATTATATCTTCCCGTTGATATTCGCCACCGGCGGCAAAAAGAGCGCGGCGGGAGCCTCTTTGGCGACGGGAAATTTGTTTAAACGCGGGGAAACTTTAATGCTCTTCGGCGGAAGCGGCAAAGACGGAAGTACGGCAAGCCTAATGCTTAAAGACGGAGATAATATTTTCCAGGCGGCTTTTATCAATATGAACTTTGAGCAGAGGTTTTACGGCGGAAGCCGTATAAACAACGACGGCATTTTCAGCACGACCGACGACGAAGAAGATTTTAAAAATCCGATAAATAAAATATACACAAAAACCGACTCTTTCAACTTCCTTTACGCAAGGCAGGAAGGCGACTTTACGGGATTTATCTCCCCGGAATACAAATATATAAGATATTCAAAAGATATGAAATCCGGCAATTACAGCACGGTAAGCTTCGGATTGAATTATCGCAGGAACATACGCTCCGGCGCGAATATGGGGGCATTGTTCGGCTACGGACTTACCGATAAAGAACAAAGTTTGAAAAATCTGCCGGCACCGATAATAGGCTACTCACTGCAAGCCGCTTACAAAAACGGCGGTGATTGGACCGGCGCGGATTTCAATATTTCCAAAATATCGGCCGAAGCAAGAAGTGTAATTGAGTTTAAAACCAGACATATTTTGAACATTTACATTAAAGGGGAAGATTCTTTTTCCGCTCCGTTTGCGGAACAGGTACGCGCACAAGATTTAATGAGCGGGCAGGGCCGTTACAGCAGAACTCTTTACGGCGAACGCGGCGCGGGGACGGGAATATCCTTCGCCTATTATTTGGCAAGGAACAATACCGGCCTTTTGGCTTTTCAGCCCTTTTACGAACTGGCTTATGTATATTCCGATAAATACAGAGCTTTAAGCGGAGCCGGGGCGACGCTCTCTTACAAATTTTGGAGATTCCCTTTCCCAGTAGGCATTAACTATACGCAGAACCTAAGCGACGGTTCAAACCAAATATCTTTTGTATTTGGCGGGAAGTTCTAAAAAAACTGTTGCGAAAAGGCAAAATAATGATAAAATTACTTATCAACCCATAGCAGTATGGGGCGGTTAGTTAAGGACCTGGGGAGGCATCCCCAGGTTCGATTTACATAGGGAAATATCTTATCCCGGCAAACGCCCGTAATCGTTCCAATTCCCGCACATAACGCCGTCGGCGGTATTTTTGACAAATTTATCCAATCTGCTTTTAAACAGAGTGGGAAAGCGTTTTTTTATTTGTATAGTGTCTATACGCACACAAATGTAAAGCGGCGGAAGTTTAATAAAATTATCCCAGGCTTTTTTATTTGCTTGCAAAGCGCGCACTATTTCCGCGTCGGGTGTAAAGCCACCGGTAGACATATCCGGCAAAGCCGCGCGGCCTGACGGCGTCATAAGGCCGAGTTTTTCCATTCTTCGGCAGCGTTCTTTATTTAGTTCCGACCAAACACTCCCTTTGCGCCTGGGGGCAAACCTTTGGGCAGTTATTTTTCCGTCAATTTTTTTAACGGTGGAATCTATCCAGCCGAAGCAAAGAGCCTCTTCCACCGCGTCTATATACCAAAAAGTTCCGTCTTCTTTAGGCAGTCCGCGTTTTACCGCAAGCCAGCATTCCGCGGCGGTTTTATGATTTTCTTCAAGCCAAGATCTAAATTCAAATCTATTCTTTATATTTAACAAGGAAACTTCCATAAATAAATTATAACAAACGCAAAACAGCATATTTCCCTATGTTTTATCTGACGCAAACAAATCCCCCTCCCCGCATAAAAGCACTATAAAAACAGCTTGCAAAAATTTTTTGATTTTGCTAAATTATCAGTAACAGTTATCGTTATTAATATTATGAGATACTCAAAACAAAGGGAACTTATTTATAATACGCTTAAAAATAATCCGTGCCACCCGACGGCGGATTATCTTTACGCTTTGATAAAACCCGTTTGCCCGGCTTTGAGTTTGGGAACGCTTTACAGAAATTTGAACCAAATGGCCGCTCTGGGAAGAATAAAAAAAATAAGCGGGCTTAATCAAGCGGATCATTTTGATCATCATACGCAAGACCACGCTCACCTTATCTGCCAAGACTGCGGCAAAATAGAAGACGTATTTTTAGATGAAGCGCTGTCAAAACAAATAAATTCCCGCGTGCAAAAAAACGATTTTAAAATTAACCGCCGTGAAATTATTTTCAACGGGGTATGCAAAGAATGCATAAATAAACAGGAGAAATAAAATGGAACTTAAAGGATCAAAAACGGAAAAAAATCTTATGACCGCTTTTGCGGGCGAATCTCAGGCCAGAAACAAATATACTTATTATGCGAAGCAGGCTAAGGAAGAAGGTTACAACTATATAGCTTCTATCTTTAAGGAAACCGCAAAGAACGAAAGGGAACACGCCAAAATTTGGTTTAAAATTTTACACGACGGCAAAATCCCTTCAACCTTGGAAAACCTTAAAGACGCTGCCGCCGGCGAAAATTACGAGTGGACCGATATGTACGCCACCTTCGCAAAAGAAGCCAAGGAAGAAGGCTTTAACGACATCGCTTTCCTCTTTGAAAAAGTCGCCCAAATCGAAAAAGAACACGAAGAACGCTATTTAAATCTTTTCAGCGAACTTGAAAAAGGCGAAGTATTCGTAAAAACCGGCAAAGTAACTTGGAAATGTATGAACTGCGGCTTTACCTTCACCGGCGAAAAAGCCCCCGAAATGTGCCCCGTATGCAAATACAAAAAGGCTTATTTCGAAGTAAAAAAATAAACTTTACTCAGGCTTACAAGGCGTCGCTTTACCGCGACGCCTTTTTTATATATTAAAAATTTGTAGAATTTAATGTATGATGCGCAATATAAAAATAGTCGCTTTTGACGCCGACGATACTCTTTGGTCCAACGAGGATTTATTTCGCGAAACCGAAGAAAAATTCTTTAATTTAATGCAGCCTTACGCCGATAAAAAGAAAGCTAAAGAAGAGCTTTTCGCCACGGAAGTAAACAATCTTCCTTTATACGGATACGGCATAAAAGCTTTTATGCTTTCTATGATAGAAACGGCCCTTAAATTAAGCGGCGGAAAAGCGGACACCTCGGTTACGGAACAAATCATATCGGCGGGCAGGGATATGCTTAATCAGCCCGTTAAATTACTGCCGGGGACATTATCCGTATTTAAAAATTTAAGCGAAAGATACAAGCTTGTAGTCGCCACGAAAGGTGATTTACTGGATCAGGAAAGGAAACTGCAAAAATCAGGTTTGACTAAATATTTGCACCATATAGAAATTATGAGCGAAAAAAACACTCGCGGCTATAAAACGCTTATGCAGCGCTTGGGCGTAATGCCGCAGGAATTTTTGATGGTTGGCAATTCCTTAAAATCGGACATAATGCCCGTAGTAAAGCTTGGCGCGCGCGCAGTATGGATACCTTACAGCCTTACTTGGCAGCACGAAAATGTTGAGGCGGATAATATTGCCAACGGTTTTATCAAAATGGATAAAATAGCCGATTTGCTTAAAATCCTTTAAGCTATGTACGACAAAAATATTTCCCTCTTTGATTTATTCTTAACTTTCGCAAAAGTGGGCGCGATGACTTTCGGCGGGGGCTACGCTATGCTCCCTGTTATAGAAAAAGAACTTATTGACAAAAAAAAGTGGATGACGCGCCAAGATCTTATGGATTTTTTTGCCGTATCGCAGGTAACTCCGGGCGTGATAGCCGTTAATACGGCTTCGCTGTTAGGCTATCAGAAACGACGCATTTTGGGTTCAATATTCGCGACTTTGGGTATAATCGCCCCGAGCGTAATAATAATAACCCTAATAGCTTTGTTCCTTACCAAATATTTAAGCGCGGAAATTACGGACAGGCTTTTTAATTCCATTCGCATCTGTGTAGCCGCACTTATTGTGCACGCTTTATTCCCGTTTTTTAAAAAAGGCATAATCAATATTTTTACCGCGGCTTTATTTACACTTAGCCTTATAATATATTTTGCGTTCAGGGTTTCGCCTGCGCTGTTGGTGCTTTTTTGCGCTTTGGCGGCGATAATTGAAGACTCTCTTAAAAGGAAAAGCGTCAAATGATATATTTGCTTTTGTATATCGAGTTTTTTAAGATAGGCCTTTTTGCCGTAGGCGGAGGCTTGGCGACGCTGCCTTTTCTTTATCAGCTTTCCTTTCAAACAGGGTGGTTTGATACTGCCCAAATAGCCGATATGATAGCCGTATCGGAAATTACCCCCGGCCCGCTAGGTATAAATATGGCTACATTTGCAGGATTTAACTCCGCGGGGATACTTGGCGGAATAATCGCAACTTTGGGCATAGTTACGCCCTCGGTAATAATCATTATAATAGTGGCCGGAATATTGCAGAAATTTATAAACAATAAATATGTTCAAGCCGCATTTACGGGCCTAAGGCCGGCGGTATGCGCCCTTATAACCATAGCGGTATGGGAAATAGTAAAAGTATCGGTATTTGATTTTCCCCTTTACGAACAAACTTCAAATTTAACCGACTTGTTCCTGCTTACAAATATCGCTTACTTTTTTATTCTGCTTATTTTAATGTTTAAAATTAAACTCCACCCGATAATCTTTATAGCCTTAAGCGCGGTTTTAGGCATTTTCGTCCGATTTTGATATTGCTTTTTAAAACAAAACTCATATACTTAACTGTACCGGGGGTATCAGAATGATAAAAAAGTTCTTATCTTTGTTATTTTGCCTTGCTTTTGCCGCGGGCAAAATTTATGCCATAGAATTACAGGAATGTGAAGTAAGAGGCGTTAAACCCAGCGATAAAATTTCCACGCTGGAGCTTAACCCCGCAATGACCGTAATCGACGATTCCGCAGGAACATCTATTACAAGTATGACCTTAAAATATTATTATTCTTTCAGCAATATGTTTACCATTGGCACGGAAGTACCTTTCAGCAGATATGAAAGCAAAGAAAATTCCGAAAACGGCCTTGGCGACATACTTCTTTCCGCTTCGGCGGTAAAAAGATTCGGCAAACTGGCTTTCGGGGCGGTAGGGAGCTGACTATGCCTTCCGCCACTCATAATGAAATCGGCATAGGCAAATGGCAGTTCAGCCCCGCCGTTTACACGGAATATGAAATAGTGCCGCAAGTGTTCTTCGCGGCCGGGTACAAGCATTACGTCAGCATAGCGGGGCCTTCTTCAAGAGATGATATTAACCTCGGCAGAATAAGAGCGGTGGCGGCTTACCTTTCCCCGCACGGTTGGTGGGCCCTTGTCGACCCGAAATATTATATAGATTATAAAAACAACAATGCCGGGGAATTTATTATTGAAGTTGAAACCGGCATAATGCTGTTTGACGAAATGTCTATGTACTTAAAACCCGGCTGGCACGCCGGCGGGAACAGGCAAACTATGGATTGGTCGGTAAGTTTCGGCGTGAAGCTTTTAAGCGTATAAAACTTATCTTTTAAACAATAAATAAATATCCCCCGGCATAGCCGGGGGATATTGTATAAGTTGTCTATCAGATTATAAGGTATATCTTACGCTAAGGCCGGCCATATGGCTGAAAGCCTGACCGTATTTAACGGAAGCGCCGTTTTCCAAATTGGTGCCGCTCATACCTTCCCCGATAAGGAAAGTATATGAAGCGTCTAAAATAAAACCTTTGCCCAGGTTAAGCCCTATACCCGTACCGAACAAATGCCTGTTGCTTACTGGGACTAAAACGTCCATATAGTCATTGTTGGTAGGGGCTTTGTCAAAGATATAGCTGCCTCTTAACTTAACGACATTGGAAAGCTTGTATTCCGCACCAAGGCCCATTCTGTAAGCGTCTTTCCATTCTTTTTTCTGGCTGGATACGCCGGAAGTGCCCGTGCCGGGTTTACGCTCAAAGGAAATGGCGAGTTCGTCAAAACTGCTCCAAAAGATATTCATCCAGTTGAATTCTATCAACAAATCGTCAATAGGCCTGTAAGATATGCCCATAGCAAGCTGAGCGGGCAGCATAATATCGCCGCGGGCCGAACCGTTTACAAATGCGCCTACACCGGGAATGGACATCTGCTTGGAAAATTTACTATCCCCTTCAACACCTTGTTTCACTCTGGTTCTGAAACTCGCACCGAGGCTTACTTGGTCATTGGCTTTATAGGCCATAGCCAAAATCGCGCCGAGGCCCCAGCTGTCGCCTTCGACTTCCAAATCGGTAGAACCCAAAGGGCCGAGCTGAATCCTTTTGCCTTCGCTGAATTTAAAATACATAATTTCAGCGCCTGCCGCTACAGAGAATCTTTCAGTCGCTTGGAAAGCGACCGTGGGTTGTATAGAGTAAGATTGGACGTCTACATCATAAATATCGGTTGAGCCGGCCCAGTTTCTGTCCGGGTAATGGCCGCTTAAACCGAAGCGCGGAAAAGCGCCCAAGCCGATGTACCAATCTTCAAAAATCTGTTGGGTATAATAAGCCGTGGGCAAAGTCCACCAGACTCTCTCCGGGGATTGTCCTTCTTGATTATACGTTACTTTGGCGGAAGCCGTAATTTCGGTTACGCCCATTTGGAACTGAACGCCGTCCAAATCCGTTATAAGAGCGGGGTTTAAAGCCAAAGAAGCGGGCTCCGCATCCCCTGCCAAGACGGCACCGCCCATAGCGTTGCCCCTTGCACTGAACTCATACAATCCAAAACCCGCGCCAAGAGTGGAAGTCGCGCAAAAACAGCTTACGGCGACAAACGCGGCAAGTCGAAACAATTTATTCATTAATCCTCCTAAGTATGCGGCTAAAAGGCATACTTAAATGATAAGGTACCGGCTTGTGGCTGGTACCTTATTATTATTTTATCATTTTAAAGCCTTATTGGCGATTGGGGCAAAGCCCCGCGGGGATTAATCCATACCGTAACGCTGATAAACTTTAAGGTCAAAAATATCGATTATTGAAAGGAAGTGGTCAAAAATATCGGCCTGAATGCCCTCGTAATCAGTCCAATTCGTATTGGAGGAAAACGCGTAAACTTCCAAAGGCAGGCCTTCCGTAGTAGGAGCAAGTTGGCGCACCATACAGGTAAATTTATCGGAAATATTCGGGTTTTGCTTAAGATAATTGTAGCAATATATCCTAAAAGTACCGATATTGCTTAAACGCTTGGCATTATATTTATCATCCTTAACGCCGCGTTTTTTGTTGATTTCTTCGATTTCGGCTTCTTTCTTAGCCAAATAATCTTTAAGCAGATTTATATGTTTTAATTTTTCAATATCTTCATCGTTAAGGAAGCGTATGCTCTTCATATCGATATTGATAGCCCTTTTTATGCGTCTTCCGCCCGATTCCGTCATACCGCGCCAGTTGGTAAAAGCGTGCGCGACCAAGTCATAAGCGGGTACGTTTACTATGGTGTTATCCCAGTTCCTTACGCGTATGGTGGTAAGAAGGATATCAATAACTTCGCCGTCAGCGCCTTGGCTGGGGATTTCAATCCAATCGCCAACGCGGACGAGATCGTTTAAAAGCAGCTGAAAGCCCGAAGTAAGGCCGAGAATGGAATCCTTGAAAATCAATAAAATGACTGCGGATAATGCCGTCAAACCGCCGAGGAAGTAAATCGGCTCTTTGTTCATTAATGCGGACATCATAAAGATTATCGCAACTATCCACATTATCACTTTTACGGCTTGTATAATACCTTTTACCGGCAATTTAATGCTGCGGGCGAATTTATCGGAAATTACGCTCAATGCGGAATTAAGCACTAGCGTAAACGCCACAATCGCCAAACAATTTATAACCCGCACCACGACCAAACTTATATTAGGGTATAAATCGCCGAAGAATATTCCGCTTGCGGAAGACAGCAACGACAGCGCAAAAGCAAAAAATATATTGCTGAAGAGTTTGTGCTTGGTCATCAAAGAGAGCCAACCTTTGGCTATAAAATTCTTTTTAGACAAGAGCCACTCGGTCGCACCTTGAAGAAGGTTTGATATATATTTAAATAAAAGTATAAACAATAATATTACGCCAAGTGCGATAATATATTTAAGCTGAGGCGGCAAAGACGGCAGCAGAGTATTTATAATGTTCATTATCTCATCTCCTAAGTAAAATGATATTATAAGTATATAATTTTAATTTGAAACTTAGGAGTTATTATGAAGAAATTTTCACTTATCATCGCTGCAGCCCTGCTTATGCCGCTTAACGCAAAAGCCCTGAATATAACCGATCCTTTCTTTATGCCCGCGCCCGGGCAAGTAGTTTCCGATACTTCCCTCGGTTTTACAAATAACGCTTTAAAACTTAACAAAAGCTGGGGCCTTTATGAAAAGATTTCCGTAGGTACGCTTGATAACTTAACGCTGTCCGCTTCCGTAGGATGGGCCGACATCAAACACGGCGGCGACGGTATGCAGGATATATCCGTTTACGGGAAATACCGTTTTATGAACGATATCAGCCACGGCAGATTTCTGGATTTGGACGCATATTTCAGCCCGGAACTTTTTGATTCCCCTTATAATCACGACGGCGGCGCGGCGAAAGGTTCAACCGATTTCGGCCTGTATGGCAGCGTCGGTACGGCGCAGGCGGCAGACAATTTAACCATAGGCGCGAAATTCGGTTTTGATTATATCGGCCATACCGATGAAACTTCTTCCGGCACGATATTGGACGCAGGCGTATTTGCGAAATATTATCTTAACGAATACAATGCTCTCGGTTTATCGGCCGATTTGAAAAGTTATCTCGGTTTTGAAAAGGACAGCTTTGCCGCAGCTTTCGGCGTTAACTATTCTTATGATTTGATAGAAGATAAAATGGCCCTCGTTCCGTTTTACTCAATAGAAGTGAACAATAAAAGCATTCCTTCCTGCGCAATATGGGGCTTAAGCGCAAGATATTTATTTTAACTTTTCGCCAATGAAAAAGCCCCCGGTTTTAAAGCCGGGGGCTTTTGTTTGCCTAAAACGGAATTACAGATAGGCCGTTCCCTTAAAAGCGGTATGGACCGGGCCGCTCATAAGCACATCTCCGGCTTTATTGATTTCTATAACCAAAGTGCCTCCGTCCATAACTATTTCGGCCTTTTTCTTGGTAAGCCCGCGGCGGACGGCCGCAACCAAGGTCGCGCAAGCCCCGCTTCCGCAGGCGGAAGTTATGCCCGCGCCGCGCTCCCAAACGCGCATACGGATTATTGAGGGGCTCATTATTTGGGCGAACTCAACATTTGTCCTTTCCGGGAAAAGAGGATGCCATTCCACTTCCGGCCCGGCTTGGGCCAAATGTATTTTTTTTATATCCTTTACAAAAAACACACAATGGGGATTGCCCATTGATACCGCGCAAGGCGCGTCAAAACCCGGCAGAACCTGCGGCAGAAACAAAGTATCCACTTTCTGACTTAAAGGAATTTCATCCCAATTCAAAAGAGCCGGCCCCATATTTACCGTTATCATACGCCCTGCAGAAGCTTTTAAAATTTTCCCGCCGGGGGCTTCTATCGTACACTCTTTTACGCCGTTTTTCTTAAAGAACCAATCTGCGACGCACCTGGCCCCGTTGCCGCACGCGCCGGCCTTGCTGCCGTCTGAGTTATATATAACCATTTCCACATCGGCCTTTTTTGACGGTTTTAAGATAAAAAGTTGGTCAAAGCCGATGCCGGTTTTGCGCTCGCCGAGTTTTTGGATTTCCTTGGCGGAAAGTTTTACGGAGCTGTTTTCGGGCTCAATAATAAAAAAGTCATTGCCGAGCCCGTCCATTTTTATAAAAGGGATTTCCTTCATAATTTAAGTTTTTTAATCCTCTCAACGGCTTTTAACGTGTTCTCTCTTGAGCCGAACGACGTAAGCCTAAAGTAACCTTCACCGCAATCGCCGAAGCCGCTGCCCGGCGTTCCGACGACATTGGCCCTGCTAAGCAAGATGTCAAAAAAATCAAACGATTTTATGCCTTCCGGCAATTTAAGCCAGATATAAGGGGCGTTTTCCCCTCCGTAAGCTTTAAGGCCGGCAGCACTTAAGCCCTCTTTTATAATGCGGGCGTTTTCCATATAATAGGCAATAAGTTCCTTAACTTCGGCTTTGCCCTCTGGGCTGAAAACAGCCTCTGCCGCGCGCTGAACTATATACGGCACTCCGTTAAATTTTGTCGTATGCCGCCTGCGCCACAAATCATTTATGCGGACTTCCTTATCCGCGCCCCTGCCTTTTAAAGCCAAAGGGACAACCATATATGCGCATCTGAGCCCCGTAAAACCGGCCGTTTTACTGAAAGAACGTATTTCTATGGCAACCTCTTTTGCACCTTCGACTTCATAAATGGAACGCGGTAAATCCGCCTCTTGGATATATTCCTTATAGGCGGAATCAAAAATGATAACCGAACCATTCTTTTTGGCGTAATCAACCCATTCTTTAAGCTGGGCTTTAGTCATTACCGCACCCGTGGGATTATTGGGAGAACAAAGATAAATCAAATCGGCTTTAAAATCCGGAACTTTGGGAGCGAAACCGTTTTCCGCCAGGCAAGGCAGCTTCTTTACTGAGCGGCCGGCCATTATGTTTGTATCCAAGTAAACCGGGTAAACGGGATCGGCCACCGCTACCGCGGCCTCGGTCGAAAAAACTTCCTGTATATTGCCGACGTCGCATTTCGCGCCGTCGCTTACAAAAACTTCTTCTGGCTGTAAATCTATACCGTAAGCTTTATAATCGTTTTCTATAATCGCGTCAATAAGGAAAGAATATCCCTGTTCGGGCCCGTAACCGCGGAAAGTTTTTTCACAGCCCATTTCTTCGGAAGCTTTATGCAAAGCCTCCACGCAGGCACGGGGCAAAGCGCGTGTCACGTCGCCTATTCCCAAACTGATAATATCGGCCGAAGGATTGTCCGCTTTGTACTCTCTAACCTTCTTTGCTATCGTCGGGAAAAGATAATTTTGTTGTAAATTCAAATAATTCTCGTTAATTTTAATCATAGAAAACTCCTTACCTATCAATAGTATATAAAAAATGGTAATATTCCTTGTATGCGATTTTTTTATTTAACTATTTTTCTTCTTTTCTGCGCCTGCGCGCCGCAGCCCGCCAATATGAATAACAACGGTACGGATATTATAGCTTTCGGCGACAGCCTGACATACGGCTACGGCGCCGAACCCGAAGAAAGCTATCCTTCCGTATTGGGCGAAATGGCCGGGCGGGAAATAATAAACCTCGGCGTAAGCGGCGATACCGCCGCAGACGGTTTGGCGCGCATTGACGATTTAAAAGACTATAATCCCTATATGGTTCTGATAGAATTCGGAGCCAATGACTATATGCGCAAACGTCCTTTTGAGCAAACCAAACAAGCTTTAAGCGATATCGTAGATTATGTGCAAGGAAGAGGCGCGATTGCCGTTTTGGTTGATACCGGCGGCCCCGGTATGGGTAAATATACGGATTATATGAAAGACCTTTCAAAGCAAAAACGAACTTTGTTTGTCCCTGCGATAATGGCCGGTATTTTCAGCGATCCTTCCCTAAAATCCGATATCATACACCCCAACGCAAAAGGATATAAAATAGTGGCCGAACGCATTTACAAACGCATAAAAAAACATCTTCCGCCGCGTTGAACCCAGTCTTTATTAAAAACAAACCCCCGCCTTATTGACGGGGGTTTTAAATGTATAAGGTAAAACCTTATTTGCTGAGAACTTCTTTCCAGGATTTAAGTTCCGCTTTGGCCTTGGCTTCACTTTCTTTGGCTTTGGCTTTGGCGGCTTTTTTATCGGCTTTGGCTTTGGCTACGGCTTCTTCGTATTTGGCCTTGGCGGCGTTTTCCTGATCTTTGTTCTGGGATTTAGCTTTGGCTTCAGTATATTTGGCTTTAGCGTCGGCTATTTTCTGATCGGCTTTGGCTTCGGCAGCCTTTTTATCGGCTTCCGCCTGAGCTTTGGCCTTCTCATATTTAGCTTTTAAATCGGCTCTGTTGGCTTCGGCTTTTGCTTTAGCCTGGGCTTTGCTTTCTTCAGCTTTGGCCTTGGCCTGAGCTTTATTGGCTTCGGCTTTGGCCTTGTTGGCTTCCGCCTGGGCTTTAGCTTTAGCCTTTTCGGCTTCCACTTTTGCTTTTAAATCTGCTTTGGCCGTTTCATTGTTGGCTTTAGCGTCGGCTTTGGCCTGAGCGACTTTAGCTTTGGCATCGGCTTTTGCCTGAGAGTTTTTGGCTTTGGCGTCGGAAACAGCTTTCTTGCTGTCAGCTTTGACCGCGGCCGCTTTCGTTTTAGCGTCGCATTTGGCGTTTTTGGCCAATTTCTTCATACAGCTGTTTCTGCAGGTAAGATCCGTTTTTTCGCAAGTGCAGGTATCAGCCGCAAAACCAAAAGAAGCTAAACATGCAAGAGCAAAAATTGATAATAATACTCTTTTCATTACTAATACTCCTCCTTATAATATTTATATATAGATTGTACAAAATATCTAACCGCTTAATGTTATTGCCGGGTAATATTTGGTAAGATTTAAGAAATACTCGGAGGATGATTTATGCACGAGGAAACGAAACTCGTTTACAAAAATTTTTGGCTTTTTATTTTAATAACGGTAATTTTGCTGTTTATCAGTTTATTTGCATATTTGGACATACTCCAAAAAAATCTTAAAGAGGAAATCTCCAAAAACATAACGGAAATTGCGGAAATGGAAGCAAAGTCTTTCAACGCGAAAATCAAAGAAGAAACGCAAACCGTAAACGCGTTGGCGGGTATAATGGCGCAATATTACACTATAACGGATTTGGATACTTTTATTGATATCCTTAATCAGGAAAACGATAACAACGACTTCGTTTATATGGGTATAATTATGCAGAACGGGGACGTATATTTCAACGATCATTCTTTGGTAAAAGATTTTTTGCCGCAGAACTCCTTGGATAATATTTTTAACGGCAACACCGTAACGGCAGGCCCGCTTAAAAATCCTTATAACGAAAAACGCCTGATAATTACCGCGGCGCCGGTATTCGTCTACGGCAAACCGCAGGTTGCCATATTCGCCGCACATACTGAAGAATATTACGCAAAGATTTTGGAAATGTCAAAGTTCGGCGGGTACGGATATTCTTATATAACCAACAATGCCGGTAAAATCATAGTAAACTCAAGCGAAAGAACCCATATACAAAAGCAAGACAATGTCATTGAATATTTTAAAAACATAAAATTCGAAGTCTTGGGCACTATGAACGCTTTTATAAAAGAACTTATGGCCGGAAAGAGCGGCGTCGCAAGTTTAAATTCCGACACGGAACACCGCTTTATGGCTTATATTCCGTTGGACATAAACAACTGGTATCTGCTCTTTTTCGTACCTACGGAACCCTTTATGGCACAAGTAAACAGAGTTATGTTTATGTCCGTCGCGCTTTGCACAGAAATAATTTTAATATTTTCCTTGTTAATGCTCCACATAAAAAGAACCGAACGGAAAAGCAAAGAAGCGTTTTATTTAAGCGCTTTTATAGATCCGCTTACGGAATGTTACAACCTTAACAAACTGAAAATGGATCTTAAGAAAAAACTGGCCGAAAACAAAGATTCCCTTTTTGCGATGGTTTTATTGGACATTGATAAATTTAAAGTAATAAACGAACTTTACGGCTTCAGACGCGGCGATATGGTTCTTATTCATATAGCAAATGTCCTTAAAGAACATCTGGGCCCCAATGAACTTTTTGCAAGGATTTCCGGCGATAACTTTATCTGCATAATAGAGTATAAAAACAAAGAGGACATTGAAACGCGCCTTCAAGCCATATGCAACGAAATAAAAAATTGCTACGCTTCCACCGATTTAAATTACGAAATCGTGGCAAACTGCGGCATATTTATGGTGGAAAGGGGCCTGCCTTTTTATTTGATGTTGGACAGAGCGAATTTGGCCTGCGCGGAGTCAAAAAAGGACAAATCCGTAAACTTTGTTTTTTACAGGGATTACTCCAGAAAGCAAATCCTTACGGAAAAATCCATAGAAAACAGTATGCGCGAAGCCCTGCGCCAAAACCAATTTAAAATTTATTTTCAGCCAAAAGTAAATTTGCATACGCTTAAAATGGACGGCGCGGAAGTGCTGGTGCGTTGGCTGCACCCTTCCAAAGGCATAATAATGCCCGATGTCTTTATCCCCATTTTCGAAAGGAACGGTTTTATTTTGGATTTGGATATGTTTATGCTCAGAAGTTCGGCCCAAATGCTGCGTTCCTGTTTAGATGAAGGCATTGAGCCCGTACCTTTGGCCGTAAATTTTTCAAGATTGCATATAAACAATCCCAAATTTTGCGAGGAATTTAAACAAACCGCAGATTTTTACAAAATTCCGCCTCATCTATTGGAAGCGGAAATAACGGAAACGACTTTGCTCGACAACTTGGACGAAATGAAAAATGTTATCAAGAACTTTCATCAGAACGGATATCTCATCGCCATTGACGATTTCGGCGCGGGATATTCCTCTTTAAACGTACTAAAAAATCTGCATTTTGACACGCTTAAGTTTGACAAAGAATTCCTTAAAACCGACGGGGAAGAAAAAAGAGCGGAAGATATTATTTCCGGCGCGGTCAAAATGATTAAATCTTTGGACGTAAGCATAGTCGCAGAAGGTGTTGAAACGGTCAAACAGGCGGAATTTTTAAGAAGCATCGGCTGCGATAAAGGCCAAGGATATTTATTTTCCAAGCCCATACCTTTGGAAGAGTTTAAAGATATGCTGAAAAACAATGACTTTTCGGACAAGATGAAATAACTCACAAAAAAATATGCAGCCTTGAAACTGCATATTCCATAGGATATTATAAATATATATGAAACAAACATTTTCCGTAAGCGGGATGTCCTGCGCGGCCTGTTCGGCTGCCGTGGAAAAAAGCGTAAAAGCTTTAAAGGGAATTGAAGACGCCCGCGTAAATTTGCTGCTCAACACTTTAAGCGTGGATTATCGGGAACAAACCTTAACCGCGCAAGATATTATTGCCGCGGTAAGAAAGGCCGGCTACGACGCCGCCTTAAAAGAAGATAATTCCGCCAAAACTCAACCTTCGGCAAAACAGAACTCCTCGGAGCCGAAAGCCCGAATTATAGCTTCTTTTATTTTGCTTATACCTTTAATGACCGTTTCTATGGGCCCTATGATCGGGCTGAGTTTTATACAGGCTTTACCGCCGATGACAAACGCCCTTTTGCAGCTCCTTTTTACTATGCCGGTGGTGTTTATCAATTTTAAATATTTCATTTCCGGATTTAAGGCGCTGTTCCGCCTCGCCCCGAATATGGACAGCCTTATAGCCATAGGTTCGGGCGCGGCCTTGCTTTACAGTTTGTATTCCGTTTTGGCGATGAGCTTTGCACTAAGTGCGGGGGAATCTTCCGCCGTTATGCACTACGCGCACGCGCTTTATTTTGAATCGGCCGCCGTAATTTTAGCCGTAATAAGTTTGGGCAAATACCTTGAACAACGCGCAAAAAGCCGTACTTCCGGCGCGATAGAAAAACTTATAAACCTGGCCCCAAAAACGGCGGAAGTTACAAGGAACGGACAGACAATCGTTATACCCGCGGGCGAACTGAAAACGGGCGATATTATAACCGTAAAAACCGGTCAAAGTCTGCCGGCCGACGGAACGATAGTTGAAGGCAGCGCATTTATGGACGAATCTTTGGTGACGGGCGAAAGCCTGCCGGTGGAAAAGAATATCGGCGACAAAGTGATTTGCGCCACCATAAACACAGACGGCTACTTTAAGTTCCGCGCTGAAAAAACGGGCGCGCAGACAACTCTTGCCCAAATAGTAAAGCTTATGGAAGATGTAAATTCTTCCAAGCCGCCGATAGCGGAACTGGCCGATAAAATAAGCGGAATATTTGCAAATTCCAACGGCGATA
>SAMEA3663015__coassemble_418_pt1 | contig 17292 bp, 14 predicted proteins | sample SAMEA3663015__metabat2_low_PE_015 | metagenome-assembled genome bin SAMEA3663015 (sample SAMEA3663015) | pig gut metagenome | biome: pig gut; feature: pig-associated habitat; material: faeces | place: France | collected 2012 | reverse complement strand
GCATCCTCCCCCTCCACCGCTATCATCATACGATTGGGCAGCTGTGAGGAATCTTCGGGCAAAGTTCCGCTCCCTTCGGCAAAAGGATAATAGCCCTCTTCATCCGCAGTTTCGCTTTCGGCGGATTTATCCGGCGGAAACCAGACGCTCTGTATGCGCCGCGCCGAAAGCACCGCCGCTATAACCGCCAGCGAAAAAATTATTATCCCTATATATATTTTAGACTTCAAGTTCATTTATCTATAACGTCCAATAATTCTACGTCGAAAATCAACAAAGAACCGGGCTGTATAGGGCCGGCCTGGGCATTACCGTAAGCCGTATCCGGCGGGCAATATAAAGTGGCTTTGGAGCCGGCTTTCATCTCCTGAAGGGCGGAAGTCCAACACGGTATTACGCCGTTAAGCGGGAATTCTGCCGGTTTGCCTCTTTTAATTGAACTGTCAAATTCCGTACCGTCAAGCAGTTTGCCTTCATAATGTACTTTTACCAAGCTTGAGGCTTTAGGCGTTTTGCCTTTGCCTTTTTTGTTTATCCGCATTACCACCCCGTTGGATAAAGTTTGGTTCTTTTTGTCTTTTTTGGCTTCTTTTAAAAATTCGTCCTGTTCGATTTTGCGTTTGTTTATTACGGCGGTGGTGTCGTCGCGGTATCTTTTTTCGACAAGCGGTTTGTAATCTTCCAAATCAGTTTGGGAATTTCTGTTTAAAAGCGCGTCCCTTAAGCCTTGAGATACGGCTTTAAAATCGTCTTCGTTGTTTAAAAGGAGATTGTTTTTAAGGTTTTCGCCCAGCAAATAACCGAGAGAATATAAAACTTTTTCCCCGGAAGCGTCCGCCGCGCTTGAGGCCGCCTGTTCCTGTGCGCAAACAGGCAAAGCCAGTAAAGCGAAAAGGGATAAAATTAAAATATTCTTCATTGTTGAATCTCCTATTTTTTCTGTATATAATCTATAAGTTTGCTTTTTATTATCGGCGCGCATTTTTTGCCGGCCGCAACCAAGCTGCGTCTTTTAGCTTCCTCGCCGCGTGCAGAGCCGACTCTTTCCGTTTCGCTGAAAGTGGCGAAAATGCCTTTTGTCGCCATATCTTTTAAAGCGACGGTAGCGGTTGCCGTGCTCCAATAAAGCCCGTCTAAGGTGGAAGAAGCGTATTTGTCTATCCGCGTATCCATCGCAAGTTCTATATCATAAGTTTGAAGGTTCTCGCCTACGCCGAAACCGAGTTCGTTTAAAGCGTCGATAAGATAGGTTTTTACCGTTATATCGTCCGCGCCGGTAAGAACCGCATTTATTTTTATATCGTAAAAAGTTTTATTGTAAATGCTTTTATAGGAATATAAATTTTCTTCATTGTAGGCCGAACCGTCAAAAGAAATTCTGCGATACTCGGCGTCAAGTTTTTCCCTTTTGGCAAGAATTGCCGGCATTTCGACCGCATATTTAAGCTTTACGAATTTATCGCTTTCTCCCGCTATTTTGGCGGCCATATTATTAAGCTGCCCGTCTATCGGGGCATAATAAGGTTTTATTACTTCAAGAGCGGGCTCCCTTTCCAACACGGCTATTGCGTAATATTTTTTATTTTGGCGATTTTTCCACCACTGCGCGGCTTTTATCTGGGACATTATATTATCCCTGCGTATTTGCGAAGAATCGTCCTGAGCGAGGCCGTCAAACAATTTGGAAAGTTCCGCCACGGCGGCGTCTTTGGCTTCTTTCTTAGTCTGGCCGGAAGCGATTTTCGTCAGATATTTATCCGCCGGGTACTTGTCCATTTTCTCATTTAAAATATTTCTGTTTGAAGCGCAAGCCGAAAATAATACTGCCGCGCATAAAAGAAAAGCGAGTTTTTTCATTTTTTCTCCTTATTTGGAAGTTCTGTTATATAAATATGTTCTCTTCCCTTTAATAATTTGTACATTTTCAAAGACGTATTCGTCAATAGTTTGCCCGTTTCCGCTCATAAATCTGATTTTGATATTATGTGTGCCGGGCGGCAGGAAAAGGCTGGCCATTCTTATTTCCGCCGGGAGAGTGAACCAAGAACGAGTATCGGCTTTTTCCGTTACGTTGGAAAATATGCTCATTAAAGAACCGACCAAAAAGCCGGCGTCTTCGCCCATATTCTTTTCCGCGACGTGCCGGGCCTGAACGCTAAGTATATATTTCGTTACGGCGCGCGTTATACTGCGCGTAAATATGGCCGCTTTATCCTGTTTTAAATTTTGCTTGGCCTGCCACGCGATGTCGCTTACAAGCTGAGTTCTTACAGCGGGGCCTCCGTCTGCGGAAACCTCGGAATATTTTATATCGTAAGGAACATCGACATATTCAGGAAAGCTTACCGTTATGGAATTGCCGAAAGCGCCTGCATACACGGCATTTATAAGGCCTTGGCTGGTACCCGCCAAATCGCTGTTGCCTTCCACCGCGAACCAAATGTCGTCCCACGCAAACATAACGCTGTTGGAAACTTTCAACGGCACTTTGCCGTTATAGTGGAAAATTACGGCTTCGCCTTTGTTAGCGTAATCATACGGAAGGGGAAAATAAGGCATTGAAGCGGAAGATGAAGCTTGCCTTTCATAAGCGTTTTTGGCATTGTAGCGCGCTATTCTCGCATCGGAAATTTTGCCGTTGTCTTCATAAATCATACTTGAAAAATACTGCATGAAGGCGTCGTCGTTATACAGATCTTTGGGTTTGGCTTCGCGGTTTCTGTCCAACATAAATACGGCCCTGTTGGCTTCCACCAAAGCTTCCCTGGGGCTTCCCAATGAAATATAATCCGCCGCGCGGTAAAAATACATTAAAGAGCGTTCAAACAAAGGCGGGACATAGGCGACGGTATTATCGTTTATAATAATCGTACCGACAGACGCGCTGACGCTTTTGGTAAAAAGTTCTTCGGTAATATCACCGGCGTTGGTAAGGGAGCTTAGGCTGGCTCTGGAATCATAACGCGCGCTTTGTTGGGTGCTTAAGTCCAAATAATACAGGACGGCGTTTTTGGATCCGTAAGATTTCTTTCTGTTTTCTTCTATTATTTTTTCGGCCTTTTCGAACTGGCCGGAATCCATTTTGGAAAGTACGTCCTTTTTATAGCGCAAAGAAGGCCCGGCGCACGCAGTTAATACGCCTATGGCAATTATTAAAAGAGCAAGCCGGGCTTTCATAGTATTTATAATTTAAGAGATTTCTTTGCTACATATTTTTTGATTTGTTTTTGGCCGTTCCAAAGTATTTTATTGGTTTCGATATTGATAAGTTTCAAGTTTACCTGATAAAACACTACGGACTTTCTGCCTTCCTGATCCACTATTGAGCTGAGTACGCCGCTTAACATATAATCCGCGCCGACTTCCTGCCCGAAAGCTTTTCTGGTTGATTCGGAAGCGTATTCGTCCTGTTCAAGCCTTTCCTGACGGATTTCGCCGCGTTCGGAAGAGCTGGCCACAAATTCCACTTTGCCGCTGTTGATTAAAGCCCTTTGAAGTTCCTCAATAAAAGCGCCGGTATTAATATGTTCCATAGTATCGTTGTTTACGGTACCGACTATTACTACTGGCTCTTTGCCTTTGGATTCCCTTAAAGCTTTGGCGTACCAACCGCCGTTAAGGCATTCCTGAATCATCGTTTCGGCAACGAGGCGGGAATCTGTATCGTTCCATTTACCGCTTAAATCTTTTGTCGTGTCAACGTCCATACGTTCAACCTTGGTGCCGCAAGCCAGCAAAAAAGGAAGAACTAAAAATGCGATTAGAAGTTTCTTCATTTTATCTCCTTAATAAAAATGATATATCCTCTATTTTCCTACTTAATGGGAACATTGTCAAGAATAAAAATAAACGCGCAAGCTTAAAGCGAAATTTTAAAGGAATAAAACTGGAAAAAACACCCCAAACGGAAAGTTTTACAAGACAAAAAAAGAACCGCCGCAAAAGCGGCGGTTTATAAATCTGGTGGACCTGAACGGGATCGAACCGATGACCTCCTGCATGCCATGCAGGCGCTCTCCCAGCTGAGCTACAGGCCCGTACATATATATTAACAAATATATTTTTTAAATGCAACACTAATTTTAAATTATTTTCTATGCCCCCATATCTGCGGGGCTTTCCATATCGCTACTTACCCTGCTTAAGACGGGTGGAAAGTATCGTCGGCAAGCCGCGGCTTTCTATTTTATCTTGTACGGATTTTATATCATAGGGCAAACGTATAAGACGGAAAGTTTGCTCCTTAGTGTCAAAAATACCGAAAGAGGCCTTTTCGTTGGTGTCGCGCGGCTGCCCTATCGAACCGGGATTTATCATATATCTTATGCCTGGCAAAAGTTTTAAAGTAACGTCGGAACCCAAAAACAAATCTATCTGCGGCATATGATTGCTTTTATAGCTCATAATAAAAGGAACGTGGCTGTGCCCCACAAAACACAAATTGCCTTTCCATTTATCCAAATTAAGCACGAACTGCTCCGCCGTAAGCAGATAATCGCGGAAAGGATCCAAAAAAGAACCGTGCACCATAGAAAAATCCTTGCCGTGGTATTCCTTGGCGAAAGTTTTTATAAATTCCTGCGATTTTTGGCTCAGCTGTTTGGCGGTATAAAGCATTGACTGTTTGGCGTAATCGCTGAACCAGTTAAAAAAATCTTCCCTGAAAAGGCTCATATCGTGATTGCCCATAACCGCAATCAGATTTTTTACCTTCATAAGGCGTTGGCAGCATTCTTCCGGATCGGGGCCGTAACCTATCAAATCGCCGCAAAAAGCGTATCCGTCCACGCCGATTTCATCTACTTTGTGTAAAACGACGTCAAGCGCTTCGTAATTAGAATGTACGTCTGAAAGTACGGCGTATTTCATACTGCTCCTATTAGACTTTATTTTGCCGAATTCGTAAATAAGCGCAAAGCTTATTCCGACGCGGCGGACACCAGCCTTCTGGTGCGGGCGTCCTGATCTTTCAAATTAAGCGAAAGGACTTTGGAAACGCCGCTCTCCTCCATAGTTACGCCGTATAACATTTGGGCCGCTTCCATAGTGCGTTTATTATGCGTTACCACTATAAACTGCGTCTTCTTGGAAAATTCTTTTATAAGATTCGTAAATCTTTCCACATTGGCCTCGTCAAGCGGGGCGTCGGCTTCGTCCAAAATACAGAAAGGCGAAGGATTATGCGTAAAGAAAGCAAATAAAAGCGAAACTACCGTAAGGGCTTTCTCCCCGCCGGAAAGAGCGGAAATATTCAAAAGTTTTTTGCCGGGCGGCTGAACAATTATTTCTATACCCGTTTCAAGCAGATTTTCCGGATTTGTCAGTATAAGTTCCGCTTCCCCGCCGACAAATAATGTTTGATAAATGTTTTTAAAGTGCGTTCTTACCTGCTCAAAAGTATATTTGAAATTCTCCCTTGTAGTCGCGTTGATTTTGGTTATGGCCGATTTTAAATCGCGCTTGGCGGAATTTAAGTCCTCTATCTGTTTTTTAAGGAAATCGTTGCGTTGGGTAAGTGCGTCGTATTCTTCGGGTGCGGTCATATTTACCGCGCCCATATTCTCTATGCGTTTTCGCATCATTTTGACACGCTCATAATCAACTTTAACGTCGCCCCATTTCATTTGCGCTTCCTGTTGGGTTATGTTCCAGGATTCCAACAAATTGTTTATTACGGCCGTCTTTTGGCGGCGATGGTTGGAAAGAGTGTTTTCCAAATCGTGCGCTTTTAAAGTAAGTTCGTTTATTCTGGTTTTATATTTGTTTAAAGCGGTATTTTTGGAATCATAGTCCGTTTTAATTGCGTTCAAATCCCCGCGCATTTTGTTTTCGGCAATTTCCAAAGCTGCCAAAGAATCGCGCTGAGCCGCCAACTTGGCTTGGGAAGAAAGCTTTTCTGCTTCCAAAGTTTTTATTCTCTCGCCGGCTTTAAGCAGGCTTTCCACCCTTTTGCTTTGGGCTTCTTTTAATGATTGTTCCTCGGAAGAGGCGGTTTTCAAATCAAGTTCCAAATTGTTCTTTTTTATTTTGGCTTCGTATAATCTGGCATTGGCTTGTTCTATTTCAATCTTTAAAGCCTGTTCTTCTTTTTGCAAAGCTTCGCGTTTCGCGCGCGCGGCTTCTACATTGTTTTTGGCTTGCTCGCAGGTTGAAGTCAAATCGGTTAGGCTGAGTTTCATTTGAGCGGCCTTTTCCCTGCGCAAAGCCATACGGGCGGAAACCTCCGCCTTATTTTTAGTTATTTGTTCGTTGGTTTGTTCAATGTCGCTTAAAGTGCGGCGGTGCAGAGCGGCGTCGTTTTTCAAAGAGTTTAAAGATATGCTTTCTTCCTGATATTTCGCGCGCAAGTTTTTAAGTTCGCTTTCGGTACGGGCCAAATCGGTATTGGCCGAATCAAGCTCTTTATTTAAAGAGTCTTCTTCTTGGGAAATTTGCTTTAACTCTTTTTTGGCCGATTCCTCTTCCCCCCAGTAAGCTTCCGGCGATTTAACACCCGCCGCACCGCCGGAAATCCAAAATCCGCCGGCAACTTCGCCGCCTTCGGCGTTATAAGAGGAACTTATATATTCCACCAATCCGGCAAGTTCCGCGGGGTATTCCAAAAGGCTTTTTAAAGAAGCGCCTTCTATTAACGATTTGCCTTCAACGGCTTTGGGAACGGAAGATAAAATTATAAATCTGCATCTGGCTTTGCCGTGTTTTTTAAGCAAAGCTATCGCGTTTTTTACGCAGGATAAATCGTCCGCCAAGACTGAATCCAAAAATTTGCCGAAAGCCTCTTCCACGTTTAAAGAATATTCTTCTTTAAATTTAAGATATTTCCTTAAAGTACCTTTTATGCCGGCGATACCGCTTTCTTCCACAAGCTTGGTGCCGACCCAGTAGGGATCGTTTTTACCCTGAGTTTGTATCATTTGCATTTTGGCGTTTAAAGAAGCCCTTTTGCCGCGCAAATTGTTCAGTTTATCTTCCAAAGAGCGGATTTTCAACCTAAGTTCTCCCAAAGCGGCTTCCGCTTTTCTTTGATTTTCCTTTAAGGACAAAACCAAAGTTTCTTTTCCGCTCAAAGCGGATTCAATGCGTTCGGCTTCTTTAGCCAAAGAGGAGGCTCTTTCCCGCTGGGACTGCAAAGTCCTTTCCAAATTTATCAGGTTGGCTTCTTCGTGCGAGCAGGAAGATTCTTCCAAAGCGATTTTGCCGGAAAGTTCCAACTGCTTTTGCGATATTTCCGAAGCTTCCGCCGAGGCCCTTTCCACTTGGTTCTGAGCTTCTTTCAAAGCTTGCTCATTAGCGGTAACCTGCGCGTATTTTTGATTATATTTTTCCTGCAAAGGGGCGTATTCTTCTTCCGCGCTTTTTATCTTGTTTTTAAGTTCTTCCAACGCGGGGCCGAGTTCCGCCAGGCGGGCAAGGCTTATTTCCTTTTCCGCTTCGGAAGTTTTCATTTGCAAAGTAAGCTCGCCGGAAAGGTTTTGGCAATTCTGTATTGCCCCTTCCAAAAGACCTATTTGATATTTGGCCGAAGAAATATTCTCGTTAAACTGGCTGAGTTCTTTTTGTTTGTGGGTAAGGTTCAAATCCAAAGCCGCCACTTGCCCTTCCAAGGCCGAAACTGCATTGTTGGAATCTTCAATTTCTTTTAAAATCGGTTCAAGCTGCGCGGCGGCTGTCTGTATTTCCGCGTCGTGATTTTTAATATTTTCCAAAGAAAGCGCTATTTCGCTCTCTTTAAGTTCTTCTCTGTATTTTTGGTAAAGCCTGGCTTTGCGGGCTTCGCTGTCCAGCTTTTTTATTTGCTCGGCTATAAGTGCCAAAGTGTCGCTCAGGCGCGCGATATCCATATCCACGCGCTCAAGTTTGCGAACGGCCTCTTCCCTTTTGGCTTTGTATTTTGATACTCCGGCGACTTCTTCAAACATTTCGCGTCTTTGTTCCGGGGTAGACTCCAAAAGTTGGTTTACGGAACCTTGGTCTATAATTGCGTAACCTTCCCCGCCGATGCCGGTATCAAGGAACATTTCCCTGATGTCTTTAAGACGGCATTGTACGCGGTTTAAGAAATATTCGCTCTCGCCGGAGCGGTAAATTTTGCGAGATACCGTAACTTCGTTAAAATCTATCGGGAGTTTTTTGGAAGCATTGTCAAACACCATATTGACCTGCGCCATATTTAAGGGAGGCCTTTTCCTGGTGCCGTTAAAAATTATGTCCACCATAGAACCGGAGCGCAGGGACTTCCAGGACATTTCCCCTATCGCCCAGCGCACGGAATCAATTACGTTTGATTTTCCGCAGCCGTTCGGGCCGACTATGCAAGATACGCCCGGCTCAAAGTTGAGCCTTACTTTATCCGCAAAAGATTTGAAACCGATAATTTCTATCGCTTTTAAATACATAACAGTTCCGTAAGAAGAAACAAGGCCTTAACGACCTTTTAAATATAATACTAAATTTTGCTTATTTATTATGATTTTGGCATAATAAAAACATAATCTTGTTATCAGGAGGAAACAAATGAAAAAAACACTGTTTGCGGCTCTGCTTCTGGCCCTTTTTGCGGCCAACGCTTCAGCCAAAGCCGTAACCAATCCTTTATTTATGCCCGCGCAGGGGCAGATTTTATCGGATACGCTTGCGACTTTCAACAACACCACTGACGGCGCAAGCAATAAAATATATTCCGCTCGCGAGGCCCTTTCTTTCGGGCTTACCGACAGGCTTCAAATCGGCGGTTATATAGGTTACGCCAAATCAGACAATTTGGACAGGAAAGATTTTACCAATCCGGGCGTTTTTGCCGTATTAAGGCTTTGGAATATCGGCCTTGATATAGACTTGGGCGGCCGCATAGAATTTGACGCTTTTGACGACTTCAACGAAGGCGGTATGGCCGACGGTACGGATAAATACGGCTTCTTTGCGCGCGCAGGCGCGGATTTGGGCGTATTCTATTTGGGCGCGATAGGCGGCCTGGATTATTGGGACGGCCTCGGTTCAAAAATGATGAGCCTCGGCAAAGACGATAAAGTTTATAACGGCGATATCAAAGCTTTTGCGATATTTGACGTTATGGACATAGTCGGCCTTGGCGGCGAAGCCGGTTACAGAGCTTATGATATGGGCGGCGAGAATTATTATAAAGGTTATTATCTTACCGCACGCTTGGACATAAATCCCATTCCGTCAAGAATAGGCGTAACGGCTTTCGGCACTTACGAAAATATTGACCATATGGACGAAAATTACACTTTGGGTTTAAACCTCAAATTGGCGATTTAGTCCTTTTACAAACATTAACCCCCGGCCCAAAAGCCGGGGGTTTTATTTTTCCGAACAAAACAAAACTATTTTATTTTGGAAGCCATATCATACATTATTATAGCCCCGGCAGCGGCCGCATTTAAACTGCTTACGCCGCCTTTTTGGGGAATGCTGATGACTTCATCGCAATGTTCTTTGGTTTTAAGCCTGAGGCCCGTGCCTTCCGAACCTATTACGAGCACAGCAGGATATGCATAATCCATAGTTTTAATGCTTTTGCCGTCCATATCCGCGCCGTAAATCCAAAATCCTTCGTCTTTAAGATCCAAAAGAGCGGTGGTAAGGTTTGTAACTTCCACTATTCTTAAAGTTTCAAGCGCTCCGCAAGCCACTTTATGAACCGTAGCGGTAATGCCGACGCTCCTTCTTTGCGGTAAAATCACGGTGCTGAACCCTAAGCAGGCCGCGCTTCTGAGCATAGAGCCCAGATTTTGCGGGTCGGTAACTTCGTCTATAGCTAGCCATAAATCCTTTTTATTGCCGGAAGATTCATACAAAGCGTTGGTAAGACGCATAAGCTTAAGCGGTTCGGCGCGCGCTATTACGCCTTGGTGATTTGCGCCGCCGGCCAAATTATTCATAAGCCGCTCTTCCATACTTTTTATCTTTACATTGTTGGTCTTGGCCAAGCGGATTACGTCTTCAATCGCTCTGCTTTGTTTTTTGTTTTCAATAATATAAAGCTGTATTATTTGGCGTTTTCTGCCTTTCAAAGCCTCTCTTATCGGGTGAATACCGAAAATTAATTGTTCTTTATCTATTCTTTCCATTTATACCCCGCATTTTTCGCCGACTTTATTTGAGCCGAAGCTTGTACCCACCGCCAAAGCGGCGCGGACTTCTTCGCCGTTCGGGTCGACCCGTTTAAGCTTTGAGACGGCTTCTTTTACAGGTACGCTTACGATTTCGGTTCCTCTTAAAGCCACCATATAGCCCGTTTTCCCCTGCAAAATCAGTTCCACGGCTTCCGTACCGAAACGCGTTGAAAGCCATCTATCAAAAGCCGTAGGCGTACCGCCTCTCTGTAAATGCCCCAACACTACTACGCGGCATTCCACTTTAAGGCGCTCTTCCACCATAGCGGCGATTTTACCGCTGATTCCGCCGAGCCTGATAGGATCGGTAGAACCTGCGACAGTGCTTTTTACGGCCATTTCGCCTTTTTCGTTTACCGCGCCTTCCGCCGCCACTATAATGCTGAAAGTTTTGCCTTCTCTCTGTCTGTCTTCAATGGCTTGAACTATGGCATCATCGGAATAAGGAATTTCCGGAATTAAACAAATATCCCCGCCGCCCGCTATGCAGGAGCGCAAAGCTATCCAACCGGCATAACGGCCCATTGTTTCCAAAATCATTACGCGGTGATGAGATTCGGCCGTAGTGTGTATTCTGTCCACGGCGTCGGTGGCGACGCTTAAGGCCGAATCAAAACCGAAAGTAAAATCCGTCGCGGAAAGGTCGTTGTCTATCGTTTTGGGCACGCCGACTATCGGCACGCCGAGCTCTATAAACTTCTGCGACATTGAAAGCGTACCGTCCCCGCCTATCGTTACCAAAGCGTCCACTTTATTGCTCTTAATAGTATGGAGCACCAAAGAAGAAACATCTTTCGGATCTTCCGGGGTGCCTATCGGCGGCAAAGTATATTTAAAAGGATTGGCTAAATTGCTGGTGCCGAGGATAGTTCCGCCGCGGGTGAGTATACCCGACACGGCTTTTGCGTCCAACACCATAAATTGATTTTTTACAAGGCCGTCAAAACCGTTCTTAAAACCCAACACTTCTATGCCGCAGTTAATCGCGTGTTTGGCTACGCCTCTCACTACTGCGTTAAGGCCGGGGCAGTCTCCGCCGGCGGTAAGTACGCCGATTCTTCTTATTTTCATATAATTCTACGCTCCTTAAAACTAAAACAACTTAACCGCGAGATACGTCAAAACGGCCAAAACAAGGAATTGACCGTCTATAAAAGTCTCGCTCAGCGTTGTGCGCGGAGTTTTCTTGGTGTAGAAATAAACCGCTATCGCTATGGTATAAATCTGGCCTAAAAGCAGCATAAAAACAAGTCCGCTCTTCCAGCCCATTATCAAAAGCTGTACAAGAACCGCCGTCAAAGCGATTATTATAATCCCTATCGCCGCTTTTGTGGCGTTAAGGCCGAAAGCTTTATAAAAACTTTCTTTGCCAAGCATAATATCTTTGCGCTCCGCCCCTATACTTAAAATTACGGAGCGGATAAAAACCAACAATAGCCCGTAAGTAAAAGCCAGCCAGGCGGATTTGCTCATCAAAAGGCCCTGGCTTGCCGCCGGCGCGTAAATGCAAACAAAACACCAACCCAAAGCCGTTATTATATCCTTAGTGCCGGGCAGACGGGAGAATAAAGTGATTTTGCTTCTGAACGGATAAGCCGCCGCACCCAGTATCAATAAAATTAAAGTGGGCAGCCAAACGCAAACCCCGTAATTAAGAGCGGTGAGAAAAGTTAAAATCCCGCCCAAGATAACAGGAATATAAAACCCGCGTTTGGCTTTTGAAGGCATATCCTGCGGAGTTTTGTTTGCGAGAGTTAAAGTAAACACAAAAAGAAGCGAAAGCAGATAAAGTTTAAGGTCGTTATGCGCGCCGGAAAGCTTCATACAGACATAAGTAAGACAAGCCGCCGCAAAAGAAGTATACAAAGAGCTTTTTACGGTAAAATCCCAAATTTTGGCAAGCAGCTCCGAAAAAGAAGAAGCTTCTTTCCTAAGGTTTTTTACTCTGGTGGAAACATTGTCTATAACCCAGTTAGGGGTGGACGCGCCGGCCGTAATAAAAATATGTTCGGGAGGGAGAACGTCCTCTTTACGGATTTCTTCCTCGCTTTCAACGTGCAAGACTTTGGGGCATAATTCCCCGCAAATTTTTGCAAGGCGCGCGGTATTTGCGCTGTGTTTGCCGCCGACGACTATAACCAAATCGGCGGTTTTGGCAAGCTCCAAAGTTTCTTTTTGACGCTGTTTTGTAGGCTGACAAATGGTATTGTTGATTTGGCAGATATCAGCTTTTTTCTTTACCGCTTCAGCGGCTTTAAAAAAAGTTTCTTCTTTTTGGGTCGTCTGGGAAACTATGTTTACTTTGTCAAAGTGAGGCAGCTTTTCGGCCTCCTCGGCATTGGCTATTACATATCCCTTTCCGCGCGTATATCCCAAAAGGCCTATCACTTCCGCGTGCCCGCCGTCGCCGACTATAACCGTATAATAGCCCTGCTTGGCGTATTCGTCTATTACATTATGAACTTTCTTTACAAGCGGGCAGGTGGAATCCACAACTTCCATTCCCTGCGATTCCACTTCTTTTTGGAACTCCGGCGTAATTCCGTGCGCGCGTATAACCAATACGCCGTTTTTATCTTTGGCCTCTTCAAGTTTGTCTATTGATGATATGCCCTTTTCCCCAAGCATATCCGTAACCTGCTTATTGTGTATAAGCGGGCCTATCGTGTAAATGGGCTTCTTGCCGGAAGCTTCAAGCCGCAAAACGCAGTCTATGGCTTTTTTGACACCGGGGCAAAAACCCGCGCCGGGGGCAACCGTTACGCCGTGATTCTTATCTTTCATACATATATTCTACTAAAAAGACCGCCGCTTTCGCCTTAAGCTTTTAAGACGTTCTTTATCCTCTTTGCTTACCCTAAAAGAATCCCTTATTTTGCTTATGGCCTTATTGTGGGTAAAGTCGTCAAAATCATTGTTTTTAAGCAAAGATTCGGTCTTCTCCGGGAATTTTACATAGCAAACGCTTACTGCCCAAGCCACCGCCATTTGGCGGTAATATCCCTCGGCTTTAATTTCCCTCAGGGCGAGTAAAGTTCTGTCTATATAAACTTCGTCAACGAAAAAATCCATAAGCAGGCAAGCCGCCGCGCGGGCGTAATACTCGCGCTTATCCTTAACATAAGGCTGAATAAACCGCCAGACTTCCGCCTGATGTTTTTTTATCAGTTTAAGGCTGCTTAAAGGGCTGTCGCAAACGGCCCAATTATTAATCTTGGGTATATAGAGTTTAAGATATTTAAGAAGAGTTTTGATGTCTTTGATATGGCCGAGCAAAAAGCCTTTAAGCATTACGTACTCGGTATATTCTTCCGGCGCGTAGAGGAAAAACTCCTCCCAATCGCCTTTTGCGATTTCGGCCGCAAGTTTACGCAGCACTGGCAGTTTTACTCCCAACAAATTAGCCCCGGGGATTAAAGAAGCGGAAAATTGACGCGCTTTTTCATCTGAATTTTGTTTTAAGAACAAATCTATTTCTTTTAAATTCATATCCTAATTATACAAAACGCAACCCCAATGAATTTGACGCAGCTGTTGGCAAATTACAATCGGGATTAAACGGGCATTTTGCCTTTGGCTTCGGCTTTGCCCAAAAGAATTTCGGCGCAAGTTTTTTGGAAAGCGGAAGTTTTAGTCCCCGCCATAAGGACAGAATCAACCTTTACGCCTTCATTTAAGAAAGGACTGCCGAAAGAAATCAAAACGCTCTTACCTGCTTTCTGTGCCGCTTTGTTTATGAAGTTTTTTTGTTCCGGCGTAAAATTGATTTTACCGCTGAAAGCCGCATAATCCGCCGCGGAAGCTATAAGAAGGATATCACAGCGTTCCCCCTCTTTGTACGGCTTTAATTTGATGCCGGCGGCTTCAAGAGTTTCATAAAAAACGGGGAAATGCCGCTCCCCTTTTGATTGGGAATCGGGCTCCATAAAACGGATATTTTTGCCGGGTTTTAAAATTATATTCTCCCCATTAAGGCAGACGCCGAAGCGGGCGGTTTCCGCGGATAATTTTTCGGCTTCCTCGGCGCAGTCTTTACACATAAAATCCTTGGCGGCTTTAAGTTTTACGGACATCATTTCCTGCTCGCTTATCGCGCTTATTGCGCGGTCTATAAGGTTTCTGTCTTTCATTATTTCCGCTTTCAGTTTGGGCATAAGGGCAAAAGGATCATCGGGACATAAAAGTATGTCCGCCCCCGCCTTGAAAGCGTCCACGGGGTCAAGCCCGCCGGTTGCCTTCATAACCAAAGCGTCAGTAATTATCAAACCTTTATAACGCAGTTCCTTCCTTAAAAGGCCTTGAATAACCGACGCGGAAAATGACGCGGGGTTTGCGGCGTCCAGGGCGGGTATAAGCAAATGCGCTATCATTATTGCGTCGGCCTTCATTAAAAGTTTTTCGTAAGGGATAAGCTCGGCGGAAAACAAATCCTCTTTGCTTTTGTTTACCGTAGGCAGAGAAAGGTGGCTGTCTGAAAGCGTTGAACCGTGGCCCGGGAAATGTTTTAAACAGTTAAGGCATCCGCCGTCGGCCAGACCAAGCATAAAGGCCCGCGCCATAGCCACAACCAAAGCGGGATCTTTGCCGAAAGAGCGCGTATTTACTATCGGATTGCCGGCGGTATCGGCCAAATCCACATTAGGCGCAAAAACCCAGTCTACGCCAATCTCCCTTGCCTGGCGCGCAGTAATCAAACCTTTTTTATAAGACAAATCTTCCTTGCCGGCAGCTCCGATTGAAATATTTGATGGGAGAAAAGGCGCGTCTTTATGCCAGCGGCCCAAACCGTATTCATAATCCGCGCTGATTATCAAATTGCCGGGCGCGGCTTGGCGCAAAAGCGAAACCAGTTCTTTAACCTCTTTGGTTGTACCGAAATAAATGCAGAAACCGCCTACGCCCGCTTCCGCCAGTTTAACGGCTTCTTTAACGTCGCTTTTGCCGAACCAAAATCCGGCGTGTATCAAACGATTGGTATTCATTGTTTTATCACGCACCCTAAAACGGCCGCGCGCTTTGCCCCCGTAGCTGACGTACCCCCCCCCGGCTTCCCGTTTAAGGAAAGCCAAGCCAAATACGCAAAAGCCGCCGCTTCTTTAGCCAAAGGATGAAGGCCGATATCGGCCGTACTTCCTATTTTAATGCCCGGCAGCAAAGCCGCCAGATTAAGCGCAAGCGTTTTATTGTAAACGCCGCCGCCGCAAAGATAAAGATTTTTAACGTCGTCTTTATTAAGTATAAAATTTTTTACGCTTTTTGCAATTATAAGCGCGGTAAGATAGTTTAAGGTGGATACGTCTTTAAGTTCAAGTTTGGGGAAATATTTGTTTATAAAAGGCTCGGCAAGAAGGCTTCTTTCCAAAGATACCGGCGGCTTAGAACCTATAAACATACGGCAAAGCTCTTCCGCTTTTTTGACGTCGGGCTTGAAAGAAGCCGCTATTTTCCCGTCTTTGTCATAAGTTTTTTTGCCTTTGCTCAAGATATTGACGGCGGCGTCGCTCAAGCTGTTGCCCGGGCCTATATCAAACCCGTATATTTTTTTACCGGCGCATACCGTTATATTGGATATTCCGCCTATATTTAAAAGCATTGCTTTTTTGCCGCCGCAAATGTATTTGTCGAAAACCGGCACCAAAGGAGCTCCGCTTCCGCCGGCGGCGATATCCGCGGGGCGGAAATTGTAAACTACCGGAATGCCCTTAAAAGCTTCCGCCAAAAAAGAAGCTTCGCCGATTTGCAAAGTATTGGGCACCTTTGCGCGAGGCGCGTGCCAAACAGTCTGCCCGTGCGAACCTATTGCGGCGATATCTTTTTTGCGGATATTAAATTCTTTAACAAATTTTAACGCCGTTTTTGCGTAAAGCCGGCCAAGTTCAAAATTAAGTTCGGAAAGGGCTGGAACGGTAAAATCTTTCGCGCGAAGTATTTTGTTTTGCAGTTTAATATTATAAGGGTAATTTTTGAAGCAAATCGTTTTTTTTGCTGATATGTCAAAAAAGCACAAGGTAAGGCCGTCGGCGGAAGTGCCGCTCATCAAACCTAAAGCCTTGACGTTTTTTCTATTCATTGATAACTTTATCCAAGAAACCTTTTTCTTGTGCAAGCAAAGCCTGCGCTTTTTTAAAGCTAACGCCCAGTTTCGCCATTACTATGGCCGCCTTTACATTATAGCCCGTTTTCTTTGCCAAAGCAAAGGCTTTTGATTCTTCTGTTTCGGCACCCTTAGCTATAAGGCGCACGGCCCTGTTTCTAAGTTTATCGTTGGAAGCTTTTACGTCCACCATTAAATTTTTATAGACTTTACCGCTTAAAGCCATCGCTATCGTCGTAATCATATTAAGCGCGCATTTTGTGGCAGTGGCGGCTTTAAGCCTTGTAGAGCCGGAAACAACTTCCGCGCCCGTAGGCAAATAAATAAAAATATCCGCGTCGGAAGTATCGGCTGTATCGCTGCAGGAAATAAAAACCGTTTTGTGTCCGTTCTCTCTTGCGGCTTTAAGCGCGCCCAAGACATAAGGCGTTCTTCCGCTGGCGGCTATGGCGATAAGGATATCGCCCTTCTTGGCTTTTTTAAGGAAATCTTTTTGACCTTGCAAAAAATCGTCTTCCGCACCTTCGGCGGCTTTGAAAACGGCCTGTTTGCCGCCCGCGATAACCGCGGTAAAAACGTCATAATCCACACTGAAAGTGGGCGGGCATTCCGCCGCTTCCAATACTCCAAGTCTGCCGCTTGTTCCCGCACCGATAAAAATTATTTTGTTTTTGTTTTGATAAGCTTGCGCCGTCAGCCGGGCCGCGGCGGTTATTTGTTTTTTTGCTTTGGCGACGGCTTTTACTGCGTTTAAATTCTCCCTCTGCATTTTGTCGAACATTTTTAAAGGCCCGGCAAAACTAAAATCAACCGTTTGGGCATTAAGCTCTTCCGTTTGGGGAATAAGCTTTTTTTGCGCCGGAGGGAGAATTTTCTTCATAAGTTAATCCAAAGATTTCAGAACTTCGCCCATAGTCATACCCAGGGAACCTTCGTTTATGGGTTCGCCGCCGTAGTCCTCTTCCATAGAAACGGAATCGGGCAAGATTTCCGGCAGCTGAGGCGTTTTAAGCCATTGGAGCACTTCTTGGGTAAGATATCTGTCCAGCATATCGACGCCTT
>SAMEA3663015__coassemble_416_pt1 | contig 17402 bp, 9 predicted proteins | sample SAMEA3663015__metabat2_low_PE_015 | metagenome-assembled genome bin SAMEA3663015 (sample SAMEA3663015) | pig gut metagenome | biome: pig gut; feature: pig-associated habitat; material: faeces | place: France | collected 2012 | reverse complement strand
TAGCAGTTTATTATCTAACAGAGTTTAATTTCGTGAAAGAAAACAGCGTGAGAGAACACAACCGGCGTGGTTTGTTGATTTTGGATCGGATGTTAATTTTGTTCTAAGCGCAGAATACCTAAAACGATGGCGGCTTTGCCGCCGCGGTATTTAAGCGAAGAAAAAATTTAAAGCCGCCCAAAAGCGTTGAAGTGCTAGCAACGAGCCCGCAACTTAGACCATTTAAAGCAGTGAGAGCGTTTAACTTGCGTAATTTTTAGCAGTGCGAGTATGCAACCGGCGTGATTTTTTAGATTTGGAGGAAATTTTAATTTTATTTGTCGTGAGCGATACTAAGTATGATGCCGCTGAAAGCGGCGCAGTATGCGAAACGGCAAAAAAATGAAAATTTACCCAAATATGGAAAAATTGCTAGCCGAAAGAACCTAGCGGCTCGCGAGTTAAAACCGTGAGAGCGTTTAACCTGCGTGGGCTTACGGATTTGAGCCGAATTTGCGTTTTGTTCTAAGCGCGGTGTACTAAGTGTGATGCACCCAAAGGACGCGCAGTACCCAAGCGAAGAAAAAACGCAAAGGCGGCCAAATACGGAAGTTTGCTAGCCGTGAGGATTTAACTTAACACGAGAAAAGAAAACACTAAAAAGCCCTCCTTGCGGAGGGCTTTTTTTAAAGAGGTATATTCCCTTTATTGGGATTGTTCTTGGGATCTCTTTTATTCTTAAGTATTCTAAGCGCCCTTATAATGCGTTGGCGCGCCGTTGAGGGCTCAATAACCTCGTCAATAGAACCAGTAGATGCCGTTTGATAAGGAGAGGCGAACTTAGCCGCATATTCCTTAGCGAGCTTTTCCTTAAGTTCTTCGACTTTGTCTTTAGGAGCGTTTTTGATATCTTTGGAATAAAGTATCTCGATCGCGCCGCGAGGCCCCATAACGGCGATTTCGGCCGAAGGAAGGGCAAAATTAAAATCCCCGCGCAAATATTTTGAACTCATCGCGATATATGCGCCGCCGTAAGCTTTACGCAAGACCAAAGTAATCTTGGGGACGCTGGCTTCCGCATAAGCGTAAAGCAGCTTTGCGCCGTGCCTTATAATGCCGCCGTGTTCCTGTTCTACGCCAGGCAAATAACCGCCGATATCAACAAGCGTAAGTATCGGTATGTTAAAAGCGTTTAAAAAGCGTACGAAACGCGCGGCTTTATCGCTGGCGTGCAGATCAAGCGCACCGCCCAAGTGGTCGGAATTATTGGCGACTACGCCGACGACTTCCCCGCCCATACGGATAAAACCGACTACCACGTTTTTGGCAAAATCGCGGTGGATTTCAAAAAATTTATTTTCATCGGCAAGTTCCCATATCGCGTGCTGTATGCGGAAGGGCATTTTGGGGTTCATTGCGCAAATCTTTTCCATTATGGGGGTTTTCCTTTCCGGGGAATCTATCGTAGTGGTGCTTAAAGGTTTTTCATTGTAGTTCTGCGGAAGGAATGTAAGCAAATCGCGCACTTGCCTAAAACAGTCCTGTTCGCTGTTGGCGACCATATGGCATACGCCGCTTTTTTGGCTGTGTGCTTTACTGCCGCCCAAAGTGTCAAAATCTACGTCTTCGCCGGTGGCGGATTTTACTACGCCAGGGCCTGTTACAAACATATGGCTTATGCCGTCAACCATAAAAATATAGTCCGTCAAAGCCGGTGAGTAAACCGCACCGCCCGCGCAGGGGCCCAATATTACGGAAATCTGCGGGATTACGCCGGAAGCTTTTACGTTCCTGTAAAATATTTCGCCGTAGCCGTCAAGGCTGTCCACACCTTCCTGTATTCTGGCGCCGCCGCTGTCCAAAAGGCCTATTACAGGGATTTTGGCTTCAATAGCCAAATCCATTATATAAGCTATTTTCTGAGCGTGAGCCAACCCCAAAGAACCGCCGAGCTGAGTAAAATCCTGCGCGAATATGGCAACTTCACGTCCGTTTATGCGGCCGAAGCCGGTTATTACGCCGTCGCCTTTTAAGTCCTTTTCGGCTATGCCGAAATCCGTACATCTTGATTTGGCCAAGGTACGAATTTCAAAAAAACTGTTCTCGTCCAAAAGATACTGCAATCTTTCGCGCGCCGTAAACTTACCTTTCTTTTTCTGCGCTTCAACCTTGTCGGCCGGGCTGGTGCGGGCCTTTTCCATATTGGCGCGGAAAGTTTTTATATTTTCCGGCACGGAAGCTTCTTTTGAATCTTTGTTTTCCTTAATGTCTTTAACTTCTTTGCCTTCTTTCTGCGCCGGGGTTTTAGCGTCTTTTTTAACTGCTTCTTCCATAAAAATCCTCTCTATAAAAGCGGGGCTTCGCTGGCAACGGCCAATTTATAGCCCCCGTCTAAATCTTTGACGTCTATATGTACGTTCGGGCTGCCCAACTTAGCCCATAAATCCAATGCTCTTCCGTAAAATTGCAAATGCCCGTTGATAAATCTTATATCTTTGGTGTCTAAGGAAAGGCCAACACCCAAAAATTTAAGTACGGCTTCCTTCTTGGCCCAAAGTTCGGTCAAAAACACCGGCGCGGAAGAGGATATTTCCTCCGGGCAGAAGCTTTGCTTCATCCAAGCCGGGCTGCGCGGTTCTATAACTTCCATATCAACGCCTATGCCCATACCAGTAGTGGCTATGGCCGCGGCGGCGAAATCGCCGCTGTGCGTTATCGACACGGGAAGGCTGCATCCGCCGGGAACGCCCAAAGCGGGCTGCCCCGAAGCTTTGTTGCGTACTTCTATTTGTTTGATGTCAAAAATAAAAAAACCGCTGGCAAGTTTTTTTAAAGCGTATCTTCCGCCGAGCCATTCGCGGCGGCGTTTTTCCACTTTAAAACCTTCATAGGTTTTAAGTTCCCTTGGGCTTAGAAATTCCTCCGCCGGGGGGATTCTGTCCAAATCCACTATTTTAAGTTTATAGCTCATTTAAATCTCCGCGCAATAAAATAAGCTCCGCCTTTTCAGGCGGAGCCCGCAGATTACTGGCCTATCATTTGATAGTCCGAAAGTTCTATCCAAAGTTTGCCTTTTTCATCAAAGACAAAACCGTCATAAATGCTCTTGCCTTCTATATTCTTGCCCGTAAAGACGGCCAAAGTATAGAGTTTGTTGGGGGCTTCGCCTTTGCCGTGTATATAAACCTTGCCGATTGAATCGGGCAAAGTCATACGGTTTTCCACTGCCAAATCCCTGTATCCGCAGGTTTGGAAGCAGGCTTCAATAAGCATAGGATAAGCCAAAAGATGTTTAGGCCCGTCGTGGAAAAGAACCTGTGACGGTTTTTCATAAACGCCGAGAACGGCGTTTTCGTCTATTTTAAGTATACCGCCCAAGACTTGGAAAGAAGGCCCGTGGAAGAATTTGGTATAAATTTCTTCTTTGGTTACCGCCAAAGAGGAAGCTTCCAAGTTGACTTTATTTTTATATAAGTTCCATTTGCTTTCAAAATGTTCCAAAACTCTGGCCGTAAAATGGCGGCGGGTGTTGCCCATTTTTATGCCTTTGCTGTTGATAAAGTCGGACTCAATTTCCATACTGACTTTGCCGGCTTCCTCAACGCCTTTTATGCGTACAGTCTGAGGGCGGCGCCTAAGCAATTTGATAGGGAGGTAAAAATGTACGTCTTCCAAACCTTGAGGCGTTTTGCCTTCAAGCATAGAAGCGGTTTCCACAAAAGTTTCTATACCCATAACGCCCGGGACATAAGGAGTGCCTTCAATGGCGTGATCAAAAAGAAAAGGATATTCCGCGTTAAAGGTGTTTTCCGCCTCAATTTCTTTACCGGCGGAAAGGTTTTTAACTTCGCCTAAAAAAAAGTTTTCGGTTTCGCCTTCCGGCTGTTTTACGCTTTCCTGAGCGGGCGTTTGAACGGGAGCGGAAGAAGCACCTTCGCCGCCGTTATCGCCGCCGTTTCCGCCGGAGGGGGTATTGCCCCCCTCCTCGGAATCTTCTTCAAGAATGAAAGGATCGTTAATCCTGATTTGGCCGTCCAAGTCAAGCTCGCCGAGGTCGTCGGTAAGCACGATTTCCGGCACGCGTCCGTAGACGATTTCGTTCAAGAATATCTGCATACCGTCATAAGGATCAACGAATTTAACGCCGTGTGAGGTCAAAAATTCCACCACACCCGGACGTACGCCCATACCGACATTGGCGTAAGCGCTCATATCAATGCTTATAGCCCTTTGGCCTTGGTTATGCAAGGAAATGCAAAGCTTGGCCAAGAAGTCGTTGGCGCTGGCGTAGTCGCTCTGGCCCAAATTGCCGTATTTGCCGGCGATTGAGGAAGCAAAAGCGTAGAAGCCCGTATCTTTTACGAAGTTCAACGCTACGAAAGCGGCCGCGCTTGTGGCTTTGATGTCGAAAGTTCTGTAATATTCATCGGTGGTTTTATCCGTGAACAGTTTGGATCTTTCAAAACCGGCGAAGTGTATTAAGCCGTCTACTTTGCCGTATTTGGCTTTGATTCTGGTTACGACGTCTTTAAGCATACTGCCGTTGGTAACGTCGCATTGGTAGTAATCGACGTCGCCGCCCAAAGCTTTAATCTTCTGCATATTCTTGTAAAGAGTAATGGAATCTTTTACTTTTCCGAAAGCTCTTTCAAGCATAACGGGCGTGGCGCGCACGCTGGTGTCGGCTTTCATTTCAAGCCACATCTTCTGTTTAAGTTCCTTAAGTTCGGCTTCGTTCAAAGTGGCCCAATAAGGAGTTTTATCCGTAAGCTCGATAATATCAAGTATCAGCACTCTGGCTTTATATTGGGAAGCGAGTTTCTGAGAAAGTATCGAACCCAATCCGCGGCCCGCGCCGGTGAAAGCAACAGTTTTACCGGTTAAGTCCATATGTTTTTTGGACATATTTAACTTTCTCGGCACTGAGAACAAAGTGCTTCTTCTGCCTTCATAATAGCTTACCATACCTCTGTCGTCACCTTTAAGAAGCTCGTGTATGGTCTTTTCCGCCATATATTCGGGCTCGGCGGAAGGTTCAAAGTCCATAATCTTGGAGAATACCCCGCCGATTTGGTAGAAGTCTTTTCTTAAGCAGTTGGCCGCGCCGCAAACTGAACCGATTGTCGGGCTGATAGCCTCTTTGGTTTTGTAAGCGAATGCGCCGTCCACTTTGAAGACTACGGAAAGGAAAGTATCCGCATCGTCGCGTTTGGACATATCTTTTACAAATACCTTGCAAGCCATAAACAAAGGCATTAAGAATTTGGTCAAATCGGCGTGAGGATTGATTTTCTTGTCAAATTTCTTAATGGAGCAAGGCAAGAGGTAAACTATACCTTGTACCGCGCCTGGATTTTCCTTGGCGTATTGCTCAAGGGCGGCGGTGGTTTCTTCAAGGCTGTCCCAATTTACGATAGTCGTATTTTTGCTGCGCGTTTTAAGCGTGGTAAAGATATGAGTCTTTACGCCCAAAGCTTTGAAAGAATCCACATAAGCCCTGGTTAAAGCAGCGCTGTCGGAGAATATTAATACCGTTCTGTCGGCAGATAATCTGCGGTTGGCTTCGGAAGCCAAAGGCGCATCGACCAAAGTCGGGATAAAGCGGAGTTTCTTATTATGGGAATCTTCGCCTTCATAGTGTTTGGGTTCCGTTACCGCCGGAACTGCTTCCGCAGCGGGTTGGGCCGCAGCGGTATTCTGTTCCGCAGAAGCGGGCTGCTGGGCGGACGGGGCCGCTTCGGCAGGCTGAGCCGCAGGCACCTTGGAAGCGTTTAAAGCATAGTTAATACAATGTCTTATCGTCGGGTAATCTTTAAGCTGTATGCCTTCGGCCTGAGGCAGATTATACATTTCCCTCATTGCAGCAAAGAGTTCGGCTTGTTTTACCGTATCTATACCGAGGTCGGCTTCCATATCCAAATCAAGTTCAAGCATATCTTTAGGATAGCCGGTCTTTTCGGCGATTAAGTTTACGATTTCTTCCGTAACTTTGGCTTCGTCCAAAGGCTGTGAAGAAGCTTGAGCCGCCGGGGCCGCCTGTACTGGGGCCGGGGCAGGAGCAACAACAGGTGCGGGCTGAGCCGCAGGAGCGGAAACCGCAGAAACCACAGGGGCAGCCGCCGACTGAACCGTTACCGGTGCAGGGGTTGCAGGCGCACTGACCTGTACCGTCTGCACAGGTTGAGCCGCAGGTGCGGCCGCGCCGGAAGCAGCATTCAAAGCATAGTTAATGCAATGTCTTATCGTCGGGTAATCTTTAAGTTGTATACCTTCGGCCTGAGGAAGATTATACATTTCCCTCATTGCCGCAAAAAGTTCGGCTTGTTTTACCGTATCGATACCGAGGTCGGCTTCCATATCCAAGTCAAGTTCCAACATATCTTTGGGGTAGCCGGTCTTTTCGGCGATTAAGTTTACGATTTCTTCCGTTACCGTAGCTTCGTCAAGTTTCTTGGCCGGAGCGGCGGCAGGAGCCGCAACAGGTGCGGGCTGAGCCGCAGGAGCGGAACCCGTAGGAACCACAGGGGCAACCGCAGGCTGAACCGTTACCGGGGCAGGGGTTACAGGGGCATTGGCCTGTACTGTCTGCACAGGTTGGGCCGCAGGTACGGCCGCGCCGGAAGAAGCATTCAAAGCATAGTTAATGCAATGTCTTATCGTAGGATAATCTTTAAGCTGTATGCCTTCGGCCTGAGGCAAATTATACATTTCCCTCATCGCCGCAAAAAGTTCGGCTTGTTTTACCGTGTCAATACCTAAATCGGCTTCCATATCCAAGTCAAGTTCAAGCATATCTTTAGGATATCCGGTCTTTTCTGAAATCAAATTGACGATTTCTTCCGTTACCGTAGCTTCGTCAAGTTTTTTGGCCGGAGCGGCGGCAGGGGCCGCAACAGGCGCGGGCTGAGCCGCAGACGCAACAGGGGTTGAAACTGCGGGCGTCACAGGGGCCGCCTGTACCGTTTGTACGGGGGCGGCTGCCACAGTGGCATTGCCGGCATTATTTGACGTGCTTAAAGCATAGTTAATGCAATGTCTTATCGTCGGGTAATCTTTAAGTTGTATGCCTTCGGCCTGAGGTAAATTATACATCTCCCTCATCGCCGCAAAGAGTTCGGCTTGTTTTACCGTATCGATACCGAGGTCGGCTTCCATATCCAAGTCAAGTTCCAACATATCTTTGGGGTAGCCGGTCTTTTCGGCGATTAAGTTTACGATTTCTTCCGTTACCGTAGCTTCGTCAAGTTTCTTGGCCGGAGCGGCGGCAGGGGCCGCAACAGGCGCGGGCTGGGCCGCGGGTGCTGAAACCGCGGGGGCTTCAGCCTGAGCGTGTAAATGACCGGCAGCCGCTTTATCAACAAAAGCTTGTGATGCTTCCATTACCAAAGCGGGTTTTTTGCCGGCTTGATAATTATCTTTAATTCTTAAAGTATTATTTACAACTTCAAGAACCGGTGCTTCCTGATTGGAAGCTTCTTTAAGCCAATTCATATATTTTGTCTGATCTATAATTCTGGGTTCGCCTTCGCTCCAAGTTTTCTCCTGCAAAGTCATAGAAAGTTGGGAACCAAAGCCGGCCGCAAGCCTTAAAGCATATTTAAAGTTATAATGGCCGCCTTTGCTGAGGTTAATGCCCGCGAGTTCCGGGTCGGGCTCTTTATAGTTGGCGATAGGCGGAACATTACCGGTATTTAAAGAATGTACGGCGATGACGTCTTCAAGGCCGGCACCCATAGAGTGGCCCGTAAAACCTTTGGTATTGCTGACGATTACATTTTCGACGTCGCCTTTAAATGTATTCTTTAAAGCGAATACTTCCGCGCTGGCGCTGCCACCCCTGGCGGGAGTATAAGTTTCGTGAGAGATAAAAACCATCTCTTTGGACATATCGGAGCGGTTAAGACCGTATTTCTTTTCAGCTTTGCTCATCATTCTGTCCATAACTTCGGCAACGTGGTTGACGTCAATTCTCGTCGGGTGGAACGCGCTGTTGGTAATTTCGGTCGCCAAAAGCCTGGTTAAAGGCGTCATACCGCGTTTGCGGATTTCTTCTTCGGCTTCAACAACCAAGCCGGCCGCGCCCATACCGACTATCATACCGTTTCTTCTTCTGTCAAAAGGCAAGGCGGCTTTGGTTACGTCCGCTTCGCGGCTGACTGCGCCGGAAGCCAAGAAGCCCGCCAAAATCCACTCTTGAATTACATTGTTGGTTACGTCGTCGGCGGCAATGATGATTACCCTCTTTGCTCTGCCGAGTTTAATCCAGTCTTCCGCTACGCTGATAGCCTGTGCGGTGGAAGCGCAAGCGCCGCTTAAGTGCGTCGCCGGTCCGCGCGCCCTTATCCATTGGCAGAACTGGCTGTGCGCTATCGGTATGGCTTTAAGCAGAAAATCTTGGGAGAACACTCTGGCGTTATGATTTTCGTATTCGGCGAAATTCTCCTCAAACCAAACTTTAATCTGTGCTTTAAGGGCTTCGTCGGTAATGCTGTTGATAATATGCTCATAGAAAGCGCGGACTTGTTTTTTGGTTTTGCCGATTAAAGCGTCGGCCACTTTCGTGGAAACTTCAAAAGCCCAGCTGTTGACGGTGGGGAACGCAGACGTAAAAATTACGCCGGTATCGTCTATCATACTTTGCGGCAAGCCCCATCTGTCGGGCAAATAAGTGCCGGCGGTGGTGGGTTTATAGTAAAGCACCAAAGGTATGCCGGCGTCTTTCAAAGCCAAAATACCGGCGGCAATAGCCAAGGTAAAGCTAGGATCCATTGATTTTACCCATTTTGCGGGTACGCCGAATTCTTTTTCCAAATCAAATTCGCCTTTTTTGGCCGCCAGTTTGACCGACTGAGAAACGTCCGTCAGCTTTTCAACCCTGTGATTGCCGACGCGGGATTTTACGACATACTCAATATTTTTCTCAATCTGTCTTTCCTGTTCGCTTACGGAAATATTTTCAATAAAATTTTTGCCCTGCAAAATTTCGTCAAGGTTGCCTTCGCGGAAAACCTTTTCCCAGCTGCCGGGAGTACCGGCTGCTATACCGCTGATTGCAACTTGTACTTCCGAAGAATTTTTTGCCGGCGCGGCGCAGGCGCATACTGAAGGTACGGCTTCTTGGGCCGGGGCTTTAAAGCCGGCGGCGGCAACAAAAGCCGGGTTAAATATAGTTTCTTCTTTATTCATATCTGTTTTACTCCAATCTATCCAAATGCCCGCCGCAGCGAGGTTTGCCATAAGGTCGTTAAATTCGGTAATACCGCCGCGTTTGGGGTGGTTGGAAGCCAACACTCTGATGTCTTTCTTATCGGAAAGAGTGCTGGTAACAAAAGCGCTAAGTACGCGTTTGGGGCCGACTTCAATAAAAAGTCTTACGCCCCTGGCGTATGCAAGTTCTACCTGTTTGATCCATTCGACGGAACTCATAATCTGTTCCACCATCATATCCCTTATTTTGGAAGGATCGGAAGGATAGAAATCCGCCGAAACGTTAGAGGTTATCGGAAGCTTCGGCGCGTTAATGGTAAGGCCGTTTAAAAATTCTCTGTATACGCTTGAAGCCGGGCGCACTATCGCGGAGTGGAAAGCGTGTGAAACCGGCACCAAAACGGACTGTATGCCCATAGAAGTGAACAAAGCGACGGCGTCATCTACGGATTTGCTTTCCCCCGCAATTACCGTTTGAGTCGGGCAGTTTTTGTTGGCTACGGCCACATAACCGGAAATCTTTTTAAGTTCCGGTTCAATTTTATCTACGGAAGCGGCTATCGCAGCCATTTTTCCGCAATCGGGCACTTTTATATTGGCCATTGCGGTTCCGCGAGTGGTTACCGCGCGGATTGCGTCGGGAAAGCTTAAAACGCCGGCAGCTACGGCAGCGCCGTATTCGCCAAGGCTATGGCCCATTGTTACATCCGGCTTAATGCCGAATTGATATAAAAGTCTCATCATAGCGACGTTGGCCGTCAAAATTGCGGGTTGGGTAATTTGAGTTTGCTTAATGCCCTCTTCGCGTTTTTTGTATTCTTCTTTGCTTTCGCCTTCTTTGCTCCAAATTACGTCGGTCAAAGTAGTGCCGGCGATTTCTTTAAGGATTACGTCGGCCTCGGCAAAAGTATCGCGTACTACTTTATATTTGCTGGCCAAATCTTTCATCATATCAACATACTGGGAACCTTGGCCCGGGAACATAAAGCAGACTTTAGGTTTTTCGCTGTGATTATAGAAAGGATAAATGCCTTTCATTTTAAGATACAATGAAGACTCCGCCCATACGTCAGAGGAAGAAGCCGTTTTAATAAAAAATTCAATTTTTTCTTTAAGTTTTGCAGGGGATTCCGCGTTTATGCTTACCGCGTATTGCTTGTAAGAAGCCGTATGATTTTTGTAAGCGGCTTTAATTAAATAAAGAGGATCGCCCTGAATGCTTTGCACGGCTTGGTTAAGTTCGTTAAACAAATCCTGTTTGCTTTCTCCGGAGAAAACCAGCATATCGCCCTGAAGTTTCTCCATCGGCACAAGAAGTTCATACTTGTTTGCCGTGTTTTGGGTTTGTGACATTGTTTTATTCTCCTGATTTTCGGAAGTTGCCGAAGGGACTGCTTTTTTAGCGCTGAGCGCGGGATTGTATTCCTCCGCGGCCAAGTGGAAGTTTGTTCCGCCGAAACCGAAAGATGATACGTTTGCCCTTCTTATTTTATCCGTATTCCAAGGGCGGGCCTGCGTAATTACCTTAAACGGAGTAGACGCCCAATCCACTATCGGGTTTGGCGTTTCGAAATTGATTGAAGGAGGCAGCACTTTATTGTGTAAAGCGAGCATAACTTTTATTACGGAAGCTATGCCGGCAGCCGCTTTTGCGTGGCCGATTTGGGATTTAATTGACCCCAAGCCGATTGAACCGGCCGGAGCGTAAGGTTTAAAGACTTCGTCCAAAGCGGCAAGTTCGGTAGCGTCGCCAACTTTCGTAGCGGTACCATGCGCTTCCATAAGGCCGACTTCGCCAGGGGTATAATCAAGCTGCTTAAAAGTATTTTCTATTGCGAGCTTCTGGCCTTTGGGGTTCGGGGCGGTTATGCCTTTGCCCTTGCCGTCGCTTGACGCGCCTATTGCGCGGATAACGCCGTAAATTTTATCGCCGTCGCGTTCTGCGTCGCTTAAGCGTTTAAGCACCACCATACCCGCGCCTTCGGCCATTACAAAACCGTTGGCCCTGGCGTCAAAAGCAAATGAACCGTCGGCGGACAAAGCACCGATTTTGCAGAACTTAATATAAGCGGCCGGGGACATCATCTGATCCACGCCGCCGCAAAGGGCCATATCGTAATTACCCATTCTGAGGCCGTTGACGGCTTGATCCAAAGCCGCTATTGAACTGGCGCAGGCCGCATCTATCGAAAAGCTAGTTCCGTTAAGGTTAAATACATTTGCCACACGGCCGGAAATTACGTTCGGCAATTCGCCGGGCATACTGTCTTCCGTTATCGGAAGGAACTTGGCGTTTACGGAAGCTTCGACGTCTTCGATAATGGCTTCCTGTTGGGCCGGCGGCAAAGCGGCGAAATGCGCCGAATGCCTTAACATATCATAATAAAAAGCTTTGTAAATGCGGGTATTGCTGTATTCGTTTTTGATGCCGCCCATAGCGTTTGCTATAATTACGGCGGTGCGGCTTCTGTCAAAATCTTTTTTGTCGTAGCCGGAATCTTCAAGCGCCATAGAAGCTATTTCCAAAGCAAGATGCTGTATGGAATCCATCTGCTTGGCGACTGATGGCGGGATTCTGTATTTTAAAGAATTAAATTTAAAACCGGTAATAAAACCGCCGATTTTGGTGTAAGTCTTATCCGGTGCGGAACGGTCTTCGCTGTAAAAAAGGCGATAATCCCATCTGTCCTGCGGAACTTCTATGATGGAATTTTTACCTTCCGTAATGTTTTTCCAAAACTCATCTTTGCTCAAAGCGCCCGGCATTATTGCGCCAATGCCGATAACCGCTATGGGTTCCAAATTATTTTTAGACATAGCTAAATGACTCCTGATAAAATTTTTCGGATTTAAAATAGGGAGGTACAACTATAAAGCTTTTGGGCTTTGTAGATATTCTCATATATTAAATGATATTAAATTATTAAACTCTTATCAACTTGGCGGATGTTTTTGCGGGAAGCCGCGCGCCGGTCAAAACGCGCGCGCGTACTTTATTATACAAATATTTACAAAACTCCGCGTTTTTTTGATATAATTATACAGGTATGAGCGATTGTATCTTTTGCAAAATAGCAAACGGCGAAATTCAAGCCCAAATAATATATCAGGATGAGGACGTTGTGGGTTTTAAAGATTTAAACCCGCAGGCCCCCAGTCATATACTTATTATACCGATTAAGCATATTGAAAACTTGGCCGACGCCAAGGAAGAAGACGCTTTACTCTTGGGCAAAATACAACTTGCCGCGGCTAAAATAGCAAAAGAACTCGGCTTAAAAGATTTCCGTTTGGTATCCAACAACGGCAAAGGCGCGGGGCAAAGCGTGTTTCATTTGCACTATCATTTGATGGGCGGAAGACGCTTTTTGTGGCCGGCCGGTTAAATCTAAACGAAGTCAAAAACAGATTTTTATTCTAAGTGTCTTTTAAGATAAGGTGGTGAAAAGTAAATGGTATTTGTAAAAGTCCGCGACGCAGAACATCTTGAAGAAGCGTTGAAACGCTTTAAAAGAGAATGCGAGAAGAACGGTATCCTTAAAGAAATCAAAAGAAGGGAAACCTATACTCCGCCGAGCGTAAGAAGGAAACTTAAATCTCAGGAAGCGCAGCGCAGAATGAGACGCACTAAAAGAAAACGCTTTTAGTTTTTCAGTATAAAATCAGCACAATAGTCCGCCAGAAAAAGCGGGCTATTGTGCCTATATGTGTGAATATGAATACTAGCCTGGTTGAAAAAATCAAAGACAGCGTTGATATCCTGGAACTTGTAAGAGAATACCTCCCCGCGCTAAAACGCGCCGGGCGGACTTATAAGGCTTGCTGTCCTTTTCATCAGGAAAAGACCCCCTCTTTTACCGTCAATCCGGACAAAGGATTTTTTTATTGCTTCGGCTGCCAAGCGGGCGGCGACGTTTTTGAATTTTTGATGAGAATGGAAAACCTTTCCTTCAATGAAGCCATACGCCGCTTGGCCGAAAGAGCCGGTATTCCTTGGCGAGAAGAATTAGCCCTTTCCGAACAGGAAAAAGGCCGCCTTAACGATTACAAATTGATGGAGTCCGCCAAAGATTTTTATCACAGACAGCTTTTAGCCCCCAAAGGACAAAGCGCGATGGGATATCTGCAAAGCAGAAACATCAACGCGGACACTATAAATAAATTTCAGCTTGGGGTAAGTTTTTTTGAAGGATTAACCAGAACCGCCCTTAAAAACGGATATCACATAGCGGATTTGAGGAAATTGGGGCTCTCTTCCGCGGCAACGGGCGGAGATTATTTTAAAAACAGGCTGATGTTCCCGATATTTAATCACCGGGGCGACTGCGTGGGCTTCGGCGGGAGGATTCTTGCCGAGGGTCAGCCGAAATATTTAAACTCCCCGGAAACGCCTTTATTTTCCAAAAGCAGGGTGCTTTACGCGCTTAATTTTGCCGGACCGGCCATACGCAGGGAAGGCAAAGTTATACTCTTGGAAGGATATATGGACGTAATCGCCTGCCACCAAGCCGGCGCGGAGAACTGCGTTGCGCCGCTGGGAACTTCTTTTACGCCGGAACACGCAAAACTCCTAAAAAGATACACCGATACCGCCGTCGTACTTTTTGACCCGGACGACGCCGGAATCAAAGCCTCTTTAAGGGCGGCTTTGATACTCATAGAAAGCGGAATATATGTAAAAGTGGCCTCGCTAAGCGAAGGGCTTGACCCGGACGAATATATACATAAATACGGGTTGGACAATTTTAAAAAAGTAGTAAACGAAGCAAAAGATATAGTGAATTTCCGTCTGGACTGCATTTTGAAAGGGGCGCAGAGCATATCGCCTAAAGACAGGGCCGATATCACCGCCGAAATTATTGAAATAATACAAAAGCAGCCGGATCAAATTATTAGAAACGAATGGGCTTTAATGGCCGCAGACAGGCTTGGCATTCAACCGGAAATTATAACCGAACAACTGAAAAGGACCAACACGCCGACGCAAATTAAGCCCGTCTTTAAGGAAGAAAAAGACTTTACGCCGCAAAGCGAACTGGACCTTATAAGAGTGCTCCTTAAATATCCCAGATACACGGAACTTTGCAACGAACTCAAAGAAACCGACTTTGAGAATAAAAATATCTGGCTGATACTTAAAGAAATTGAAGTCCTGCGCCTTAAGAGGCCCGATATTGAGGATGTTTTGCCGCATATAGCCCAGGAAAACGAAGCTTTGGCCAAGACAGCGCTTAGATACGCGATGCAGCCGCTTCCCGAGGGGATACGCCCTCAAAAAGAAGCCGAAGCCTGCATAAACACAATCAAAAAAACGGCCTTAAGCAAAAGATATAAACAGCTGCAGCAGCTGCTGTCGGGCTATCCGCCGGGCGGAGCGCCTTTGGATTTACTTAAAGAACAAATAGAAATACAGAAGAAATTAAAATCATAAACAAGCAAGGGAGTCTTATTTTATGGCACAAGACAACAAGGCATTTAAAGAACTTGTAGAAATAGGCAAAGAACACGGTTATCTCACTTTGGACGAAATCAACAAATCGCTTACTTCGGCCGCGATGAACGCCGACGATATCGACGGACTTATGGGAACTTTGGAAGATTTGGGGATACAAGTCGTCGACAGGAAAAAGTATAAAGCCGTAGCCATGGCGGAAAAAGAAGCTTACACGGAAGAGTGGGCTTCGAATATGGATATTTCCAATTCCATAAGAATGTACCTTTCCGAAATGGGAAAAGTGCCGCTCCTTACCCGCGACGAAGAAGTAACCCTTGCAAGAAATATCCGCGAGCGCGAAAAGGAACTTAGAAAAATAGTTCTGGAATCCCCCATAACTATGAGGGAAATATGCTCCTGGGAAGAATTGGTCGACCAAGAAGAAATGACAACCAAAGAACTTATGCCGCGCGGCAAAAGAACAACCAGAGAGCTTAACACTATGCGCAAAAAGCTTAAAGAGGCGGCTGCTTTTATCGCCAAAAGGGAAAAGGACATTTCCGCTTTAATGAAAGAAGTCAGAAAGCCGGGCTTGAGCGACGAACTCGTCAGCAAATACACCAGCCAGTTGGAAGAAAAACAAAAAGAGGTCGTGGACAGAATAATAAAACTCAACCTCAACCAAAATAAAATTAAACGTCTTACCAACAGAATAAAAGGCTTGGCCGACAAAATAAACGAGTATAAAAGCGACATCGCCCGCTTTGACGAATATTTCGGCAAATACGAAGACGTCGTTAAACTTTACAAACAGTTTGAGCAAGGCAAACTGAGCGAAAGCGCCTTGGTAAAAAAGACTAAAGCGCAAAGCGCGGCCGATTTGGACAGAGCGATAAAAAACATTACCACGGTAAAAAGCAGATATGAAAAACTGCTCTCAACTTTGCCGATGTCCGAACAGGAGTTTTTATCTTTAAACGAAAGAATCGACTTCTTTGAAAAGATGATTCTGCAAGACAAACTCAAACTGATAAGAGCCAATTTAAGATTGGTGGTTTCCATAGCCAAAAAGCACGTAAATTCCAACTTGGAACTTTCCGATTTGATTCAGGAAGGCGGCTTGGGCCTTATGAAAGCCGTGGAAAAATTTGAGTATAAGAGAGGTTTTAAATTCTCCACTTATGCGACTTGGTGGATAAGGCAATCCATCAACAGGGCCATTGCCGATCAAGCCAATACAATCCGCATACCCGTACATATGAAAGAGCTTGTTTCCAAACTGACGAAAGTTACCAATAAGTTCCGCCAGGAACACGGCAGGGAGCCGGGGTTGGACGATTATGTAAAATCTTTAAGGCTTTCGGTTGAAAAAGTAAAAGGCATACTTAAAATTATGCAGGATCCGATTTCCCTTTCAACGCCTATCGGGGAAGACGAAGATTCCAACCTTGAAGATTTTATCGAAGATAAGAACGGGCCAAATCCGTCTTCTTCCGCGACGGACTTTTTAAGAAAGCAGGAAGTGGCCGAAGTGTTGGCGACTTTATCCGAACGCGAAGCCAAAATCATCAAACTGCGTTTCGGCATAGAATCGGGCTACCCCAGAACTTTGGAAGAAGTAGGCAAGATGTTCAACGTAACAAGGGAACGCGTAAGACAAATAGAAGCGAAAGCCATTCGCAAACTGCGCCACCCAAGCAGGACGCGTATGTTGAAAGACTATTCCGACCAGCCTTTCTAAAACTTAAGTTTTTAGTTCTCCCCTCGCTTTATTTTAAGCGAGGGGTTTTTATTTATCTTATAAATCCGAACCGACAAATCAAAATATTATAAAAACCCCGCCTTTGCTTACGCTTAGGCGGGGTGGTTAGTGGAAAGCCGGGTTTTATCCCGGGTAAATTTTATTTCCTTAAGACTATCTTTCGCATTGGGTCTGCGTTCCGGTATAGACCGTTTGGTATCCAGAATCTCTTTCCTTACAAGCGCAATAATGCTCATATTTTCCGTTTGTTCCAAGGCAGCCAGTTCCAACATTTTGGTTCAAATACTTGTTATACATATTGGAAATAGGAGTTTCTCCGTCGCAACAGCAATGGGCTTGGCAAGTCATTGTAGATTGGGTTACATTTTGATAAGTTATTGTTATTCTCCAGATTTCATCTTTATTTTCACAATAGCAAGACCCCCAATCACTGCCTGAAGAATTGCACTTTCTCCTCTGATAACAATTCGTAGGGCACGGCCCAACTTCACCTGGAGTGCAAACCTGTTTCTGTTCCTCACAAGTTCCCCAAGCGCCTTCAACCCATTCACCCGTAGAAGTATTACACGTTACTGTTCTTGTTTGAGTGCCGTTAGTGCCGCAGCTCCGGCTAGTTATAGGTCCACCCCCGTTACAACATTTTCCCCCCAATCGCTCCAAGTACCGTTTGAACAGCAAGTCCTGCTTGTAGTTCCGCAAGAACCGCTCGGCTTATATTGAACTTGTCCGTTGGTGCAAGGATCAGTAGGAACAAAAATCTCAGGACAAGAAGTCAAACAAAGCTTTGTGCTTTCATCGACGCAGGTCATTTCTCCGTTTACACAACAGGCCTTTTGCCCGCTTCTGCAAAGAGTCAAACCGGAATTAATAAATTCAACATCCTCTAGCGCAAAAGCTAATTTAGAAACTGAAAGCAGCATCGCCAATAAAGCCAAGCTTTTTAAACATCCAAATATCCTCTGTAAACTAACCATATTTTTTACCTCCGTTTTTATTGCTCAATACAAAACCTTTTCTATT
>SAMEA3663015__coassemble_359_pt1 | contig 19284 bp, 23 predicted proteins | sample SAMEA3663015__metabat2_low_PE_015 | metagenome-assembled genome bin SAMEA3663015 (sample SAMEA3663015) | pig gut metagenome | biome: pig gut; feature: pig-associated habitat; material: faeces | place: France | collected 2012 | reverse complement strand
TTAGAGAAGGCGGAAGAACGGTAGGCGCGGGCGTCGTTACCAAAATCCTTGAGTAATAATTTGCAGTGAAAACCTAATAGGGACATTGAAAACAATGTCCCTATAGGTATCTTTAGAAGAGGGCGTAAAGCCCTTCTTTCGGTATTTTAAAACAGGAAAAGAAAATGGCAACAGCAGAAAGATTAACATTCGTGCTTTCCTGCACGCAATGCAAGAATAAAAACTACTATTTCGCGAAAGGCAAAAAGAAAGATTATAAAGTAGAATTGAACAAGTTTTGCAAAAAATGCGGCAAACAGACCGTTCATAAAGAAAGCAAAGCTTCCAAATAAATTCTCATATCAAATTTCAATTGGGAGCGTCGGTTAACTGGTAAACCACCGGTCTCCAAAACCGGGACTGAAGGTTCGAGTCCTTCCGCTCCTGCCAGATTTTAAACAACGGTAGGTTATATGAACAAAGCAATTAGTTTTCTCAGAGAGTCATACTTCGAACTTAAAAAGAGCGTATGGCTTTCCAGGGCGCAGATGATACAATCCACGATATTCGTATTTATCGTGGTCGCTATTATTTCAATATATATAAGCGGGATAGATTTCATATTATCTTCGATACTGGGCAAAATTATCGGGGGCAATTAATAATGAGCGAAGAAATCACCAACAATCAACCCGCTGCGGCCTCCGCCAATGCCGATTCCGCGCAAGAAAAATTCTGGTATGTGGTGCATACCCAAACCGGACATGAAGATAAAGTAAAAGAAAAGATTTTAACCCAGATAAAAGTTCAAAATTTTGGCGACAGAATCTTCAACGTATTAGTGCCTACCGAAGAAGTCGTTGAAGTCAAACAAAATAAGAAAACTTTAAGAAAACGCAAATTTTTCCCCGGATATATTTTGGTTGAAATGATACTTTCCAGCCAGTCTTATTGGTTTATAAGAAATATCGTCGGGGTAACAGGCTTTTTGGGTGATCCTTATCCTGTTCCGCTTCCGGAAGAGGAAATCGCCGGCATAGTGGAACTTACCACCGTTACCGACGGCAAACCTAAACACGCGGTTCAATTTAACCGCGGCGAGCAAGTCCGCATTACGGAAGGGCCGTTTAAGCATTTCGTGGGCGTCATAGAAGATGTCAACGAAAGTAAAAACAAGCTTAAAGTTATGGTAACCGTATTTGACAGAGCCGCCCCCGTGGAAGTTGACTATTTGCAAGTGGAAAAAATCAATTAATTTTGGCAGCAACCCGCTTAAGCGGGCAAATTAAGGAGTAAAATTAAAATGGCAAAAGAGAAAAAAATTAAAGGCTATATTAAACTGCAAATTCCTGCAGGCGCAGCCAATCCTGCCCCCCCGGTAGGTCCGGCTTTGGGTCAGCACGGCGTCAACATTATGGAATTCTGCAAGCAGTTTAACGCCAAAACAGCAAAATTAGAAAAAGGGATTAAGATTCCTGTCGTTATCACCGTATACGAAGACAGATCTTTTTCCTTTATTACCAAGATGCCGCCTATGGCGGTTCTTATCGTGAAGAAACTGGGCCTTGCTAAAGGTTCCGGCACGCCTCACAAAGATAAAGTAGGCAAGCTTACGCAGAAACAGTGTGAAGAAATCGCGGCCGAAAAATTGCCCGATTTGAACACCAAAGACGTCAAACAGGCCGCCGAGATGGTAAAAGGTACGGCCAGAAGTATGGGCGTTGACATCGTAAAATAAATTTTTTACCCAGGGAGGGCTTCGGCCCGTTGACCTAAAGGAGAAAAGATGGGAAAAAGACTTGAAACAGCAAAAAAAGCGATAGACAGCAAAAAGCTCTATACACTTAAAGAAGCGGTTGCTTTGTGCAAAGACAATGCCAAAGCCAAATTTGACGAAACCGTCGAATTGCACGTCCGCTTAGGCATAGATACCAAAAAGTCCGATCAGCAAGTAAGAACGATGGTAGTTCTTCCGCACGGTACGGGCAAAACCAAACGCATTGCCGTTTTGGCCAAAGGCGAACACGCTCAGGACGCTCAAAAATCCGGGGCCGATTTGGTAGGCGGTGAAGATTTGGTAGAAGATATCTTAAAGGGCAAAATGGATTTCGACGTACTCGTTGCTACGCCGGATACTATGAGAGATTTGGCCAAAGCCGCCAAAATCTTGGGCCCGCGCGGTTTAATGCCTAACCCAAAGGCCGGCACCGTCACTTTTGACGTGGCTACGGCCGTTAAAGAGCTCAAAGCCGGCAGAATCGAATTTAAAGCCGACACTTACGGTATCGTACACGTACCCGTAGGCAAAGCTTCTTTTGATGCCGACAAACTGTTTGAAAACGCAAAAGCTGTTTTAGACGTAATTAACAGAGTAAAACCTTCAACCTCAAAAGGCGTATATGTGAGAACTATCTCCATATCCTCCACAATGGGGCCGGGTTTACACGTTGATACCAGTAAAGTAAACGCGTAGTTAAACTCTTTTGCTATAAGCCCCGCGCCTTTTAAGACGCGGGGTTTTTTGTATATAAGAAAACCCGGGTTTTGCCCGGGTTCATTAAGTTTAAGATATTATCGGCCGATTTTTATATGCCATAGATATTCAATATTTCCGTGTACGCCGGTAATGGGGGAATTTATCAATCCTCCCTCTTGCGCATTATATCGCGGTTGTATATTCTCTTTAAAAAATTCCCTTACGGAAGCTATCGCTTTTTGCCGGTTTTCCTCGGTCTTTACTATGCCGTGAGGAACTTCTTTCGGACTAAGTTCGAATTGCGGTTTTATCAGGAAGGCAATATCGCTTTTATCGGCCATACAGGAAAATAAAGCCGGCATTATCATTTTAAGCGATATAAAAGAAACATCAACCGCCGCCACCTCAAAGCGGGCGGGGAACATCTCCGGCCTGATATAACGAGCATTTGTGTTAGGGTGGAAGAAGAAGTTTTTAAAGGCGGTAATTTCGCTCGCTATTTGGCCTTTACCCACATCAATGCCGTGCACTTCTTTTGCGCCTCTCAGCAAAAAACAATGGGAAAACCCTCCCGTCGCCACGCCGATATCCGCGCAGATTTTATCTTTTACGTCTATATTGAAAGCGTCCAGCGCTCCTTGCAGTTTAAGGCCGCCGCGCGATACATAAGGGCAGGATTTTTCTTTCAGGGATATTGTATCTTCCGGTTTGATGTTTCTGTCCGCCCGGGTTTCCACCTGTCCGTTAACCAAGGCTTCCCCGGCCATAATTATGGCTTGGGCCTTGTTTCTGCTTGAAGCAAGCCCTTGTTCCACCAAAGCGTTATCTAAGCGTAATTTAGGCATTTTCTTCCTTGTCAAAGGGTTCTAAGACCAGTTCGGCTCCCTTTTCTTTCAAAGCTTCAACTTTAAATTTTACTTCGTTTAACTTTTCCGAAAGTTCTTTGGAAAGTTTTATGCCCTCTTCAAACAATTTGGAACTTTCCTCCAAAGCGATAGTATCGCTGTCCAGAGTGTTTACTATTTCTTCAAGTCGGGCTAATTTGGCCTCAAAGGTATTTTTTTTGTTCATATCGTTTCCACCTCAAAATTGTCGTAAGAAGTCTGCACCGTAAGGCGTTCGCCTTTTAAGGAAGAGCGCACAACCTCGCCTGTAGCCGCGCGGCGCACTATCGCGTAACCGCGTTTAAGGGTGGCTTCCGGGCTTAACAGTTTAAGCCTTTGGGTCGCCGTTTCCAAGGAGTGTTCTTTATTGCGCGTGATATTGTCTGTTTTTATAAAAAGTATTTCTTTTAAATCGTCAAGCATCTGTTCTTTTTTGTCAAAGAACAAATGCGGCTCTTTTAAATATTTACTGTTTGTGGCAAGTTCAAATCTGTTCTTTAAACGCTGATATTTTATTTCAAGGGAATTAAGCAAAATTTTATTTAAATTTAATAATTTTTCAGCGGTATCTTCCGCATTTTTAACAACCAGTTCTGCGGCGGCTGAAGGCGTCGGCGCCCTTAAAGAAGCCGCAAAATCCGTCAGAGTAAAATCGGTTTCGTGTCCCACGCAGGAAATTACGGGTATCTTGCTTGCGGCTACGGCGCGTACTACGATTTCCTCGTTAAAACTCCATAAATCTTCTATGCTCCCGCCGCCTCGTCCGAGCAAAATAACGTCAACAGACGGAGTGAGCTTTTGCAGGTTTTTTAAAGCGCCGACTATTTGCTCTTTGGATCCTTCCCCCTGAACAAGCGTCGGGGCTATAATAATTTCCAAATTGCGCCCGCGCCTTTTAAGCACGGAAAGTATATCTCTCACCGCCGCACCCGTAGGGGAAGTAATAACGCCTATCCTTGAAGGAAACTGCGGCAGCGGCAATTTTTTATCCTCATCAAACAATCCTTCCTCGGAAAGTTTTGCTTTAAGTTTTTCAAATTGAAGATACAAATTGCCTTGTGTTTTAACTTCAACTTCACGCGCCAAAATCTGGTATCGGCCCTGTTTGATATAACAGGATAAATCCCCTCTCACTACTATTTGGTCGCCTTCCTTTAAATTAATTCCTCTGGCATAGCTTTTAAACAAAACGGCGGAAATTAAAGCGTTTTCATCTTTCAAATCAAAATAAATATGCCCGCTGGAAGCTTTTTTTAGGTTGGAAATTTCACCTTCTACCGATACTCCGGCCAATACTCCTTCAAGCATTTCTTTTATGGCAAGGCTTATTTCCGTTACGGAGAAGATTTTATTTGCGTCAAAAGGCGGCATTATTTTTTCTTCCTCAAATTGAATTGCCTTTCTTTGATAAGCTTTTCTTTGCCCATTAAAGTGGGTTTGTAGAATTTTTTGGGCATAGGCATATATTGTTGTTCCACATAGTGATTGGGGTAGTCATGCGCGTATTTATAGCCTTGGTTTTTACCGCCGCTCTTAAGATGGACGGGAACGTCGCGCCTGGGGCCGTTGCGGACTTCGTTTAAAGCTTCGTCTATTGCCAAATAGGCGGCGTTTGATTTCGGCGCGCAGGCCACATAAATGGCGGCGTGCGCAAGAGGTATCCGCACTTCGGGCATACCTAAAACTTCCGCGCTTTTAAAAGCGGCTTCCGCTATTACAAGCGCCGTCGGTTCCGCCAGTCCTACGTCTTCCGCCGCGCATATAAAAATGCGCCTTGCTATAAAGCGAGGGTCTTCGCCAGATTCCAGCATTCTGGCCAGCCAATATACGGCGGCGTCGGGGTCTGAGCCGCGCATAGATTTTATGAAAGCGGAAATAATATCATAATGATCGTCGCCTTTTTTATCGTAATTTAAGTGTCTTTTTTGAATACAGTCTTTGGCGATTTCAAAAGTTATTTGTTTGGGCCCGCCTACATACGGCGTAGTTATCAAAGCAAGTTCCAGCGCATTTAAAAAACGTCTGGCGTCACCGTTTGCCTGCGTGATAAGGAAGTCCCTCGCGTCTTCGTCTATTTTAAAATTCTCTATATTTTCGGCCCTGTTTGTTATTTTGGTTAAATGTTCTTTTGACAAAGGTTTAAACTCAAAAACCGAAAATCTTGAAAGTAGTGCATTGTTGATGTAAAAATAAGGGTTTTCCGTTGTTATGCCGATAAGTATAATCTGCCCGCTTTCCACCGAAGGAAGCAAAACGTCCTGTTGAGTTTTGTTAAAATGGTGTATTTCATCTAAAATCAGCAAAGTACGTTTTTGTTCGAAATTATTTTCAATCCGCGTTTTGGCTTCTTCAAGCACTCTCTTTAAATCGGCGACTCCCGCGGCGGCGGCGTTAAGTTCGCTTACATACGCTTTTGTGCTTTTTGCTATAAATCTGGCCAAGGCGGTTTTTCCGACGCCCGGCGGACCGAAGAAGACGGCGGAGCGCACTTTATCGGCCTCAATAAGCCTGCGCAGAAGTTTGCCCGGCGCAAGTATGTCATCCTGCCCGGCGAAGTCTTCTATACTTTTAGGCGCAAGGCGTGCGGCCAAAGGCATATTGGACAAAGAGTTGCCGAGTTTTTGTTCTTCAAAAAAATCCCGCATAATCATTTAAGCGGCAGACGGTTCAGCGCAAGCGTAAGTTTTTCTATCGCGCTGTCGAGCTGCTTTTCTCCGGCTTTGTTTTTTTGTTCTTCGTTATTGCTTTTTGTATAAGCTTTTGCGGCGTAAAACAAGGCGGTGTGCAAAAGGACTTTAAAAGTATCCATAGTATGCTTCTCTTCGGATATTTGATCCATTTTGTTTTCGATTTCCCTGGCCAAGGCGTTAACGTCCAGAGGTCCCAGGCCCTCCAGCGTTACATTATCCAGTTCTATTCTTTTTACGGTTACCGTAACGGGTTCTTGCTTTTTGCTCATTTGCCGCCCAAATCGGGGGAGGAGGACTGCTGCTCTATCCTCTCAATCTCCCTGTCTATTTTAGTGTAAAGTTTTTTTAATATGGAAGTCGTTACGTCTTTCCATTCTTTTAAAGCCTTTGCCGTAACCTGCGCGCTTTGCAGAACTTTTACGTTGGATTCCAAAGTTCTGACTTTTGCCTGCAGAAGGATATTTTCCTCTTCGGCCTGCGCCAGCCTTACGGAAATGCGGTCTATTAAAAGATGCAGCTGTTTATATTTATCTTCTTCCATATTTTATCTTAACTGTGCGCCGAGTTTGCCTTTTAAAGCTTCAAGCACAGTTTCCACGGCTTTGTTGACTTCGGCGTCTGTCAGGGTTTTTTCCTTTGAGATAAAATCCAAGCTTAAAGTAATGCTCTTTTTGCCCTGCGGCAAATTATCGCCCTGATACAAATCTATCAAGTGATAAGCCGTTTCCGGCGCAGCCTGCTTAAGGACTTCGCGCACGGCGTCAAAGGAAATATTCTTATCCAACACTACGGATAAATCCCTCTTTGAAGCCGGGAACGGGCTTATATCTTCCGCTTTTTTAAATTGCTGAGCGTCAAAAACTTTTTCCAAGTTTTTAAGGTCAAATTCAAATGCGTAAACGTCCTGTTTAATGCCGTAAGCTTTAAGCGTAAGCGGATGCACTTGCCCCAAAAAACCTATTTTTTTATTATCCAGCATAATGTCCATACAAATCTTTGGGTGCATATAAGCAGGGGCGGCCTTCGCCGGTTTAAAAGAAATATTTTTAAAATCTGTAAGAGTATTTTCCACAATGCCTTTAAGTCCGTAAAAGCCTATATGGCATTGCGGCGTCATAAAAAACTTTTCTCTTGGCGTTTTGCCGCACATTACGCCGCTTAAAGCGAAAGTTTCAAGCGGGAAGCCTTTTTGCAGATTAAAAGTCTTTCCGTATTCAAAAAGGCTCAAATCGTGTCTGCCGAAGTTTTGGTTCAAAGCTATGTTCTTAAGCAAGCTTATCAAAAGCATCGGGCGCATAAATTCCATTCCGTCGGCCAAAGGATTTTTTATTTCGACGGCGGTTTTGTCGCTATACCCGAAATTCGCCAAATCTTTTAAGGAAACAAAATCAAAATTTTTGCATTCGTAAAAGCCGAGTCCGGCAAGAGCTTCGCTGAATTTCTCGCCCAAGTCTACGGCTTTCGGGTTTTCGCCGAAGTATAAAGAAGCGTGCGTTACGCCGGTATTGCCCGCAGCCAGATTATCCAAACCTATATAACGGGCGGCTTCTTCCGCCAAGTCCCATTTATGGTTTAAATCTCTGCGGCAGGAAAGCGGCGTAAAGCTCCAGGTTTCGCCTTCGGCTTTAAAATCCGCGCCGAGCCTGTTAAAAATATCTTTAAGCTGTCCGCGGTCTATGTCCATACCGATAATTTTTTCTATGTCTTCGGGTTTGAAGTTTATCGCTGCAGGTTTATAAGGTTGGGGATATACGTCGCTTATTTCGCTGGGTTCTCCGCCGCAAATATCCAAAATAAGCGCGGTAGCCATTTCTATGGATTTTACGCAGGTATCGATATCCACGCCCCTTTCAAACCTTTGTGATGATTCCGTACTTACGGCAAACTTCTTTGAGGTTTTATTAATACAAGGCGGATAAAAATAGGCTCCTTCCAAAAAGACGTCTTTAGTTTCCGGCAGAATGCTGTCGCCTTTGCCTCCGATTACTCCGGCCAAAGCCACGGCTTTTTTACCGTCTGCTATAACCAAATTTTGCGACGTAAGAGTTCGTTCAACTTCGTCCAAGCCTAAAAACTTTTCGTTTTCTTCGGCCCAGCGTACGTTAATTCCCCCGCCTTCAAGGTGATTGAGGTCAAAAGCGTGCATAGGGTGGCCGATTTCAAAAAGGACGTAATTGGTAATATCCACAAGCGCGTTTTTCGGATTTACGCCCATAGCCAAAAGCCTTTCTTTCATCCAGTCGGGGGACTCTGTGTTTTTTACGTTTCTTATAATTCTGCCTGCGTATCTGGGGCAGCCTTTGTCGTCCGTATGTAAAGAAATTTTCAAAGCCTGGCCTTCGCCTTTAATTTGCTTCCATTCTTTATTTTTAAGCGGCAAATTCATAAGGACGCTAAGCTCCCTCGCTATGCCCAAATGGCTCATCAAATCGGGCCTGTTGGGGGTAAGGGAAACTTCAAAAATCGCGTCGGCTTTACCGTAAAGGGTTTTTACGTCCGTACCTACGGGAATATCCGAGGATAAAATCATTATTCCTTTCTGACGTTCCGCGGCTAAACCGAGTTCGTCTGCGGAGCACAACATCCCTTCGGAAACTACGCCTCTTATTTCCGCAGGCTTTAAATAAATTTTGCCCAGTCTTGAACCTACGTTTGCCAAAGGAACGGTCTGCCCTTCCGCTATGTTTTGCGCCCCGCATACTACGCGTTTTGCGCCGTCTTTGGTTTCCAAATCGACCAAGTGCAGTTTTTCGGAATTGGGATGCGCGTTTATTTTTACTATTTTGGCGGCGTAAATATCGTCGAAGTCCGCGCCGGTTTTCTTTATTTCTTCAACTTCCATTCCGAGCACGGTCAGTTTCTTTGCCAACTCTTCGGGCGTTAAGTCCAAATCGATAAAATCTTTAAGCCAAGAATATAATATTTTCATTTAAAATTGCTCCAAAATTCTTATGTCGTTTTCGTAGAAAGTTCTGATGTCTTTTATCCCGAGGGAGAACATCGCCAGTCTTTCCACGCCCATACCGAAAGCGTATCCGCTGTAAACTTCCGGGTCTATTTCGCAATTTCTTAAGACATTGGGGTGAACTATACCCGCGCCCATCATTTCTTTCCAGCCGGAGCCTTTGCATACCGGGCAGTTTTTGTCCTTGCCTTCGCAGAAAACGCATTTAACGTCTACTTCCACACTGGGTTCCGTAAAGGGGAAGAAAGAGGGGCGGAAGCGTACTTCGGCCTTTTTGCCGAAAAGTCCTTGCATAAATACGGTTAAATCTCTTTTTAAATCCGCCAAGCTTACGTTTTTATCTACATATAATCCTTCTATCTGATGAAACACCGGGCTGTGAGTTGCGTCCAAAGAGTCTTTGCGGAATACTCTTCCGGGCGCCATAATGCGTATCGGCGGTTTTTGCTTTTGCATAGTGCGTATTTGCACGCCGGAGGTGTGAGTCCTTAACACAAAATCGCTCTTATGAGTATTTTTTACAAAAAAAGTATCCTGCATATCCCTTGCGGGGTGATGCGCGGGAATATTCAAAGCGTCAAAATTGTGATATTCGTCTTCAATAAAAGGCCCGTGCGCCCAAATAAATCCGAGTTTTGAAAGAATATCCGTCATTCTCTTTTGCGCTATGGACAACGGATGTCTTCCGCCTTTGTTGAAAGGGAAAGCCGGCAAAGTCAAATCCAAATCGGTTTTATTTAATTCTTCGTTAATGGCGGCATTTTCAAGTTCGGCGTTTTTTGCTTCAAACAAAGATGATAATTTCGTTTTAAGAGCATTGCTCAAAGGCCCAAAGATTTTTTTCTCTTCCAGAGAAAGATTTTTAAGGCTTTTTAAAAGTTCGGTAAGTTCGCCTTTGCGTCCTATCGCGGCGACTTGCAAATCCTGCAAATCTTTTACGTTTTTGCAGGCTTGTATTTTAGAAGTGTAATTTGTTTCTATTAAATTCAGTTTGTTTTTAAGTTCTTCAATCATAATATTATTATAGAAAATTACTCCGCCCAAACTCTAGTTTAACGGCGGATTTTGCGCGGCTGAAATTTTGTAAGGTTTTTTATATGGTTCGGAAGTCCTTTTGCAGAGGGGCAAGCCTGTTTTTGAATTTTGTAAACTTTCCGCCACCGCAAGAATCCGTTAATTGTTTTTATCAAGTGGAAGATGTCTCTTTCCGCGCAAAGGGCTATACTTTGTCGGCTAATAAAAAACCCCCGGCGAACCGGGGGTTAAATTCGTCCAATCCCAAATTAACGTTTGGAGAACTGGAAGCGTCTTCTCGCTTTGGGTTGGCCCGGTTTCTTTCTTTCGACCATTCTGGGGTCTCTGGTAAGGAATCCGGCCTTTTTCATAGATTTTTTATTATCTTCGCCGAGGATAGCGAGTGACCTCGCTATGGCGTGGCGTATTGCGCCAGCCTGGGAGGCGATACCGCCGCCGGAAACTTTAACGTTTACGTCAAATTCTTTTTCGGCTTTGATTTCGCTCAACGGGGCGAGGACGGTGTCCTGATATCTGGGGCACCCGCGGAAATAGTCTTCCAAAGTTTTGGTATTGATAATTACTTTTCCGGAACCTTTCACGAGCTCAGCCTGAGCTACGGAAGTTTTTCTTCTACCGGTTTTAATCTGTTTGGTTTCCATAAAAATCACCTTTTATTTTGAGAACCTTTCGGCAAAAGAATGCTCTTCGCCATTGAAAATTCTAAGTCTTTTCATTCTTTTGGCGCGAAGTTTGTTATTGTCGAGCATACGGTAAACGGCGAGCTCAATAACTTTCGCGGCGTTGTTTTCCATCTGCCTTTTGAAAGGAACTTCTTTAGCGCCTTTCGCGTAGCCGGAGTGGGAGAAATAAACTTTCTCTTCAGCTTTTTTCCCGGTTACTTTAATTTTGCCGGCATTGGTTACAACTACGAAATCCCCGCAATCCATATTGGGGGTAAAAGTTCTTTTATGTTTGCCCATAAGGTAAACCGCCAACTGAGTAGCGAGCCTGCCGAGGGTCTTGCCGGTAGCATCGATATGATGCCATTTTCTTCCTGCTTCGGCTTCCTGAACGGAAGGTAAGTATGTTTTGCTCATTTTGTACCTTTGTGTTTTATAGGATTTGACTCGGGTCCTATTAATTTCACATAAATTTGCGTTTTCGCGTTCGCGCTACCACTGCGCGCCGATTTTTAAGTTAAAAAAAGAGGAATGGTTGGGATAGGATTCGAACCTATGTAGGGCACGCCCGACGGTTTTACAGACCGTTGCTTTTGACCGCTCAGCCACCCAACCGTTCCTCTGAAATCTGCATAATTTTTAAAGCCGGATAAAACATTCTGGTTTTATCGTTTCTTAAAAACCGGATAATTTATTATAGCAAAATAATCATAGCGTCTTCAAATAATTTCGCTTTATTTTTATTTCGCTTTAATAAATTATATCAAAAAAATTAAATTTCTTTAATCTTCTTAATAAATTCTTCCCACGGACAGGCTTCTCCACCGCCTTGTGCGAAGTCCGGCTTTCCGCCGCCGCGCCCGTTAATTGCAACCGCTACGGCCTTGGCCGTTTTGTTGGCGTCGGGCCCGCCTTTAAAGCTTTTCACGACGAAAGATTTTTTACCTTCTCTGTCGGCCGAAATCAAAATAACTTTGCCTTTATTCTTGTCCGCCATATTATCGGCAAGGGTTCTCAGCTCTTTTATTTCGGCGTTTTCGGCGTTAAAGGCGGTTAAAGCAGTGCCGTCTTTTAAAGTTAAATCGCATTGGGCGGATTTGTCCGCTCCGCTTAAAAGCCTGCGTTTAAGATCCGCAACTTCCTTTTTAAGCTCCTGCTCGGAATGCAAAATGCTTTCCACTTTTTTCGTCAAGTCGTCTACAGAAGTATTTAACATCTTTGAAAGCAGCATAGATGTGTTTGCGACGTGTTTTAAATGTTCAATGGCGCTTAATCCCGCTACTGCCTCAATACGGCGTACGCCCGCGGAAACCGCGCTTTCCCTTAAAATCCTTATATTCATAATTTCGCCCGTGCTTTTTACGTGCGTACCGCCGCAAAGCTCAAGGCTGGCGCGGTTTAAAGGATCTTTAAAGCCGTCTTTGGCCATTAAAACGAATCTGGCCGGATCTGCGTAAGTCTCGCCGAGCAGCACCGTAGCGCCCAGTTCTTTTGCGTCTTTAAGCGGGCGCACCTGCGTTTCAACTTTAAGGTTTTGCTCAATTATGCTGTTGGCCACGCCCCAAACGGATAAAAGCTGCGCCGGAGTGGGCGGAGTGGAAATGGTATAGTCAAAACGCAATTTTTCAGGGGAAACGAAAGACCCCGCCTGATGCACTTCGTCGCCCAAAATTTTTCTTAAAGCGGCGTTTAAAACGTGCACTGCGGAATGGTTGGCCGCGGCTTTAAATCTTGCCACTTGGTCTACGGCGAGGGTAATTTTTTGCCCTTTGCAAAGTTCGCCTTTGATGATATTTACTTTGTGTAAATAAATTTTTTCAATCGGTTTTTGGGTGTCGCTTACGCGCGCGGTTACTTCCCCTTGAATTTCTATCGCACCGATATCGCCGACCTGTCCGCCGGATTGAGCGTAAAAGCTGGTTTTGTCGGTAATTACAAAACCTTCTTTATCAAGTTTGTCCGTGATTTTGTAATTTTTGGTGAGTAAGGCCAAAATCTCGGCTTCTTGGGTTAAAGTTTCATAGCCGGTAAATTCCGTCGCCGGCAAAGAACCCTCAAGCTGCTGCATAACGAGCACTTTTTCTTTTTCAAATTCATCTGCGTAAGCGCGGGAATTTTCTTTGGCGGCTTTTTGGGCTTCAAAGAATCCTTTTTCGTTGAGTTTTATATTCTTTTCGGCCAAAATTTCTTTTGTAAGTTCCAACGGGAAACCGTAAGTTTCGTACAGGTTGAAAGCTTCCTCTCCGGAAAGTTCCGCCGGATTGTCTTTGATTATTTCCTGCAATCTTTGTTCACCGTCGTTTAAGGTTTTGAAGAAAGCAGTTTCTTCCGCTTTCAGCGCGGAAATGATATGGTTCGCGCTTGTTAAAAGCTGCGGATAAATATCTTTATAAATTTCCAAAACGCTGGGTACGAGCATATGGAGGAAAGGTTGAGTCCTTCCGTGCAGCTTTCCGTAACGCGCGGCGCGCCTTATAAGGCGGCGCAGAATATATCCGCGGCCTTCATTTGAGGGCAAAACGCCTTCGGAAAGCAAAAAGCTTGAAGCGCGCACGTGGTCGGCAACAATTCTCAGGGCTGAAACTTCCGCCGGATTCTTGCCGGTTATGGACAAAATCTTTTTAGCTTGGTCGATTATGGGCGTAAACAAATCCGTATCAAAGGGGTTGTCTGCATTCTGCATAACCATACAGAGCCTTTCAAGCCCCATACCGGTATCTATATTTTTTTGCGGCAATTTTTCAAGAGTACCGTCTTCCAAACGGTTAAACTGCGTAAAGACCAAGTTCCATATTTCCACATATCTTCCGCAGTTGCAGGCTATACCGTTTTTGGCGCAGTCGGGGCAGCCTTTATCTTCTCCGAAATCGTAATAAATTTCAGAGCAAGGGCCGCAAGGGCCGGTGGGGCCCATAGTCCAAAAGTTGTCGGCTTCGTCAAATTCGTAAATACGGCTTTTGTCTATTATTTTGGCCCAAGCTTCATAGGCTTCTTCATCTCTGGGGGCCAAACCGCCTTTATAAATGCTTACGTAAAGCTTGCTTTTGTCTATTTTAAGTTCATTGGTAAGATAATCCCAGGCCCAGGCAATCGCTTCCTTTTTAAAATAATCTCCGAAGGAAAAGTTCCCCAACATTTCAAAGAATGTCAAATGTCTTTTTGTAAAACCAACATTATCTATATCGGTGGTTCTAAGGCATTTTTGGGAAGTCGTGGCGTTTTTAAGATTTTTTTTAAGCCCGAGGAAGTTCGGTTTAAATTGCACCATTCCCGCGGAAGTGAATAAAAGCGTCGGGTCCCCGTGGGGGATAAGAGAGCTTGATTCTATTATCGGTAAGCCCTTCTTGTGAAAATAATTTAAAAAACTGCTTCTTACATTTTGGCTTTTCATATATAGATTACCTCAAAATATTATAAAGTATATCATATTGGGAGGGGGTACACCAGAATGAAAACCGTGTTTATAATTAATCCCAAATCGGGTAAAAAACTTGGCGGGGCCGATTTAAAATCTTTAATAAACAAGCATTTTCCGGGAACGGAAGTATTTTTTACGGAATATAAAGGGCACGCGCGTGAACTCGCCTCAAAAGCCGCCGCGGAAGGTGCGGAAAAGGTTATAGTCGCCGGCGGCGACGGCACCATAAACGAAGTTGTACAAAGCTTGGCTGGAACTCAAACGGCTTTGGGCGTTATAGCTTTGGGCAGCGGCAACGGCCTTGCGCGGGAGCTTGCCTGTCCGCTCGGTCCTCTTGAAGAAAGAGTCCGCGCGCTAAAGGATTTTACGGTAAAAACTTATGATTTGGGCCGCGCAAACGGGGAATATTTTATAAACTTGGCCGGTGTCGGCATTGAAGCCGATATCGCCCTTAAATTTGACGCTTTGGGCGCTTCGGGCAAAAGGGGAAAATGGCCTTATTTTAAAATAGGCGCGCAGTCTTTTTTCAGATATAAAGCCCCGTCTTTGAAAGTAAAAACCGACGCGGGCGAGTATGTCTTTAAAGCGATATCTTTGGTTTTTGCCAACGGCAGGCAGTATGGAAGCAATTTTATAATAGCGCCGAAGGCTTCCTTTTCCGACGGTTTTTTGGATATGACCGTAATTAAAAAAACGAATATTTTTACACTTCTTTTGGGGCTTCCGTCGTTTTTCTTTCCGTCTTGCAAAATCGTAAGTATTACCGATACTTATAAAATAAGGAGGGCAAGAATAGAGTTTGAAGGCGTTTTCGCCTATCATATTGACGGTGAACCGAAAACCGCCAAGGACTTTCTTGAAATAGAAATATTTCCCGGGCAGATAAAAGCGTTAAGCGGTGCGCGCGGCTGAAAGCGCAGTTTTTTAAGTTTGCGCGCGTTAAAATTGTCGTTGACAGCTCGTCTAACAAATGATTTAATAAGCACACGGGCAAAGCCCGAGGGTAAAACTGGAGGAAATTATGAAACTCAAAATTACAGCTAAGAACATTAAGCTTACGCAGGCGATTAAAGATTATACCGCTTCAAAAGTGGATAAACTTGATAAGTTTTTTGACGATTCAGCCTGGGCCGAAATAGTTTTAAGCGTAGATAAAAAAATAAACCAAAGGGCCGAGCTTACCGTTCATTCCGGCAAAAAGAAATTTACCGGCAAATCCATAGAAGAAGATTTGTATAAAGCTATTGACGGCACTGTTTTAAAAATCGAAGCCCAGATTAAAAAAACCAAAGGTAAAGCCGTACAAAGCAAAAAAACGGCTGTTAAGGAAGATTTGGCCTCCTATTACGGTGCGGTGTTCGCCCCGCAGAACGATGTTAAATTTTCCGTAATCAAACAGGTTGAAGTCCACCCGATGAACCCGGAAGACGCCGCCTACGAAATGGAAAGGCTCGGCTATACCTTCTGGATGTTTATGGACGAAGAATCCAAACAAATCAACCTTATCTTTAAGAGATTAGACGGCACCTACGGTCTTATCCAACCCGTAAAAGCCAAATAACAAGGTGGCATTGTGCCGGAATTTGCCCGCTCTATAACAGTCGCACAAATGCTTGAGGAAAAGGGGAAAGAACTGAGCCTTGAGCTTTTGTGCGGCTGTGAATACGTCAACAGGGAAATAGTCAAACCCAGCATAAACAGGCCGGGCTTGGCTCTTGACGGTCATTTGGAAAATTTTCGCGCGGAAGCCATACAGATAATGGGTCGCGGGGAATACGCTTTTTGCGCCAAATTATCCTATAAAAAATTAAAAGCGAATTTAAAAAAGATGTTCAAAGCGGGGCAGGTTCCGTGTGTGGTTGTAACCGCTGGAATGAAGGTTCTGCCCGGTATAAAACAGGCTTGTAAGGAGGAGAAACTTCCCCTTCTCAGCACTTGTCTTGATACGGCCACTTTCGTTTCGGAACTTATCGCTTATTTGGATGATTGCATTTCCCCAAGGACGCACGTCCACGGGGTGCTTGTAAAAGTATCGGGAATGGGCGTACTTATACGCGGGGATGCGGGTATCGGCAAAAGCGAATGCGCTTTGGAACTTATCAAGCGCGGGCATATTTTGGTGGCCGATGACGTAGTGGAAATCCAAAGGCGGCGCGGCCACGCTTTAATAGGCTCTTGCCCGCCTATGCTCAAGCATTATATGGAAGTACGCGGCTTGGGTATTTTGGATATAGAGCTTCTCTTCGGCGTAGGCGCCGCTATGGACAGTACCGCGATAGAAATGGAAGTCAATCTCGTAGCCCCTACGGGCGAAATTGACCGTCTGGGTATAGAGCAGCAGCACAGCAATATTTTGGGTGTTGAAATAAACTCCCTTACCATTCCGGTAACTCCGGGCAGAAACCTTGCGGTGCTGATAGAAGTCGCCGCATTGAACCAACGCCTTAAGGGACAGGGCATAAGCTCCGCCAAAGAATTTAACAAAAAACTGCTTGAGAAGATGAAAGGCGGTAAAAATGGAACAAAATAAAAAAGGCAAATTTTTTATTATTACCGGTATTTCCGGCGCGGGCCGCACCCAAGCCTTAAAGGTTTTTGGTGATTTCGGCTTTTACTGTGTTGACAACCTGCCTTTGGCGCTTTTCGGCAATTTCAGCAAGCATATAAAAACCAGGGGCGATTGGGAAAATATCGCCTTGGGCATAGATATCAGGGAAGGCGAAAGCCTTAAAAGCTTGCCGAATGTTATGAAATCCATCAGCCGCCAGGGTTTTGAGCCGAAACTTCTCTTTTTGGAAGCTTCCGATGATGTCTTGGTAAGGCGTTTTTCGGAAACCAAACATAAACATCCTTTACAGGAACAACTTTTGATTGCCTTAGCTAAGGAACGTCAGTTCCTCGCGCCCATAAAGCAGCTTGCCGATACGGAAATCAATACCAGTAATTTAACTTTGGGCGAACTTAAGGAAAAAATTTCCAAACTTTTGGAAATCAAACGCACTCAGGAAATGAACATTTCCGTAGTTTCTTTCGGCTATAAACACGGTCTGCCCTTGGAAGCGGATTTGGTTATGGACGTCCGTTTTTTGAAAAATCCTTATTACGTTGCGGCTTTACGGGAAAAGACCGGGCTCGATAAAGAAGTGCAGGACTATATAAAAAAATCCCCGCACGCTTTGAATTTCCTTAAAAAGTTTACGGATTTAGTCGTTTATTTGGTGCCTAAATATATAAAAGAAGGCAAATCGTATCTTACGATAGCCGTAGGATGCAGCGGCGGCAAGCACAGGAGCGTTTTTATGGCGCACTCTCTTGCGGAAATTTTAAGGGAAAAGGGATTTAAAGTTTCGGAGTTTCACCGCGATATTAATATAATTAAGAAGGAAACATGGTAAAAATAATATTGGTCGCTCACGGTCCGTTTGCGCCGGCTTTGCTGGAAACAGCCTCAAATATATGCTGTTTTGAGCAAAATTCGGTTCGGGCGTACAGTGTCAGCGGCAAAGCCGATTTGGAAAAAATCGGCGGGGAAATTAAAAAAATTGCCGAAAAAGGCGAAGTTTTGGTTTTGGCCGATACATTCGGCGGAAGTTCCTGCAATATGGCTTTGTCTTGTACAAACGGTCTTGATAATGTCCGCGTTGTGTGCGGGCTTAATTTAAATATGCTTTTGAGCGTTTGCAACAATATGTCCAGGCTGGGGCTTCACGCTTTGGCGGATAAAGCCGTTGAGGACGGCAAACGCGCCGTTTTTAACGCTACGGAGAGTATAAAATAAATGGAAATCGCTCTTATCAGGATTGACAGCCGGTTGATACACGGCCAAGTGGTGCAAGGATGGCTGCCTTCTTTGTCGGTTAAAGAGGTCGTGGTCGTTTCCGATACGGCGGCTTCCAGCAAGCTTATGGGTAAAATGATGCGTATGAGCCTTCCTCAGGAATATGCTTTGCAGGTTATGAATCCCTCCGCCGCGGCCTCTCACTTGCTTGAAGAAGCGGGCGGCAAAGCATTGGTCTTGGTGGAAGACGTATCCTCCTTGGCTCAGCTTCTTTCCGCCGGCTTAAAATTTAAAGAAGTCATCATCGGCAACACCAAATATGAAGAAAGCAAAAAGCAATATTCGCAAGGGGTGTTTCTGTCTGCGGAGGAATATTCTCTGCTGAAGAAAATGTCCGAAGAATCAGGCGTTGACTTTATTTTAAAAACTTTGCCTACATCTTTAAAAACGAGGTTGTTTTAATGGCGGAACTTCTGCTTATATGCGCCGTTTTGGCTTTTATCGAACTTGATACAACTTATTTGGGGCAAGTTCTTATTTCGCGTCCGACGGTAGCGGGCAGTATCGTAGGCCTTTTAAGCGGGGATTTCTTTTTAGGTTTGCAGCTCGGTATATTTACGGAGCTTATCTATCTTGATTTTATGCCGATAGGCGGGGTTGTCCCGCCCAGCGGAGCGATAAGCTGCGGTGTCGCGGTTATAATGGCGCAATTTTTCGATGTGGACATTTATTTTGCATTCTTTGTCGGCATAATAGGAGGCTTAGCTTTTTCTTTCGTGGAAAAAGAACTTAGGCGTCTTCGCGCCAGGGTTCTCCCTCAGCAGGAAAAAGCTTTGAAAGAAAACAAAACCAGTGCGGCTTGTGTTTTGTTTCAAAGTTTGCTTTTGCAGTTTTTAGCTGTTTACGCTTTTTTATTGGTATGCGTAAGCGTAATCGGCCCGGTATTCGGCGGCATAAGCGCAAAAATACCGGAACATTTGCATATGGCTTTTAAATTTTCATATTTCGTAGTGCCTTGGATAGGCTTGGCCGGCTTATTGCTTTCTTTCAGCGCAAAGCCGAAATCGGATTAATTTTATGCAAAACAATTTCGGAATATTTTTAAGAACATTTTTACTGCAAGGGTATTGGAACTTCGCCCGATTGCAGAATGTCGGTATGCTTTATATTATGGATCCCGTTTTAAAACGCCTTTACAAAAACCGTCCGGCGATATATCTGCGGGCCAAAGCGCGCAATTTGGAAACTTTCAACAGTCATCCTTCAATGAGCGTTTACAGCATAGGCGCTATGATAAAACAGGAAGAAAAACTGGCCTCTTTAGAGGGGGAAGAACTTATTGAAGAAGAACGCGAATGGCGCATTATCCGCGCAAGTACCGCCAATACTGCCGCTTC
>SAMEA3663015__coassemble_358_pt1 | contig 19306 bp, 17 predicted proteins | sample SAMEA3663015__metabat2_low_PE_015 | metagenome-assembled genome bin SAMEA3663015 (sample SAMEA3663015) | pig gut metagenome | biome: pig gut; feature: pig-associated habitat; material: faeces | place: France | collected 2012 | reverse complement strand
TATTTGTTTGTTAAAATCGAACCCTGCGCCTGCATAACTGCGGGCGAAGCGAAGTTTTCAGAAGCGATAAGTTCTATTCTGTTTTGCTGGCGGGAAAATTCCTCCATTATCGCGTTATAGACGGAAGGATCTTCTTTTTTGACAGCGTCGTACATAAAACCTCCAAAAATTTTACAAGTTTCCTAAGATTATTTAATATAATTATATATAAGAAATTATAGCATAGGAGAGTGAGAAAAAAATGGAAAAAAAGACGCAAAAAAGTTTCCTAAACGAAACCATAAAACATATAGACATCAAAAAACACAATGTAGTTAAGTTAGTTGACGATATGGCCAATATGGCGTATACCTCCAGAGATTTAAACCGCGCCGCAAATATTTACGACAAAATGCTCAAAGATAAAAATTGCTGCATTTTCGTTTGCATCGCGGGTTCGCTTATTTCCGCCGGCCTTAAAAAAATGATTGTTGATATGATTGATAACAATATGGTTGACGCCATCGTTTCCAACGGCGCTAACATCGTAGATCAGGACTTTTTTGAAGCTTTGGGTTACAAACACTATAAAGGCGATCAGCACTATGCGGATGACAACCTCCTGCGCGATTTGCACATCGACAGAATTTATGACACCTACATCAACGAAGACGAACTTAAAGTTTGCGACGAAACCGTAAAAATCATCGCCGACAGCCTTGAACCCAGGCCGTATTCCTCAAGAGAATTTATTTACGAAATGGGCAAATGGCTTGATAAAAACAACAAAGGCAAAGACAGCGTTATTTATCACGCTTACAAAAAAGGCGTGCCTATATTCGTACCGGCTTTCTCCGATTGCTCCGCCGGATTCGGCTTTGTGGCCCATCAAACGGAACACCCGGAAGCCCACGTTTCCTTGGACAGCGCAAAAGACTTTTTGGAACTTACCAAAATTAAAATCAACTCCAAAGACAGCGGCCTTTTAATGTTCGCCGGCGGCGTGCCGAAGAACTTTGTGCAGGATACCGTAGTCGCGGCCGAAATACTCGGCGCGGATACGCCTATGCATAAATACGCCGTACAAATCACCGTTGCGGACGAAAGGGACGGCGCGCTTTCCGGCTCCACCCTTAAAGAAGCTTCCAGCTGGGGTAAGGTTTCAACCTCCCTCGAACAAATGGTTTACAGCGAAGTAACCCTCGCCGCTCCGTTGATAGTCGGTTACGGATACCATAAGAAAAACTGGAAAAACAGAAAACCCAAAAACTACGCGAAATTCTTGCAAGACGAAGATAAAAAGAATGCGGCTAAAAGTAAAAAATGCTGCACCTGCAAAAAATAAAACGTATGAAGAAATTACTTCTCAGCTTAGTTTTGCTCACCTGCCCGATAGCTTTCAGCTTCGGGCAGTTGAGCGTTTCGGGCGTTACAGGCAATAATGATTATTCCGCCGTAAGGGCAAGTTATAATCTTTCTATGCCGTTAATGCCGCTGTCCATAACGCCGAAGTTTGCTATGTACGAACAAGACGGTATGGATACTATGTATCAGTACGGCATAGGCGCAAATATGAATGTGCCTTTCTACGATTTGCTTGAAGTTGGCGCGGATGCGGCTTATACGCCTAAGGCCAATGAATATTCCAATTATTTGTGGGATGCTCACGCCGCTTTGAACATACAAAATTTGTTCTTTAGGATTTTGCCGTTGGACGAGCTTAAAGCCGGCTTGGGATACAGGACGATTTATCACACTTTCCACGCGACGGATACCGACGTAACGGAACAGGATATTTATATGTTCCTTTATCAAAAAACGGGCGGCTTTGATACAAAAATAACCTATACCAAAGCTTTGGATTTTTCCCAAGATAAAACCGGCACGCCGCTTTGGCTGGACATACCCGGTTTTACCGCGGTGTATCAAGGATATTTGGACTATTCTTTAAGCGTTGACGCGGGTTACACTTATAAATTTATTCGCCCGTATGCGGGATACACCTTCATCAAAACGGACAATGCGCCGTCCTCAGACGACGCAAGACTAGGTTTGATTCTTAAGGTTATGATGATTAACTTTAACGCTTCCGTGGAATGGTTCAACTTTACGCAGAATACCGCGGACAGGCAGACTTTCTTCTCCTTCACGGCGGGTATTTCAATATGATGAGAACGGCGGAACAGAGCAAAATTCTCTCGCTGACGGCGCTTATACAACGCGTTATAGTAGCTTTGGCTTTCGCTTTTTTGGCGGCGGGGGAAACCCTACACATTAACGCTTTTGTGCAAAACGGTATAGATATAGGCTTGCCTTATTCCAGAGTTTTATGTACGGCCGCGGTAATAATTACTTTTATTTCCGCTATCGGAATATTGCTGGGCCTTTTCTTCCGCACTTTAAGCGCGGCGGCCGCCGTTATAACTTTGTTTCCGGATTTTTCTTCTTCGCCGGGAGCTTTAACAAAGTAAACGTAGTCGGGACTTTGTTCGCCCTGGCTCTTTTGGCCGGCTTTATAATGTGCGGGCCGGGCAAATACAGTTTGGATTATCGACTAAGAAAAAAGAAAGAGAGAGAAAATAAAAGAATCTTATTCCGCTAAACATTCCCCCGGGCAAAACCGGGGGATTTTATTCTCCGGGGAAAGCCCCTTTTTAAGTACGCATAATTTCCCCCTTTACTTATTATATTTTAAGGCTATCCTTATATCTGGGGGATTTATGAAGAAAATAGTTTTAATAAGACACGGACAAAGCGAATATAATCTTAAAAATCTTTTTACGGGTTGGTACGATTGCCCTTTAAGCGAAAACGGATTTAAAGAAGCGCAACAGGCCGGGAAATTATTAAAAGAAAACGGATTTTTGTTTGACGCGGCGTATACTTCCGTACTTAAAAGAGCAATAGACACTCTTAACATTATTTTAAATGAAATCGGGCAGGATTGGGTGCCGGTTGAAAAGACTTGGCGTTTAAACGAAAAGCACTACGGCGCTTTGCAAGGCCTCAACAAAAAACAAACCGCTGAAAAATACGGGGAAGAGCAAGTGCTGCTTTGGCGCAGAGGGTTTGACGTACGGCCCGCGGCTTTAGACAAAGACGACGACCGCTCCCCTTACCGCGACAGGCGTTACGATAATATTCCCAGGCAATATCTGCCTTTGACGGAGTCTTTGAAAGACGCCGTACAACGCTGTTTGCCTTATTGGCAGGAAGTTATTTTTCCCGCGCTTAAAAACAAAAATCAAATTTTGGTGGCGGCGCACGGCAACAGCCTTAGAGGAATAATAAAATATCTTAAAAACATCTCTGACAGCGACATATCTTCCTTTAACCTTCCCACAGCCGTGCCTTATGTGTTTGAATTTGACGAAGACTTAAATTATGTCAAAGATTACTTTTTAGGCAACCCGGAAGAAATAAAAGAACTTATGCGCCAAGTGGCGGAACAGGGCAAAGCATCTTAAACAAAAAATAGCTTTTTGTTTTCATAAAATGGGTCTTTTGGCCCTTGTTTGCTCGGTCATATTTATATAATTTATAAATATGAAGAAATTGCTCTGCCTGATAACAATTATATTGGCGGTATGCGTCCAAAGCATATCTTTATATGCCAATGAGCACGCCTTGGCAGATGAGTCAGCCCCAGGCCGTACATACGCCATTGATATTTTGGCACAGAAAACGAAACTGAAATTCTATATCGAAAACTGCAATCAAGAAAACGCCGATATAATTATATCAAGCTATCAAAAATGGTTTAAAAATACTCTTAATTTAATAAAAGAAGAAAATACCGATATCACAGATTATAAGGATATAATAAAGTTCGGAGCCGATGAAACATCTTATATTTGCACTGCCGATCCGAAAGAAGCAGATATAAATTTCTACTTTGTTTATAAAAATGAATATGAAAAATATTACGGACCGAAAAATTCGGCGGGCGTTTTTAAATTCAGAGATGGCAAAATGCTTGTAGCTGTAAGGAAAGACAATATAAATGTAAGAGAAAACAAGGTTTTAATTCACGAAATAGGCCACTCGCTGAGAATGCAAGATTTGTACGACGGACAGTTTTACGACGATTCGGGAGATTACGGCTCGGGAGCGCAATGGTCCATAATGCATCATTCCGATACGCTTACCTGCGATGACGCCGACGCAATATTAAATGTTTTATATCTTACAAAAAAACTTGCCGGCAAAAATCCGGCCGATTTTACTTTTAACTCCTTATGCCGTTGGAGGGCTGATTCTTCTTACAAAAACGCTAGGCTTACAAACAGGCCTCCGCTTGTAATAGATTATAAAGGACACAGAACCGTTTATACTTATTGCAAGGACGGGAAACCGCACAATATTATTAAAATTAATCCCTCAAATTACGATAAACTTTATGAAGAACTCCAAGCACCGCTTAACTGCGACTATACGCCCCTGCCGGAACCCCGCATTGACGCTGCCAAAGGGTATTATACCGCCAATTTTAAAACAGGTAAAATATATCCGTTAAAAGGTGCAGAGCTTTTTACTGAGAAAAATATTCTTATGTCCTTGCCCGGCTCGGGAGGATTTCTTTTACAAGTAAGCACTGACGGAAAAGTGCCCGGTTATATAAAAATAACGGATGAAACCGACACAGTAATATACGCTATGGCATATTTATATGAAGGCTATAATTTTGTTTATGACGCATACATAGCCGGCAAATCAAAGTTTTATCCCACAATGTTTGTATACAACAGGAAAGACCCCTCTAAAAATTACCTATATACCCCCAATGACAAAGAAAAAGCCATCTGCAAAGCGGAGGCTTTGGAATGCAAGGAAATGGAAACTTTGCTCAATAAAACTTTGCCTTTGATTAAGAGCAGTTCCAGAATAATATTGCCACGGCACAGCGGATGGGGATATTATTCGCAGAGGCAGCATATAGCCAATGCTCAAAGTTGGGAAAATTATTTACTGAAGAATTTTCCGCCGCTAAGCATTTCTGCGGAAAAGTTCAACAAAAAACTTTTAAAACAGCTGAAAACACTCAGCCCAGAACAAATAAAATTAAAAATGCCGACAAAATAAATTTTATATCCATAAAAACAAAAACTGGGAACTGGATTGAGTGTTTTATATAGGTCTTTTGGCCCTTGTTTGCCCGGTCATATTTATATAATTTATAAATATGAGAATATTACCGTTTTTTATGACTTTTATATTGGCGTCGTATATACCCGCATCTTTGTATGCGGTTCCTCACGCTTTGGCAGAAGAGGTTAATCCTGAAAGGCCTTTTGCCATTGATATTTTGGTGCGGAAAGAACCGCTGAAATATTATTTTGAGGATTGCTCTCACCCGTATGCGGCACAAATCGCAAAAAGCTATCAGGAATGGTTTAGCAACGCCAATTCCTATTTATATGGAGAAATCTCCAATAATTTCAAAGAGTATAAAAAAATACTGGATTTCGGTGCCAGTGCAGACGCTTATCTTTGCACGGAAGAAGATAAAGCAGATATAAAGTTTTATGTAAAAGACGGATATGAGGACCTTAGATATGGACCACGCAACGTGCAAGGAGTTTTTACATATCATTTAGGTAAAATGATAATAGCAATAAAACAAAACCCGATGCAGGCAACAGATCACTTTGGAAACAAAACTTATAAAACATTAATCCATGAAATAGGGCACTCTCTCAGGATGCATGATTTATATGAAGGGCAGTTTTATTCCTCTTCAGGCAAGTACGGTTCAGGCTCGAAAGATTCTATAATGCAAAATTCCAGTTATCTGACTTGTGACGACGCCGACGCGATATTAAACGCTCTGTATCTTACAAAAAAACTAACAGGCACAAATCCTCCAGATTTGCGATTTGATTCTTTTTGCAACTATTTGAAAAGCCCAAAAATAACTTATAAAAACGCCATGATTTTAAACAGAACGCCGCTCGTTATAGACTATAAAGGGAGCAGAACCGTTTATACTTATTGCAAAGAAGGCGCACCGCATAAAATTATAAAAATAAATCCCAATAATTATGACGCCCTTTATGAAGAAACCCAAGCGCCGGCCAAATGTGAGTACACTCCTTTGCAAGAGGAGGAGTTAAAGCCTGACACTAAAGACGGTTATGCTATCGCCGATTTTAAAACCGGGAAAATATTATCTTCAAAAGCGGCAACCGATTTAAAAGGAAGAAATATCTTCATGGCTTTGCCAGAGTCCGGCGGGCTTGTTTTACAAATCAGCACCGACGGCAAAATACCGGGTTATATAAAAATAACAAACGAGTATAATACAGCCGTATATATTATGGCTTATTTAGAGGAAGGCTATAATTTTGTTTATGACGCTTATCTTGAAGGCGCGCAAAGAGTTTACCCGACAATGTTCGTATACAACAGGAAAGACCAATCAAAACATTACGTCTACGGTCCGCAAGAAAAACGCGGCCCCAGCTGTGAGGGGGAACCTCAGGAATGCAAAAAAATGGCGGAACTCCTCAACAAAACATTATCTTTGGTAAGAGGCAATTCCGACATAAGATTGCCGTACTTCGGAGGATTTGGGCCGTATTCCGCAAAACAGCACATCCAAAATGCGCAAAGCTGGGAAAATTATTTGTTAAAGAACTTCACGCCTATGTCGGTAATCGGCAAAAAACTAAAAGCGGAACTTAATTTCCCGGTTAAACAGCTTAATCCAAGCGATATTAAAATAAAACTGCCGGTAAAATAGTTTTTACAGCATATAAAAACGCCCCTTTTAAAAGGGGCGTTTATTTTTGTTCCGCAAAAACTTTATTTGGCCATTATAAACGGCATATCGCCGGCCATATAATGCGGCATTACACCGTTCCACTTTTCAATGGCTTTAAGTTGGGCTTCAACTTGTCTGAGTTTAATCAAATCAGGCGTTACGGCTTGACGCTGAAGCTTTAAAGATTCCGCTTCCGCTTTGGCTTTTAACACCTGCTGTTCGGCCTCTTTTTTAACTTTTTCCACCAAGTTGGTGGCGCGTTTGGCTTCTTGCTCGGCGATTTGTTTTTCTTCAACGGCTTTCAAAAATTGAGAAGAAAAATCAAAATCGACTATCGCTATATCAGAAACTATAACCTGTTTTTGGCCCATTTTTTCTTTAAGGACGGCGTCAAGCTCTTTGGCAACTTCGACCCTGTTTGAAATCAAACTTTCGGCCGAATATTTGGCTACAATGGCTTTTATCCATTCTTCCGCCATAGGCGCAAGCACCGTGCTGACATAATCTATACCCAAATTTCTGTAAATGGAAATTACGGTATCGGGCTGGATTCTGTGGTTTATAGCCAAGCCTACTTTGACCGTCTGCAAATCTTTGGAAAAAGCTTCCGTGGAAACGATATCCTTTTTTATGCGTATGGAGAATTTTTCTATCCTGTCTATAAAAGGAATCTTAAGATGCAATCCCTCTTCGTAAGAGCCTACAACCTTCCCGAAACGCAATTTGATTGCCGAAGTGCCCGCCGACACCGTAAAATAAGAATCAAACGCTATAAAAGCCAATAAAACTACAATAATTGCAGTAATAACGGCACCGCCGCCGATTTTCCCATAATTGATTTCTTTCATCGTTCCTCCTTTTTCTAATTAATTATATCAAAATAGTTCGCCGTCTTTTTTGTAATTCTTCATTGAAGCCGAAAACTCATAACCGCCGTAAGAAAAACTTAAAGAATCTTTCTTTGCCAATCTGCGAGCCTCCGGCGAAGAGTACCAAGCATCTTCCGCTTTTACTCCGCAATAAGTTCCGCCGGGTTCAAGCAAGTGTATGCGCGCGCCGGAAGATTCAACCAGTTTCCGGCTTTCTGCGGAAAGCGGAGCGGCAGGAACATAAATATTTTTTATTCTTATTCCGGCCAAATCTTTTAAGGCGTAAGCCGCACTTTTGTAAACAGAAGCGACAAAAAGGCAGTCTATACTTTTTGAACCGGCGGCAAGCGTCGCCGATTTTATAGTTTTTCCTTCAATGCCTGCGCCTATTACAATAATTTTGCCGTTTTCTTTCACAAATAAAGCCCGGCTGTATCTGCCTTCAAGAAGCTCGGTAAAATCTTTATTGATAAAAACACCGCCAAGCAAAAAGAATATGGTCAGAGCAAAACTTAAACCCAGAAAAAGCTTCTTGTTTTTAAACAAAGGAAAATTAAACAAAGCAAACAAAGCCGTATAATACGCTGCAATTAAACCGAAGTTCCACGCGCTTATCTCAATCCCGGCAAGCGGAGTGGCGGCAAAAGCTTCCACCAAAAAATTAAAGATGTACAGCAATATTTTTATTATAAAAAGAACCCCCTCAAAAGGAAAAGAAAAGGGCAAAAAACTAAGCGTCCACAACAAAAAAGCCCCGCCCATAAGAACGCCGCTTAAAGGCACTAAAAATATATTGGATATTATCGCCGCAAACGATATTCTGTTAAAATAATTCGCAAACACCGGTATAAGCGCAAGCTGCGCGCTGAAAGAAATAAAAAACAACCCCGCCGCCCAAGCCGCCGTTTTGGGCAAGCGCGAAACAAAATCAAAATTGCAAACAAAATAAATTATGGCTAAAGTCGCCAAGAAGGACATTTGAAACCCGGCGTCAAATATGCTTTGCGGATTAAAGACAAGTATCAAAAAAGCCGCCGTCAGAAAACCCTGCAGAACTCCGCTTTTGCGCCCCAACAAAAGCCCGCAGGTGGCGCAAAGCGTCATAATATAAGCCCTTATCAAAGGCGCGTCCGCACCGGCGATTAAAGTATAAAACAAAGCACAGCCGAGCGCGGCGGCCGCAGGCAAATATCTGCCCATAAAACACAAAGAACATAAGAAGTAAACAATCAAAGTTACAAAGCCTACATTCCCGCCCGAAGCCACCAATAAATGTATTGCCCCGCTGTCTTGAAAAGCGGAGTAAAGACCTTTGTCCATATCGCCCTTTTCGCCGATCGAAACTCCGCTTAAAACCGCGGCTGAATCGGCGGGGAGATTTTCCTCAAATACTTTAAGCATACCAGCGCGAGTTTTTGAAAGAACAAGCCAAAACAAAGAGCCGCTTTTTACGGAAATGACTTCCGAAATTTCCATTCGGCTGAAAATATGCCTGCGGGCCAAATATTTACGCCAACTGAAAGAACCGTAATTTTCCGCAGAAAAAACGGGCTCCAAAATCCCTGTTAATTTTACTTCGTCCCCGCGGGAAAGATTTTGACACGAAGAACATTGGATATAACTTTTCCCGCTGACCGATTTGCCCGCCACGGAAATAACTTCCGCCGTAAAAACAAGGCCCGTTTTGCGTTTGGCGGGATAAGAAATCACTTTAAGCGTAATTTCCTGAGGATAAGGTTTTACAAAGAAAGATGCGTCATCGGTTTTGGGTTTGGGAACAGGCAAAAATAAAGCTAAACACAAAGAATAGATTATTAAAATTAAGAAAAGAGGCCTTTTATAGAAATCGGACGTCATCAGATTTTAGTGCGGCCCTTTAAAGAGTGGGAAAGCGTCATTTCGTCAATATAATCTATATGTCCGCCGAGCGGCATTCCATATCCTATGCGCGTTATTTTGCCGACCAAGCCGCGCAGAACATCGGCTATATACAGGGAGGTGCTTTCACCTTCCGTATCCGGGTTGGTGGCGATAATGACTTCCCTTATTTCCCGCTCGGAATTTTGTACGCGCTCAACAAGTTCTTTTATTTTTAAATCGTCCGCACCGCGCCCGTCCAAAGGGGAAATGGAACCGTGCAAGACGTGGTAAAGACCGTTGTAACTGCCGGTTTTTTCTATGGCTTCGATATCTTTAGGCTCTTCAACTACGCATAAAAGGCCGGGGTCGCGGGTATCGTCGGAACAAATTTCGCACAAACTGCCCTCGCTGTAAGAAAAACAAATAGGACAGTAATGGACATTTGCCCTCATTTTTAAAAGGGCTTCCGTAAATTCCGCCACTTCGCTTTCGGGCGCTCTCAAAAAGTGCAGAGCAAAGCGTTCCGCCTGACGCGGGCCGACGCCTTGCAATCTTCTGAAGCACTTTATAAGCCTGTCTAAACTTTTCATAAATATTAACCGACGATATGACCGTCAAATATATCTAAAATTTCCTGCGTCTTGGGGCCTGCGTCTTTAGCCTCTTCCGATGGGATTGATTCGCTCTGCGCATACGCGCTGAAATCACCCTTTGCAAAAGGTTCTTCCGCACTGATAACGGGGGCAGCAGCCTTAGAGGCCGAGTTTGCCGATGTGTCCGCCGTGCGAGCAAAAGGTTTGGGCGACGGAGTTTTGTAAGAAGAAAAATCCCCTTTAGCCGCCCCGCCCGCTACTTTAAAGCTGAATTTAATTCTTTGACCGCAAACTTTTAAAGCGGCTTTTTCCAAATCCGCTATACGGCGCTGCAAGGTATCTTTGAAAAAGTCATCTTTGGGTTTAAAGGTAAATTCCCATTCGTCTTTTGCCGGGAAAGAGGCCGAGGCGGACAAAATGCCTTCGTAAAGGAAAGGATAATTTTTATCAAGTTCCTGCTTAAACAAAGGCCAAACTTCCATAGCGGAAGAAAAACTTATATTATTTGCCGGGACCTCGTTTTTTTGCTCCTGTTTTTCTTGCGCCTCGGAAACGGTTTTCACAGGAGGAACTTCAGCCGGAGCGAAAACTTCTGACTTAGCCCCCGCCCTTAAAACTTTGGCCGCTTCGGGCATAGCCGGAGCATCGGCTTTAAACATCTCTTTTTTAATTTCTTCAAAACTTTTTACGGCCGGTTTTGCCGCTGATTGAACGGGCTCCGTAGGGACGGGTTGCTTATTCAGGCTTTTTTTTTCCGCGGAAGAAGCATTTGAAGGCGTAAAAGAAGAATTTTCCAAAGCTTCCAAACGCGAAATTAATCCGTCTATGTCAACGCTGTTCTGCATAATCGTAAACAGGCCGACTTCCGCCGCCAATGCCGGCGTATCGGAGAATTTAACTTCGTCAGTCAATTTGGAAATCTTACGCGTTAAAGCCGCAATATGGCCGGGAGTACATTCCGCCAAAATTTCTTTTGCGCCGGGGTAAGGCTCTTTGCCGGAATTGAGGGAAAGATAGAAAATTTCCCCGAAAGCGTTTTTCAAATCTTTAAGAAGGCTTAAAGAATCAAAACCCTCGTTTTTTACTTTTTCAAAAACGCCGTGCAGGCGCGCGCCGTCTTTGCGGATTACGGCCTCGACGGAATCTTTTACAAGCTCCTGCGGCAATATACCCAACATTTGGGAAACCAAAGCTTTATCCACTTTTCCGTTGGAAAAGGAAATAGCTCTGTCAAAAATAGTAAGGGCGTCCCTCAAAGCCCCGCCCGCGCTTTTGGCGATGACGGCGGCGGCGGCTTCTTCCAAATCAATATTTTCCGCGCCTGCTAAATCTAACAAATGGGAAGTGATTTCTTCTTCCGTTATAGGTTTAAAACGGAAAGTTTGGCAGCGGGAGGAAATGGTTAAAGGCACTTTATGAAGTTCCGTCGTAGCCAAAATAAATACGACGTGAGCGGGCGGTTCTTCAATGGTTTTAAGCAAAGCGTTGAAAGAGGAAGTTGAAAGCATATGAACTTCGTCCAAAATGAAAACTTTGTATCTGTCCCTGCCGGAAGCTAAAGCCACGGTATCTATAATGGCTTCGCGGACTCTTTCCACTTGTGTGTTACTTGCCGCGTCCAGTTCCAATACGTCCATATCGCTTGAGGACGCTATTTCCAAGCATTGCGGGCATTTGCCGCAAGGGCTCGCCGTCGGCTTGTCATTACCGCCGCCGGTACAGTTTAAAGCTTTTGCCAAAAGCCTGGCCGTTGTAGTTTTACCGCAGCCGCGCGGGCCGTAAAACAAATAGGCGTGCGCTATCCTGCCGGATTTAATCGCGTTCATAAGCGTTTTAGAAACGCTTTCCTGCCCGACGACTTCCTCAAAAGTCTGCGGGCGGTACTTGTTCGCCAAGCTTACATAGGCCTTTTGGGCCGGAGCAGAAGAATCCTCAAACATTTCCATAAGATTATGATAATAAATTAATAGCTTTAGCGCAAAAGGGTTGGGCAGAGCTAAAAGACCTAGGGCAATATGGGCCTTTTTATCCTTGTGAGTTTATATTCCTTGGTGCTACTATTAATATATAGTCCGTCATATTGAGGTATAAAACTATGAAAATATTTTTTAGTTTACTGATTGCCCTATCTTTTACAATAAATTACCCGGCATTTTGCTTTGCAAAAAGCAAATCCGCTCCGAAAGATTATTACGGCGTACCCGTAGGCGCGCAAACTACAAAGGTTGCGGCGGTATATCCCTACCATAAAGAAATTTCGATAAGTAAACAGTTTGTAGAAAAGCAAAAAGCCGCCGACCCGGTAAGATACGAATTAAACACAATAGACAGAAAGATTGAAAAGTTTGAAGATAAAAAAAGAAGGGAAACATATAGAAAAAATTTTTTGGAAAAAGCCGCGCCGCAGGATAATACCCGCATCGCACGTTCCTTTATACCCGAAAGAATCATAAAAAAATCCAAAGGGCTTGACCAAGCTTTGCAACACTCCAGGCAATCGCAGGAAGAAAAGGAAATCGCCGCCTTAAAAAAAACGCCGCGCGGAACTGATAAAACAACTTAACTCCTACGGCGTATCGCGCAGCCCTTCGGGCGATAAAAACTTCAATAAATTAAGTGCACAGGCTAAGATAAACAAAGCTTACGAACCATACGAAAAAACAGAAAGGACTCTAGACAGTGAATTCTTAACAATTAAAAATGACTGGATAGAAACTAACTATGAAAAATCTGCAACAATAAAAAACACACACCAAGATTTGCTGGATTTTGGGAAATCACCCAAGCAGGTGCAACAATTAATAGCGGAAGAGCTAAAAAAATTTAATTTCCAATTACAAGAAAGCCCCGCTTATAAAAGTTTTGTGTCGCTTCAAAAAGAGATTGACCGCATCAATAAAAATAAACGCGACGACGCCATTTTAATGTCCATATTCACTTTAGTATCTTTGAGGAATTTTAACGGAGTTTCAATCGCCGCACCTTCTTCGGCTTTGGCTTTTTGGTCGCTTCCCAGATTTGTCTATTACGGCAAAAAAATATTGAACTTCATAGGTGTTGTGGCGATATATTCCGCAATCGACAAAGCCAATTTGGACGCCGTAAATATTTCCTTTGAAGAAATGCTGACAAGGTTTACCGCTTTGGAAGACAATATGGCCTTTTTGCAAAAACTTATCAAAGACGGCGAAACAAACGTCTTCGGCAATTCGCAAGATCCTCTTCCCTCCGCTTGGAGCAAAGATCCTGAGGATGAAACCCATATGAAAGCTTTAAGAAGGCTCTACGGATTGCGCTTTGTAAACACTTATCTAAAATATTCTACCGTACATTATAAATTTGATTTGGCTATGCTTGATATGTTTAATTTGTTTACCGATCGCGATCGGCGAAACGTCATATTTGACGTCAGCGTATTTGACCAATATCAAGCGCAGGAAGTCAAATCGGTAAAAGTCCCCGGTAAAAGCAATTCCCTAAAAATAGAAACTTCCGCTTCTTTAGTAGACAGGGGAACAAAAAAACAAACTTCCCGCTTAATACAGAACTTAAGCAAGCTGCCGGCTTTTGTGTATTACAGAAAGACTTATTACAAGAACGTAGGAAACAAAAATGCGCCTATTATGAAAAAGGTAAACCCGGGCGGTATAGTACGCACCGACAACGGAACCCTTATGGACTGTAACTATGATACCGGAAATATTAAAATAAGCAGATCCGGCGAAACCCGCGGAAACCATATGGAATTTATTTTGGACGGCGACTATTATATGAGGATTGAGCCCGTAACAAAAATATACAACGAAGGATACAGAGATAAACCGAAAACATACGTTTTTGAAGATATCAACACCAAAGATCATTCCTGCGAAGGAGACAGCGTAGGCATATGGACCTAACAAGCTCTTATCATTAAATGGTTATACAAAAGGCCCGGTTTAAAACCAGGCCTTTTTAATATGGAAATCAGCGTTTATTAAGAATGGACATAGGCGGGATCTATAAGCCCCGGTATAAGCTGGGCTATGCCCTGTACAACGAATTGCACCGCTATCGCGCAAAGTATCAAACCCATAGTTCTGGAAACTATCTGCATACCGTTGTTCTTAAGTATCCTGAAAAGCCACCTGGAAAGATATAAAACAAGCCCGATAACCGCACAGGCCGCCGCCAAAGCGAAAACCATACCTATCATCGTAAGGAAATTATTTGGCTTTTGCGCGTATAAAATAACTGTGGCTATTGCGCCCGGGCCGGCAAAAATAGGCATTGCCAAAGGCACTATAAGGCTGCTTAAACGCTCCGTAGCCTGTTTAAACGCGCTCACGCTGGAAGCGTTTGTTTCAAGGCCTTCGTTTTCAAATTTGGGCTTACCGTGAAGCATACGGAAACCTATCGTCATAATCAATATACCGCCCGCTATCCTGAAAGCCGGTATGCTTATGCCGAACAGGCTCAAAAACGGCTGTCCTATAAAAAAGAAAAACGTACAAATTATAAAAATGGACAAAGCCAACAGCTTGGCGATGTTTTTTTGTACGTCCGTTGAATCTTGGTTTACGTGTTCAAGAAAAATTGGTACGTTGCCGATAGGGTTTAAGATGGCCACCACAGCAATAAAGAAGTTTAATATTAAAGGAAAATCAATAGACATTTTTTTGCCTTTTATAAAAATGGGCAGTACAGGGTTCGAACCTGTGACCTTCCGCGTGTGAGGCGGACGCGCTACCGCTGCGCCAACTGCCCGTGCTTACTTTTAAAGCTGTAAGTTCTTAGTATATTTTACCATAAATATAAGCCGCGCGGTACAGAGGCTTTTAAAACCCGTCAAAACGGGCGGCTTTTACCAAGGCGCGCTTATTTATATAATTAATATATGGGCATATTCAAGTTACATTCCCCTTTTAAACCTTCCGGCGATCAGCCTAAAGCCATAGAAAAGCTCGCCGCAAACATTCAAAGCGGCAAGACGAGGCAAACTCTGCTCGGCGTAACAGGCTCCGGCAAGACGTTTACTATGGCAAATGTTATAGAGAAGCTTGAAAGGCCGGTTTTGATAATGTCCCCAAATAAAGTTTTGGCAGCGCAGCTTTACAGCGAGTTTAAACAGTTCTTCCCGGAAAACGCCGTGGAATATTTTATTTCCTATTACGACTATTATCAGCCGGAAGCTTATATACCGCAGACGGATTCCTACATAGAAAAAGACGCCGCCATAAACGACCACATAGAAAAGCTGCGCCTTAAAGCGACAAACTCCCTTTTAAGCAGGAAGGACACCATAGTGGTGGCTTCGGTATCTTCCATTTACAATATAGGTTCTCCGGAAAGTTTCCAGAAAATGAGGATTCATCTTAAAACCGGGGAAATGCTGACCAGGGGCGATTTTACCGCACATTTGATAAAAATCCTTTATGAACGCAACGAAACGGAATTCGCGCCCGGCAACTTCCGCGTGCGCGGGCCTTTTATAGACGTTTTCCCGCCGTATTCCCAAAACGCTTTAAGGGTGCGTATTGAGGGCAAGACCATAGCCGCAATACAGGAAGTGCACCCCCTTACAAATGACGTGGTACACGAGATTGACGAAGTTTGGCTTTCACCCGCAAAGCAGTTTGTATCGGAAGACGAAAAAATGGAAGAAGCTTTAAGTTCCATAAAAAAAGAATGCGCGGACAGGGTAAAGTTCTTTGAAGACGCGGGGAAACTTGTGGAAGCCCAACGCATAAAACAGCGCACCGCCTATGATATGGAAATGCTGGAACAGACTGGTTTTTGCCCCGGGATAGAAAACTATTCCCGTCAGCTGGAACTGCGTGCGCCGGGCAGCCGCCCCAACTGTTTGTTTGATTACTTTAAGCGTTATGAAGATTTTATAGTTTTTATAGACGAATCACACGTAGCCGTGCCGCAAATACGCGGTATGTACAACGGCGACAGAGCAAGAAAACAAATGCTTATAGACTTCGGCTTCCGCCTGCCGAGCGCACTGGATAACAGACCTTTAAAATTTGAGGAGTTTGAAAAACTTTTGCCTTCGGCCGTCTTCGTTTCCGCAACGCCGGGGCCTTACGAACTTACCGTAAGCGGCAATAATATAGTTGAACAAATTATCCGCCCTACGGGTCTTGTAGACCCCCCCGTAAAAGTGCTGCCCGCCGAGGGGCAAATAAATGATTTGCTGTTAAGAATACAGGCCAAGACCGAAAAGCGTCAGCGCAGTTTGGTGCTTGCTTTAACCAAAAAGACGGCGGAAGATTTATCTTCTTTCTTATTGGAAAAAGGAGTAAAGGCAAGATATTTGCACAGCGATATAGATTCCTTGGAAAGAATAGAGATACTTAAGGATTTTTCCCGCGGAGTATTTGACGTTTTGGTCGGCATAAATCTTTTAAGGGAAGGTATCGACATTCCGCAAGTGGGGCTTGTGGCCATACTTGAAGCCGACAATGAAGGCTTTTTGCGAAACCAAACCACTTTGATACAGATAGCCGGGCGCGCGGCCAGAAACGTCGAAGGGGAAGTGCTGCTTTACGCACAACGGCAAACGCCATCCATAAAATATGCTTTAAACGAAATGGACCGCCGCCGCGCCATACAACAAGCTTATAATAAAGAGCATAATATCCGCCCCAAGACCATAGAAAAGGCAGAAGTGGAATTAAAGGAATTTGAACAACAAAGCAAATCTTCCGGCATATCTATGATACATACTTTAAGCGACGTTCTGCCGCAGGCAAAGAACCTGCCCGCCCTGATAAAACAGACCGAAGAGCAAATGCTTGAAGCGGCGGACAACCTTGATTTCGAACTTGCCGCGGAGCTGCGCGATAGGTTGTTTGAACTTAAGGATATGGCGGTAAAATCCCCCAAAAAACGTAAACAAAAAAGGTAAAATTTATATATGGATTTTAATTTTAGAATAAACAGAACCATAAATTTGGATCAGGCGTCTTCCACGCAAGACGTCGCCAAAGAAACCGCCGCCCTTTTTAAAGAAGACGGCGTTTTGATAGTGGCAAAAACCCAGACTGCCGGCAGAGGCAGATTTGAAAGACAATGGGAATCAAAAGAAGGGGGGCTTTATTTCAGTATAATTTTACGCCCCAACAAAAAGACTATGCCGCTTGAAGAGTTAAGCGTAAAAGCGGGCCGTGCCGTGGCGCAGACGCTTAAAAACCTTTACGGAATAAAAACAAAAATAAAACTGCCCAATGACGTTTTGGCCTATGACGGCAAAGATTTTAAAAAAATCTCCGGCATTTTAATAGAAACTTCGGCGGGGATTGACGGACATTTGGACTGGATCGCGCTGGGCATAGGGATAGACACCAACAATATTCCTTCCAAAAATTTACCTGCCGTAAGTTTAAAACAAATTATCGGCAAACAGGTAAACAATGAAGAACTGCTCCGGAATTTTTTGCAAAACTTCGCAAAAGAATACATCAGCTGGAATATAGCTTAATTTTATAAAACAACAATTAAAAAAGACGCTTGCCATTACCGGTAAGCGTCTTTTTATATTTTAAAAGCGGCAAATTTAGGCGTCGCCCATAATTTTTTTGACTTTATCAAGCAAAACCGCCGTTCTGAAAGGTTTTAAACAGAAATCCTTTACCTGCGGATTGCCCGTAAACATTTTGGAAGATTCCTCCAAAGCGGATACTATCATAATTGACGCGCCTTGAAGTTCCTCGTCATTGGCCATTGCCGAGGCTATGGCTTTGCCGTCCTTGCCGGGAAGCATAACGTCCAACAAAACCAAATGAGGATGAGTCTTCCTGATTAAATCAAGAGCGTTGCGGCCGTTATCGCAGAGATAAACTTCATAGCCGCTGCGGCTTAAAATCATATTAAGAAGTTCAAGTATATCCGCTTCGTCTTCAACAATGACAATTCTTTTTTTAAGTTCCGCCATATTTCCCCCACAGTGTTAAATTTATATAATCTATTAAATAAATTATACTTTTTTTACAATATTTTTATGGATAAAAATAATTTCCAAGCCGCAACTTGGCAAACCCTTATTAAATTTGAAAAACAAAACGCTTTTTTTAAACCCAAAATCGGTGTTTTGGTTGGGCTTTCCGGCGGAGCAGATTCGGTAGCTTTGGCGCATTTCGTTAAACAATTAAGCCTTAAAAAACAATTCCCCGTTTATGCCTGCCATGTGCACCACGGCCTTAGAGAAATGGCGGACCGTGACGCGGCATTTGCAAAAAAAACCGCAAAAGAACTGGGAATAACTTTCATCTTAAAAAAAGTAAACGTAAAAGCTTTGGCTAAAAAAGAAAACTTAAGCATAGAACACGCAGCAAGAAAAGCCCGCTACCTGGCTTTGACGGAAGCTGCGGAAAAATACGGCTGCAAAAAAATAGCTTTGGCGCATCACTTGGATGACAATGCCGAAACTTTTTTGCTCAACCTGCTTAGGGGGACAAAAGCCAAAGGCCTTTTGGGCATACCCGTAAAAAGGCCTTTGGGCAAACTGGAAATTATACGCCCTTTTATGTGTATTACGCGCGCGGAAGTCAACGATTACGTCAAAGAACATAAACTTGATTTTATTACCGATGAAACCAATTTCGAACAGGTTTATACGCGCAACTGGGTGCGCGGAACGCTGCTGCCCCTGTTGGAAGAAAAACAACCGCAAATCCGCAAACACATCAATGACATCGCACAAGACTTATATAAATATATAAAGCCTTAAAATATCATCCAAAACAGAAGAAAGAAAAATGCTCCGCAGGCCGCAAACAAACTTAAAACGGCGGGAGCAAGCGACAAAATCAAAGTAAAGAAAGTTCTTACTTTTGAAAGGCCGTAAGCTTTGTTCATCATATAAAGAATAAAACAAATCTGTAAAACGGCTACGATAAACAAAGCAAAAAACTTAAGTGCGGCAAGCGCCGGCGCGGCGGCCTGAATAAGCGCAAAACTTACCAAAAGCGTTAGGCAAAACTGAGAAAGCCCTATAAGCGTAAAAAGACCCAAAGCACTGCCTTTGCCGGTAGAAATTTCAAGCAGCAAATGCGCGCTTGAAGCCACAAAAAAGCCTATGCACAAATCTACGAACAAAACCGCAAAGAAACCGAAGGTAAAAGCAAAGTTGCCCATACCTCCGCCGCTTAAAGCCCACATTATCATTATGCTTAAAGAACCCGCCGCATAACCCAAAAAAGCCAAAGCCAAGGAGCGGGATTTAATTATTCCGTCAACCGCTTTGGAAGGTTCTG
>SAMEA3663015__coassemble_352_pt1 | contig 19470 bp, 22 predicted proteins | sample SAMEA3663015__metabat2_low_PE_015 | metagenome-assembled genome bin SAMEA3663015 (sample SAMEA3663015) | pig gut metagenome | biome: pig gut; feature: pig-associated habitat; material: faeces | place: France | collected 2012 | reverse complement strand
CCTTGTTCATACCCCAGCCGTGCATAAAAGCTATCGTTTTTGAGCTTTCTTCTTCCGCCGGGATAAACCATCCCTTGAGCGTTATGCCGTCGGCATTTTTAAATATTATATTCTCAAAAGGGAGATGAAGCTGATCGGGGAAAGTCGTCACCTGCGAACGCTTGGTGTTACGCAGGATTATTTTGTCGCTTTCCTTATACGCGATGAACACCGCCAAAAGTATTATCAATATCAAAACTAAAGCTATTAAAAGTATCGTCATATTTATATTCTATATTTTTTTAACCTAAAAGTTTTTTTAGAGCGTAAGGCAAAGTTTCAATCAAAAGGCTTGCCGTGATTGATTCTTTACTGATTTTCTCAGCCGCTAAATCGGCGCAATAGCCGTGAAGATATACGCCTAAGCTCGCGGCCAAAAATCCGCTTTCCGAGGGATTAATCCCTGCGCGCGCCTTAATCAGCTTCGCCCACACCGCCGCGATTATCCCGGCCAGCACATCACCGCTGCCGGCTTTGGCAAGGCCTTCGTTACCGCTGGAATTTATGTTTTTCTTTCCGTCAAAACAAATTTGAGTATTCGGCCCTTTTAAAAGGCAGACGCCGCCGCTTAATTCTGCTATTTTTAAAGCGGCGTTTTCCGCGTCAAAGGGGATATCGCCCAAAAGCCTTTTAATCTCGCCGATATGCGGCGTAAGCACACACGGCACTCCTTTTACAATCGACACTCCGCGGCAAGCCGTAAAATTAAGAGAATCGGCGTCTATAACGGACGGCAAAGCCGAAGATTTTAAAAGTTCTTCCGTGATAAGCGCACCTTTAGAAAGGCCGCACCCCGTTAAAATTACATCCTGCGGATTTTTTGCGAGATAGTTCTTTATTTGCGATAAAGCCTCCCCGCCCAGATATCCGCCTTTGGATTTTATATCCAAAATTAAAGCTTCGGGCACGGCATTTATCAGAGCGGGCCGGATATCGCTTACCGTCGCCACGGTAACAAACCCCGCTCCCGCGGCATAAGCGGCGCGCGCGGCCAAAACCGCCGCTCCCGGCATATCTTTGCTGCCTGCGACGATAAAAACTTTCCCGTTTAAATTTTTATAGGAATCTTTGCTTCTGCGCGGATAATATTTCTTAAAAAAATCTTCGTTTATCTCCGCCATAATCAATCCCCGCTTACAATTACAAAAGCTATGGCCGCGTCATCGGTGTGGGACAATGATACGTCAATTTTAAAAACATCGGCGCGTTTATCGTGAATTTTTAATCTCGGTTTTTTACCGGGTTCGGATAAAACTTCTATATTTTTAAAAGCTATTTCATCAAAAGGCAAAGCTTTGAATGCCGCCTCTTTGGCGCAGAAACGCGCGGCCAAGTGCATAGCCGGTTTTGCCGTTTTAAGGCAAAATGAAAGTTCGGACTCGGTAAAAATGCGATTTAAAAGCGCGGGGGAAGCGTTTTCAAAACGGGATACTTTTTCCATATCCACGCCGATTCCGCAAATCGCCATTTTATTCCACCGTTACGCTTTTGGCAAGATTGCGGGGGCGGTCAATTTCGCGTCCGCGCAAATCCGAAATATGATAAGCCAAAAGCTGAAGAGGTATCACCGCAAGTATCGGGAAAAGATATTCATTACTGTAAGGAACCAAAACCGCGCCTTTGGTTTCAGTGTTGGAAACTATTATCACTTTTGCGCCGCGCGCGGAAACTTCCTGGCAGGAAGATATCATCTTTTCATATAAAGGGCCTTTTGGCGAAAGCGCTACTACCGGCAAGCCTTTGTCTATAATAGCTATCGGGCCGTGTTTAATTTCCCCGCCGGCGAAACCTTCCGCGTGCAAATAGGAAATTTCCTTAAGTTTAAGCGCGCCTTCAAGTGCGATAGGGAAGGATGCGTTCCTGCCCAAAAATATATAAGAATTGCTTTTGTAAACTTCCTTGGCAAGCTTCTCTATTTGAGCTTCCCCTTTAAGCGTTTGGGAAATAAGCTCCGGCAAGGTTTGAAATTCTTTATAAAGTTTTTCAAATTCCGTTTTGCTTAAAACGCCGTGCTGACGCGCCATATGCAGCGCAAAGCTGTAAAGTACGGCCAGTTGAGAAGTAAACGCTTTTGTGGAAGCCACGCTTATTTCCGGCCCGCAATGCGTATAAACGGTATAATCGCTGGCGCGGGTTATGGTTGAGCCTACGACATTACAAATACTTAAAGTTTTAAGGCCGGCCTTTTTGGCGTTCATCAAAGCCGCCAAAGTATCGGCCGTTTCACCCGATTGGGAAACGGCTATAAAAAGCCAATTCTTCTGGAAGTTTATGCTTCTGTATTTAAATTCGGAAGCGGTTTCAACTTCCACCGGCAATTTGGCGAAATGCTCAATAACGTACTTGGCGCACAAAGCCGCGTGATAAGCCGTACCGCAAGCCACAATATAAAGCCCTTTTATTTTCTTGGCGGCGGCCGGCGTTATACCGAAAGCCTTTTTGATATCGGCGGGCAAAGTGGAAATAGTGTCTTTGGTGGCTTGGGGCTGATCAAATATTTCTTTTATCATAAAATGTTTGTAGCCGCCTTTTTGCGCCGCGGAAGGGCTCCATTTTATAACATTTACTTTGCGGTTTTGTTTGACGCCGGAAAGATTAAAAACTTTGCAGGAAGAAGGAGTTATTTCGGCAAGGTCGCCGTCTTCCAAGAAAATCGCTTTATTTGTGTAATTTAAGAAAGCCGGGACATCCGAAGCCAAATAATATTCGCCCTCTCCTTTCCCTATGACCAAAGGGCTTTGCTTTTTAGCCGCACAGATTACGCCCGGCGCGTTTTTATAAGCCGCCGCCAATGCGTAAGCCCCTTTAAGTTTTTTAACCGCGGAAGCAAAAACTTTAAAAAAATCCTTTTGTTTTTTTAATTCTTCTTCTATCAAATGGGCGATGATTTCGCTGTCCGTTTCGGAAGCGAATTTATGCCCTTTCTTGGATAAAGCGGCCTTAAGTTCGGCGTAGTTTTCTATAATGCCGTTGTGAACTATGGCGACTTCGCCTTTACAGTCCGAATGCGGGTGGGAATTTACTACGCAGGGCTTTCCGTGCGTTGCCCAACGGGTATGTGCTATGGCGCAGTTGGATTTTACTTTGTGGCTTTTTACAAGTTTTTCAAGGTTTTCCACGCGCCCGACGGCTTTAAGTACGTCAAGGCCTTGAGGTTCTTCAAAAGCTATGCCGGCAGAATCATATCCGCGGTACTCAAGTTTTTTAAGCCCTTCCATTATAATACCGACGCAATTTTTGCCGCCGCTGTAACCCACTATTCCGCACATAACAAAACTCCTAAGAAATTTTTTGACGCATCTCAAGCACAGCCTGCGGCAATCCGACGAAGACCGCGCGTGACATTATCGAAAAACCTATATTAAGGCATTGCATACCGCTTAAATTGGCGACATCTTCCACATTCTCGTAATCAAGCCCGTGTCCGCTGTGCACTTCAAGGCCGAGTTCGCGCCCGAGTATTGAAGATACGGAAAGTTCTTCCAAAATGGCCTGACGCTGTTTTTCCGTTTTGGCTTCGCTGTAATCTTTGGTGCAAAGTTCAACTATATCCGCGCCTATTCTCTTGGCCGCGCGGATATCATTGGCTTTGGGATCCACGAAAAGGCTGACTTTTATTCCTTCTTCTTTAAGCCTTTTTACTACTTTCTGTATCAAGGGTAAATGTTTGTCGTCCATTTTAAGCCCGCCGGAAGTCGTCAGTTCCCCGGGATATTCCGGCACTATGCAGACTGAACCCGGTTTATATTTGACGGCCAAATCGCTCATTTCCTGAGTGGCGGCCATTTCCAAATGGACGTGCTTTCTCAAATGTTTGGTAAGCAGACGCAAATCATTTTCTTGAATGTGGCGTCTGTCCCTTCTTAAATGGATTACTATATATTCAGCGCCCAAATTAACGCAGGCCTGAGCGGCTTTGAGCGGACTGGGGCCAGCTCCGCCTCTGGCTTGCCTTAAAGTGGCTATATGATCTATATTTACGCCTAATTCTAATTTCATAACAAAACTCCCAAATTTATACCCCGGCTTTGATTTTGCTCAAATAGAAATCCGCCACTTTTGAAGCGTTTTCCTCAACCAAGGTTTTATCTTCCCCTTCTACAAGTATCCTTAAAAGCGGTTCCGTGCCGGAATACCGCACAACTATCCGGCCTTTTGCGCCCATATTCTTTTGCAGTTCTTCCACATAAGGCAAAAAGCCGTCAATTTGCTCAAGAGGGGTCTTTTCGGATACTTTTACGGGAACAAGTTTTAAAGGATATTTAGTCCATAAATCTTTAACGTAAGATGCCGGCTTGCCGGAATATTTTACTATCGACAAAAGCTGAAGCGCGCACAAAATACCGTCGCCCGCCTGCGAAATATCCCTGAATATCACGTGGCCGGAAGTTTCCCCGCCGATTGAAAGATTCTCTTTATCCAAAGCCTCAAAAACGTATTTATCGCCGACCTTCGTCAGCACCGGCTCAATGCCGTTGGCTTTTAAAAAGTTGATAAGACCCAAATTGGCCATTATGGTAAGCACCGCTTTACCGCCTTTTAAAGCATTTTTGCTTTTAAGGTAAAGAGCGGCCGCGGCTATTACATTATCACCGTCAAGCTGACGGCCAAGTTCGTCCGAGGCTATCAGCCTGTCGGCGTCGCCGTCGAAAGAAAAGCCCATAAAAGCCTTGTTTTCCTTAGTGGCGTTCTGCATACCTTCCGTATGCAAAGCTCCGCAATTATCGTTGATATTAAGACCGTCGGGATTTACGTTTAAAGCCGTGATTTCCGCACCGAGTTCCTTAAAAACGCGCGGCGCGATTTGGTAAGAAGCGCCGTTGGCGCAATCCAAAACGATTTTTGTTCCTTTAAGGTTTATATCTTTGGGGAAAGTGGATTTTAAAAAATCCACATAATCGTTTATAAGTTCTTTTTTATAAACGAAATTCGTGCCCGCAACTTCAGGCGGGACCGACGAGCAGGCTTCTATGGATTTTTCTATATCGGCTTCAAGATTTTCATTTATTTTACATCCCAAAGGAGAAAAAAACTTTATACCGTTAAATTCCGCCGGATTATGGCTGGCCGATATTACTATACCGCATACGGCTTTGTGCTTTTGCGTAAGGAATGACGCCGCCGGCGTAGGAGCCACACCGATATGAACGGCGTTATATCCCGCCGCCCTTATTCCGCGTGCTAAATAATCGGCAATTTCCTTGCCGGAAGCGCGGGAATCCTCCGCAATAATGACGTCTTTGCCTGAGGGACAGCTTTGCCTTTCAATTTCTTTAAGCGCGCAATAACCGAGCTTGGTTATAAAGTCTTCCACCAACGGAAACTGCCCCGCTACGGCCCTGACGCCGTCCGTGCCGAAATATTTAGGCATTTAAGGCCTCCGTTTTTCCCTCGCCGGAATTTTTCTTACCGGAAGTATTTTCGTCTTTGGAAGGCTCTTCCTTAACTTCTTTTTTAATGCCGAGTATTTCGTCTATTTCGTCGGAATCTACGACTTCTTTTTCAAGCAGGCGCTCTATAAGTTTTTCCAAAGCGGCTTTATTTTCGTTCAAAATATTCTTGGCTTTGCGGTAAGAATCTTTTACCAAAAGGCTTACTTCATTATCAATTTCCCGAGCAAGTTCCTCTGAATAGTTTTTGTGTCTGGATAAATCCATTCCCAAAAACACCTCGTTCTGATCCGTCTGCACGGAAATAGGGCCGAGCTTTTCGCTCATACCGAGTTCCGCAACCATTTTCCTGGCATAAGCAGTGGTGCGGGATAAATCGTCGTGGGCGCCGGTTGTAATTTCGTCAAATAAAATTTCTTCCGCCGCGCGACCGCCCAACAAAATTGTAAGCCTGTCCAAAATTTCGCTCTTGGTGGTTAAATATTTATCTTCCAAAGGAAGCTGCATCGTGTAGCCCAAAGCGGGGCCCCTCGGAATAATGGAAACTTTATGGACTGGGTCGCTGTGTTTGCAGCGTTTGGCTACAACCGTATGGCCCGCCTCGTGAGCGGCTATAACGCGCTTTTCCTTTTCGGAGATGACGCGGCTCTTTCTTTGAGGGCCTGCCATTACTCTTTCAACAGCTTCTTCAATATCGGAAGTTTCCACCGCGGGTTTATCAGCGCGCGCGGCCAAAATGGCGGCTTCGTTTATAACATTGGCCAAATCCGCGCCGACAAAACCCGGCGTGCTCTTGGCTATAACTTCCAAATTGACGTCCTTGCCCATTTTGACTTTTTTGGCGTGGACTTCAAGTATTTCCTTCCTGCCCTGCATATCCGGCGCGGGGACGTTGACGTGTCTGTCAAAACGGCCGGGGCGCGTTAAAGCGGGGTCTAAAACATCGGGCCTGTTGGTGGAACCCATAAGGATTATGCCCTGTTTACTCTCAAAACCGTCAAGTTCAATCAAAAGCTGATTTAAAGTTTGTTCACGCTCGTCATGACCGCCGCCGATGCCGGCAAAGCGGCGTCTGCCGACGGCGTCAAGTTCGTCAATAAAAATAATGGCCGGTGCATTGTTTTTGGCGTTATTGAATAAATCCCTTACACGCGCCGCACCTACGCCGACGAACATTTCAACAAATTCCGAAGCGGACGCGGAGAAGAATGAAACTTTCGCCTCCCCCGCAACAGCCTTGGCCAACAGGGTCTTACCCGTACCCGGCGCGCCGTAAAGCAGTACGCCCTTAGGCAGTTTCGCACCCAAAGTTTGGAATTTTTTAGGATTTTTAAGGAACTTTATTATATCCTGCATTTCCTCTTTGGCTTCATCGCAGCCGGCTACGTCTTTAAAAGTAACTTCCTGCTTGGAAGGATCCTGCATTTTGGCCTTACTCTTGGCAAAGTTAAGTGCGCTGCGGCCGTCGTTCCTCTGCGGTCTGATAAATAAAAACCACCAAGCAAACACAAACAAAAGCACCATACCGATATTAAAAAGAACGCTGTATATCCAACTTTTATCGGCCTGAGCTTTAAAAGGTACTTTCGCCGCGACCAATTCCTGCACCAAGGCGGTGTCTTCAACCTTTACCGTCTGGAATTTGGATTCCTTACCTTCGTCTTTAAAAGTACCGGTTATGGTATCGGGCGTCATCGTTATCGACAAAATATCGCCGCTCGCCACTTTGGATTTAAAATCGGAATAATCCAGTTCTTTAACGGCCTGATTAGGCCCCATTTTAGAATAAATGCTGACTACCAATACAAATGCCAATATCCACAATAAGATCTGTCTGTAAGGTACGCCGGGAAGGCTTTTGTTATTTCTTTGTTTCATCAAATACTCCTATATAAGGTAAGTTACGGTAAAGTTCGTTATAGTCAAGGCCGTAACCTATTACAAATTCGTTTTCAATTTCAAAACCCGTGTATTTGGGTTTTATGTCTATTTTTCGGTTGGAAGGTTTATCCAACAAAGCGCACATTTCTATTGAGGCAGGATTCCTGGTTTTAAGTAAATCAAAAAGGTATTTGGCGGTAATGCCGGTGTCCACGATATCTTCCACGATGATAACGTCGCGGTCTTTAATATCTTCCCTCAAATCAAGAATAAAGCGGACTTTCCCGCTGCTGGAAGTACCGCTGTAAGAGGCAAGACACATAAAATCCAAATTGCAATCCACCGTAAGATTTTTAACCAAATTGGAAAAGAAAAGAACAGAACCCCTAAGCACGCCGGCCAAAATCGGCGTTTTGCCTTTGTAATCCTGAGATATTTTATCGGCCAGTTCCTTTACTCTTTTGTTTATTTGTTCTTCACTTATGAGAATCTTTTTTACAGGCGGATTATAATCCATAAATAATTTACTCCTTGCTATAAAAAACGCTGCAAAGCGGCAGCGTTTTTAAAATATAATATGAGATGTTAAATTAACCGTTGGCGATTATCACAAATCTTACGGCTATGATTACCATAATAATGCCGGCAATCAGCTGAAGCCTGTTGCCGAGAACGGTTTTTGTAAAGCTGTGCCCGTGGGAAAGCCCCAAAGTTACAGCCAAAAAAGTAAACAAAGCCGATAAAAACAAAGTGCCCAAAAGCAGCCTGGGCGCCACAAGCGCAAGCACAAAGCCGAACATAAAAGCGTCCACACTGGATTGCACGGCGACTTTTATCAAATAAGAACTTTGAACGATATCGGTATAGTTGAGGCTGGGGGATTTCTCGATGGATTCCATAAGAAGCCGCACGCCGATTAAGAAGAACAGCGCAAAAGCTATCCACGTTGATACGTGTGAAACGCTGTCATATAAAAGCTTGCCCAAAATGAAACTTAAGGACAAAGCCAAAAGACTGGTAACGACGAAAACAAAAGTCGTCTTCAAAGCTACGGAGGACTTATAACAGCTGCCCAGCTTGCTGCCGGATGTGACGCCTATGGCAAAACAACCGGTGGAGATACATAACAATACTATTATTAATGATATTATTCCCATAAAGAATCCTATAATTTATTGTATCAAATGTATAGCCAAATTTTACATAAATTGCCCTTTTGAAACAATATTTCAGCCTTCCAAAAATATCTTTAAACTGAGCAAAATAAGAACCGCCCCCCCTACGGCCTCCATTTTATCGCCGAAACGCGCCCCCATTTTAGAGCCCAATGCAAAACCCAAGACCACTGCTGAACTTACAAACAAAAATAAAAATACGGCGACCGCAAATATTTTTACTTCCAACGCGGCCATAGATACGCCGGCGGCCAAAACGTCTATATTCGTAGCAACGGCAAGAGCCAAAAGAACTTTTAAACCGTTCATATCAAATCTGTGGCAGACGGACTTTTCTTCCTTTCCGGGGAAAGCCGCTTTTATCATCTTTGCGCCCAGATAAAACAAAATAAGCGGACCGATAATATGATCCCAACTGCTGATAAATTTAAGAAGCTTACCGCCGCCGTAATATCCCGCCGACAAAAAAATCAATCCCGTAAAACTGAAGCTTAAAGCCACCTTCAAAATTTGTTTTACCCCGGTTTTTACTCCGCAGCAGGAAGATGCCGCGCTTACGGCAAAATTATCTATTGAAAGGCTTAAGGTAAGCAATATAATATCAAGTATATCCATAAATATAAAATATATAGTAACATTTTTATATGCAGACACTAAAAGATTTGTTTAAGGTAGGAATGGGGCCCTCCAGCAGCCATACAATGGGGCCGCGCAAAGCCGCGGAAATTTTCAACCGCAGAAATACCTCCGCGCACAGTTTTAGAGTGCATTTGTACGGTTCGCTCGCACTTACCGGCAAAGGCCATTTAACCGATTTTGCCATAATTTCCGGCTTGGAGCCTAAACCCGTTTCAATAGTTTGGGAAGGCGGCGTATTTATGCCGAAGCATCCAAACGCTTTAAGATTTGAGGCCTTGGACGAAAAAGACAATGTTCTTGACTCTTGGCTTGTGTACAGCGTGGGCGGCGGAGATATAAAAGACGACGGCGATTTTAATCAAATTCCGCCAAGCGTTTATCCGCTTAAAACTATGCAGGAAATAACCGCTTACTGCAAAAAAAGAAAAATGAGCCTTTGGGAATATGTGGAAGAATGCGAAGGCCTGGAAATTTGGGATTATCTGCTGGAAATATGGAACCAAATGCAAGCTACAATCAATGCCGGGGTAACCAAATGGGAAGTGCTGCCGGGCAGCCTTCAGCTTGAAAGAAAAGCAAGAAGATATTTTAAACTTTCCGATACCTCCCCAAGATACGTAAGAAGAATGCATAAATTATTTTCTTATGCTTTGGCCTGTTCAGAAGAAAACGCCAGCGGCGGAAAAGTCGTTACCGCGCCGACTTGCGGCTCCTGCGGAGTTTTGCCGGCCGTACTGAGAATAACCAAAGAAATTTACGAGCTTGACGATACCCCCATAACCCGCGCTTTGGCTACGGCCGGGCTTATCGGCAATTTGGCAAAAACCAATGCTTCAATATCCGGCGCGGAAGTTGGCTGCCAAGGGGAAGTCGGCGTAGCGTGCGCTATGGCCGCCGCAGCCGCCTGTCAGCTTGAAGGCGGAAATAACCGCCAAATAGAATACGCCGCCGAAATGGGGCTTGAACATCACTTGGGCCTTACTTGCGACCCCGTGGACGGCCTTGTGCAAATACCTTGCATAGAACGCAACGCCTTGGCCGCCAGCCGCGCCATAGACTGCGCAACCTACGCCATAGCCTCGGATGACGACAACAGAGTATCTTACGACGATATTTTGGCCACAATGATGCAAACGGGCAAAGATATGAACAGCGACTACCGCGAAACCGCAAAAGGCGGCCTTGCAAGATTTTTTAAAGAGAAAATCCTCAGGAGAAAATAAAATGGAAACCTTTAACGCAATTTTTGCCAGAAGAAGCATACGCAAATATCAAAACAAAACTTTAGAAGCTGAAAAATTAACGAAGATTTTGGAAGCGGCTATGTCCGCCCCGACCGCCAGGAATAAACAGCCTTGGCGTTTTATCACCGTACAAAGCGAAGAAAGCAAAAATAAAATAATGAACGCGCACCCTTATTCTCTTATGCTTAAAACCGCACCTTGCACCGTAATAGTCTGTGCAGACACAAACGAGGCGACGGACTTTTTTCAGCAAGAATGAACGCGCACCCTTATTCTCTTATGCTTAAAACCGCACCTTGCGCCGTAATAGTCTGTGCAGACACAAACGAGGCGACGGACTTTTTTCAGCAAGATTGCGCCTCGGCTATACAAAATATGCTTTTAAGCGCAACGGATTTGGGCCTTGGAAGCGTCTGGCTCGGTGTGTACCCTAATAAGGAAAGGGCTGAAGGTATTTCCAAAGCGTTTAACCTTCCGAAAAATATTATCCCCGTAGGGATAGTGGTGCTTGGCTACGCGGACGAAACAAAAGGGCTCGAAAACCGCTTTGACGCCGGGAAAATCCATAAAGAAACTTGGTAGCTTTAGTTTTTTATTTTGCAGTTTCCGCCGCATAATCTGAAATTATAAAAGAGCCGAAAAATCGGCTTGCCAGAAAAAGCGTCAAAATGATAAAATAGAAGGACATCAGCCGTTATGAGCGTTTAAGCACCGTATGCTTATATGCGAATGGGCGGCAAATACAAATTTATGGTGGATGTAGCTCAGCTGGTTAGAGCGCCGCTCTGTGGAAGCGGAGGTCGCGGGTTCAAATCTCGTCATCCACCCCATTTATATTCCCGTCGAACCTTCGGCGGGAATTTTTAATTGTATTTTAACGTATTTCTCCCCGACTCTCGTCGGAGATTTGTTGTTTATCAACTATTGGTACAGAAAAGATAGATTCTTGGTGCAACTCAAAAAGATAGAAAAAAGGGCTATTTTAGGCTTTTTGTATCTTTTTGCCCCAAAATTTAACTTTCAAAATTTAATTTTTGTTATTATTAATGATATGCAGATACTTAAATCTATCTTTTGTACTTGGCAGGGCTGGAGCGAGATTATTATTCCCTCTATTGGCGCTATAGTCATCCCTTTACTCATTGTTTGGTTAACTTGGTATTTTGGCTCTTCGAGAGCAGAAAGAATTGCTGAAAAACAACAGAATGAAAGTAAATTAATTTATCTGCGTTCCCTGTTAATTTATGCGATAAAAGACTTCTTGATGTTCCGTAATAATATCATTGCGAAAAGAACATACCTTCATAATTATGCCAACCTCACTAGCGAAGGGAAAAAACATCTTTTTGCCATAGTTGCCTTTTACGATACTTATTCTCAATTTGAACCACAAAACTACGCAATATTAAGCGAAAATCGTCATAGTTTTATTGTCAACATCTTACAAGCCAAAACCTATATACTTCATGTTTATTCAAAACTTAATTTTTTCAATGACAGTTTGAAAGAAGGCCCTAAAAATTTGCCAGGATTATTAGCAGTTCTTCCTGCAAACTTATACAATTTACAGGTGGATATTGATGCCGCTATCAGAAGTATGTTAACAGTATTAGAAGATATCGAATTTTTAGAAAAATATTTAAAATTAAAACTTATTCAATTGGAACTAGAAGATTTTGAAAAAGAAGAACTAAAACAGGCGCTGGAAGAATCCAAATCATTTTCTATTCCACCAGCTAGGATTGTTGAGAAGATTTCAAAGCAGCGTTAAAATCTGACTCACCCTCGCACTGCTTAGCCCAAGAGCTTGCGCGCATTCTTTCTGGCTTAAGTTATTTACACGCATATATTCACGTATCTGCAGGGCGAGGGCTTTATAGTAGGTAGCCTTATCAGCTTTTAAGTTTTGGACTTCTTTATAGGCTTGGCGTTCTTTTTTCGGAATTCCACCTACATGAGGTTTCACGGCGGCGCGGAAACCAAATTGCACCCCGTTTTTCAAACTGACTTCAATATAGCTTTCTTTGTATTCGTAGGTAATCCTAGATACAATTTTCATTAATTCTTCGGTTTGTTTATCTATATCCAATTGATTAAAATCGTTTTTATTTAATAACCCACGTTCCATTAAACGCCTAAATACAGCTTCGTTAAATTCCACCTGCCGAACTGTTTTCGTAGGACAGGCAGAATACCCTTCTCTTACACATTTATGGCATACATAGTAAAAATGCCTCCGGCCGTTCTTTTTTGCATAGGTAGGGACCATTTTACTGCCACATTCTTTGCAATATAATAACCCACTAAGCACCCCTTCTATCCGTTTGCGTACATAGCCGCGAGCAGTATATTTTTCCGCCAATAACTTCTGCACGGCATTAAATGTTTTTTCAGTTACTAATCCGTCATGTTCCCCTTCATATATTTTCCCTTTATAGAGCACCTTACCAATATAAACAGGGTTATGCACTATACGATATAGATAGGAGCGAGATATGGGCCTAGCAGAGCGAATAACCCCATTTTTGTATTTCTTTTCTGGTAAGCCTATTCCTTTAGCCTGAAGAATGTTCATCACAGAGGCCAAGTTCTCTTCACGCAACAAACATTCAAAAATAAACCGAACTTGCTCGGCTTGTATATCTTCTGGCACTAATATATGCCGCTCTTTATCTAATTTATATCCAAAGGGAATGGTTCCCCCAATAAATTTTCCTTTCATGCGGGAGGCCGCCATTTTATCACGGGTGCGTTCTCCAATAATTTCACGTTCAAATTGGGCAAATGACAACAGGATGTTTAATGTTAAACGCCCCATAGAAGTCTTGGTATTAAAGTTTTGTGTAACAGACACAAAGGATACTTCATACTTATCAAAAAACTCTAAAAGTTGGGAGAAGTCTAGCAGGGAGCGAGATAAACGATCCACCTTATATACGACTACGCAATGTATCTTGCCAGCTCGGATATCATCTAATAAACGCTGCAAACCCGGTCTATCGGTATTCGCTCCCGTAAATCCCCCATCGTCATAATGTTCCTCCGCAGAAATCCACCCCTCCCCACGTTGGCTGGAGATATAAGCTAAACAAGCCTCACGCTGTGCGTCCAGGGAATTGAAATCTTGTTCCAACCCCTCACTGGTGGATTTACGAGTATAGACGGCACAGCGCATCGGCTTGATAATCTCGTTCATAACCCGAAGAAATAATACCCGCTAATATGCTGGCCCGTAATAGCCACGGCTACACCAGACAGAGTTTTATAATACTTGCTCTCGTATTCAAAACCCACTTCGAGTACTTTAACAACCAGACGTTTTCCCTTGTAATCTTTCTCCAAAACACTGCCGGGAAGCGGCAAACGTACATCACGCAGTTTACGCCCGTGATTATCCTGAGCTTTCTTATCTTTATGTGTCTGTTTCTTCTTGATGAGTTCTGCAAGCGGATTTATTTTATCTGCATATTCCCTCAGCTGCAGTTCTTCGGCGGTATGTTCCGTAGGTAAAACAGGACTTCTCTTCTTTGTTTTTTTCATATTTCTATCCCTCTAGTTTAGGTATATATTCCGGCATATTCCAGCCGGTACTGTATTACCGCTTACTATAGGGACAGAAGTCAAGTGGATTTAGGCATAAAAAAGCCCCCAAAAATAAGGAGCTCATAAATATAAATAATACACAAAACTTCTTATTTTTTAGAGGATACATTTTTCTTTAAAGAATTTTTAATATCTTTCCAAGAAGTTTTAAAGTAACCATAAGAAAATAACTGCTGAATAATTCCATCAAGAAATATTATTTGTGTCTCAATCGATTCTTTTAAAAGATTAATTTTGGAAATCAACAGAGAACGCTTTTCTTCTTGTTCCTTGCTATCAGATGTTAGTTCTATTTGATGCCAAACTATATCCAACTCAGCGAACAAGTTTAGATATGGATGAATCAAATTGGAATCAATAGAAAATAAGGCAACAATCATTTCAGGCTCTTTATTCTTGAGTATTTTGTTGATCCATTTGCAATTAAAAATACAGCAGTATGAATATAAAGTAAACGTCAATTCATACTTTTTCAGTTCTTGCGACCATGCAGAAGAAAAAGCAATAACTCTAGATAGCATGCTGTCTTCTGTTGCATAAGAAGAGTTGTCTTCCAAGACCTTTTTCAAGCCAACCAATAAGACATACAAACTAACACTTTTTAATCCCAACGCTGTAAATATTTTTTCTTTCTCATAGAGATATGAAACAGAGGAAACCATTAGCGTAACTAAGGCACTTCCAAACACACTAAATACAAAATTGCTTTTGATAGTTCCTACTGGAAAGCAAAAAAGAAGTACAAAAAACAGGAATGTAATTGGTAGAAACAGACGAATACAATCTCTATAAATTTTCATAAAATTCCCCAAAAATTAACTTTGACTCCCAGTCTCTATTTTAGACAAGCAATATCCTATGAACACTTGGGATATTTTGCCAAATATTTATCGAAATCCCCTATCAAGGGAATTTGTTATTTTTCTAGGTATTTTAGTAAATCATCAAAAGTTTTACAGTCATGCATAGCACCACTTAGATATTTCTTTTTTAATAGTGCCATTTTTTGTTCCGGTGAAATATATGGATTACACTGGATCTCTTGAAACTCTTTATCAGTTAGATTTTTTAAACCGATTACAGCGCCAACTAAAACCCCTTGCCAAAAACTTAACTTTTCAATCATTTGTCTTATCTCCCAAAAGTCTTTTTAAATCCTTTAAGGCACAGTCAAAACTTGATTCTTCCGGTAAAAACTCATAACACATATTTTGTACAAATTGTTCATACGCCTTTTTAAATTGGGTATGCGTGGTCACCAATTTTTTAAAATTTTCTATTACTTCCGGCAAAGGGGAAAAAGTATATTTGCCTTTCCACTTTTCCCCATCTTCTACATAAATTTTGGCCAAAAGAGTCTTAAATACAGTATTATCTTTTACCAATATATTTTTTAAAGAGGCCAAATCATACAAATGCCTCATTAGGGTGGGATCAAAATCCTTAGTATCTGTATATACAGTACGCCACAAAAGAGCGCTACACTTCTCAGCTGCAGTTTCTATAGGACTAATACACGAAATTTGAAATTCATTGGAAAAATCGCTTGAATAATAGCCAAGCAGGCTGTTAACATCTTTCTTTTGGGTGGGCAAAAGAACTGGACGGAAAACCAACTCCAGTTTTAAATGAGGCCGTAGCGATTGGTTCATCAAAAAACCGTGAGGATACGTTAAGCTCAAAACCACCCGCCGGCTTTGATCTTCTTTCTTTACATCTACGCCAGAAAACAATTTAGACTTTTCTAACGCTTTCACAATGAGCGTCACAAATTCCCGGCGCGCCAAACGCGAAGAAATTCCCGTTCCCTGCACTCTAAAATCCAAATCTTCCGAAAAACGTTTTATTAGACGATATGCTTTAGACAAACAAGTTCCGCCCGAAAAAATGCACTCAAAAGTTGCATCTGTAGTTTCTTGCAAAAGCTGTAAAGCGTGAGTAGCATACCAATCTTTTTCCAAAAAAGCAGGATCTATCGCCAATTCTTCAGATAAGGCTTGTAACTTTTCTATCAGAATACTTTTAAACGCGCTCATAAGACAAATTTACCCCATTGTATCCAATCTTTCGGCTCACACGCCCAGCAACTCCTATCACACGCCCCGTAGGTACTTGCGTACTGCGTCCTGCATTATAAGCGCGTTCAGCAGTAGTAGGCAGCGTTTTAACCCCGATTTTTTGCAAAGCCTGTTTCCCTGCTATCAAAAGCCCCCCTTCTGGGACATATTCACCTGAAAAAGCAGATTTTTTGGCTTTTGCATACATCCCTTTCCCAATACGAAGTAATACCTTGTCTTGTGTAAGCCTGCGCAATGCACGCAAAATCTGATCCGGATCGGAATTGAAGCCATAAAAATCTGCTAACACAAAAGCGAAATCTTTTGAGTTTTGGACTTTTTTATATATTTTAGATATCAAACTTTTTCTTCTATACATATACGGCTCCAATATGTAAAAACACGACACTTATACTATACAATTAGTATAAGTATTTTATGGTAAAAAGTCAATTCCATGTATGGTATCTATACATATTGGACTTTTGAGCAGATAGCCCCAAAGCCTTTAAGGTATAATCTATTGGGGTCTTCCAATGAAGGCTTTGATGGAGTCTTTGGGCATTATACCAGATTAAATACTCCATCAGTTTACGATTTACTTCCTCTCTATCGTAAAAACTTTCCCGATTTATATTTATAAACTGTTCTCTCAATGTCCGATTAAACCGTTCTATAAACGCATTACTCTTGGGGCTTTGTGGGTAATTAAAGTAATGGATTAAGTTGCGTTTCGTTAACGCTTCATCAAAGTGTTTATGGAACTCTAAGCCATTATCCGTTTGTACCCGTTGTATGGGATAGGGATATACGCGTTGTACTTTATCTAAAAAATCCTTGGCACATCCACTGCTTAGGCTACTATAACAGTAACTAAACGCAAAGCGCGTTTGTATATCTATGGCCGTAATAATATAGCGTTTTATCCCATCTATAAACACGTGTACAGAGTCTATCTGTAATAATTCTCCGGGCCGGCTGGGGGCATAGCTGCCTCTACGTTGTTTGGCCTTATATCGGTGGCTCTTGTGATGTATGTTGCCCGTAAGGGCATTGATACGTACTTGGGCTAAGGTTGGCAGTTTTCCTTGGCCTTTAAGCCGTTTTATAATACGTGCTATAGTTGTCGGACTGGGTAAACTATATCTTTGGGCTTGGCAATATGATTTTAACATCCCTTGTACGGCCGTTTGGTTTAACCGGGGATACTGTTGCCTTATCTCTTTGATACGCTCTATAACCGCTAACGCTACGCTACTTCGACGTTTATGTTTGGGCTTACGCGACATATTGGTTAGACCTTTGCGTCCTAGCTCTTTGTATAGTTTACGCCAATTAAACAACGTACTCTTGCTTATCTCATAAGCCTCTAACGTCGCTTTTATGCCATACTCTTCATAAAATCTTAACACCTTTAGGCGTTCTTGTACGACTTTATCTTCACTGGGTAAGCCTCGTTCTATTGCTCGCACCGCTGTTCGTATTTTTATCCCATAAAATCGGTTATTATGTAGTGGCATACTGACTCCTAATAAACTGTTATTTTAGTTTATCAAAAGTCCAATATGTGTTTGATATTTTGCAGGGCAATATTTTACAGCAAAATTTCCATTTAATAACCATGAATACAGGAAATATTTTGGGAACAAGTAGTTGTTTTTAAATATTCTCCCCAGATATTAGCCATGAGCTTTAATTCTTCTCTTAAGGGTTTAAAATCAAAACACCTAGCGACCACATATTAAATGCTTAGAACTTTTTGGGATTTTTCCCTTAATTTCTAAGCATTTTTATTTCCTTCCGCAAAAATATTGAACGACTCGCGGTATTTTGGGTAAATTTTATGTCCGTCCAATACATAATCGCTGGCAAGTCCCCGCTTGCGTTAATATTGACGGTTACCGTTAGGGCTTGCGCTTGTCCGCCTAAAGAGCCACTTTCGCTTTCCTCAGCGATAGCCACCCCCAATCCGGCGCATAGCCCGGTTATTATCCAAAGGTAATACGGCTTCATCCGAGCCGCCCTCCCCGATAAGTGCGGGTACTCCGCCAGTTACTGCCTTTACCAAACCCCCATCGGCCAACTGTACACTGGCAATTTGGGAGACATTTTGAAGACCTGCGGCTATCGCCGCCGCTGCGACCGCAGCACCAAGTGCAGGGCCTACAACAGGTATGCCCGCCATAGCGGAATAAGCAGCGTTTGTGGCTTTATAAGTATCAATGGTTGCATTTGCCACCGCCGCAGTTTTGCCAATTGCCGAAAGAGTTTTATTTGAACTGTTAGAAAGAGAAATAAGATCACTCATCGCCTTTGCTCTATCAGCTTTCTATTGGCGGCGGATTAAATATTTAATAAGTTTTATCTCTTTCGTATTTTTCTTAAAGGGCAACAGTTTATCCTCAAAATAAATTTTATTGCTATCTACAATATGCAACCCCAAATAAGAGTTAGGACCATCTTCCCCTTCATTCCTTTGCGGCTTGGTTTGCATTGCTAACACACTAAGTTTTCGGAGTATCTTTTTGGTATCTATATTTTCTGTTTTTGATTCTTCCAATATGGGCAAATTAGCATAAACAATATTTTTTCGCAAAAATGGTTCTATTTCTTCTATGGGTTTTAAGAAGGTCAATCTCAATAAAAATTAAGGGGTTCTTCTTTATTTTCTATATCAGTTAAAATTTTAGGATTATTTGGTATTACGTCATCAATAGTTATACATTCTTTGTATGCCAAAACTAATATATCTTCATATACCCGTACTTGGTCATTAGTTTAGATAACTTGACCTGCCTCACTTATAGCCCCTTTGAACAATATCTTTTTAGAATTGATTTTAGTGTATTGCTTTAATAAATCCAATGTTTGGCGCATACTCTGTTCGTGGCTACAAAATAGTTCACGTCTGCTATGTAGGTCATCCGTTTGATAGGCAATTAAATAGGATTCTAGCCATTGCGTAAATATCTTTCTATCTTTAAAATAGACCCCTAAATTATTATGTTCTAGGGAAGTGCTTTTGAAATTTTTGGAACGGAAATTTTTTCAAATTCTTCTTTTGTGATTGTAGGGTTTGTTTGAAAAAATGATTATTCCCATAATGTGGCTAATTGACGGCGCACTTTAAAGCAATACACAGCAGGATAAAACATAACTTGCTGAAAGCGTAAATATTCTACAAACAATACATACAATTCCCATTTTGTTAAGTAATGTCGCATATAATATCCTCTAAAGTTGCGTCGTTATGTGTACTTATACTTTCATTACACCCATTTTTATACTGAATCGGGGTCTAATATGCTAATATGAAAATCTAGGTAGTATAAACTAGATTTGATATAGGAGAAATTTTGTAATACCATAAGCCCCGAAACGGCTTAGTTACAACTTGGATTGGTGCTGTTTTTGGAGGGGAACATAAACCCCACTCTTTTAC
>SAMEA3663015__coassemble_341_pt1 | contig 19773 bp, 18 predicted proteins | sample SAMEA3663015__metabat2_low_PE_015 | metagenome-assembled genome bin SAMEA3663015 (sample SAMEA3663015) | pig gut metagenome | biome: pig gut; feature: pig-associated habitat; material: faeces | place: France | collected 2012 | reverse complement strand
CATATATACGTTTCCGTTTGAAAAATATTGGAACAAAAGCTATTACTCAATTAAGCGTTTCCGCTTCTTTTGAATTAACCAAAGATAAAGAGATACTAGGAGAAGGATCTTCATATGTTATATCTTCTTTTTCAGATCATCCATTAAAACCCGGATATTCCAAAGAAGTGTTTTTTGGCTCCAGTACCGGCTATATTTTTAATGCTTATAGCCCCTATCGCAAATATCCGAGAATAAATGCAGAGCTGTTTGTAGAAGTAAACGGCGGAGAAAAAAGAATGATAAAAGAAATTACCATTCGCAGAGAATTTCAGTATTAAACGGCATAAACAATAATAGTTTTTTGCTTATTTTTTAATCACATATTTTAGTTAATGTAGCTCAGGCAAAGCCTGAGCTACATTAACATTGTAAAAAAGTTATGGAAACATTTTACGATCGGATAAATTTATATATCAGACTATAAATAAGAAAGTATTTTTTTAGTAAGCTGCTTTGGGGGTAGCAGTTTATTATCTCCACCTGACATTCCTTGTTATTGTCATCCTGAACTTGTTTCAGGATCTTGTCGCAAATAGTTACAGTCGGATGCTGAATCAAGTTCAGCATTACGACTTAAAAAACGATGTGAGAATTTGAAAACAATATGAGTTTTTAAAAATCAGCATGAGAGTATAAAAGCCGCGTGGACTTACGGATTTGAGCGGTGTTTGCGGTTTGTTCTAAGCGCGGTATACTTGCAGAAGCGAGCGCAGCGAGCTAGGTATCCAAACAAAGAAAAACCGCAAAAAACGCCAAATACGGAAGTTTGCTAGCCGCGAGAGTGTAACTGAACAAGAGTTAACAGCATGAGAGAATGTTAGCTGCAAGCGGGTTAAAAAACGCAACCTAGACCGAGTAAAAACTGTGAGAAAACGCGACCAGCGTGGGCTTTAATATTTAGAGTAAGTTTTAATTTTCTTCTGCGCGCGGTGTACCAAGTATGATGCGCCCAAAGGGCGCGCAGTACCCAAGCAAGGAAAAAATTAAAAATTACCTAAATATTAAAGTTTGCTAGCCTAAACAACACAACCTAACACGAGTAAAAAAACCCTACCCGTTGATAAGCTTCATAAATATCTTGTTCAGCACCGCCGGATTAGCCTTGCCTTTAGACATTCTCATCACCGCGCCCACCAATGCGCCTATCGCTTTGCCGTTGCCGGCTTTAACGTCTGCGGCGGCTTTGGGGTTGGCGGCCAAAGCTTCTTTGGCCCAAGCTTCAAGCGCGGCTTCGTCGCTTATCTGAGAAGCGCCGGAACTTTCCACAAGTTCTTTAACGCTTTTGCCGCTTTCAAAAGCTTTTACGAAAATTTCTTTAGCCATTTTGGAAGAGATTTTCCCGCTTTGGATATAATTTATCAAGGCGGCCAAATCGGCGGCTTTTACCGGGCTTTCGGATATTTCTTTGCCGGCGGCGTTAAGTTTGCCCAAAAGATCCGTACCTATCCAGTTGACGGCGTTTTTGGGCTGAGCCCCCGCTTTAAGGACTTGCTCGAAATAGTCGCAAAGTGCGCGGCTGCCGGTTATAAGTTTGGAGTCATACGCGTTAAGGCCGAGTTCATTTTCATAATAAGCGCGCTTTGCGGCAGGCAAAACTGGCATAGCCGATTTGACGCTTTCAAGCATTTCTTCGCTTATTACCAATGGCGGCAAATCAGGCTCGGGGAAGTATCTGTATTCCTGAGCCGTTTCTTTACTGCGCATAACGTGCGTAACGCCGGCGGCTTCATCCCAAAGCATAGTCTGCTGGGTAACGGTTCCACCGTCGTTTAAAAGTTCGCTTTGGCGTTTGATTTCGTAAGTCAAAGCGTCCTTTACGGCTTTAAAAGAGTTAAGATTTTTTATCTCTATTCTTGTGCCGAATTTTTCCGTTCCCTTCGGCCTTAAAGAAAGATTTACGTCCACGCGAAGTTCGCCCTTTTCCATATCGCAGTTGGAAACTTCCAACCATTGCATTATTTTTTTAAGAGCGGTAAGGTAATTGTAAGCTTCCTGCGGGCTGCGCATATCAGGCTCGGAAACGATTTCCAGCAAAGGCACGCCGGCGCGGTTTAAATCTATCAAAGAAGCTCCGCTTTCGTGGGTGGATTTGCCCGCGTCTTCTTCCAAATGGGCGCGGGTAATATTAATTTTTTTTGTTTGACCGTCTTCCGTTTCGATATCCACGGAACCGAATTGTATTATGGGTTTATCGTCTTGGGAAATTTGATAGCCTTTTGGCAAATCAGGATAAAAATAATTTTTGCGCGCAAAAACCGAAGTCTTATTGATTTTGGCGTTTATGCCCAACCCGGCTTTTAAGGCCAATAGGACGGCCTCTTTATTGATAACCGGCAATACGCCCGGCTGCCCGCTGCAAAGAGGGCATAAAGCCGTATTGGGCCGCATATCGGCCTTGGCGCCGCTTGGACAAGCGCAGAACATTTTACTTTTTGTTGCAAGCTGGACGTGGATTTCCAGCCCGATTACTGGTTCAAATTCTTGTTTCATATATTTAATATAATATCAAATATGGAGAATTATAAAAAAGGAGCCGCGCTCTCCGTCGCCGCTACGGTGGCCGGCAAAGTATTTTCCTTCCTGAGCAGCCTTTTGCTGGCGTTTTACTTCGGCGCAACAGTAAAAACCGATATTTATTTTTACTTGATTCTCATCTGCGCGGTAATTACAGGGTGGCTTTCCTCCATAAACATTTCCTTGGTTCTGCCGGAGTTTATGCACCAGAGGGAAAAATCTTTAAAATCCGCTTTTGATTTGGCAAATTTCTTTTTGTATATTTACGCCGCCGCCGCTTTAATATTTTGTACGGCGGCTTATTTATTTCCTGCGGAAATACTGGGTTTTATATCGGCTTTTTCCCACGAGGAAACCGCCCAAGCCGGCAGTTTGATGTTTTTAAGCTGCGTATACTTTTTTTCTTTTTTCATAATGACGTATTTAACTGCACTAAGCGAAAGCTTCCGCCTGTTCGGGATTTACTTTCTTACGCCGCTTAATACTTTGCTGCCGCTGATTTTTTTGCTGGCTTTTAAAAATTTGGAAGCGATGTTCCTTGGCTATATTTCCGCCTATTGGATACAAATTTTGTTCTGCTTGTATATTTTGCGCCGCAAAACAGGGTGGATTTTTAAACCTGGCAAACCCGAAATCAACAGAAAATTTTTAATAAACTTCGCTTATTCCCAACCTTCGGCTTTTGCTTGGGCGGCCGTGCTTTACGCCCCTATTTTTATGATTTCTTCAACGCAGGCCGGTATGGTAAGCGCGGTAAATTATTCCAGAATGCTCTCCGACAGTCCGACAGATATTTTAACTTCCAAAATAAACAATGTGGCGAAAGTAAAATTTACCTGCGAAGCCGCCAAAAATCAATTTGAACAAATGGCGCAAACGATTATAAAAACCGATAAATTTACTATGCTGCTTTTAGTCCCCTTCTGCGTGTTTACCTGTATGTTTGCCGAAGACATAATAAGAATGTTTTTTAAAAGGGGCGGTTTTACATTGCAGGACGCACACAATACGGCAAAATTCCTGGCTATGTTCATAATGGCGGTGCCGTTTATCGGGCTTAACAACAATATATCCAACACTTTCGCCGCACTTAGAATTATTAAGGAAGTAACCCCCCGATACCTTGTTTTGGCTCTTATTTTTACGGCGTTGTTTATAGCGGGCGTAAAATATTACGGGGCTTACGCCTATCCCGTTTTGTTTTTGGCAATGTACGCTATAATGACTTTGATGAATATTATCACGCTTCGCCTGTTTGCGCCTTTTATACCTTACGGTAAACATATACTGTGGATTATAAAAATGATTGCGATTTCCTTTGCGTGCGCCTTTTTGGGGAAATGGATTTTTAGTTTTTATGAGGGAAACGTCTTTATAAAAATATTTATAAACGGCTCGTTTTTCGTCTTAGTAAACGCCGCGGTTTTATACTTGACGGGGGAACTTTCGGAATTTAAAAAGATTGCGGTGATAAAATGGAAATTTCAATAATAACGGCTTCTTACAACTGCCAAGATACGATAGAACAAACTTTAGACTCCGTACTGGCCCAAACATACAAAAATTGGCGGCTTATAGTTTTTGACGACGGCTCAAAAGACTCTTCCGCAGAGATTATCCGCCGATATTCCGAGGCGGACAACAGAATAAAACTGTTTCGCCACCCGGGCGGCATAAATAAGGGGCTTCCCCAAACTCTTCAAAAAGCTCTGGCTTGCGTAAAAACGGAATATGTCGCCTTTCTTGAGTGCGACGATATTTGGGATAAAGATTACCTTAAAGAAAAAGTTAATTATATACGCAAAAATCCCGAAGCGGAAATTATTTTTAGTAAAGTTAAATGCTTCGGCGATAAAAACCGCGTAAAAAAATTAACGCTGTTTAATAAAGCGGCGGAAGTTTATTTAAAGATTTTAAATCCGTTTTCAAACAAGTACAATTTGAATTTTCTGCTTTTTTCTTTTAATCCGATACCGACTTTTTCCTGCGTAACGCTAAAAACGGACTTGGCGGAAGAACACGGTTTTGACGCGCCCTATCCGCCGCAAGAGGATTATTGGCTTTGGGCAAGGCTTTCCTTTAAACACAAATTCCATTTTATCGGTAAAGAACTTACGCTTTGGCGTTTAACGCAAAGCAGCTATACTATGAAAAGCCTCGGCAATGACGCCGGGCAAAAAAAGCTTAGGCGGGCGATAAAAGATTTATACAAAAAGAACAACCCGGCTTCTTACTTTTTTAAAGCCGGGCTGTCCAATATTTTGGTATTTGGTTTTCATCTTATTTCTTTTATATCAAAACCCGTCATAAAGGCGTTTTTGGGTATAAAGAAATAAAAAACGGACCTCAACTATTTGCCAAACATATAGAGTTTTCCGTCTTCGGATACGGCCATACCGCTTTGAGTACCCGTAAAATGTACGATATCGGGCCTGTTCGCCGTGCCGAAATCCAAATAAACTAGTTTTTCCGTTTCGGACGGATTTGATATTACGTGCGAGCCTTTCACGTCCGCCGGGAAGAAAATCGCGTCGCCTTGTTTCAAGCGGATTTCCCCGTTTTCGGTTTTTACGGAAGCTTCCCCGCTGATGATGTAAAACACTTCTTCGTTGGCTTCGTGCCAATGATATCCGTAAGCGGTATTGCCGGGTTCAACTTCCACAAAATTGGCCGAACATTTATTTACGGCTTCCGCGGGGATTACGGACTTTACCGTAAATTTATTTTTACCTTCCCCCTGCTGAGAGCCTTTTTCTTCTTTATAATTTTTAATAATGATTTCCTTCATAAGTCCTCCTTTATTTTCTTGTTACAATATGCTATATTTTTTACAGGAAAAATGTAAAGTAGGCACTTTTTTGTAATGTAGTATTAAAAAAGTAACTATATCAATACAAAAGAGGTTTTTATGATTAACAAAAAAATGCTTCCGCCCTGCCCGGTGGCAATAGTTTTACAGCTTATAGGAAACAAATGGAAAATACTTATTATAAGGGATTTGATCTGCGGCGTTAAACGCTTTGGACAGCTGCAAAAAAGCGTGGGTTGTTCCCAAAAAGTTCTTACCGACAATCTGCGTGAATTGGAGGAAAATAAACTTGTAAAAAGAAAAGCATACCCGGAAGTTCCCCCGAGGGTGGAATATTCCCTTTCGCCTTTAGGGCAAACGCTTGACCCTGTCTTAAAGGAAATGGCAAAATGGGGAGAATATTACAGGAGCCTTGTCTGAGCCGAACCTATCCAAACGGACGGCAAAATTCAGCGCGATTTGCAAAAGAGGGCCTTATTATGTATAATAATATTGCGGGGTAGAGAAGCCCGGTATCTCGCAAGGCCCATAACCTTGAGATCGCAGGTTCAAATCCTGCCCCCGCAATGTTTTTATTATCATACCGCCTAAGGGCGGTTTTTTATTTGCCGATATTTGCACCTATTCTGCGCGCCTCCCGCTGATTTTATATAATTTATATATGAGAGGCAGCACAAAACCCACAATTTATCTTATAGACGGGCTTAATTTTATCCGCACCTTTCTTGCGGGCAACGCTTACATCAATGAAGAAAACCTGACTTCGGAGCTTATTTCCTGGCTGGACGAACTCGGTTCGGATAAATTATACGGCTCGGAATTCAGACTGTTTTTGGACGGCTCATTCCGCAATGTCGGCCCGATAGCAACACCTTGCGTACACGCTTCCTTTACGGAAGAATACACCGCGGACGATATTATCCTGGAGCAGGCCGAGTATTATAAACAATACTCCAAGCGCGCCGTTGTGGTAACTTCCGACTTGGAACTGGCCGCAAGAGTCCGCGCCGTTGGAATAAAGAGCATATCCTGCGCTAAATTTTTTAATGCCTTTTATAATTAAATTTGCTAGAATATATTTACAATTTATTTAAGGGCTGGTGGCGGAATTGGTAGACGCGACAGACTTAAAATCTGTTGATCGCAAGATCGTGGGGGTTCGAGTCCCCCCCTGCCCACTCTTTATATGCCGCCCATAAAGCGGCATTTTTTAATTTGTGGGCGCCCGGGCGAGGTATTATGCTGGAAGATATAAAAAGGACTTTTGGGGAAGTTTTCGGTTGGGTCAAAAACATTTATCCCCTCGGCAAAAAAACGGCTTTAATAATTTTCACGCTTTCCGTAATCGCTTTTGCGGTCTACTATTTTACCTGCTCGATTCTTTCGTTAATCGTTGCGATAGTTTATTTAATCATAGCTCTGTTTACGGCATTCTTCTTCCGTGATCCTTATCGTCCGACCGTATTTAAAGAAGACGAAATAGCCTGCCCCGCCGACGGAAAAATCTTATCAATCAAAACCGAAGACGACGAAAATGTTGTGGTAATACGCATATTCCTTTCCATTTTTAACGTACACATACAGCGCGCCACAATGAACGGCGAAGTAAAAGACGTAATTTACACGAAAGGTAGCTTCGCTTTCGCTAACAACCCGCAGGCCAATAAGAACGAACGTAACCTTATCAAGTTTGCCGACGGGGACAGATTTGCTTATATGGAACAGATAACCGGCGCGATAGCCAGAAGGATAGAATGCTGGGTTAAGCCCGGGCAAAAAGTTAAAGCCGGGGATTATGCGGGCATAATTTATTTTGGTTCGCAAGTGGCGGTTTATCTGCCTAAAGACAAAGTCAGAATTACGGTAAAAGAAGGCCAAAGCGTACAAGGCGCAATAACCGTACTGGGCCTGTGGAGATAATATGAATTTGGAAAAAATAAAACACGCGGGAATAATTACCATTCCTTCCCTGTTTACTATGGGGAATATAGGCTGCGGATTTTTCTCGATAATGGCTTCCATTAACGGCCAGTATTCCAAAGCCGGATGGCTGATTTTTATAGCTATGCTTTTAGACACATTTGACGGAAGAGTGGCAAGAATGTTAAACGCGGAATCTTCCTTCGGGGTGGAAATGGATTCTTTGGCGGATTTGATTTCCTTCTGCACCGCGCCCGCTTTTTTGATTTATTATGTCGCTTTGCAGAACATAACTGTTTTCGGCGCGCAAATAGCTTTTATATTCGTGCTTTTCGGCGCGATAAGGCTTGCAAGATTTAACGCTATGGCCCACGCCGGAAAGTCCTCAAAACAGTATTTTACCGGTTTGCCGGTACCGGCAGCCGCGGCGGTTTTGGTGTCATTTGCGCTTTCTTACAATATATTCGCTTTCGACGCCAACGGCAAAGTAATGCCTTTTATGCAAACCTATTTGCCGCACATTTATAATCTTACGGCCTTTATTACGATAGGTTTGGCTTTGCTTATGGTTTCCAATATACCTTATGCCGCTTTCAAAGGCAAAAAAGAAGGCTCCGCCGACGCTCCCCGCAAGAGAATTTCCGTAACGAAACTTGCGCTGATTGCCATAATAATAGCTTTTTTGTTCAAATATCCGCAGGATATGGTGTTTATAATCTTCGGTTTATATGCGCTTATGGGCATTATAATGGTTATATTTAAAGCCTTTAAAAATATGACTTTAAAAAAAGATTAAACCAAAAATTTTACATTAAAAATTAACCGTCGGCCTTTTCAGACCGGCGGTTTTATTTTTACAATCAAAAAAATTGCGGGCGAATTCCAAAAAGAAATTATTTTTTGCCCGCTTTATAAATCTTATCTGCGAACTTATCTATAAGCTGGTCCCCTTCCAAATCCGTTATTTTCTTAAGATAGATTGAACTTTGCGCTTCACTCGCACCCAGACGCAACAAGGAAAGATATTTTATAAAAAGGGCCAATTTATCACGCCCGTCTTTTCGCAGGACGGCGTCGGCCATTTTTCCGCCCTCGGCTGCCGTGTCTTTGTCAAAAGCAAACCAAAGGGCTTTGGTAAGGTAAATATCCTCGCGGGAAGGAGCTTTTTCCAAAGCCGCATTCAGGTATTTAAGAGCGTTTTTTTCATCGGCGGAATTTTTATATATTTTGGCGATAAGCAGCAGCGTATCCGGGGTTTCTTCCGCCGATAAAGATTTAAAAGCAAGTTCCAAAGCCAAATCCGAATGATTGGAAAAATACTGAGCCATAGCGTAATAATAAAAGAAAGAAGCGGATAAATCCTCCCCTTGTGAAGCTTGTTCGTATTCTTTAAAAAACATTGTTGCGCGGGAGAAAAATCCGTCATAATAATGTGCGCGCGCCAAACCCAAAAGTGCGTCCTTGTTGGCTTTATTTATAACCAGTACTTTGCGGTAAATTTCTTTTGCGTTATCGGTAAGCCCGCCTATAAGATAAATACCGCCCAAAGCGATGTTTACGTCTTCGTCTTTGGGAAGGAACTCAACGGCTTCGTTATATACCAACAAAGCTTTGTCATATTGGCCTTCGGCCTTATATGCCCCGCCAAGGGAAAGATAAACGTCTTTAAGGCGTTTTTTTGAAGCTGACGGATATTTTAAAAGAAACTCGCGGCTTATCTCCTCCACCGTTTTATAATCGCCTTCGGCGTACGCCGTACGCACTTGTTCTATCATTTCGTTTTGTGCGGCGCGCGCGCTGAAGCCGAAAAGAGCTTCCGCCTTCGCAAAAGGAAAGGATATCAATAAAGCGGCAATAATAACAGAAAATTTATTTAAGCACATAATCCACCGAATATAAAAGTAAATTATCTTTCATAGCGTCCAAAGAAGTATACGCCGAATGTGCGCCTATTTCCACGGCTTTTAAAGACTGGCGAGGATCAAAAGAATGAATGTCCCCGACTCTTGATTCTATAAGGAAGTTGGCGTTCTTTTCGGAATTTTCCGTAAGGAAGGCACCCCTTAAATCCCCGGTTCTTATTATATAGCCTAAAATAGTGGTAGGTACGCTTTTTGAATAATCCGGCAGAGAAAACACCGCCAAAACCCAGTCCGCACCCATTTCTTTTACCAAATCGACAGGCATATAATCAACAACGCCGCCGTCGACCAAATATCTCTGTCTGTATTCAACCGGCGCAAAAATGCCGGGTAAATTCATACTGGCCCGTACGCCAAGCGCAACCGGCCCGCTGCTGAAAACAACCTTTTCTCCCGTTTTAATATCGGCGGAAACGCAGGCGAAAGGTATGGCCAAATCTTCATAATATACCGAACCGATTTCCGTATCTATAAAATCTTGGAAACTCTCCGAAGAGAACAATCTGTTGCCGAAAACATATTTTATAACGCCGACCAAACTTAAATCTTTGGAAATATAGGAAAGCTTAGGATTGGTGGCCAAATCCAACATACGGGCTTCGCTTACGCCGGCCGCAAACATAGAGCCGACTATGCACCCCATTGAAGTGCCCGACATATAATCTATCGGCATACCGCTGGCTTCAATAACTTCCAACGCGCCGATATGGGAAAACCCCCTTACGCTGCCGGCGGAAAGAGTAACGCCTATTTTAGGGCGTTTATCTTTCGGCAGATTTATAAAATTCTGCCAAAGAAACTCCCTCAAAATATCGTTTTCCTGTTTATCGCCGATTATGCCGCCGACGGCAAAAGGATTTAAGAAGGAAAGCGCGAGAAAAATAAAAAACAATGATTTGAACTTCATCAAATTATTCTCTTATATCTTGCCCGACGGCAAGTTCCAACCTGGCCAAAGCAAGCATATGTTCTTTTATGCCCTCAAGGTAATCAACGCCGGCTTCATAATAATAATTGAACACCTTTATGGCTTCTTCTTTGCTGAGCGTATCGTAGTTCAAATCGCCGAGTTCTTTGTTTATGGAATCCCAGGTGCTTATCCTTACGGCGGTTTCCTTTTGCCAGAACATAAGATTATTGTAAGCCTCAAGCACTTCGGAGCGGATTGAGTCCTCTATGGCAGCCCTTTTAAGATTGCTTTGGCGTTGTTCGGCCCTTTTTTGTTTAAGCTGCGTACCGTAGTCGTAACCGAAAGGCAGTTTTAAAGCTAAAGTGGCTTGGATATTTTCATCCTGAAGATTGTCTTCCCCCTGGCGGTCATATCCGACGCCGAGCAAAATATTCGGATAACGCCTCGCCAAAGATAATTTTACGGAAATATTATCCATTTCCAATTTATACAAAGCACTTTTAAGTTCTGGGCGGAACTCCATAGCCCAAAGAGTAGCTTTAGCCAAATCTACGTTTATGGGGTTAAAGTCAAATTCCCCGGTAATCACCACCTTGCTGTTAAGCTCTTTGTTAAGGACATTGATAAGTTTTAAATTGGCTGAGGAAAGTTCCTCCTTCAAAGCGGCAAGTTTGCTGTTCATTTTGGCGAGCTCGGCCTGTACCAAAACTTTTTCCCACTGTTTATATTTTTTGCCCGTTACATATTTTTCCGCTTTGCTTACCATATCTTTAAGTAAGGCCTCTTTGCGTTGTAAAAACAACTGCTGAAAAAATGCTTCTTTAACTTGGTAAATTACGGCGTATTTTACGGCTTCGTAACGGCTCATAGCTTCTTTCAGGCCGGCATTCGCCATACTGACCGTACTGGAAGTTCTGCCGCCCGTGTAAAGATACTGCGTGGCCGAAACGCCGACACCGTAAAACAAATCTTCCGTATTATGATTTCTGGAAGGGGCGATATATCTAAGGCCCAAATTATCGGGCAAAACTATCGGCGAATCCGAATTATATCCCGTAGCGGCGGCGTTGAAGCTGATTTCCGGAAGATACAGGAATTTGGCCTCCTTTAAACGCTGCTCAGAAATAACGACGTCCTGCTCCGTAAGAAGAAGATTATAATTGTTTTCCAAGGCCAAACGGATTGCGTTTTCCAAAGAAAGAGGATCTTTGTCATCTGCGGAATATTTGATTCTGTATTTTTGCGCGTCGGCCAAACCGGCGCAAAAAAGCAAAACCGTCAACAAAAGTATTATTTTATTTTTCATCTTTACGTTCTCCGTCCACATTTTCCGATTTATCCAGAGCCTCAAGCATAAGATTAAATTCTTTTTCAAGCCCGCGCAGGCCGTCGCCTTCGCGCAAGTGAATGCGCACTTTATAATTTCCTTTGGCTATTTCCCGGCAGGTACTTTCAAAACGGTAAAGCGGGCCGGCTATTCTGTTGGAAAGCACAGCCGCCAAAATCGCCACCACGGCAAAAAAGATTATCAGTTTTATAAAAGCCAAAGGCAGTATTTTGCCGCTTTGCTCAATAAGTTCCTGAAGCAAAACCGGATGAGCGCGGAAGAATGTCTGCGTAAGACTGACAAACTCATACACGCACATCATAACGCAGAATAAAGCCAAAAGCAAAGCTAAGAATACAAACTTAAGCTGCATTTGCTTCTTTATAAAAATTATGCTACGTTTATACGGTTTTTTTGTATCGTTCATAGTTATAGACTGCAAGTATATTTAAGCTGGGCTATGCGTTCGGCTTTGCCGTTAAAGTTACGAATAGCCAAATCCAAGGCGAAATATTCCGTAATATATATTCTGCCGCCGGCGTTTAAGCGGGAATCTTTAAAATTATGTATATTATCCCACTCAAACATCAAATTAACGGCATCTTTAATATTATAAGCCAAAGACGCGAAACCGGCCAGTTTGTCAAATTCAAAACCGTCAACGGTTACGTTTAAACCCGGGTTAAATACAAGGCCGGGGGTAAAAATTTCTTTAGTCGCGGCAATATAAACGCCTTTGGCTTTTTGTTTATACTCGTCTTTATCGTGATTGTAATAAAAACCTTGATTGTCAAAGCCGAGGGCAAAAGCCGGCAAAACGTCATCGCCGTCATAAAATCTGTATTTAAGCTGTAAAGCGGGAACGAGGAGTTTTAAGTCTTCCTCATTTTCCCCGATAAGATGTTCCACCGTAAAAGAAGCGCCTATACTAAGGCGGTTGATTACGGTAAAATCAAAATAAGTAAGCACTCCGCCGCCGCTGAAAAACCTTGTCCTTAAACCGAAATCCCGCAAAGCCAAAACTTCCGCTGTGGGAGTATCAACAAGGTAAGTGTCGCTCTGCATAGCGCACAAAGGGCCCGCGCCCAAAAACAGCACGGACAAAATATAAAATACCTTTTTAAGCATAATTTAGTCCAAGAAAATTCTGGGGTCCCTTACATTTGCCGGCTCAAGTATAAGCCTGATGTTATCAAGACGGTAAACTTCTTTGGTGGCCATAAAATCGTTGCGGTCGTGAGGGAATTCAAGCATTACTTTATCTTCGCTTAATTTATCCAAATTGTAAACTACGCCTTTGCGCCACATATCGGTGCGGCTGTTTTCGTCCTGAGTTTTGGGGTTCCAATGGTTTACCAAAACAACCAAGCCTTTTTTAAGTTCATAGCCTTCTGCCGGGCGGGTTTTGAGGATGATATCCTTTGTTTTTATTATCTGGCCCTCTTTAGGCCCGTTTTTAAATTCCGCTTCATACCAGCCTTTATTGTCCGGGCCGGAAATCTTTTTGCCCAAAGCGTAATAGGCGTAAAATTTATCTTCATACATAAACGGAATAAAGGCGGAGTACCTCATTTGATTCTCATAAGAGGCTTTTTTGGACCTGTTATAAGGTTCTTCCTCATAGGCATCGCCTTTTTTGTTTCCGCTGCACGCGCCTAAAAATATTGCTCCGCATAAAACGGCTAAAAGTAAAAATGACTTTTTCATTATATTCCTCCGTAAATGTTATCGCCCTTTATATCTTGGGCAACGATAAGCGGAAAATCCTTAACTTCCAGCTTGAATACGGCTTCCGCCCCCAATTCTTTATAAAGTACGGCTTCACTCTTCAAAACGCTTTTGGCGCATAAAGCGCCCAAACCGGCATAAGCGAGGAAATAAACCGATCGGCCTTTCATACTTTTATTTGCCGCCTCGTTGCGTTCGCCTTTGCCTATAATACCAATTATACTTGTTTTTTTGATTAAAGTAGGCGTATATTTATCCATACGCGCGCTTGTGGTTGGCCCGCAGCTGCCGCAAGGCCTGCCGGGGCGCGCCGGAGTAGGCCCCATATAATAAATTACGGCCCCTTTCAAAAAAGGCGGCGTTTGCCCGTGGGAAACAATCTTTGCGTGGGCTTTATCCCTTAAAGAATAAACCGTTCCGCTGAGCAAAACTTCTTGGCCGGCTTTAAGCATTTTAAATTTTTCCTTATCCTGAGGGAGATTTATCTTTATCATATTTCACCCTCTTTAATGCGGTGGCTGTGGCAGCAGGGGTTTACCGCAACCGGCAGGCTTGCCATATGGCAGGGCGCGGTTTCAATATATACGGCGAGAGCCGTAACCCTCCCCCCCAAACCCTGCGGCCCTATTTTAAGGGCGTTTACGCGGGATAGAATTTCCTCCTCCAAATCGGCGTAAAGTTTATTTTTATTTTTTGATTTACGGGTAAGAGCTTTCTTCGCCAAAAAAGCGCATTGCTCAAAATCCCCGCCGATGCCTACGCCCAAAGTAAGGGGCGGGCAAGCTTTGGCCCCGGCTTCTTTTACTGTTTGAACTATAAAATCAACAATTTCTTTTTTACCGTCGGCAGGAGCAAACATTTTAATGCGGCTGGTATTTTCCGCCCCGCCGCCTTTAAGCAAAACTTTTACTTTTATTTTGTCGCCTTTGACAAAGGAAATATGCAAAACCGCGGGGGTATTGTCTTTGGTGTTTTCCCTTTTAAACAAAGGGCAGGAAACTATCGATTTGCGTAAATAGCCGTCTTTAAAACCTTTTCTTACGCCGGCATCAACGGCCTTATTTACGTCGCCGTCAATAAAAACATTTTGGCCTATTTCCAAAAATACAACCGCGGTGCCTGTATCTTGGCAAAGAGGATATAAATCCTTGCGGGCTATTTCGGCGTTTTTCAAAATAAGTTTAAGCAAATCGGCGGAAAGTCCCTTTTCCTTCACAACAGCCTGCTTTAAAAGCTTTACTTGATTGGACGGAAGATTATGCGCCGCTTCTATACACAAAGCGGCTACCAGATTAGTGAGTTTTTCGGCTTTAATAATTTTCATACTTCTTTTAAAGCTTCTTTCAAAGCAGAGTTAATCAGAGCCGCAGGAAATTTCCTTATATATCCGTTTTTATACAAAGCTTCGCTTAAACTTCGGGAAGCTTTAATATCGGCTTTTGCGCGTTTGTAAGCTTCCTGCGGGGTAATATTTACCTGAGCGATGCCTTCTTTCAAAGCTTGCTTTACAACAGCTTCAACTTGTAAAGGATAGACTTCCGGGTCGTACATATCCGGCAGTATTTTTTCTTTTTTAAGGCCTTTGGCCTCGGCGCAGGCCGCTATCGCTTCGGCGGCGGCAAGAGCCATTGTGTCGGTAATGGCTTTGGCGCGGCACAAAAGAACGGCTTTCAAAAGCCCAGGGAAACATAAAGAATTGTTTACCTGATTGGGGAAATCCCCCCTTCCGCTCCCGGCGATAAAAGCTCCCGCAGCCAAAGCTTCGTCCGGATATATTTCCGGCACGGGATTTGCGCAGGCAAATACTATGGCCTTTTTAGCCATAAGCTTTATCCATTCCGGCTTAACCGTACCGGGCCCGGGTTTGGAAAGAGCTATAAGAACATCGGCGTTTTTAAAAGCTTCTTCCTGAGTTTTCACTCCGTTTTTATTTGTTTTAAGGCATAAATTCCACTGGCGGTAAAAATCCGGATTGTTCTTGAGGTCGGTTCTGTCTTTACTTAAAGCTCCGACGGAATCAAACATCACGATGTCGCCGCCGTTTGCGCCCAAAAGCATAAGGTACTTGGCGACGGTGCTGTTGGCCGCGCCCGCACCGTAAAGCACTATTTTAATTTTATTTATTTTTTTGCGCGTAAGTTTCAAAGCATTTATCAAAGCCGCGCAGGTAACGCAGGCCGTGCCTTGGGCGTCATCGTGCCAAACGGGGATAGAACAAGTTTTTTGAAGTTCGTCCAAAACTCTGTAACAATTCGGTTGGCTGATGTCTTCAAGATTAATCGCGCCGAAAGAGGGTGCGACCATATTGGCGAAATCTATTATCTTTTCGGCCGAAGGTTTGCCGTCCGCGCCGCGGCTGTTTATGCAAAGCGGAAAAGCATCAAATCCGCCCAAATACTTCATCAGCATAGCTTTGCCTTCCATTACACCCAGCCCGCCGGGCGGGGTACAGTCCCCGTCGCCCAAAACGCGCGTGGAATCGCTCAGCACAAGCGCGCGGCTTCCGCGTCCGCTTAAAGCAAACGATGCGCCGTTATCATCCCTTACCGCCGTGGAAACGGAAGATACTCCGGGAGTATACCAAACGCTTAACCAAGCCGGCAGTATAGGCCCGGCCTTTGGGACGGCGGTTATTTTGCCGCCGTAAAATCGATGGGCTTTTAAAGCCAGTTTTTTAAAGAAAAGAGTTTTTGCCTTCAACCGCCTTTCCAGGGAATATGTTTTAGGCAAAAACTCTTCCAAATTGCTAAGATCAAATTTTAATTTCATTTTTATAGGCCGCATACTCCTTTTTTGTTTGTACGCGGTGCAAAATATTCTACCGCGCGGCGGCTTCCCTTGCCGCTTTCGCAGCCAAAATGTTCTGCGTTTCCCGGTCCATATTGTTCAGCCTTTCGGCTATTTGCCTGACGGCCGACTGTTTTTCCAAATCTCCGGGATTTATAAGAACCGCCCTGCCGATATAAGCCTCGGCTATTTTCTGGGAAGTCGTAAGGATAATAGTGTTTGGATTCTTGGCGTTAATAATAAACCCTTCTTTGTCAATGCCGTTGAATGCCCCTTCGGAGGAAGGTATTTTCTGCGTGCCCGAAATATAATTTTTGAAACCAATAGCCTTAATCCCGGCCGCAGCCACAGAGCCCTCAACGGGAGTGGCTCTTAAAAGCTGCCCTTCGACTTCTACTTCTCCCAGATCCACCAACACTTGTTTGGAAGAGATTTCGCCATTCAAAGCGGGAACATTGTCAACATGGACAGGGTCGCCGGAACAAGATTCCACTTGAATTTTATCTTGGTCATCTTCCTGCCCTCCCGAGAATGAACCGAAGTTCTGTCCCCATTTCGAACTTCCGATAACACTGGGAGCATCAGGAGCATCGGGATTGCGGCAAGATCTATTCATATCGGTATCCCATTTACTAATATCAAATTTACTGTCTTCCGCAGACGGAGTATCAGGATTATTTACACCGCCGGAATTATCCCCGGAAATCCCTTCCGAACCGCCTTCCCCCGCACCTTGGCCGTTTCCGCCGTCATTGCCGCCGGTATTTCCGCCGCCGCTGCCTTGGGAGGAACCGCCATTGCCATCAGGCCTTTGTATATCCGGCCCCGGAACTACGGAAGAGGAATCCCCCGTGCCGGAAGCGGCTTTATCACGTATAGCCTGTGATATATCTTTAACCTTGGCGTTTATATCGGAAGAAGCTTGAATAAAAAGTTCGCCCAAATCCTGAGCGTTGCGATCTTCATCGGTAAATTCGGCGCGGGAATTGGAAAATCCGCCGTAAGTCCCGCCGGAATTGGCGCGGGCAGAGTTATAACCGCCTTTGTTTGAACTGCGGCTTGCTATGCCGGTATAAACACGGTTGAATTTTGCTCCGTTTAAGAAAGAATCGCTGATATCAGCAGCCCAAGATGGGGTAGAAACCATACCGGGAACGCCGTTTCTGAAAGCTTCCAAACGCCCGCTTTCTGAAGAAGACATATTTTGCCCGTCATCGGCGGCGGAATTTCCCCCGCCTGCGGAAGCGGCTTTGCGAGAAGGGGCGTTTCTGTCAATTTTTTTCATTACATTGCTGTATACCTGCTTGGCTCTGGAGCGGTTTTCATAAGATTCAACGGAAGAACTTTCATACAAGCCTTTTACAGGAGCGTTATTGTGTACCGTCTGCTTCAAAGAGGAAGAACCTCCGTTATAACTCCCGGAAGGCAAAGCGTTAATATTTCCGTCCTTTCCCTTTTCATAAGAAGAACGCAAAGCGGAGCCTTCATCCCCGCCAAAAAGCATTGCCATTGCGTAATACAAATCGTCGTCTTCGGCATTGTCCGCGCCGGCATAAACGCGCGGGGCTTCTTCACGCTCGGTCGGAGCGCCTAAAAAAGCGCGCCCGTACATTTGTTTAAATCTTTTGCCGTATCTTTTAAATATATTTTCCCCGGAAGAAGGTTCCTGCTCCACTACGGGTAATTCTTCCCCGTCGTAACCGTCGGGGTTAAAAGCATAGGCATCTTTAAAAGAATTTCCCTTAGCGGGTTTTTCTTCATCGTAAAAAGCGGGTAAAAGCAAAAATACGAAAAACCCGCCTAAAATTATTTTTAAAATTAAACCTTTAGACATAAATTATTCCTCTTTAATAATTATATTAAACTCCGAGGTTTAAACAATTATTTTCCGGTAAGTTCTTTATCCGCGGCAGACATCGCCTTTATAAATTCCCGCTTTAAAGCATCATCGGACATAACCATTTCGGTAACGACGTCCCGCAGAGTGTCTATAACATATTCGATATCTTCCGGCACGCCGGAAGAAAGCCTTTCTTCATCAATAACGGATACGTTTTTGACTCCGGCTTTTATCAGAGTGTCGCGGACTTTCCCGTCATTTACAACAACAATGTTATTATTGCCTTTCACGCCTACTTTATTTAAGAAATCGCCCGAGGCCATTGATTGATAAGCTTCTTCGGAACTTGCCCCGGCTACAAAATCAGGTGCCATATTCGGGGCATAAACATAGAGGAAAGAAGACGGAGAAGCAATCATAATATTATTGGGATTTTTTCTTATTTTGCCCAAATAAAACACCACTTTCGGCATTTTTTTACTGATGGACTCATTGGCGCCTATCATTTGGATATATTTATTATTTTCCGTTCTTTTTGCGTCAAGTTTGGTGTAGCGGTTTTCCAAGTCGGTAGTGTCCAAAAACTCGCCGCTTGCGGGATTGCTCATCGCCTCAACCATATTTCCTATGCCGGTTCTGTTAAAAAACACTTCGGAGAAGTTAACCTCTTTGGGCTGGCCGTTCTCGCCGACTTCCATCCACGGAATCCTTGGATAAGCCACATAAATGCCGTCGTCGATTTTCTCTTTATCAAGAATCCTTTCCGAAATCGGCGCAGGGGAAAACACTTTTATGCGCCCTTCTTCATCTTTCATCTCTTGTATTTTCTGCCTGGCGGCTTGCCCAACCGCAGAGTTATTATTACGACCTCCTCCTATATTAAGCTGTATTTCGGTTAGGTTCAAATTGCCGTCTATACCGTATTTGTTAAGGAATTCCGCCATAGAAGGGGAACCTATCGGCGTTTTTGAAAAAGCCAATGCGACGCTTGGCGCATTTTGATACTCTTCGGGAATATCGTTAGGTTTTTCATTATGGGCCGACTTGGCGAACAAACTTCTAGACGCATTGCTTGAATTGGCGATAAGCTCCTTTGAAAGGTTTTGCCTGACGCCGGAGTCTTCGGAGGGATTTTCGGCAGAATCGGAAGAATCGGAACTGTTAAAATTTTCTTTAATTTTTGCGGACAAAGTTTCGTATGCATCTTCAATATTGTCCATAGATATTTTCGTCCTGCCGCCGCGTGAGGAAGAATCCGAAGAGCCCCCGCCGGAAGAAGAATTCCTTGAAATTACTTTTGCCCCGCGGTAATAGTCATCGTTAACGCCGGACGAAGCCGAAGCCAAAAGAGGATTTTCATTTACGTGCAAAGATTCCGGCGAAACATATTTGACGGACAAACTGCCGTCAGGTGCGCGGAAATAGGCCGCCGTAAGGCCCTGGCGGGCGGCGTTTTCCTTATGGAATTTGCTTAAAGCGTTTTCTATTTCCCTGCGATTGGAGCGGGAAGGATAAGTGCCGTTTTTATAAAATGTACCGTTAAGTTTATACCCTTCTTTAGAAGGTTCTATGATCATACCGCTTTTTGTTTTTACCGTACCGTTTTCAACAGATACGGCGGCGACCTTGGCATAAGCCGCGCGGATATCATCAAGTTCGTCCGCCGACATTCCCTGTTTTGCGGCTTCTGCGGCAGAAGGATTTTTATCGGAAGCGGCAAAAAGCGCGCTGAGTTCCGAGGCTAAAGCCTCGTCTTCGCGTGAATCCGAAGAATCATTTGAAGCCAAAGAGTTTCTGCGATTTGAAGAAGACTTCTTTTTAAAGCCGTAAAATTCCGCAACTTTATTAAAATATTTGGCTAAAGGATTTTCCGAACCGACTATGGGTAAAGCACCGTCGTCATCTATGAATAAATTTCCGCTTTTTGATGAAGAAGTTTCTTCCTGAGAGATAAACGGAACCGCCAAAAACAAA
>SAMEA3663015__coassemble_338_pt1 | contig 19847 bp, 16 predicted proteins | sample SAMEA3663015__metabat2_low_PE_015 | metagenome-assembled genome bin SAMEA3663015 (sample SAMEA3663015) | pig gut metagenome | biome: pig gut; feature: pig-associated habitat; material: faeces | place: France | collected 2012 | reverse complement strand
CTTAATATTTTATCCAGTGAAGCAAAAAAGAAAGTAGCCCGCGTTTTGGCAAAAGATTTAATTGAAAGCCTTATGACGGCGGCCGTTTTCTCCGAAAAAGGCGACGCCAAATTCCTTTCCTCGGCCGAGAATATTGTCTACAAAAGCGAAGAGGGCTTGGCTTTCGGGCAGATTTTGGCGGCATCTTTTTCCGTAATTTTGGCCAAAGACGGCTGGGGCAACATTGAAAGAATACTCTCAAGATATACAAAACAGGAACAAGAGGGCGCGTCCTTTTTGGAAAAGATAAATCTTTCCTACTGGGCCGAACGCGCGGAAGAAGCCGACGGCACCTTTTTAGGTAAAGTATCGCAAAAAACGCAGTACGCTTTAACGCACTCTTACGGCAATGTATTTACGGATTTGGCAAAGCTGCTTTCCCAAGACGGACGCAGCCGCAGTTTGGGAATACTCTACCGCTACGGCCCCGGCGCAAAACAGCCGATAAAGCCTTTTTTGGCGGGGGCTTTGCTATCCAAAAGAACCGGTGCTAAAGAAGACTTTTCATCTTCGTCGGCTTTAAAACTGGCAAATATAAACTTCGGCGATTTAAACGCCATACAGGAATATGATTTGGACAAAGGCCTTGAGTTAAGATACCCTTCCATAAAAGCTTCCTTAGGCTCTTACGCCGTAACCGACGCGGCGAAGAAATCCGCCAAGAAAACGCGCAAAAACGCTTTCGGATATCTTAAAAGGGCGGCTTTTTCCGGCGATATTGTTTTAACGCTGTGGGGCTGTGCCGGGCTTATAAAACTAGGGGGGAAAACCGTCGCTTTAAGCAAATCGGCTTATACGGCAGCAAAAGCGGCAAAAATATCAAACCAAGCCGCCAAAATCAGTTTTATAAGAGCGAATTATAAAGCCATCGCGCCTTATATATCGGCAAAGAGGAGTTTCTTAAGATTAGGCCTTAAGATAAGAAGCGGCGTCGGCTTAAAAAACAATCCCGTACAAGTTGCAAAACTTCAAAAGGATTTAAGAGTAAAAAATATAGCGCGCCTGGCACAGGTAAAAGAAGAAAAAGCTTTGCAGGCCGCTCAAAGCGGTTTACCCAAAGACAAAGCCGCCGCGGAACTTGCGGCAAGCCGCCACGAAGCCGCGGTTTTGCAGGATAAATTCTTATTGCAAAGCAGACTGTACGGGGCAAGCTATGATTTAAAAACGTCTTCTTACTTGGAAAAAGTGAGGAACTTCCAATCAGGCAGACTTTCAGAACTTCCGTCCGCGCCCGTATTTACCGCAGGAGAACAAAATTATGCGGCTTTGGGCGGCAGATTCAAAACGGCCTTAGCGCAATTAAATGCGGCTCAGAAAGATTATAACGCCTTCAAATGGCATAACAGAACTATAATCAATCCGCTTAAAGCCTGGTGGAACAAACCGGCGGGCCGCTTTGAAGGCTTCGGCATCGACTTAGGCGAAGGCACAACCATAGCGGAAGCTTTCGGGCTGAAAGGCTCTTATACCGCGCCGATTATAGGGCAAAGCGGCAATACGGTGCAGCCTTTAAACCGCATAGGCAAAGTTTATGACTGGCTTAACAATCACAACCTTTCTTTTGCCGCAAAAGGTTTAAAGTTTGTAAACAATAAAGCCACCTTACTCGGTACGACTTTGCTTTTCAATTACAATGTAGCCGCAATTACCCCTGCGTCCTTAAATACCGGCAGAGTTTTTGCACAGACTGAACAGGTTTACAATATAGGCAAAACCGTTTCCGCGCCGGCATTTAAATTAAACGTCGTAAGCGCGCCTAAACCGCTGGGATTTAGGCTTACCGCGGCAAAGCCGGTTGATGTGGTGGATCCGAGAATCTTCACTTTCTATAACGGCGTGCCGCTTATAAGCGGAAATATTTTACAGGGGAGAGGGGCCGCCTACTGGGCTTCGGCTCTTTCGAACGCTTTAAAAATACCGGCGGCAGGCATAACTCTGCCGGCTGTGTTCCTCAAAGATTTATACGGATATGCGGACAAAAGCATTTTAGGAAGGGCCTATAATCCTTCCGCATACTCGTTCGGCTTCGGCAGAGAAGCTTTTGCGCCGTTTTCCTTGGCTTTCGGGAAGAAGTTTTCGGGCGCGGCTTCCCTGATTTTCGGCAAAAAAGATACAAGCCCTAAAGCTTCGGCCTTTATATATAACTTCCTGGCCGCAACCACCGTTACGGCTACGGCCCCTATGATAAGCCAAGTATACGGTTTGGATAGCACTGCCACAAACAGCATAATCAGCTTTATAAGCTATCTTCCCGCGATGGCGGTTCCTTTTATGGGATACTTCTTCGGCAAATACGGAGTAACCAATATGGCCAAAGCGGCTTCATTGGGTACGGCTTTAGGGGTAGGTATGACCATATTCGGCGGTCTTAACGGCTTTTCAAACGGTGTAGGAACGGCCGGGCTGATAACGTCCCTTGCCGGCATAACGATGATGTCATTATCCAATGAAATAAAATACGCCACCATTTACCCGATGATAGATACGAACTTCGACACCCAAAAAGCCCTTTCGCTGACCACGCAAACGGCTATGGCGAGAAGCGCTGGCACGATATTTTTCCTTGAGTTCGGCCCTATGCTGAATTGGGTCTCCCAATCATTGGGATTTGGGGAGATTAACAACGCGGTTACATTTCCTCTGCTTTTGGCCCCTTTGAGCATTATGGCGGTAAGAAGCATTTTTAAAGGGAATTACAAAGACGTGCCTATCCCGGAATCAAAAGGGGACAACGGCCTTAAAGCTTTGGTTAATTTGTTCCTTACAGATAAAGAAGCCCGCAAAGCGGCTTTGGCCTTCGCTATGATAGAAGCGGGGGAACTTACAACCTCTTTGCTTGTGTTTTCTATGGCGCAGGAGCATTACGGAGTGCTTTCCGATATGCCCAATATCTTAGGCGGCGTGCTTATTTATACGGCTATGGGGTTGGCAAGGCTTATGTGCGGAGAACTTCAAAAAAGAGGGATTCTTTCCTCCGATTCCACCTATAAGATATCCGGCTCATTGGCCGTAAGCGGGCTTTCCGCTTTTGCTTTGGGCGGGATATCGCCTTTGGGGCTTACCGGCGCGGCGATGTTTTTTATAGGGGACGCAAACCTTTTCCCGCCATTGTTAAACGCAACTCTTAAAGGCCGCGGGGAAAAAGCCGCCAATACCACGCTGTTGGTATTCAGTTTGTCCACATTGGCGGCCATAGGCGGCAGCGTACTCAGTTTGGCAAGCAGCCTATTAGGCTCTTTGCAGGCGGCGGTATTGGTGCCGATTGTTTTTACCGGCAGCGCTATGCTTTTGGCAAAATCCATATTTTCCGCCAAAGCGAAAGAACAAACCATACCGGCGTATGATTTGGAAACTTCGGTCGTTTACGTCAACGGGGAAAAAGAACCCTTAACAAATGAAAAGCAATCAAAAGGCGAAGAACAAAAAGAGAAACCTGCAAAAAATACGGGCAAATCCGACTAGAATTATTTTGCCGCAAAACAGCTAAAAAACAAGCCGTCCGAATTTTATTTCGGGCGGCTTTTATATGGGGGACGGCAATCCTTAAAGGTTTACGCCTTTCATTATTCTCTGCCATACGACTTTAAATATATTTTTGCCGTATGCGGAAGCCCCGGGCGAGGCAGCGGAACATTCTTCAGTCGTTTTAGCGCCTAAAACAGGTTCGGAAGCATCCCCGTTAATTTCGCCGACGCATCCGTCTTTAATCCAATATTCATTATGAAGACCGACGTTTCCTTTGGAGGGGAAAGAGCCGAAAGCGTAATAAATAAAGTCTTTGGGGGCGGCGAGCTCTAACGTAAGCGCGGCTATATCTTTATGGGAAGCGGCGGCGCCCTCTTCAAACATATCTTTTTTTACACCCGAACCGTAAACTATCAGCGGGACGGCTACCTTTTCAAAAATGCCGGGCGTGGGGTTTATTGTCCACCTTTGGGCGTGATCGCCGGTAAATATAAAAAGGCTGTTTGGATACTTTGCCGACATATCCTTAATAAAATCGGAAATATATTTATCAGAGTATTCAAAATGGCGCAGTTTGGCGATTAGATCCTTATCGCCCGCAAGCGCGGGGGGAAGGATATCGGAGTAGGCCTTTTCGCTCTTTACTTCCGGCTCTTTTGAAAGATCAACCGTCAAAGGGGGATGATTGGAACTTGTTAAAATAACATTAAACGAAGGCTTTGTACCGTCAAAAAGTTCTTTGGTACGCTCCAAAAAGTACCTGTCTTCCGTACCCCAGGCATTTGCGGGCAAATCGGCATAGCTGCCTTTATAAAAGGCTTTGTCAAAACCTTGCGAGTCCATAAAAACACCGACGTTCTCCCAAGAAGGAAAACCTCCGTAAAAAAAGCGCGTTTCATAACCCAGCCTTTTTAGCTGCACCGCCAAAGAAGTTTCATAAGCTTTAAGCGCGCTTGCCTGGCTGAAACCTTGTATATTGATTTCCGGCAGCCCCCAAACTACGCTTGCCAAGCCGAACATCGTTCCGTTGGCGGCCGGCAAAAAGTTTTTAAGCATTGCACCGTTAGCGGAGGAAGCCAAATTTTTCATACCGTCGGCAACGCCCAAATAAGAGTATTGCTCAAGCATTGGCCAAAGCATATAAGTTTCGCCGATAATCAAGAAGATATGTTCAGGCTTTTCGGGATTTAAGCCTTTGGCGGATTTCTCCAAAAAAGGCAACAGGGAAGAACTTTGATAATTTGCCCCGATTAAATCCGAAAGGGTTTGGCGTATTTCTTCAACGCTGTAATCCGCGTTTTGGATTTTCCTCAGTTTTTTATGAATGCGGCTGGCCTTATAGAGGGCTTGAACATCGTCCAAAATAGCCTCGTTTAAAAGGTGGCTGGACATACGGGCCGAATTTTTCCAGTAAATTGATCCGTTATAGTTAAAACTGCCGCCGTGGCGCATATAAACGGCAAAAATCGGTATAAAAATTATTATCACCCATACTGTCAAAGCCTTATGTTTTACGCCGTCCGGGAAGTTCTTGGGCAGAAGGCGCGCGGAAAGCCACTTCTTCCAAAGCCAAGTAAGCGCGGCCGCCGCCAAAAGCCCCGCAAGTATTCTTAAAGGGGCGTTATATTGCTTTATCGCGCTGTCGGCGATAGCCAAAACGTCATCGTTAAAAGTGTTGAAGATGAAAGGGTCGAAAGCATTATGAAACTCCTTATAATAAGGAAGCCTGGTTTGAAACAACAAAGAAAGTATAAAAATCTCAAACGCGCCTATATAAAATTTGATTTTTAAAGAGGGCCATTTCGGCAAAACCTGCCTAATCAAAGTTCCAAGCGCAAAAGTCGGTATTATAAAAGCGGCCGCGGTCTTAAGGCTTAGCCTAAAACCGTACCATAAAGCCAGCCAAACATCCCCGCAGGAAGCCGCGCCGGCAAGTTCCGCGCGGAAAAAGTAAATAAATAAAACCCTGTATAAAAATAAAACAATCAGTAAAAATACGAATAATTTTAAATCGGATATGATATCTTGCACAAAAAAGCCGAACCTTTTATTTTCGCTTTTCATACAGGGCGGCAGTTTAGCGGATAAATTCTTTAAATTCATAAAATCTCCCATTGGCGGACTATATTAAAAAGTATATCAAATTGCTATTATATCTTTATGGAGAATATACAACGGGTAAAAGACCAACTTAAAAAATATAATCTTTCGGAAAGATATCTTGAAATGCCCTCTTCCACCGCGACCGTACCTTTTGCCGCCCAGGCCATAGGCTGCGAGGAAGACCGCATCGCAAAAACGCTGTCTTTCAAGACGAAGCAAGGCGCGATAGTCATAGTTGCGTCCGGGCAGTTATAGAAATATATGTAAGAACAAGAATATTTGACAATAAAAAATTTAAAGAAGTTTTTAAAGAGAAGGCCGTTTTCTTAAAGGGGGAGGAAGTCCCTCAGCTTACGGGACACCCGATAGGCGGAGTATCGCCTTTCGGCCTTAAAGACGGCGTTCGGATATATTTGGACTTATCTTTGAAAAAATACGATTATGTATACCCGGCGGCGGGGGCGCCCAACAACGCCGTAAAACTGAGCCCGGCGGAACTTGGACGGACGTTTGCAAACAACCACAGCCTTAATTTATTCTCAAAAAAGCGGGATTTACGTTTGTTGCGATTAAACAGAGTAAATCCCGCCGATTAAAATTTTACCACGATACGGCTTCTATATCTTCAATAAGCCTCTGGCAAAAGCGTATAGCGCGCAAACAGCCGCAAGCAATATAAAAACCAATATAATTTTTTCGCCCTTGGCAAATACTCTTTTACCGTCTTTGCTCTGTTTTCTGGCCAAAACAAACACCGGCGTGCCGAAAGCCAAAAAGATGAAAGCCAAAAACAAATATTTAAGCCCGGCGGCGTAAATAAGGCAACCCCCGTAAAGCGTGCCCAAAAGGCCGGTCATCAAAGCGGCAAACCTGCCGGATGAGGCGATTTTTTGATATTCTCCGTCTTCGGTAAGTTTCCACAGATACAAAGAACTGAATATATAAGCGGGCAGAACCATAACGCCGGTTATGCTGAGCATATTGTTTGAAAAGTAAACCAACAATATGGCTATTTGCATAATCGCGCTGGTAATCCAAAGCGATACGCTCGGCGCGCCGTTTTTGTTTTCCGCGGCGAATTGCTTTGGGAAAGCTCCGTTTTTAGCCGCCGCAAAAGGAATTTCCGCCGCAATCATAGTCCAAGCGAGCCAACTGGAAAGAACCGCCACCAGTAAACCTATATTCATTATCAACGCGCCCGCTTTGCCTATAACCATTTCCAATATACCCGCCGTAGAAGGATTAGGCACGGCGGCTATTTGCTCCTGCGTCAGGAAACCGAAAGGAAGCAAAGACAAAAGAACATAAATAATCAAACAACCCGCAAAACCCCAAAATGTGGCCTTGCTTACCGCAGCTTGGCTTTTGGCCCTGCTTGAAAGAACCACCGCGCCTTCTATACCTATAAAAGCCCACAGCGTAACAAGCATAGTGCTTTTAATCTGAGTCCCCAGTCCGCCCAAGGCTTTGCCGCCGGATACGGCATCGCCCCAAAAGTTAAAATCAAATTTGTCAAAATGAAAAGCGAAAATCAGCACTATGATAAAAAGAGCCAAAGGGAGAAGCTTGCCTATCGTGCCTATAACATTAAGCACTGCGGCCTGTTTTACTCCGCGCAGCACGACAAAATTAAAAAACCATATCAGCAGAGAGCCGCATACTATGGAAAGCAAATTATTGCCTCCGGCGAAATACGGTGGGAAGAAATAATTTAAAGCGTCCATAGTTATTACGGCATACCCCACATTGCCGAATATTTGGGAAAGCCAATAAGCCCAGCCTATCAAGAAACCCGCAAAAGGCCCGAAGCCTTCTTTGGCATACATATAAACGCCTGCGGTCAAATCGGGCTTTACTCTTGACAAAACGCTGAAAGTATTGGCTACAAAATACATTCCTATCCCCGTAATAACCCAAGCCAGCAATACGGCCCCGGCCGCCGCACCCTGTGCGGTATTCTGCGGAAGGGAGTATATGCCTCCGCCTATCATTGAACTTATAACAACGCCAACCAAACCTATAACGCCCAATTTGCCGCCTGCGCCCGCGGCGCTTACGCCGCTCCGTTTACCCGCCATTTCCGTTACCCCCGTAAGAAAATTTTAAAATCCCGCGCGGGTTTTAGGCCCGCGCGGCAAGACAGCTTATTTTTTAATTACGACCGCCGGAGCATTTCTGAAATTAAGAAACCCCAGACAAGTCAAACAATACGCGAAAGGCTGCGTAATATTAATAAAGTTATGGTATATCTGAAATTCGCTGTGTTTTTCCACATTGCGCAGTTCAAGCTCGTGATTTAAAGATTTGTTAAGCCACATTTTTGCGTGTCCTTCGGCTATTTCATCGTCTATCGGCGTATCGAAATATTCCACATATTCCGCCGCCCATCCGCCGATAAGCTTGCCGTTCTTTCTGCCCCAGCATATCCCTACGCCCGTGGCTATGGCCTTATGCTCGGTTATATTCGCGCCGTTGCCGGCGATAACAACCTCAAGCACCGCGCCGTGTTTAAAGCTGCCTGCAACTTTTTCCACGGGCACTATATTGCCGTATAATTCCGGCGGAAGCACCGAAGTATAGGGAATAACGTTGAAATCCTGTATTTTAGCCTGCGTCAAAGCCGAATCATAACAGAAAGTTTCAAAAGGCTGAGGCGGAATCCCGTCCGCCGCCTGCCCGGCCCCGCCGGTGTGAAAAGCCAAAGTAGGATATCTTGTTCCATATTCCTGATTTTCCATAATACAATCTCCTTTTACCCCTGATTTTTATATTTCTTCAGAACATCAAAGCCGTCCTTAGCCCCACAGCGGTAACCCATTCTTTTTCGGAATTAAGACCTGCGGCGGGATAAAACTGTACGTCCGGCGTTATAGTAAGGCATTTGCCGACACCCCATACCCATTGGGCTTCAAATACGGTTTCGCCGGTGCGGACATAAGGCTCGTCCAAGGCCTTTTTACTAAGGCGGTTATAAGCCGCGGCTACGGTTATTGCGTCAAGCGGGTTTCTGTTCAAAGGATTTCGGTAAGAAAAGCCCAAAACGTAAGATTGTTTAATCGGCATAATATTGTTTACCGAGCCGTTGGCCCGCCCGAATGCGCTCCATTTCCCGCCCAGGTTCTCCTCAGCGTTGACGGACCAGCCCCAGCTGTAACCTTCCTGCTCTTGCGTGGAAGGCTGATAATAGCCCATAAGCCCGTATTGTCCGTTTTCGTCGGAATAATTTAAAGAAGCAAATCCCGTATAATCCCCGTTAAAAGCGTCTTTAAACCTGATTCGGTTTCCGCTTATGTTTGAAGCCGACTGATATCCGCCGGAAAGGGTAATATCCTCACTCAGTGCGGCGGAAACATACGCGCCCAAACCGGCGGAAGGATAGCTTGCGCTTGCGTTCTGGGAAAGCGCATAATTGATAAGCCCCGTCTGCTGATTGGAATCATAAGAGGTCCCGTCAAAGTTATAAAGCGGAAATTGCCCGACGGTTACGCTGAGCCAAGCCAAAGAGCCCGGCATAGTATGCGTATAGCTTAATTGGGAAAACCCGTCTTGCCTGTTCGGATAATCGTTTATTGAGAAAGCAACCCCGACCCTTGAATCAAGTTTCCCGGCTTCAATTCCCCAATAACGCACCAAAGTATAGTTAAAATCAATCTGACCGGAACCGATTTTGCTGTCGTTAAACAAATTCCAAACGGCATAGGGATAGTAAATTCCCTGAACCGCGGTGTTTTTACCGCCCGGAGCCGCACGTTGGGCCGTATAGGAAATATCAATCCCGTATCTAAGGCCGGTCTTTTCCTGAAGGAAGTGCTTAAAATCTGAATAGAAAGCCAGACAACCGTCGTGATTTCTTATAGTTTCGTTCTGTGCAAGCCGTCTTTCGTGCCTGGCGGGAAGATGTATCATAGAAATATCGTCTTCCGTAATCTCTTCGTAAATTATCAAAAAGCTATTGTTTCCGCTTTTGTTTTGCTCGGCGGAAACATTCGGCGCGCAACACAATAACACGGCGCAGGCAAACACGGTCGCGCTTAACTCTTTTAACATTATTACCCCCGATACTTCTTATTCCACATTTGACGCCGCTTTTTCGCAAACGCCTTTTATAGTTTCTTCCGAAACGGATTATTGTCAAGTGGGGGAATTTGGTACATCGGCATTATATTATACTTACTCTTCCCATTTATATATAATGTAATAAAAGACAACGGAGGTATCTTTTATGAAAGCCGTAATTTTGGCCGGCGGTTTGGGCACAAGAATATCGGAAGAATCCCATTTGAAGCCGAAACCTATGATAGAAATCGGCGGTAAGCCGATACTTTGGCATATAATGAAGATGTATTCGGCTGCCGGAGTAAAAGAATTTATTATTTTGGCAGGATACAAAAGCTATGTCATAAAGGAATACTTTGCGGATTATTTTATTCACAATTCAGATTTGTGCATAGATTTATGCACAAATACAATACAAACTTTAAACCATAAAGCCGAACCTTGGAAAGTAACCATTCTTGACACCGGCCTTAACACTATGACCGGCGGACGCATAAAGCAGGCGGAAAATTTTATCAACGGGGAAACCTTCCTTTTGACTTACGGCGACGGTGTCAGCGACGTCAATATAAAAGAGCTGATTTCCTTCCATAAAAAATCCGGCAAACTGGCGACGGTAACCACCGTTCAGCCGGAAGGACGCTTCGGCGCTATGGATATCGGCGCGGACGGCGGTATAAAATCCTTTAAGGAAAAACCCAAAGGCGACGGCGGTTGGATAAACGCCGGGTTCTTTGTTTTGGAGCCGGAAATTTTCAAATATCTGCCGGAAGGCGATTTTTCCTGCGTATGGGAAAGAGAACCTTTGGAAAACTTGGCAAAAGACTGTCAGCTGCAAGCTTTTAAACACGAAGGCTTTTGGAAGCCAATGGACGCTTTGCGCGACAAAAATCAGCTTGAAGAACTTTGGGCCTCAGGCAAAGCCCCTTGGAAGGTGTGGTAAATGAAAGATTTTTTTAAAGGCAAAAAAGTTTTGGTAACGGGCCATACCGGCTTTAAAGGAGCGTGGTTAAGTTTATGGCTTCATTCTTTGGGGGCGGAAGTTTTAGGTTACGCTTTAGAGCCCAACACAAATCCTTCCCTTTTTAAGGTTTTGCGTCTTGAAGACAAAATACAAAGCGTTTTCGGCGATATTACCGATGAAGCGCATTTAAAAAAAGTATTTGAGTCTTTCCGCCCGGAAATAGTTTTTCATCTTGCGGCCCAGCCGCTTGTAAGGCTTTCTTATTCCGAACCCGTTTTAACCTATAAAACAAACGTCATAGGCACTTTAAACGTCTTGGAAGCTGCCCGCGCCGCAGGAAGCGTAAAGGCTTTTGTCAACATAACCACCGATAAATGCTACGAGAACAGGGAAACCGCCAAAGGCTATACGGAAGACGAACCTATGGGCGGATACGATATGTATTCTTCTTCAAAAGGCTGCGTGGAGATAATGTCATCTTCATACCGAAGATGTTTTTTGGCAGACTCATACGCTATGGCGACGGTAAGGGCCGGCAATGTAATAGGCGGCGGCGATTGGGCCCTGGACAGGCTTCTGCCCGATTGCGTAAGGCAAATCAACGAAGGCAAAACCATAGAGATACGCAATCCTTCCGCAGTGCGCCCGTGGCAGCACGTTTTGGAACCTTTGGGCGCCTATATACTTTTGGCGAAACTTCTTTTTACGCAAGGCGCGAAATACGCACAGGGCTTTAACATCGGGCCGGAATCATCTCATATTCTTACCGTAGGGGAAATAGCTTCTATGGCGGTAAAATTCTACGGGAAAGGCAAAGTGGAAATACGCAAAAAAGACAATCTCCACGAAGCCAATTTGCTTATGCTAGACATAAACAAAGCTAAAAAAGTTTTGGGCTGGAAGCCCGTCTACACCGCGGAACAAGCCGTAGAAAAAACAATAGAGTGGTACAAATTATTTTATTCAGGCTCCGATATGTTTGATTTTACGCTGAGCCAAATCAAAGATTACGAAAAGGATTTATCATTATGGAACAAGAATTAAGGGACGCGGTTAAAAAAGCCGCACTGGAATATTATCAAAAAACACACGCCGTAAAAAAAGAAAAAGCTTATATCCCGGCTTCCGGGAAATGCCTGGACGAAGAAGATCTCTCAAATATGATTGACGCCACGCTCGATATGTGGCTTACAGCAGGCCGATTTAATGACGAATTTGAAAAACGCTTCGCCGATTTTTTAGGCGTAAAACACGCTTTGACGACAAATTCTGGCTCAAGCGCAAATTTGCTTGCGCTTACGGCTTTGACTTCCCATAAATTAGGGGAAAGAAGGCTTAAAAAGGGCGACGAAGTAATCACTGTGGCGGCGGGCTTTCCGACTACCGTAAACCCCATAATACAAAACGGGCTTACCCCTGTTTTCGTAGATGTGGACTTAAAAACGCATAATATTTCCGCCGAGCAAATAGAGCAAGCCTTAACCCCCAAGACAAAAGCCGTTTTTGTGGCGCACACATTGGGAAATCCCTTTAATTTGGGGGAAATTCTGCCGCTTTGCAAAAAGCACAATCTTTGGCTTATTGAAGATTCCTGCGACGCCCTCGGCGCGAAATACGACGGAAAATATACCGGCACTATCGGACACATAGGCACTTTCAGCTTTTATCCCGCACACCATATAACTATGGGGGAAGGCGGGGCTTTATGCACCAATGACACTCAGCTTTACAGGATTATAATGTCCTTCAGGGATTGGGGACGCGACTGTTGGTGCAAGCCGGGCGTTGACAATACCTGCAAAAACCGTTTTAATATGCAGCTTGGTAAACTGCCTTTCGGCTATGATCATAAATACACCTATTCCCACATAGGCTATAACCTTAAAATAACGGATTGGCAGGCAGCCTGCGCGCTTTCCCAACTTAAAAAACTGGAAGGCTTCGTCGCAAAAAGAAAAGCCAATTTCGCCCTTCTTTTAGAGGGACTTAAACCCTTTGAGAAGTATTTTATCCTGCCCGAGCACGAGCCTAAAGCCGAGCCCAGCTGGTTTGGGCTGCTGCTTACCGTAAAGGAAGACGCTGGTTTTAACAAAATAGAACTTTGCAAATATTTGGAAGAACACGGCATAGGCACAAGGCAGCTTTTCGCCGGGAATCTTTTAAGGCAGCCGGCTTTTACGGAAAACGACATCGCTTTAAGAATAAAAAACTCGCCATTGCTTAACTCGCGCGATTTGAATGAAGAACATTACGCCATGCTCCCCAACACCGATAAAGTTATGAACGGCAGTTTTTGGGTGGGAGTATGGCCCGGCCTTACGGAAGAAGACATAAGCAAAACCATAAAAACCTTCCAAGATTTTTTATCCTCAAAAAACAAATAGGCGGAACTGCAAATGAGTTTGGCGACAGTTAAAAAAAACATTTTGCGTATGGCGCATTATTCTTATGCGTCGCATGTCGGTTCCGCGCTATCCGCGGCGGATATTTTATATACGATTTACGCAAAAGCGGCCGATATAACGCCGAAAAATATTAATTCCACGGACAGAGATAAAGTTATACTTTCAAAAGGGCACGCCAGCACGGCGCTTTACGCGACTTTGGCGGAGTTTAACCTTCTGCCGAAAGAATATCTTGACCGCTACTATATAGATGGCGGCGTACTGCCCGGGCATTTGGATAAAGATTCCGTACCCGGCGTAGACGCTTCCGCAGGCTCTTTGGGCCACGGGCTTTCCCTTGGGCTGGGAATGGCTTTGGCAAAACCGCAGTATAAGGTTTTTGTAGTGCAAGGCGACGGAGAATCGGAAGAAGGTTCGGTTTGGGAGGCCGCCGCTCTGGCTTCCGCTTTAAAAGCAAAGAACCTTACTTTGATAGTAGACGTAAACAATTTACAGGGCTTTGGCCGCACAAACGATATTATCCCCGTAGACAGCTTTGCGGCTAAATTCAAGGCTTTCGGGTGGGCAACTTACTCCGCAGACGGGCACGATTTACAACAACTTGAAGAACTTTTAAAAAAGCCGCAAAACGCCCCAAAAGCGATAATAGCGAAAACCGTAAAAGGGCACGGCGTTTCCTATATGGAAGACGAATTAAAATGGCATTACAAATCGCCTAACGCCGAAGAACTGGCCCAAGGCTGCCTAGAGCTTGACTCCGCCGAAAAGGGGAATAAAGAATGAGAACGACCTTCTTAAAAACTCTCGTTGAAGAAGCGCGTAAAAACGAGGACATATTTTTAATAACGCCCGATTTGGGCTACGCTGTTTTAGAACCTTTCGCGCAGGAGTTTCCTAACAGATTTATAAATGCCGGCATAGCTGAACAAAACGCAGTAAGCATGGCCGCGGGGCTTGCTTTAAACGGGAAAATTCCTTACGTTTACAGCATAATTCCCTTTGTAACATCCCGCCCGTATGAGCAAGTAAAAGTGGATTTGGCCTACATGAACACAAATGTACGCCTTGTAGGCGTTGGAGCCGGCTTCAGCTACGGTCCGGCGGGGGCCACCCATCACGCTTTGGACGATTTGGCTATAATGCGAACTTTGCCAAATATGATGGTTACTGCGCCGGGCTCACTTAACGAAGCGGAAGATATCGTAAGATACAGCGTAAAGCATAAAGGCCCTGTTTATATTCGTCTTGCAAAAAAAGGGGAGCCGCGTTTTGATTATAAGACGGAAGCAGGCAAATTCAGCACTGTAATAAAAGGGGAAGATTTCGCTTTGATTTCCACAAGCAATATGCTTGAAGACGCCGTTAACATAGCCAAATCTTTCCAAAACGAGGGCAAACATCCGCTTTTATTAAGCGCGCATACCATTAAGCCCTTTGATAAGGAGAAAATTATCTCTCTGCTTCGCGCCGATATGCCGATAATTACCTTGGAAGAGCATAATATCATAGGCGGTTTGGCTTCTGCCGTAAGCGAGGTTATCGCTCCCAGCGGTATGGCCGCAAAATTTCTGCCCATAGCCGTGAACGACCGCTTTTCGCACGTCATAGGAAGCCAAAAGTACATAAAAGAACATTTGGGGCTTGGTAATCTTAAGGAAAAGATTGAAATATTCTTAAAACAATTATGAAAAGGATACTTCTTACCGGCTCAGGCGGATTTTTAGGTTCAAACTTAAAACCTTACTTATTGCAAGGTTATCAGGTTTTCGCGCCCCGCAGCAAAGAACTCAATTTGCTAGATTTTGAATCCGTACAAAAATATATATCTGCAAACAAAATAGATTTTATAATCCATTCCGCGGCGGCGGGGGTAAGAATAACGCCCGACGCGACGGCGGAAGACGTCGCGCGCACCAATATCCTGATGTTTGACAACCTGGTTCATTCCGGAACGCCGATAATGACTTTCGGCAGCGGAGCGGAATATGATAAAAGCCGGCCTTTGGTAAAAGTTAAAGAAAGCGTCTTCGGACAAAGCGTGCCGGAAGATCCTTACGGATTTTCAAAATATCAAATTTCCAAAAAGATTGAAACGCTGCCCAATGCTTTAAATTTAAGGATATTTGGCATTTACGGCCCGGGGGAAAACCCCAGCAGGGTAACAACTCACATTCTAAATTCCGTTTTAAACCGCCGGGATATAATTCTCAATCAGAATGTATTGTTCAGTTTTATTTTTATAGAAGACTTCTGCAAAATAGCGGCGGCTTTTGTGCAAAATCCGCCTAAAGCGAAGTTTATAAACATCGCCTGCCCTTGGCCGGAAGAAACCGGCACTTTGGCCGAAACGGCTAAAAAACTGTTTAAATCAGATTTAAAAATACTTTTTAAAACTCCCGGTTTTAATAATGAATACACCTGTGATACGTCTTTATTAAACGCCATCTTGCCGGATTTTAAATTTACGTCTTATGAAACCGGTTTGGAAAAACTCTGCTGGCATTTAAAGGGGGAAATAAATGCTTAAAGAACAGTTGGAAATTATCCTGATAACCTATAACCGCAAAGCCTGTTTGGAAAAGACTTTAAACGCCGTTCTTGCGGAAAGTTCCCCCGTAAAGGATTTGCAAATAACCGTGCTGGACAATGCTTCCACCGATGGAACAAGCGAATATTTGCAAAATCTCTCCGCCCAAAAGCCGAACTTAAAACATATCCGCAACAATAAAAACATCGGGCCTAACGCAAATATCGCAAAGATTTTTGAAATCGCCTCCAAGCCGTACTTTTGGCCGCTTTGCGATGACGACGCCTATGATTTTTCCTCTTTCGGGGAAGCGGAGCAAGCCATAAAAGACGGGGCGGATTTGATAATAGTAAATACAGAACTTACGAAAGGGGATTATTCTTTCCCCAATATGTACCGGATGCTGACGTTTCTTCCCGCGGCTATATATAAAACCAAAAATATAACACCAACGACTCTGATAAACATAAACAATAATATCCCCAATTGGTTTCCGCATTTGGCGGCCGTGGCGCACGTTATAAACAACGGGGGAAAAATAAGTGCGGTTTCTTCAGATATTGTGAAATGCAAAGGCGAAAACGATAAACCCGAGTCAAACAAAAAACAAGATTTAGGCTCAATAACATTGCCTTCTATCAATATGATTATGCCCGGGATGCCGCCAAGCCAAAAATACAAATTTTTGGAGGCGGGCTACTATAAATCATGCGAACTTATAGAAAACCCTTCCAAAAGAGCCCAAGCCGTTGAAGCCTGCCGCCCCGGAGTTCCATTTTGGAGGCAAATCGCCGGCTTTATCACATGGAATAACGTCGGCTGCAATAATTACCTAAACAATTACGCCGATCTTAAATCCGTATTGAACAGAAAACAAAAGTTTATTTTTAACTTGATGTATTTCCGTTCTTATTTTTCCGGGATTTCGTATTATTTAAGAAGAAAAAAGAAACAAAAAGAATATGACTGTTTAAGGCATAAATTCCTTTCAAACGAGGGGAAAGATGCTTAAAAACACATTGGAAATTATCCTGATTACCTATAACAGAAAGCCCAATCTCGAAAAAACGTTCAAACGGCTTTTGGCGGAAGATTCTCCCGTAAAGAACCTGCAAATTACGGTCTTGGATAACTGTTCCTCAGACGGTACAAGCAAATATCTTTCGGATTTATCCAAAAAATATAAAAATATAAACCATATCCGCCACAACAGAAATATAGGCGCAAACGCCAACATCGCCAGAGCTTTTGAAATCGCGACAAAACCGTATCTTTGGATTTTAGCCGACGATGACGACTATGATTTTACCGATTTCTATCAAATTAAAGAAGCTTTATTAAACGAGAAACCGGCGCTGTTGATAGTTTCCCCGCGCGAAAGCGAAATTATATGCGCCAAAGAGGGTATGGCAAATGAATACACCGGCGATAATTCCGTCCTAAAAGCGGAACTTCCTTATTTTAAGTTTACTTCATACGCCGACGGAATAAAAAATTTTTATAATTATTTAAAGGAAAAAGCTAATGCGGATTGAAGATTACCTTGGAAATATTGCTCCCGCTTATACAGTTCTTAGTCCAAACAATCAATGCGCAACTAGGAGAGCAAATGAGTTTTACCGCTAAAGATATAACCGTTTTTATATTTACGCGCAACCGGCCTAACATGGTGACCGACGCCGTCAAAAGCGTATTAAACCAAACCGCCGGGCCTGTGAAGTTATATGTTTTGGATAATTCAACCGACGAAAAAACTACAAATGCAATAAAAGCATTTCCAAGCGTACAATACGTTAAAACCGATCCGTCTTTGCCTTATGCAAATTTCAAAAAATTGCAGTCATTGGCGGATTCCGCATATACAATGGTTTTACACGACGACGATTTAATCCACCCTCAATATGTTCAGCTTGCGTTGAAAGCCTTAAATAAAATTAAAGATATAACTTATATAGGCTCCAAAAATACTATTTTCTACAATAACGACATACCTGAGGAATACAAAAAGCCAAAATCGTTAAAAAAAGAATTTTATCTTCTTCCCAATGACAATCTGTTTACTTTATCCTTTTGGAGCAAGCCAAACTCAAACTGGAGCAGCTCAATAATAAAAACAGAATGTTACAAAAATTATGATATTGCCAAAGACGCAAAAATTTACGGCAAAACACATGACTTATCTTTTCTTTCACAAACTATGCAGACGGGCGGCAATGCCGTAATATTTACGGATGGAAATATACTGTTTTACAGAAATCATAGGCAATCTGATTCAAACGATAAACGGACGGCCTTATCAAAAGAACAAATTAAAAATCTGTTAAAATTGTTTCTATCCAAAAGCAAAAATCCTCATTTCTTAAGCAGAATATACTTTTTATACTCGGTATACATTGCAAAGCAGTATTTTTCGGCAGGACACGACGAAAATGAAACGCAAGCTTTTTTAAAAGAATTACTTACAGAAGGAATAATCAGTAAAAATATGCTTTTATACGATAGAAGGAAAAAATCCCTGCTGTTAAGATTAGCGTTTTTTCCGATTCAAATATTTTATAAAAGGAATTTCTGGAAAGCATACCTGCATAAATTATAATCATTTATGGGACTTAGAGAATTAAACCGCAAAAGAAATATTTATCTGCGCCGCCTTAAAGCAAAGGCCGGCAAAGGCCTGTTTGATTTTAAAAACAAAAACCGTTTTACGCCTTCAAAATTGAAAACTTTTAAAAAGGTTCTCTTTCTTCGCAACGATAATAAAATAGGCGATATGATAGTAAACACTATGGCTTTCAGGGAACTTAAAAAACAGCTCCCTCACGCAGAGATTTGCGTTTTAGCGGGCCCGGCAAGCGCGAAAGTAATAGAAAACAACCGCAGCGTCAGCCGCATTTTTATTTGCCGCAACAAATTTTCAGATATTTTAAAAAACGGTCTTAAACTGCGTAAAGAACATTTCGATCTTTATATAGACATGGACAGGGAAAACACCTTCCTTACCCATTTGCTGATGTTTCTTATAAAGCCTCGTTTTGCTTTCGGTTTCAATAAAGATAACTTCAAAGCTTATAATATAACTTGCGGGTTGAATTTTGACGCCAGTCACATAACGGCTTGGCATGCGGCGGCGTTTAAAGCCCTGCGCCTGCAAAAGCCGGAAGCCCGATACGATTTATTCGTGCCGAACTCCTTAAAAAAGGAAATACAAAAATTCCTTTCCAAACTGCCACCGGCAAAAGGCTGTATAGCCGTTAACGCATTTGCTTCCAGTAAGCACAAATGTTTAAGCGCATTGCAAATAAGGCAAACGGCGCAAAGCCTGCCGCAATATAATTTTATTCTAATAGGTCCATATACACAAGCTGAGCTTTTAAAGGAAGCTTCCGCCTGTAAAAATGTTTTTGCAACCCCTAAAGGAGATATTTTTACAAGTTTTGCCGTAATAGCCGTAACGGATTTGCTTATCACGCCCGATACATGTTTTGTACACGCCGCGGCGGCTCTGGGAAAAAAGCAAATCTGCATTTACAGAGAAACGGATGAATTTTTGCTTTGGGGGCCGTTAGGAGATAAATTCTTGAAAGTAACAGCCCATTTCGGTGATATTTCCGCTCTGCCCGCAGAAGAGATAATCAAAGCCGCGCTTAAAGCTTTATCTTAAAGCACCCCTTAAAATTTGAACTTTCTTATGCTATAATCTTAAGACACTGAAGGGAGGCAAAATATGAAACTTTCCAAGAAGCTTTTAGACGAATTGCTCGCCAACGCCGCGGAAGCGATGCGCAATTCCTATTCTCCTTATTCCAAATTTAAAGTGGGCGCGGCTCTGCTTACCAAAAGCGGAAAAATATATAAAGGAACCAATATTGAAAACGCCTCTTACGGCCTTACAATCTGCGCGGAAAGAAGTGCGATTTTCTCCGCCGTGACCGCAGGCGAGAGAGAATTTGAAGCCCTGGCGATAGTTTTCAGCCAGAAAGATTTGGGGCCTTTAAGTACTCCGTGCGGAGCGTGCAGGCAGGTTATGGCGGAGTTCTCCTCGCCTGATATGCCGATTTATACGGCCGATTTATCAACCGGCAAGCCTGCCAGAATAGTTCGCAAAAAACTAAAGGATTTCTATCCGTATCCGTTCACTCCAAAAGCCCTGAAAAAGAAACCGAAAAAGAAATAATTTTAAAGCCCCTTAACCGGGGCTTTTTATTTGTTAGTTTTTATGATGTTTTTCGTTTGAACGAGGCCTGAACCCCCGAGCGTATACTGTAAAGGGCGGAGCCCGAGGTATCCG
>SAMEA3663015__coassemble_330_pt1 | contig 20296 bp, 12 predicted proteins | sample SAMEA3663015__metabat2_low_PE_015 | metagenome-assembled genome bin SAMEA3663015 (sample SAMEA3663015) | pig gut metagenome | biome: pig gut; feature: pig-associated habitat; material: faeces | place: France | collected 2012 | reverse complement strand
ATCTTCCAACTGCAAAAGTACGTATAAGTAGGCGTACAAAGCTCCCAAACCAACAGCTGCGCCGAATACTTTTTTATCGGCTTTTTTAAGTATGCCGTAGCGGATATAGGCGCTTACCAATATAATCGTCGCCGCGGCGGAAATTATATAGGAAAGGCCGAAACCGCAAAATTCCGATATGGATAAAAGCAGCAAATAAAACACCGCCATAGCCGTCCCCACCAAGATATATTGGAAAGGATGAACCGGCGTTTTATTGACGATTTCAAAAACGAAACAGGCCAAAAAAGTCAAAGCTACAAACAAAATGCCGTATTTTACGGCGCGTTCGGAATTTCTGTAATTATCTACGGGGAACATCAAAGACACGCTTACAAAAGGGAAGTCTTCCCCAAACCCGTTAAGATAAGCCGGTATCCCGCTTGAAATATTGTTTACCTTCCATTCTGCTTTAAAGCCTTTGGCGGAAACTTCCCGCGTTTCAGGCAGGAATCCTCCCAAAAAATTAGGATGAGGCCAAGCCGAAGCTATTTTAAAAGTATTATCTTTAGCCAATGGAATAAAAGATATTGAATTGCTGCCGCGTACGGAAAAATCCAACTCAAAATCCGACGCGCCCGCGGAGGCAACCGGCGCATAAAGCATTTTAAGGCGGTAGTCGTCGGAATAACGGCGGTAAGTTTTCTCGCTGTAATAACCTTGGCCTTCACGCACTTTTTGGACTGAAACATTTAAGGCATCGCCTTCAAGGGCGTTTTCAAATTCCCGGGTTTCGCCGTTCCATTTTATAACGGGGGTATCGGTAACGCCTTTGAGGCTGTTTATCTCCAAGGAAACAAAAGCTTTGCCGGCGGGGGCGAGCCTTACGGAAGAATCCGAAGGAACTTCCGGCTTGGAGAAAGAACCTTTCATTTTAACTTTGGCGGTAAATACCGGCACTTTAAAAATGCCTATTTGGCGGATTTGCGGAACAATCTCCACATCAGCGTCTAAAGAAGACGGCGTATATTTGTAAAAAGAAGTTTCATATTCGGTAACTTGACGGCCTTCCACTTTTTTGGTTACCGCGGAAACGTAAGGCACATTTAATATCGGCGCGGCGACGTAAAGTTCCGAACCCCAAGCCGAAGTTATTTTCAGTTCGGCTTCATTTTTATAATTAAGGCGGCCGGCAACGGTACCTTTGACGAATGCCAAAGGTATAAGCATAAGCAGTATAAGAACGCCTATCACCCCGGCTTTTATTATGATTTTTATATTCATTTTGTTCATTTTTATCCTCTTGGGTTTATTAAAGCATTTTTTAGCATATAACGGAAATTATGCTACACTGCGGGCGGGCGGAAGATATTTTTTGTATAATTTGATTATTCGGGGCATGGCTCAATGGTAGAGCGCCCGCTTTGGGAGCGGGAGGTTCCCGGTTCGAGCCCGGGTGCCCCGATTTTTATTTGGAGGCCGAACCAATGCACCACCTCAGCAAAAAACAGATAGCCCTTCTGCCGGTTTACAATACCATTTTTACCAAAGAACAATTAGCGGTTACAGCTCAATTTAAAGGATTTTATGTAATAGCTTCAAAGGCGATAAAAGCCCCTTTCGATTTTAATTCTTTAACGCTTTCTTTAAGCGCAAAATTAAATAAAAATTCGGCCGTTTTGGTTGAATCCGCCGTAAAGACGGATAAAGGTTGGAGCGGGCTTTACAAACTTTTTTACGTCAGCGCGGATTATAAAAAAACTTTTAAGCCGCAGAAAGATGATTTCGCTTCCGTTGAAGGGGATATTCTCTTCCCCAAGAAAAGCGCTTCCGCATTTAAGTATCAGCTTACCGTACTTGGCAAAGCTAAAATTGATTTCCTTACGGCCGCCTTCACAAAAAACGGGGCGAAATATGATTCTTCCCTCGCCTTGGAAACCTTGGATTTAAAAGATTTTGAAATACCTTTAAAACCTATAAGCCAAATGCAATACGCGGACAAAAAATTACGCACAAGAATTTGCTCTCCGGCTTGTTTGACAATGGTTTTAAACTATTACGGAAAGAAAGTTTCTTTGGAAGATGCACTTAAAGGCGTTTACGACGAAGAATCCGCCATTTACGGGACTTGGCCGCTCAATACGGCTTTTGCCGCTCAGCAAGGTTTGGGCGCAGGGGTGGTAAGGTGCAGTTCTTTGGCTCAGGCCGAAGGGGAACTTTACAAAGGCCGCCCGCTTATAGCTTCCATAGCTTATAAGGAGGGGCAGCTTAAAAACGCCGCAGTAAAATCGACTCAAGGGCATTTGGTGGTAATATGCGGTTTTGACGCCGAGGGAAATGTAATAGTTATGGATCCGGCCGCAAAAACGGAAAAAGAAGTGCGCCGCGTTTACGACAGAAAGCAGTTCGCTTCCGCTTGGATAAAAAACAAAAAAGGTTTGGCTTACGCCATAGGTGAATAGATGAAAAAAATTTTACCTTTCCTTTTGTTTTTTGGCCTCTTTTCTTTTGTATCCTGCGCCCCTAAGCAACAGAATAATATCCTTACCGTGGCGATAGTCGGGGAAGCCGAATCTTTTGACCCCGTATTTTCTTACGACGGCTTCACGCACGGCGTTTTGCTTAATATATACGATACTTTAATTAAGTTTAAAGGTTCTTCTCTGACAGAATTTGAACCGCTGATAGCAAAAGAGGTTCCCACTCGCGAAAACGGTTTAATATCCAAAGACGGCAAAACCTACACCTTTAATATAAGGAAAGATATTAAATTCCACGACGGTTCTCCGTTAACTGCGGAAGACGCGGCTTATTCTTTAAAACGCTTTTTGATTTCCGACGCGGTAAGCGGCCCTTCAACTCTGCTTTTGGAACCCATTTTGGGCGTAACATCCACCCGCGACGCAAAAGGCACTATAACGCTTGACTACAAAACCGTAGAAGAAGCCATACAAGTTCAGGACGACAAACTTATAATAAAATTAAAAAGGCCTTTTGCGCCGCTGCTTTCGATATTGGCGAGATGGTCTTACGTAATAAGCAAAGACTGGGCCGTAAAAAACGGAGAATGGGACGGTACGGAAGACACTTGGAAAGATTACAACAATAAAGGCAAAGGCGAATCTTATTTGTTTGATAAAGCCAACGGCAGCGGGCCTTTTATGCTCCAACGCTGGGATAACGCCGCCAAAAGAATTTATTTATCGGCCAATAAAGATTATATTTTGGGTGCGCCAAAACTTGACGGCGTGCAGCTTATAACCGTACCGGAGCAAAGCACAATGCGCCTTATGTTGGAATCCGGCGACATTGATATTGCGGAAATAGCCCCGGCTTTTACGGATCAAATATCCGCCAATCCCGATTTGGTGGTGCAAGACCGCCTGCCCAGGCTTAAAACCGATCCCGTCATATTCTTTACCTTTAATATAAACGCCGAAGCAAACCCGGATATCGGCAGCGGAAAGCTGGACGGCAAAGGCATACCACCAGATTTCTTTCAAGATATTAATATAAGAAAGGCGTTTTCCCACGCGTTTGATTATGACGCTTTCGTCAATGATTCTATGGGCGGGAAAGCCCCCCGCGCCTGTGGGCCTGTGCCGCCCGGGCTGGCTTCTTACGACAAATCCGCGCCCTGCTATAATTTTGACTTAAAGAAAGCGGAAGAATATTTTAAAAAAGCTTATGACGGCAAAGTTTGGGAAAACGGCTTTACTTTTACGCTGACTTACAATACCGGCTCCCAAATGCGGCAGACGGCGTCGGAAATATTAAAAAGAAATATAGAGAACTTAAACCCTAAATTTAATATTGAACTGCGCGGAGTTCCGTGGGCGTCCTTCTTGGAAAAGACGCAAGCCTCCAAAATGCCTTTGTGGGCGCGCGGCTGGATAGCCGATTACCCCGACGAGCATAACTTCGTCTTTCCGTTTTTGCACTCAAAAGGGCGCTACGCAGTGGCCCAGTCTTTCAAAGACCCCAAATTGGACGCTTTGATAGATGAGGCCGTCCGCTCAACCGATCCCGCCCGCAGAATAAAACTATACCGCAAAATACAACAGTTAAGCTATAACGCCGCCGCGCAGATTTATACCATTCATTCCCCCGGCGTATGGGTATACAGAAAAGAGGTAAAAGGTTTTACGGATAACCCCGTGTTTATGGGGATATATTTTTATCCGATATACAAAGAAGCTTAAGCCTTAAAGTCCGCCAATATAATTTACAAGGTAAAACTTTTTTGTTATAATATTTATACGCAAGCGCCCTTAGCTCAGTTGGTTAGAGCAATCCGCTCATAACGGATGGGTCGCAGGTTCAAGTCCTGCAGGGCGCATTCTGATTTGTTTAATAAACCCCGTTCTTCGGGGTTTTTTTATAGAGGCATAATATGGAAAATAAAGCGCAAGAACAAACGCAGCAGCAAAAACTTTCCGGTTTGGAAGATATTATAAAACATAAATATCAGGAAGCCGCAGAATTGAAAGCCGCCGGGTTCAACCCGTATCCGGCCCACGTTGAAGTAAAAAACACTTGCCTTGAAGCCAAAAACGCCGCGGAAGAAACAACCGTTACCACCGCCGGACGTTTGGTTCAGTTAAGAGTTATGGGCAAGGCCGCTTTTGCCCATATAAAAGATGTTACAGCCAAAGTACAAATTTATGTACAGAGAGATTTGGTCGGCGAAGAATCTTACGCTTTCTTTAAAAAACATATAGCCGTAGGCGATTTCGTTTTGGTAAGCGGGCATATGTTCGTAACCAAAACCGGCGAAAAAACCATTAAAGCCGATAAAATAGAATTGATTTCAAAAGCGATACGCCCTATGCCGGAAAAATTCCACGGCATACAGGATACGGAAGTTCGCTTCCGCAACAGACATTTGGATCTTATCGCCAATGAAGACGTAAAAGACATTTTTGTAAAAAGAGCAAAAATTATTTCTTCCATACGCAAAACCTTGGACGAAAAGGGTTATCTTGAAGTCGAAACCCCCACTTTGACCCCCAGCGCCGGCGGCGCGATAGCCAAACCGTTTGAAACCTATCACAATGCTCTTAAAATGCCGCTTTTTATGAGGATTGCTTTGGAGCTTTATCATAAAAGATTAATCATCGGCGGGCTTGACAAGATTTACGAAATCGGCAAAATGTTCCGCAACGAGGGCATAGACACAACCCACAACCCGGAATTTACTATGATGGAAATGTACCAAGCTTACGGCGACGTAAACACTATGGCCGATTTGTTTGACGAGATTATCGGCAACGCCGCCAAAGCCATTGGTGTGGAAAAGGTTATGTACAGAGGTATGGAAATCAACCTTAAACCGCCTTTCAAACGCGTTTACATTCCCGAAGCCTGGAAAGAAACCTTCGGCGAAGATATACACGAAATTTTAAACGGACGCGAATTTAACAGGGAAAAACTTATCGCTTTGGCTAAAAAATCCGGCGTAAGTTTTAAGGAAGACGAGCCTTCCGATAAAATTTACGACGTGCTTTTTGAAGAAAAAATCGTCAGCCAATATAAAGACCCCGTCTTTATGATGGATTATCCTACGGCGGTAAGCCCGTTCTCCAAGAATAAACCCGGAGACCCGGAAATAGTGGAACGCTTTGAGGCTTTCGTCGCGGGCGGACAGGAAATAGCCAACGCTTACAGCGAGATTAACGACCCCGCCGACCAATATCAGCGCCTTAAAGACCAAGCCGAGGCCAAAGCCAAGGATACGAAAAACGAAGACGCGGACATCGTGGATATAGACTATATCACGGCGATGGAATCGGGTATGCCCCCTACCGGCGGTATGGGCATCGGTATAGACAGAATAACTATGATGCTTACCGGCCAAGATTCCATAAGGGAAATCATCTTGTTCCCCACGCTTAAAAACTTGGAAAAATAACTTTGTTTTTAACCGAAAACCCGCCTTAAAATTAAGGCGGGTTTTTTTATACTGAAACGGACTTGGGCATATAAATCAAATGCAATACAATAAAACTTCAAAGAATAATCGGGGAGAAAATAAAAAATCCCTCTGATTTTTCTTCAGAGGGAAACTTTAAAAAACTCCGGGACTAGGACTCGAACCTAGGCTAAACGCTCCAGAGGCGCTTGTGCTACCATTACACCATCCCGGAAAAATCCGTTTTACTATCGCTTTTATAAAAAAGCGTTTTTTACCACCTAAATATTTTAGCATTTTTACGAAAAAATTAGAATAGTGTATAATATTTTATGTTATGAAACCAAACGAACAAGCAATCGGGATTTTTGATTCCGGCCTCGGCGGGCTGACCATTTTAAGAGCCGTAAAAAAGCTTATGCCGAAGGAAAATATCATCTACTTCGGCGATACGGCGCATTCCCCATACGGATCAAAATCAAAAGAAACCGTCGCGGAATATTCCTTAAATATAGCGAAATTTCTTGAAAGTAAAAAAGTCAAATTGATTTTAGTTGCCTGCAATACGGCCTCGGCATTGGCTTTGCCCATTTTAAAAAGGCACATCAAAGCGCCGGTGTTAGGCGTTATTGAACCGGGTGCGGCCTGTGCGGTAAAGGCGGCTAAAAACAAAAAAGTAGCCGTATTGGGCACAGAAGCCACGGTAAAAAGCAAAGAATATATAAAAAATATAAAAAAATTTGATAAAACCATTTCCGTTACGCAGTATGCCTGCCCGCTTTTTGTACCGATAATAGAAGAGGGCCTGGCCGACAGCGACATTTGCAAACTGGCGATAAAAAGATATTTGACGCCGTTGAAAACAGATAAGGCCGATACGGTAATTTTAGGATGTACGCATTACCCCGTAATAAAAGAAGGCATAGCCAAATTCCTCGGGCCGAAAATTACACTCGTGGACTCCGCGGAGGAAATTGCCAAAAGGGCAAAAGAGGCTTTACAACGTAAAAATTTGCTTAAAACAGGCGGGAAAGCCTCAACACAAATATACGCAAGCGATTTATCGGAAAGATTTGCAAGGCTCGCCTTAAATATCATAGGCGGGAAAAAACTTAAAGTGAAAGAGAACAGATTTTATATATGAAAATATTTTCAGACGAAAGACTTATAAATTTAGGTATAATCAGCGGTACGGCTTCAAGGGAAACGGGTTCCGGCAGGGAAAAGGAAAACTCCGACAAATTATTTTCAGCTTTGAATATTCCCCCACAAAAAATCCTCGGCCTTAAACAGGTTCACGGAGATAAAATAATCAATATTTTAAATGAAGAGGATTTGGCCTCATACCACGCTCAAAAAGAGCACGAAGCCGACGGTTGGCTTTTGGGGCTTAAAGGAACAGGCGTGATGATTCTTACCGCCGACTGCGTCCCCTTGTATTTGTGGGACAAACAAGGTAAGTTTATAAGCCTTTGCCATTGCGGTTGGCGCGGCGTTGCGGCACTTATGCCGACAAAAGCGGCCAAACTGTTAAAAGAAAAAGCCGGGCCCGGCGCGGAGCTCTGCGCCTATATCGGCCCGCATATAAACGCCTGCTGTTTTGAAGTCAAAGAAGACGTCGCAAGCCAATTTGACGCAGGCTGCGTCATCAGGAAAGACGGCAAAATTTTTGTGGATTTAACGGCGGAAATTGTGCGCCAGCTTAAACAATGCGGCGTAAAGATTGAGGATATCAAATCCCCCTGTTCTTGTGAATGTACTTGCTGCAATAAGGAAGTCTTTTTTTCCTACCGAAGAGATCACACAAAAGACGTGTTAATTTCCTTCGCTTACAAATTATAGGCGGTTAAAAATATTCCGAGCGGAATTATCTGTCTTTGGCGATTAAATGCTTCTGTTGGTGGCCGATTTCAATTTTTTTGACGATCGGGGCCGGAATGGCATCCGGGTAAACTTCGCGATGTCTTTTAAACAGAAAGTTTACGGCCGGTATAGCCCAGCCCTTTTCTATAAAGAAGGAAAGTAAAGTCGCTAAAATGATGCTGAAAAGTATTACCGAATAAATAGTATTTTGCAGTACCGCGCCGCCGGGTACGCCGGATTGCATAATCAAAGAGGCCAAAACCGCAGTCACCAAACCTTTAGGGACCATTATAGAAGTTACAGCGCTGTCTATACGGCTGACGGATTTTTCCAACACATAATTTACCGTCGGTATTCTGGCTATGAATATCACAAGAGTAAACAAAAGACCGCAAAGCATTGAATAAAGGCTGCTGAGCTGCATTGAAATGCCGATGTAAACAAAGAAAAACGTCCTAAGCACAAAGACGACTTCGCCGAAAAAGCTTTTTTCCGTATCGTTGAAAGCCTTGCTTTTTACGTTCATTGTAAAGCGTTCTATAAATTTGAAACCGTGAAGCTTCCTGATAGTTCTGATATTCCCGGCCACTATGCCGAAGATAAAAGCCCCGATGGAGCCGTCGGAACCCAAAGTTTCGCAAACGGAATATACCACCAAAACGAAAGCCAAAGTAAGGAAAATGCCGTTTTCAAGCTTTCTGACTTTATTTAAAACAGTAGTCCAAAATATCGCCGCCGCGCCGCCTGCTATGCAGGCCACCAAAAAGGTGTACATTATTTTGGCGATTATAAGGCTTACGTCAAAAGACTGTATTTTGGCCATATTAAGCAGTGTAATAGTAACTACTATGGATATGACCCCGCCTATGGTGGATTCCGTCAGCAGAACCGTTTTTGTGGTATTGGTTATATTGAGCTTGGAAATCAAAGGAATGATAATCGCAAAGGAATTATCGGCCAAAATGGATCCTAAAATAACCGCGTAAGCCCAATGCAGATTTAAAACTATTTTCGCCAAAACGGCGACTACGGCCATAATCACGGCAAAGCTTATCAAAGTAAGGCGGGAGCTTTGCTCCCAAGTGCTTCTTATCTGCGATATTCTTAAACCGAGCCCGCTTTCAAACAAAATCACTATCAGCAGAACCCTTGTAAAAACTTGATCCACCATACCGAAATCCGCCGGCGAAACTATATTAAGCAAAGGCCCCAAAAGTATGCCCAAAAGCAAAAGCGGAAGAACCTCCGGCATACGCGTTTTTACAAACATTGCCGAAAATAAATGTGAAAGAAAAATCAATATAGCGAGAGAAATTATTACCCCTTCCATTCTTATATAATAGAAATTTACCGGCCTTATACGCAACAAAATGCCGCCTCTAGTTAAAAATGATTGTATTTATCGTCAATTTTATTCTAAGATAATAATATGTATAGATTCTTAACGGCTTTAATTTTATGTATTTTGCCCCTGTTTGGTTTTGCCGCACAGTCCGCGCCGATAATAGTGGAAGGGAGATACTCGGCCGGATTTAAGAATATAGAAGATGCCTCCGACATCAAAAAGGCTTCCGCTTTAGAAAAAGCTTTAAACGAAATACAGCGCAAATTTAACGCCGGCGATTATGACACCGTTGTAAGCGCGTGCCAAAGCTTGGCCGACAACGGCTATGACGACCCGCGCATACTTACACTGCTGGCAAAAGCTTATGAGGAACTGGGAGAGTTTGACAATGCCCATTATTTTTCTTCCCAGGCGATAGCCAAAAGGCCTTCCAATGTGGAAGCCTATATTACCCGTGCACACAGTTACCTTGAAAAGAAAGATTTTTTGCGTGCCGACGAGGACATAGAAACCGCTTTACAGTTAAACCCCCGCGCCTCCCGTGCGGAAGAAGTGAAGAAAATGATATCCGAAGCACAAAGGCCTTCCGGCCATAAAGCCGAAAAATCCCTCTCGGATTATCATTTGCCGCCGTGGTTTTTCGTATATTTTATATGCGTGGTGCTGGTAATAGGCTTCTATGTTCTGCTTAGGTACTTTAATGTTTTCGGCGGCCCGGTTGACGTAAAAGGCCGAAAGCTGAAAGAAGTAAATATAAAGGAACAATATCATTTTATCCGCCCCATCGGCGAAGGCGGTATGGGTAAAGTTTACGAAGCTTATGACAATGCCCTTAAACGTAAGGTAGCCGTAAAACGTATAAAGCCGGAACTTTTGAGAAGCGATTATGTTCGCGAGCAATTCCTTTCCGAAGCGAGAATGGTCGCAATGCTGCATCACCCGTGCATAGTGGAAATTTACACCGTAATAGAAACCGCAAACAGTTTATATTTGGTTTTTGAATACGTTGACGGACAAACGCTTGAAACGCGCCTTGATATCGACAATTACATAGATTTTGAAGAAGTAAAACATATTTTTGATTCCGTCTGCCAAGGTTTAAGTTACGCGCACTCCAACAATATTGTGCATTGTGATTTGAAACCGGGGAATATTATGATTTCAGACAACGGCATAGCCAAAGTAATGGACTTCGGCGTGGCTCAAAAAGTTACGGAAGAAAACGAAAACAGCTCCCGCCCGGTGGCCGGAACTCCGGCTTATATGTCCCCGGAGCAACAAAAAGGTTTTACTTCCAAACAGTCGGACATATATTCCCTGGCGGTATGCCTTTATGAAGCTTTGGTCGGGCAGGTTCCTTGGAGCGTTAAAGGTTTTGACGTAACCACCAAAAAGATAGTTCCGCCTTCGGAGATAGCCTCTTATATCCCCAAAGAAATAGACGAACTTATTATCCGCTCTTTGGACGAGGATCCCGCCAAACGCATACAGACCGTGGAACAGTTTTGGGATATTCTTAAAAATGCCCAGGCAAACAACGGTTAAAGAATTTTTATAAGATCCGTAACGAGAGCGCGCAAAGCTTTTAAAGTTTGCGCGTTTTTTTGTGCGGGCCGCCAAATACCGCCGTAAAGCAAATCGCTTATTACAAATGCCGCGCCGGCTTCAAATCCGCGGGATTTAGCAAAAGCGAAAAGGGCGGAGGCTTCCATTTCCACGGTAAGGCAGCCTTTTTCCCGGTAGGCTTGTACGGAAGCTTTGGTTTCTCTGAAAAAGGCGTCGGTAGTCCAGCTGTCCCCGGCGGCTTTTACCGGCAAAGATGAAATGCCGTCAAATCCGCAAGCGGGAAAATAATTCCCTCCGGCGTAATGGCGGCTTGTGCCTTCTTCGGAATATGCTCCGCGGCACAAAACCCTGTCGCCGAAGGAAAGTCCTTCCGCCAAAGCCCCGGCGGAACCGGCCAGAAAAAACTTCTTTGCCCCCAAAACGGCGGTAAGCTCCGCCAGCAAAACGCATAAAGGCGCGCCCAAAGCGAAATTGTGCATAAGCGCCAAATCGTCGCTTATAATTTCGATATCGCCTATAAGTTTATAAGTTTTCTTTGATAAACCGCCCAAGCCCGCTCCCAAATCGGCGGCGGGCAGCATAAGCAAAGTCTGCGGGACTTCAAAGCGGATATTTTTACTTTGCAAATAAGCCTCGGCAGTAAAAAGAGGCTCGTTTTCATTAATTACTTTCTGAGATATCGGCACCGCTGAACTTCCAATAATGATAAAATATAAAGATATTACAATTATATAAAAAGATTACGGAGCACTCTATGCAAGAGTTAGAAAATATAATAAACCGTATCAATGAACTGATATGGACTTATCCGATGATATTGCTGTTGGTTGCAACTCATCTTTATCTTACTTTCAAACTTAAATTTATACAAAAATATATTTTTAAAGCGATGAAACTTTCCCTCAAAAGGGATAATTCCGCAGGTATGGTGAGCAATTTCGGCGCTTTGGCCGTATCCTTGGCGGCGACTATCGGCACCGGCAGCATTTTGGGTATGACGACGGCCGTTGCGACGGGCGGGCCCGGCGCGGTATTTTGGATGATTGTAATAGGCGTTTTCGGCATAGCTACAAAATACTCGGAATGCCTGTTGGCTGTAAAATACAGAGTAAAATTAAGAACCACAAAAGAGTATGTAGGCGGCCCGATGTACATAATGAAAAACGCTCTTAAAATGAAATGGATGGGCGTAATATTTGCGGTATTCGGCCTTTTAATGGCGATAAGCGGAGGCGGATTTTTACAGGTAAACGCCATAGTGGACGTATTGGGCAACGCTTACAGCATAAACGGGCTTTTGATAGGCGTTATAGTTTCCCTGATTGTAGCGATAGTGATTATAGGCGGCGTGAAAAGCATAGCCGCGGTATGCGAATGGCTCGTCCCCATAATGGGCGGCTTATATTTGTTGGCGGCTTTATATATTTTCGCGATAAACATACATCAAATGCCGGCAACAATAGTTTTAATATTAAAGAGCGCTTTCGGCTTTAAAGCGGTAGGCGGCGGTTTTGCCGGTGCGGCCATTTTAACGGCCTTGCATATAGGCGCAAGCAGGAGCGTGCTTTCAACCGAAGCGGGTATGGGCAGCGCGTCGGTGGTGGCGGCAGCGGCAAAAACCAAGAACCCCGTACGCCAAGGCCTCGTAGCAAGCACTTCGGTGTTTTGGACTTTCTTCATCTGCACTTTAACCGGTCTTGTAATTATAGTGGCCGGGGATTGGCAAAGCGGGCAGAAATTCGCCGGGGATTTATGCAACAGCGCATTTGAAAGCATACCTTATATAGGCGTACCGCTTTTGGTATTTTCTTTGACGATATTCTCCCTCACCACCATTATCGGATGGGCTTATTACGGCGAAAAGTTTATGGAATTTTTGGGCGGAAGCAAAATAGTAAAACCTTTCCGCATATTTTGGATACTTTTTATGCTTTCGGGCGTGTATATTTCCCCCTCTTTGGCGTGGGCGCTGGTCGTTACGGTTACGGCTATGATGTCCATACCGAACCTGATAATGATATTTATGCTAAGGAAGAGAATCGTAAAAGAAACGAATCTCTATCTTAAATCGGAAATAGATAATATATAATTAAATTGTAACGGAGGCTAATATGCAGAGGACTTATTTAATCAAAAACGGCAAAATTACTGAAGACGAAGCGGCTTCCGCCTCCAGTTGCGATATCCTTTTGTTTGTTGATCCCACAAGCAGCGAACAAAGATATCTTATAGACCACTTAAGAATAGACGAACACACTTTGGCTTCTTCTATGGACCCGGAAGAGCTGCCCCGTCTTGAAACCGAGCCCGACCATACGGCCCTGATTTTAAACAGGCCGCGCAATTATTCCGGCAAAGAACAGTTGGTGTTTAAAGTGGCTTCAATGGGAATGTTCCTTTTTAAGGATAAACTCGTCATAGTTATGACGGAAGATATCCCGCTTTTTATAGGAAAGCGTTTTAACAATGTGCTTTCTTTGCACGACGCTTTTTTAAAAATAATTTATAACGCCATAGCGCATTATTTGGAACACCTGCGCGTAATCAATATGATTACGGAAGAAATTGAGGATAAAATGACAGGCTCGGTAGACAATAAGTATTTAATAAACCTATTCAGCCTGGAAAAGAGCTTGGTTTATTATTTAAGCGCGATAACCTCAAACGGATTTGTGTTTGAAAAGTTAAGGAACTTCTCCGGACGTATCGGTTTTGACGAACGCTGCCGCGAAATGCTTGACGACATCATTATTGAAAACACCCAATCCCAAAAACAGGCGGAAATTTACTCTAGCATTTTGGCGGGCCTTATGGACGCCAGAGCTTCAATCGTAAACAACAACTTGAACCTGCTGATGAAACGCTTAAACGTAATTACGATATGGATTATGGTGCCGACTTTTGTGGTAAGCGCGTTTTCTATGAACGTTATGATACCGCTGCAAGGTCACCCGCACGCATTTTGGATGGTAATGGGTTTGGCGATGATGTCCGTATGGCTGACGGCCATATACTGGAAACACCGCAACTGGTAGCCCAAACATAAGCCGCTGAAAGAACGGATTTACTTCAAGAAATATAAAGCTATAATCAAAGCGCCCAAAGCCCAACGGTAATATACGAAGATATCAAAACTGTGGCTTTGTATGTATTTCATCAGGAATTTTATAACAAGCCAACCGCCTATCATCGCGGCGAAAAAACCGGAAACGAAAGCCAAATCAATATCGGCAAATGAAACATCTTTAAGTTTTAATACGGCCGCGCCGGCTATTATCGGCATAGAAAGCAAAAAAGAAATTCTTGCGCCGTCCGCACGGCTAAAACCAAGCAAAAGCGCCATAGTTATAGTTACGCCGGAACGGGAAACGCCCGGCATTATCGCCAAAGCCTGCGCACAACCTATAAGCATTAAAGGCAAAAGAGTTATGCCTTCTTTGTAATTTTTGATTTTGCCGTTATATCTGTCTGCCAAAAACAAAAATAAAGCGAAAACAATCAGCATCCCGGCTATCATCAGCGGAGAGCGGAAAATATTTTCGGCCGCATCCTCTAAAAAGTAACCGGCCAAAGCCGCAGGGATTGTGGCAAGGCCTATAAACCAAAACCGGCGGCCCTGCTCGCTTTTGGGTTTTGTAAGCCCGTTTAAAGTAAGGCTAAGCAAATCTTTCCAAAAATAAGCGCATACGGCTATAAGCGTAGCCAAATGCAAAGCTACGTCATAAGTAAGGCCTTGATACTCTCCGCCGCTGAAAAACGGAAACAGAGCCAAATGGGCCGAACTGGATATCGGCAGAAATTCCCCCAAAGCCTGAAGCAAACCTAAAAACACTGCATTAAGAACCGTCATAGCACCGCCTTTTAAACATTTGATTTATCAAAATAATACATAAATTATATATTATTTATATATGCGTCTGTTTACCGGCAATTTTGACGCTCTTGAAGAGCATTTGCTAAACTTTATCAGCTTTGGCGGGAAAGCCCCGACTGATAAAGTTCTCGTAGTTTTGCCTTCCCAAAGACTGCAAAATTCCTTAAGGCGCGGTTTAGCCGATGCCTACGGCTGCATAAGCGGGGTAACTTTTTGCAATTTTACGGCTTTAAGCGCGGGTATAAATTTTTCCGCAGAGGTGGACTCAAAACCGCTTTTGCCGGCCGGTGCGCGGCAGGACTTCATAATAAAAAACATCTTAAGCCGATACAGTTCTCTGCCGCCTTCAAGAGGTTATTCAAAAGCTTTTAAAGCCGCCTTCAGGGATTTGATATCCGCGGAAGTTTCCGTCAAAGATTTACTGGAACTGAAAACATCAGGGGAATTTCCCTCGCCGGAACAGCAAAAAAACCTTGAGGAGTTTATAGTCTGCTACAATCAATATCAAGAACAAATGCCGGAAGATGGCTTTGAAACTTACGGAAATTTCTTTAAAAAAGCGGCTTTAAACGCCGCGGACAATCCATATCTTAAAAGTTTCAAATACATAATTTTTTACGGTTTTTACGATTTTACCGCCCTGCAATACAATTTGTTTAAAGAAATATGCTTAAATTTTGACGCAAGCGTTTACTTCCCTTATGAAGAACACCCGGCTTTCGGTTTTACAAAAAACTTCTTTGAGGCTTATATTTATCCGCTTGCAAAAACGAGCGAAAAACTGCAAAAAAGGCAAAATCCGCCCGCTTTGGCGGCAAAAAATATTTTTGATTCCGACGCCGACTTGACGCCTGACGGGGAAATGAGATTTATCAGCGTTTCAGGCGTTTCGGCGGAAGTTCAGGCTGCTGCAAAAGAAGTTCTCCTGCTTCACGAAAAGCATAATATCCCCTTTAACAAAATAGCCGTATTCGCAAGAAGTATGGAAAACTACAAATACGATATACCGGCCGTATTTGCGCGCAATAAAATACCCGTAAATTACAGTTTTGATTTCCCGCTTGTCAGCCACCCTTTGGCGGCTTTCCTTTACAATCTGTTAAACCTCGGAAGAAACGACTTTTACAGCGCCGACGCCGCGGCGGTTTTGGCTTCCCCCTATTTTAAAGACGGCAAAAGCGGTTGGCGCGACATTATCAAAAACAGCGGTATTACCGGCGGCCTTTCCCAATGGGACGGCCTGGCGGATTTATATGTAAATTCAAAAAGCGAAGAAATCAAAGAGAATTTCAAAAAAAACGCGGGTGAAATAACCGCCGCGGTAAAACTGCTAAGCGGATATTATCCCACGTTGGAAGCCGCCGGAAATTTTGAACTCCTCGCCGAAAAAGCAACGGCCTTTATAGAAACTTTTACAAAAGCGGAACTTTCAGCGCAGGAACAAAACATCTTTAACGCCGTTAAAGATATTATCTCCGAAACGGGCGGCTTTGCAAAAATAAGAAAACAGGCCGCGCTCGGGGAATTTTTGGAAGAAGTCCTTTCAGCTTTAAAAGAAGCCTCTTACAACAAAACGGAATATTATGAAAACGCCGTGGAAGCCGCAGACATTATGGCCTTAAGGGGGCAGCGTTTTGAAGCGGCAGTATTTATCGGTATGAACGAAGGCCTGCTGCCCGCCACGCCTGCGCCCGATCCGGTACTTAAAGAGGAGTACCGCGCACTCCTTCAAAAAATAGGTTTTTTAATACATACCCAAAACGAAAGATATTTTGAGGAAAAACTCCTTTTTGCGCTTGCGCTTTCCTCCGTAAAAGGAAAATGCAGTTTTATTTTTGAAAGAAGCGGCGATGACGGCAAACCGAAAATACCTTCCCTGTATTTAAGCCGTCTGTCCGCAACCGTAGGCAAAAACCTCAAAGAGCCGGATTTGTTTTTGAGCCGCAGAGAAAGCGAAAAACTTAAACAGTGGCCTTTTGAACTTTTAAACAGAAGCGAAGTTTCCGCCTACGCCGCCTTAAACTGCCCGGGCGACGCTCAAATTTTACATATCGCCTTCAACCCGGGAAACAATCCCAATGAGGAACTTAAAACCATACTGGCCCGCGCGCCTTACTTGGCTTTTAACGGCGGAGGATTGAATTTTTACGACGGAATAGTAAATAAAAATAATCCGCTTTACACAAAATTGGAACGAAAAGGGCTATCCCCCAGCTCGATGCGGCTTTTGTGGCTGTGCCCGTGCGCTTATTTGCTTAAAAACATTATCCGCACCAATGATCCCGCCGAATACGACAGAGCAAAAATACCCGCAAACGCAAAAGGAACTTTGCACCACGAGATTCTGCAAAACTTCTACCAATATATAATGAAGCATAATCTTTTGGAGAAGCTTTCGGCCGAGAGCGCGGGCGAAATTTTTGATAAATTCGCGGATGATTTCCTTCCGCCCGAAAGATATAAAGAATACGGGCTTTACCCCCTGCTTTGGAAAACGCTTTGCCAAAATATAAAAAAGAATTTACGCGGACTTGTAGAAGCCGATATCCCCGTTTTGCAGAAAAGGAATTTAAAGCCGTCTTTCTTTGAATATCACCTTGAAGCCGAAGCCGAATTTGCCGGACGCAAAATTAAACTTTACGGCGATACGGACAGGATAGACGTAAATCCCGCAAACAAAATGTGCAGAATAGTGGATTATAAAACCACAAAAGAAAGTTCGTCAATGACAAAAGCCGTTTTTGAAAAGGGCGTTTTGCAGCCGCCTTTATATATGATTATGTTGGAAAACTCAAAAGACGAAACTCTTAAAGGGCTTCGGCCGGAAGAGGCGATATTGTTTGCCATAGAAGAGAACGGCAAAAGGGAAAAATCTCTTTCCGCCGGAGATTATGAAATTATAAAAACGGAGTTTGAAAAGGCCGCAAATTACCGCGTTGATTTGGCCGAAAACGGAATATTTATAATAACGCCTTCGACGCAAGCCTGCGAATATTGCGCCTACGCAGACATTTGCCGCAAAGACCACGCCCCAAGTTTAAGGCGGGCGCGGGGTTCGGCCCAAGCAAGAAAACTAAGGAGTTTTAATGCCTCAAAATAATTTTTTCGTTCCGCCCGATCAAAAAGACCGCGACACCGCCGTTCTGGAAACTTCCAAAAATATCATAGTGGAAGCCGGCGCGGGTACGGGCAAAACCACTTTACTGACGGACAGGCTTTGTTATCTTATTTTGGGCAAAGGCATAGCCATAGACAAAATTATCGCCCTTACTTTTACGGAAAAGGCGGCGGCGGAAATAAAATCCAGACTTCTTGAAAAAATGGCCGAAACGCTTTCCGCTTTAAAAGGACAAAGCGAACCAAGCGGAGAAATTGCAAACCTTATCAAAAAAATAGGCCGTGAAAAAGAAGAACTGATAAAGGAAATTGAACAAAACTTTGAACTGGCCGAACGCGCTATGATAAGCACGATACACGGCTTTTGCTTTAAAGTGTTAAGACGCTTCCCCGCAGAAGCCGGAGTTCCGCCAGACATTATGCCCGACGGCGACGAGGCCGCCCGCGCCGTAACGGATAAAATATGGTCGGCCTTTTTGGACGAAGAATTAAATTACTCTTCCCCCAACGGAAAGAAGTGGGAAACTCTGCTTGAAAATTTTTCTTTGGAAGAAATAAAAGATTTTGCGCTCGCGCTTTTAAAAAGCCCTCTTCAAAATTACAATCCCGCGCACAGAAAAACAAAAATCGCCGGCATTTTGCGCGAGCAGGCTTCGGAGGCGAAAAAGCTTTTGGATATTTACAAAAGCAAAAGGAAAAACGCATTCGAAGAAAATCTGCAAAAGGCGATTGAGATTTTAAACAATGCGGCCGATTATCACGATAATCTTGAATTTAAAGATTTAAATTTCGAAGCCAAAAGCCAGTCCAGGCCCGCCGCTTGGAAAGACGACGAGGATTTTGAAAAAGCAAAAAACATAATTCAAACTGCGGAAAGCGCCTCGATGAAAAATATCCGGCTTCTGCAAACCGCGAGTGAAGCCGTGAGTCCTTTTCTGCCGAAGGCCAAAGATGCTTTGCAAAAATCCGGCCTTATAAGTTTTGACGAAATGATACTTAAAACCAGAGATTTAGTTAAAAATCATTTGCATATAAGGCAAACGCTTAAAGAAGAATACCGCAGTATTCTTTTGGACGAATTTCAGGATACCGACCCCGAACAGGGCGAAATATTTTTATATCTGGCCGAAGCCGAAAAAACGCAAGCTTCCGACTGGCGGGAAGTTTCGCTCCAACCCGGAAAGTTATTTATCGTAGGCGATCCAAAACAATCCATTTACCGCTTCCGCGGGGCGGATATAGCCGCTTATGACACTTTTACCGAAGCTATGCTCAGGCAAGGCGCGGTAAAATGTTTCCTGCAAAGCAACTTTAGAAGTTCGGCAAATATAGTGGCTTACGCAAATAAGTTTGGCGAAAGAACCATAACCGCACAAAGAAACGTACAACCGCAATATGTGCCCATAAACCACAGTAAATCCTATAAGCCCGAACCCGTCAGCCTTATAATAACCGACCCGGGCGAAAACAAAATAAGTGCGGAAGATATGCGCGCGTTCCAAGCCGGGGCAATAACTTCTTGGATAAAAGAAAACACTTTTAAAACGAAGCTTTCCTCAGGACGAGTGATGACTTATAAAGACATTGCCGTACTTTACAGAAGCGCAACCGGGCTGGACGTTCTGATTGACGCTTTTAAACGCGCGGATATAAGTTACAGCGTGGAAGAAAATAAAAACTTCTATCAGGCGCAGGAAGTTAAAGATATTTTAAATCTTTTAAAATTGGCGCAAAACCCGGCAGACAAAACGGCCCTCACAGGAATTTTGAGAAGCCCGCTCTGCCTTGTAAAAGACGAAGAAATTTTAAACCTCTCCCAAAACGGACTGCTTAATATTTACGCGGACGCAAAAGACGAATACGTCAATTCCAAATATAATGCTCTTAAAGAAATTTGCCGCCGCGCGCAAACTATGCCGCTTGAAGAGTTTATCAATTATCTTTTATTTGAAACTCACTTTAAAGAAATGCAGATTTTATGCTCCGCAAGCGAACAGAGCGCGGCGAACATATCTAAGTTTATGGACGTAGCAAGACGTTTTACAAACGCCGGGATTTTGACTTTGCCGCAGTTTATCTACCATTTGGAACATTATTTTAAAGAAATGGAAAAGGAAGGAGAATCGCCTTTGGCCGAAGAATCTTTGGATACGGTAAAACTTATGAGCATACATAAATCCAAAGGGCTTCAATCCCCGGCGGTAATAATTTACGATATTACAAAAGAACAAAACAAAGGCAACAAAACCCAGCCGCAATTTTTGAGCGACTGGCTTTCCGCTTCGGCCGCGCCGCGCCTGGGGAAAGTAAAAGATTTGTCTTACGCCCTTTTGGAACAAGCCAATAATTTGCACGCAAAAGCCGAGGAGCTCCGAATACTTTACGTAGCACTTACAAGAGCGGAAGAAAAACTTTTGATAACGGGCGCAAAAAACGCAGAAAAAACTTTGGCCGCACCTTTGCTTAAAGCGGGATGTTACCCAGGGGAGAACGCCCCCGCCGAATTGCTTGGCGGAATATGCGAGGCGGTCTATATCCCTTTTAAAGAAAGTGATTTGCAGCCCCGAACAATTGATAAAACGCTTGCGGGCGAAAACCCGGAAAAATTTAAACTTTGGCGGGAAGCCTGGCTTAGCAGAAG
>SAMEA3663015__coassemble_329_pt1 | contig 20447 bp, 20 predicted proteins | sample SAMEA3663015__metabat2_low_PE_015 | metagenome-assembled genome bin SAMEA3663015 (sample SAMEA3663015) | pig gut metagenome | biome: pig gut; feature: pig-associated habitat; material: faeces | place: France | collected 2012 | reverse complement strand
AGCGTTTTAAAGCTATCGCGAAAGGCATACCCAAAAGGCACATAATTACCGTAGCGAAAGGGGCGGCCAATTTGGAGTGGAAGAAAGTTTCTTCCTGAAAAGTGGTAAGCCCGCTGGCTTTTAAAAATTTTATGCGTCTTATCAAATCGCTTATACTGAGGTAAGAAGGCTTTGCGCTGCCGACGGCGATTTGATCCGGCGGAACGGTAAAATCCGAATCCAAGACGGAAAAACTTTCCTCGGTAACCGCGGCGTTTTTGCCGAAATATCTTATAAAGCCGTCTTCAAAAATCCATTTCTCTTTATTTTCGTCCCACACAAAACTCCGCGCGCTGATTTGGGAAGTTATTGACCAGCTGTTGTCGTAAACATCTATAAACATACCGTCCATAACACCCTCGTCGGCTTTAACGGTTTTGGCAAAAAGTACCCGCTGATTATCAAGCCTTAAAGTAACATCATTCTGTACGTTAAAATACCATTCTTTTTTGCCGCGGATTTTACGCTGCAAAGTAAGCTCGGCCTTTTTGCTTAAGTCGGGGACGAAAAATTCCTGCACGCAAAAACCCGCCATAGCCACCAAAAAAATGCAGGCTATCAAAGGTTTGAATATCTGCCTTACCGAAAAGCCGCCCGCAAGGCAAGCCGTCCATTCTCCGCTTGTAATCATATCGGATATTACAAAAAGCGCGCTCAACAGGCAGGCCACGGGCAAAATCTGTACAAGCCAAGAAGGCATTGTCAAAAAACTGTATTTAAGCACAAGCCCCAAAGTGGTGCCGTAACTGTTTATCCAGCGGATTTTCTCCAAGCTGTCACCAAGGAATATCAGCACCGCAAAAATGCTGATTATAAAAACAAAAGGGCCCCAAAACTTCTTGGCTATGTAACCGTAAATTATTTTCATCAGTCGGAAAGCCTCTTCTTCCATAAATAAAGACCGGCGGCAAGCCCGCATACCACGGGCAGGAAAGGCGCGGCGTAGACCAAAGCGGCGGTTTCGACTTTTTCCGCTATGCTGTTGCCGACCGTTATCAACCCGAAATAGGCGAAAATAAAAGCCAAACTGTAAATCATCGCGCCGGCTCTTCCGGCTTTTTTTGTATTAACAAAAGCAACCGGGCAGCTTAAAAGGAAAAATATCAAAGGGCATAAAGCCATAGCGATGCGATAAGTAATCGCCGGGCGGTACTCCCGCCATTCTCTTTCGCCCATAGCCGAAGGCCCTTCCTTTACGGCTTTGACAAGCTGCGGGGTGGTAAGTTCGGAAGCTTTCACGCGGTGATCGTTATCGGTTTTCTGCGTCAAAGGTATAAAGACGGAATATTTATTAAATTCCGAAGTTATTATCTTTCTGCTTTCAAGGGAATATACGCGCTGCATTTGGCCTTTAAACAAAGTAAAAGAAATCCCGCCCCCGCCTATATCGACTTTTCCCTCCGATGCGTTTACTTTGGTACTGAAAGCGCTGTCGTCGTTTTTTCGGGAAAGGTGAACCTGATAAATAGTTTTGTTCTTTTTATCCACGTTCTCGGCAAACAAATCCCAGTCGCCCAAATTTATAAAGGTTTTGGGTTCTATATTTACCTTGGAAATTTTGGAAGCGATATCGGCCTTGCTTTGCTCGACGTGATGGCGGCCCAAAGGGCTGAGCCAACCGTTAAGGCCAGTCATCACAAAAATTAAAAAAACGGCAAAAATCAAAATGGGTTTGGCTATTTCCATAAAAGAAAACCCCGCCGCGCGCAAAGCCATAACTTCGCCCGTTTGGCCCATAGAAGTCAGCGTCATCAAAATGGAAATTTGGAAAGCCATCGGCACGCTAAGCACCAAGATATCCGGCACCATATACATCATTGTCGAAAATACCCAAAAAATATCCGCGCCGTAGTTCATCGCATAAGTGAAAATCTGCGAAAACTGCCCCATAAAAACCACAAAAACGAAGACGAACAATATTCCCGAAAAGAATATCGCCAAATTCTTAGCTATATATCTGAATATTATTCCTGGCACAGATTTATTTTAGCAAATATATGCAAGGCGCGCCGCAAAGCCGAAAAGAGCGACTAAAAAAGGCTTGTGCGGGGGAGCGTCTTCCTTTTTGGCTTAAATTTTTGTATATTGCTTTAACAGAATTATATTTATTGAGGTATTTATGGCTAATGATATCAGATTTGCAACCGCCGGGTTCAGAGGCGCTATCGCCGAAAGCGTAACCGCGCAAAACATTTACAGGCTTTCCGTTGCCATAGCCGAACACATTTTTACGGACGAATATTACGGATTTGAAGGCGAAGGATACCAAAAACATATAAAGGAAAAGGGCTTCAAGTTCAGAAGGCCGATGGTAATAGTCGGTACGGACACGAGGTTTATGTCGGATAAATTCGCGGATATAGTCTGCGATGTTTTGGCCTCCAAAGGCATAAGCGTAAAAAGAGCGTTTTACCCCCTTCCCACGCCTGTTGCCGAGTGGGCCGTACTTAAAGAAGGAGCCGTAGGCGCTGTGGTTATAACCGCAAGCGAAGCCGATTATCATCAAAACGGCCTTAAATGGATTTCCTATTACGGCGGCATAGCCAATAATGAAGTGATTTCCGATATAGAAAGCCATATTCCCGCGGCAAGCTCCGTAAGGGATTTGCCGGAATTCGGATACAAAAATTCCGCCGTGAGCGAATTTAACTTCAGGGACGAATACATTAAGCATTTGTCTTCTCTGATAAACGTAAAAGCCATAAAGAAAGCCAAACTTAAAGTTGGTATAGATCCGCTTTTCGGTACGGCGGACAATTATTTCAGAGAGTTCTTAAAACTTTGCGGGTGCGAAGTTGAGGGGCTTCACGAAGGGACAGACGTACTCTTCGGCGGGAAAGTGCCCAATGCCGGCCCGATAGCTTTGGCCGAACTCAGCAAACTGGTTGTTAAAAAGAAGCTTGACGTAGGCATAGCCTGCAACACTGACTGCGATAAATTCGGCATTATAGGGCCGGACGGATATTGGATTTCCCCCAACCAAATCGCCCCCATACTTTTAGAGCATATAATAGAATACCGCGGGCAAAAAGGCCGCGTATGCAGAAGCTTGATTACCACCAATTTGATAGACGAAGTCGCCAAAGCGCACGGCCTTGCCGTACGCGAAACGCCCGTAGGCTTTAAATACATCAATGAACTTATGATGACGGGGCAGTATATATTCGGCGCGGAAGAATCCGGCGGCGTGGCCATATCGAACCATATGCCGGATAAAGACGGTCTTATGGCCTGTATGCTGACTTTGGAAATGCTAGCCATAAGCGGAAAAAGCCTTAAACAACTTTTTAAAGACTTCTACAAAAAATACAATATGTACTACGACAAAAAGGTAAGTATCCCCAAGAGAGAGATTGAAATTAATCAAATTATGGAGAAACTTAATCTTAGGCCGCCTTTGTCAATAAACAAGACTTCCGTTTGGAGAATAGACCAAACGGACGGCTTTAAGTTTATATTGAGAAACGGCAGTTGGCTGGCTCTTAGGCCTTCGGGAACGGAACATCTTATAAGGATTTACGCCGAAGCCAAAGACGAAGCCGCGCCGGCAAAACTTATAGCCGAGGCGCAGAAGATTATAGAGTCTTTATCGGAGAAATAAAGACCTCAAGGGGGTAGAAGTATGAAGATTAAGAATATAAAGGCCAGGGAAATCTTGGATTCAAGGGGATTTCCGACGGTTCAGGCCGACGTAATACTGGAAAACGGCGCTTTTGGTTCCGCAGCCGTACCCAGCGGGGCTTCCACCGGCAGCCACGAAGCTTTGGAACTCCGCGACAAAGACGAAAGATTTAACGGCAAAGGCGTACTTAAAGCGGTTGCGAATGTAGCTAAAATAGAAAAACTGCTCCAAGGTTATGACATTGAAGACATCCGCCTTATAGATAAAGCGATGTTGGATTTGGATGGAACCGAAAATAAAACATCTTTGGGGGCAAACGCCATACTGGCCGTATCAATGGCAGTGTTAAGGGCCGGCGCGGCAAGCTTAAATGAACCGCTTTACCGCTATTTAAGGCGCGCTTACGAACTGCCGGAAGAAGATTGGCTTATGCCCGCGCCGATGCTCAATATTATAAACGGCGGCAAACACGCCGACAGCGGCTTGGACGTACAAGAATTTATGATAGTGCCGGCCTTTGCGCCTTCTTTTAAAGAAGCCCTGCGCGCCGCGGCGGAAACTTATCACGCCCTTAAAAACGATCTCGCAAAAAAGGGTATGGTTACGGCCGTGGGCGACGAAGGCGGCTTTGCGCCTAAAATAAGCTCCCACGCCGAGGTTTTGGAAACCGTAATATCGGCTGCCCAAAAAGCGGGATATCCCGAAATGAGCCTTGCTTTGGACGCCGCCGCGAGCGAGTTTTTCCATAACGGTTTTTATAAATTTGAAGGCCAAAACAGAACTTCCGAGCAAATGACGGAAATTTATTCCTCTTGGACGGAAAAATATCCCTTGGTTTCAATCGAAGATCCTTTGCAGGAAGACGATTGGGCCGGTTGGCGGCATTTTACGGAAAAGCTCGGCAAAAAGATAAATATAGTCGGCGACGACTTGTTCGTTACAAATAAAAAACGCCTTGAAAAAGGCATAGAGGAAAAGGCCGCCAATTCGATTTTAATCAAACTTAACCAAATAGGCAGCGTAAGCGAAACTATAGACGTGATTTATTTGGCCAAAAAAGCCGGATACACCACCATTATATCGCACCGCTCGGGCGAAACGGAAGACAGCTTTATAGCCGATCTTGCCGTAGCCGTAAACGCCGGAGCAATAAAAACCGGTGCGCCGGCAAGGAGCGAAAGGCTTGCCAAGTACAACCGTCTTCTGCTGATAGAAGAGGAACTGGGCAGCAAAGCCGTTTACGCCAAAGATAAAACTTTTAGAAAATGACTGTTTTAAAAAAAGCGAAATTCCTTCTGATAGCGTTGGCGGTTATGGCCGCGGTTTTACTGTTCAACGGAAGATTTTTAAGTTTAACGCACAATATCCTTGAACTGAAAAAACTCAATGCACATTCCGCCACGCTTGACGAAGAATATAAAAAACTCGCCGCGGAATATCAAAATATTTTGGACGGCGACACTTCTTATCTGCAAAGAACCGCCCGGGTCAAATACAATATGGTAAAACCCGGAGAAATAGAATTTAGGACGACAAAATGAAAGTATATATCCTCCAACTCGGCGAAATGGGCAACTGCACTTACATAGTGGAACATAAAGGCAAAGGGATTATAGTTGATCCCACTTGGGATATGAAAGCCATTTACAGACTGCTTGAGGACGAAAAAATCACCCCGGAAGCCGTACTTTTTACACACGGCCACTACGACCACGTAACCGGCGCGCAGGAACTTATGCGCAAATACGGGATTAAAGGCTATATAGAAGCCTCCGACGCGGAAAACAGCGCGCTGCCGGAAGAACAGCTTATAACTTATGAAGGCGACCACAGCGAAAAGCTGGCCGGGCTTACCGTCAACTTTTTAAGCACGCCGGGGCATACAAGAGGTTCCGTCTGCATTAAAATAGGCGACGTCATTTTTACCGGGGACACTTTATTTCCCAACGCCTGCGGCAGAACCGATTTGCCCGGTTCCGACCCGAGGCAAATGACTAAAAGCCTTCAGCGTTTAGCCGCTCTGCCGGGGAAAACAACCGTTTACGCCGGACACTCTTACGGTTCGGACGGTACGGGAAATACGACGATAGAAAAAGAAGTCAAAAATAACCCTTTTATAAAAATGGCCCTAAGAGAACCCGACAATTTTGAAGATATGATATGACGAAATACGCCCTTATAACAGATTTTGACGGAACAATCACAACCCAAGACATAGGAAATGCGCTTTGTATTCATTACGGGCTGACTTCGCCCGAAAAAATAGAAAAAGCTTACAACAGCAAAGCCGACGCGCGGGAATGGATGAAAAACCACTTCGGTTCGGTAAAAACCACCAAAGAAGATTTTGAAAGAATCATTCTTGAAAAAGCATTGGTTCGCCCCGGATTCAGGGACTTATGCCTATACGCAAAAGAACACGATATTCCTTTTGAAATCGCTTCAGGCGGGCTTGATATTTACATAAAACCCGTGCTTGACATTTTTGACTGCAATCAAATAAAAATAGGCAGCGTAAAAGGCGTGATAAAGCCGGAAGGGATAGAAGTTACTTTCCCCGATTATAACGGGCTTCGTATGGAAGAATTTAAAGAGTCCCGCGTAAGGCATTACCAAAAAGAAGATTATAAAGTAATATTCTTTGGGGACGGCCCTGGCGATTTTGAAGCCGCGCGCGCCGCCGACATCGTTTTTGCGACCTCCCGCCTTGAAACGCTGCTTAAAAAACACGGCATAAAATATGTTCATTTTGAAGATTATACTTTGGCTTTGGATTTGGTAAGGGGGAAAGATGTATCCTTATTTACTGCCTGAAATTTTCGGCAAAACGATACCGATGTACGGCATAATGACGGCTTTGGGTTATTTGGCTGCCATATTATACTGCCTTCATTATAAGCAAAGACTCGGACTAAAAAAAGAACAGCTGCTGGATATTATCTTTTACCTTATTTTGGGCGCGCTTATCGGCGGAAAACTGTTTTTTATGCTTCTTAATTGGGATTCTTTCAACGCGTCTTCCCTGATTGAAAAACTGCGCTACGGTTTTGTATTCTTCGGAGGGCTTATCGGGGCGGCGGCGGCAGGATTCTGGGCCGTAAGGAAAAATCATATTCCGTTTTTTAAAGCGGCGGATTTTTTTGCGCCCGCCGTGGCTTTGGGGCACTCGCTGGGCAGATTGGGCTGTTTTTTTGCCGGCTGCTGTTACGGCAAAGAAGCGCCGGAAGCTTTGGGCGTGCATTTTACGAACCCGGATTCTTTGGTGCCGGCGCATTTACACGGGCATACTCTTTACCCGGTACAGTTAATAGAATCCGTATTGGTTTTCGGCTTATTTTTAGTCTTGAATAAACTTTCACAAAAAAGCCGCAAACGCGGCACTTTAAGCGCGGTTTACGTGCTGGGGTATTGCCTGATAAGGTTTTTTACCGAATTGCTGCGTGCGGACGACAGAGGGGCTTTTGTGGCGGGAATGTCCCCCTCACAAATAATATCTCTGTTGCTGGCCGGCGCGATTACAATTTTTCTTATTAAGAGGACTTATGCAAAAAAAACAAACGATAATATTTGAAGGCAAAGAAAAACGTCTTGACGTTTTCGCCACGGAATTTTGCGAGAATTACTCAAGGAGCCTTATCCAAAACTTAATTAAGAGCGGACTTATTACCGTAAACGGGAAGGCAAAAAAACCCTCTTGGCCGCTTGAGGACGGCGATATCATTGAAATCACCTGGCCGGAAATCTCCTCGAAATTGAACCTTAAGGATATTATCGTAGCCGAAAACAAAGATTTTCTGGTGATAAACAACCCCGCCGGCGTTTTAGTACACCCTCAAAGTTCCGCTTGGGAAGAAAACCCGGAAGTTTTGGACGGCACGGAAGAAACTTTGGTAACTGCAATATTAAAAAGCAAAATAAAGAATTTTGAAAATCCCCCCCGCGCGGGTTTGGTTCATCGTTTGGATCGCGAAACAAGCGGCATTATGATGATAGCCAAAAATGAGGAATTTCAGCTTGCCGCAAGCCAAATGTTCGCCGATAGGCAAATGCATAAAACCTATAACGCAATTTGCTGCGGCGACATTCCCGATGACGAAGGCGTTATAGACGTACCAATCGGCCGCCTTGCCGGAGGCAAAATAAAAGCCTCTCCGCTTGGGCGCCAAGCCGTAACGGGGTATAAAGTTATTGAGCGCGCAAAAGGCTTTTGCTTTATGGAACTTTACCCAAAAACGGGCAGAACAAACCAACTGCGCGTGCATATGAGCTGGCTCGGCTACCCGGTACTGGGCGACTGGCTTTATAAAGGAGCCCAGGCCCCAAGGCTTATGCTTCACGCCAGAAAGCTGGAGTTTAAACATCCTTTTACCGGCAGAAAACTTTGTTTTGAGGCCGAACCGCCGGCCGATTTTATGCAAGCTTGGCAGGAAGTCAAATCCGGCAAGAAAGTTAAATAAAGCCGCGGCGTATTTCAGCTTATCTGTTTTCCCCAAGGGCCGAAAACCAGACAGATTGATTTTTCAGTCTTAATTTTCACTTACGTGATTTTTCATTTTCACAGGGCCGAAAACCAAACAGATTGATTTTCCAGTCTTAACTTTCGTTTACGTGATTTTTCATATTTGAGCAGGATTTACGTTTTCTTATGAGTGAGGAATACTAAGAATGATGCCGACAAAGTCGGCGCAGTATCCGAACAAAGAAAAAACGTAAATCCGGCCAAAGATGGAAAATTGCTAGTCAAAACAACTAAAACCCTCAGGATATTCCTCTTTTATAAACTTCCAATATTCCGCTATAAAATGGTAATATATATAAACAGGAGATTTTATGGATACAAAAACCCTTTCCGATTTTATCGCTTGGTCAAAAACCACGGATTTACAGGAAGTAATATTTAAAAAAGACGGCGTTTGCGTCGAAATTTCTACGGCAGCAAAAAACCCGAAAGCCTCCGACTTTTCTTGCAAACTTACCCCGGTAAAAGCGCCGGCCGTAGGCATATACAGCTTCGGCAAAAAGGGAAAAGCCGTAACCGTTAAGGAAAATATGCCAGTAAAACAAGGCGATATTTTGGGTTACGTTGAAATGAACAAAACCTTAAAAGAAGTTTCCGCGCCCGTCAAAGGCACGATAAAAATCAATTTGGCCGCAGAAGGCTCCGCCGTTGAATACGGACAGCCGCTCTTCTTTATAGAACCCTAATTATGACAAAAGAAACCATAAAACCTTTTAATAAAGTTCTTATCGCCAACAGGGGCGAAATCGCTTTGCGCATAATACGCACCCTTAAAGAAATGGGCATAAAATCCGTGGCGGTTTACTCGGAAGCGGATAAATTTTCCGCACACGTAAGCCAAGCCGACGAAGCCGTCTGCATAGGCCCGGGGCCGTCTTCCTTAAGTTACTTGAATATTGACGCAATTATAGCCGCCTGTAAAATTACGGGCGCGCAGGCCGTGCACCCGGGGTATGGTTTCTTATCGGAAAACGCCCGCTTCGCGCAAGCCGTTATTGACAACGGTATGACTTTTATCGGCCCCAGCCCTGAAGCTATTTTAAAACTGGGCGAAAAGGCCCACGCCAGAGCCTTGGCCATTTCCGCCAAAGTGCCGGTAATACCTGGCTCCGACGGCATAGTTGAAAAGGATTTCCTCAAAGCGGCGAAAAAAGTAGGCTTCCCGATAATGATTAAAGCCACAATGGGCGGCGGCGGAAGGGGTATGCGCCCGGCTTTCGGCGAGGAAGACTTCCAAAAAGCTTTGGATACAGCCCAAGGGGAAGCAAAAGCCGCCTTCGGCGACGGCAGAGTCTATTTTGAAAGACTGGTTTTAAATCCGCGCCATATAGAAGTGCAAATGGCAGCCGATAATTACGGCAATGCGGTGGCTTTCGCCGAGAGGGATTGCTCTATGCAGCGCAAGAACCAAAAACTTATTGAGGAATCCCCTTCGCCTTTCGTTACGCCGGAAGTAAGGAAAGAACTTTGCGCCGCGGCGATGCGCCTTGCAAAAGCGGCCAAATACAGCGGTGTAGGTACGGTTGAATTTTTAATGGACGAAAACCATAACTTCTATTTTATGGAAGTCAACACGCGTTTACAGGTTGAACACCCGGTAACGGAACTTGTAAGCGGAATGGATTTAGTTAAACTCCAAATAGATATCGCTCAAGGCAAAAAACTTGAAATAACGCCCGAGCGCGCGCTTGAAGTGCGCTGCCACGCAATAGAACACCGTATAAACGCGGAAGATTATAAAAAGAATTTTATGCCCTGCCCGGGCACAATTGAAGAATGGTCGCCCGCCGGCGGGCTGGGAATACGGTTGGACAGCCACGTCCATACGGGATACACCATACCCTCTTTTTACGACAGTCTTATTGCAAAGCTGATAGTATTTGCCCCGGAAAGGCAAACCGCTTTAAAACGCAGCAAAAGAGCTTTGAATGAATTTACCGTAAAAGGCGTAAAAACAACGATAGACTTCCATAAGGTAATGCTAAACGACGAGGATTTTACATCAGGCAATATGAACACCGGCCTTGTGGAAAGAATTATTAAGAAAAATGAAAGCGCAAAATAAAATATTGACCTGGCAGCAGGCTGAAGAGTATGTAAAAGAACAGAAAAAACAAGGCAAAAGCGTAGCTTTTACCAACGGTTGTTTTGACATACTACACGCCGGGCACGTAAGTATTTTGGAGTTTTCCAGAAATCAGGCTGATGTACTTGTGCTCGGCATAAACAGCGACGCTTCCGTAAAAAGGCTTAAAGGGCCGACGCGCCCCATTAATACCCAAGAGGACAGGGCTTTGGTCTGCGCTTCTTTGCAGGCGGTGGACGCCGTCGTTGTTTTTGACCAAGATACGCCTTATGAACTTATAAAATTAATCAGGCCCGACGTTTTGGTAAAAGGGGCCGATTACAAAGAGGAAGACGTCGTCGGCAGGGAATTCGCCGGGAAAGTGGCGCTTTACCCGATACTTGAAGGCCGCTCCACTACAAACACGATTAAAAAGGCGGCTCAAAAATAGATTTTAAGTTTATCTTAAATATAAAGAAATTATAATTAAACCGAAGGTATAAACTATGGCAGATATTTTTGAAAAATGCAGGAACTTTAAAGATGCTAAAGCTTTAATGCGTTTGGGGATTTACGGTTACTTCCAGCCGATATCCTCCGCGCAAGCACCTGAAGTAGAATTAAACGGTAAAAAATATATTATGGCCGGCTCAAACAACTATTTGGGGTTGGCCAATGATCCCGAAATGAAAAAAGCCGCCGCCGAAGCGGCCTTGGCCAGAGGCACCGGTTCTGCCGGTTCCAGATTTTTAAACGGAAACACCAAATACGCCAATGACCTTGAAGAAAAACTGGCAAAATTTAAAGGCAAAGAAGCGGGGCTTATATTCTCCGCCGGGTACCAAATGAATTTGGGCGTGATTTCCAGCCTGCTCAAAAAAGGCGACGTAGCCATAGTCGATAAACTTGACCACGCCAGCATTTTAGACGGCGTAAAACTTTCCGAAGCCGAAATGGTACGCTTTAAACACAATGATATGGAAGATTTGGAAAGAGTGCTTTCCAAAATAGACGACAGTAAAGGTAAACTTATAATAGTAGACGGCGTATTTAGTATGGAAGGCGATATCTGCAATCTGCCGGAAATCGTCAGGCTTGCAAAAAAATACGGCGCCAGAACAATAGTCGACGATGCACACGCAACCGGCATTTTGGGCAAAAAAGGACGCGGTACCTGCGAGCACTTCGGTTTGGAAAACGGCGAAGTGGACTTGGTGGTAGGTACTTGCTCAAAAACTTTTGCGACGGTAGGCGGCTTTGTTGTAGGCGACGCGGACGTAATTCATTATATCCGCCACAGCGCAAGAAGCCAAATATTTTCCGCCGCTTTGCCGCCGGCTTCAATAGCTTCCATAGACAAAGCTTTGGATTTGATTTGGGATGATATGTCCCGCAAAGACAGGCTTTGGGCCAATACAAAACGCCTGAAAGAAGGCTTCTTAAAACTCGGCTTTAACATCGGCGCGACGCAGACCCCGATAGTCCCGATATTTATCGGTACTATGGAAAACTGCTTTAAAATGTGGCGCGCCACTTTTGACGGCGGTATTTTTACCACGCCGGTAATTCCGCCCGCCGTTCCGCCAAACAAATGTATGATGAGGGTTACCCTTATGGCCACGCACACCGATGAACAAATCGACAAAATTATAGAAGTTTTCGGCAATGCGGGCAAAGCTTTGGGTATTATAAAATAAAATGCTCAGCGTAGAAAAAGCGGAACTTAAAGAATTTATCGCCTTTCCGTTTAAATTATACAAAGACGATAAATTTTATGTACCCGAGCTTAAAGCGGATACTAAACATCTTTTAACGAAAGATCCCTTCTGGCGTCACGCCGGAAGGGAACTTTTTTTGGCGAAAAGGGACGGACAAACCGTAGGCAGAATAGCCGCCATAGTCAATGAAAACCATAATAAGCATTGGAACGACAATATAGGCTTCTTCGGTTTTTTTGAATGTGAAAACAACCCGGAAACCGCAAAAGCTCTTTTTGACGCGGCGGCCGCCTGGCTTAAAGAACAAGGTAAAACCGCCATACGCGGGCCGCTTAATCCAAGTACAAATCATACCTGCGGCGTACTTGTTGATTCTTTTGACTCTATGCCGTGCATAATGATGCCATACAATCCGCCTTATTATGACGACATTATAAAATCCGCCGGATTTGAAAAAGCCAAAGACTTGCTAGCTTTTGACAGAACCGATAAAAATGATTTCTCCACCCGTATGCAAAAGATTATTCAGCGCATACTCAGAAACCCGGAAATTACTATGAGGTGTATAAATATGAACGATTTTGACAATGAAGTCAAAACCGTCAGGGAAATTTATAACGCCGCCTGGAGCCACAACTACGGTTTTGTGCCTATGACGGAGGAAGAAATAAAAGAAACGGCCAAACAACTTAAATTGATAGTACGCCCGGAACTTACCTGTATGATAGAAATAAAGGGCGAAGTGGCGGGATTTGCAATTTCCATCCCCAATATGAACCACGTCTTAAAAGTCCTTAACGGCGGGCTCAATCCGTTTAAACTGCCGAAAGCCCTGCTGACTTGGCGCAAAATACGCGACTGCCGTATGATAATGTTGGGAGTACACCCCGATCACCGCAGCAGAGGCCTTGAACTTTTACTCGTCAAACACGTGGTTGACAACGGCGTAAGCAAAGGCTGGAACAAGGCGGAACTCTCCTGGATGCTGGAAGACAATAAAGCTATTATTTCCGTCATTGAAGAAGCCGGCTGCTACAAAACGAAAACTTACAGGATTTATCAAAAAGACTTATAAGTTTTGATTTGTATCATAAAAAAGCCCCGGTGCTAAACCCGGGGTTTTTTAATATTAAAGAGCAATTCTCCGCCGCTGAAGGCCAAGCGTTTTAAAAAGTTCATCCCGGATAAATTCCGCGAAAGAGCCTCCCTTATAACCTAAAAATACAAAACCCCCGCAGCTTTAGCATACGGGGGCGATTAAAAATATTTCTTTAAGTCAGAACTTTACTGAAGGGGCTTTCTTGGCCTGTTCGGCTTCGCTGTCATCCAAGGTAAAGAGTTCGGCTTTTTCAAATTTAAAGTAAGAAGCTATTATATTTGAAGGAAAAGACTCTATCGATATATTAAGATCTTTGGCATTGGTGTTATAGAACTTTCTGGCGGCTTGCAGCCTGTCTTCCGTATCGGAAAGCTCCTGTTGAAGTTTAAGGAAATTCTGATTTGCCTTTAAATCGGGATAGTTTTCGGAAACGGCAAACAAACTTTTAAGCGTTGAAGTAAGCATATTCTCCGCCTCGGCTTGGCCTTGCATATCCCCTTTTGCGTTTAAAGCCATATTGCGGGCCTGAATTACTTTTTCCAGTGTGGAACTTTCGTGCGAGGCATAGCCTTTTACCGTTTCCACAAGGTTCGGGATAAGGTCATAACGCCTTTTAAGCTGTACTTGAATATCGCTCCAAGCTTCTTTTACGCGGTTTTTAAGCGTAATCAAGCCGTTGTAGACGCTTATTATATATAAAGCGACAATCACGGCAATAACAATCAAAACTATTGCTAGGGTCATCATTTCTACCTCCGTATAATATATTTATTATACAAAAAGGATAGGGTTAATGTTCGATTTTAAGGACGTCTTTCTTTTTGACCGGCAGACATTCCTGAAGGCGGAAGCGCGCCTGATCGGGAACCATAGCTTTTATGGTTTCTATGTCGCCGTCGTTAAGGACTTCTTTGTAATAGGTAGTTCTGAACTGATAATTAATGCCGGAAGAAATGATAATATTCATACTCTCTTTTACAGCGTCCAAATTGGCGGGACCGCAAACGGCTTCGTACTTTTCAAACGGAGCTTTTATGTCCATAGCCACGAAATCAACCAATTTCTTTTCTATGAGTTCTTTAAGAACGCCGGGATTTGTGCCGTTGGTATCAAGCTTTACCAAATATCCCATCGCTTTTACTTTCGCCGCGAATTTGTCCAAATCCGGTTGGAGAGTCGGTTCGCCGCCGGTAATTACAAGGCCGTCTAAAGAATGTTTGCGTCTTTCCAAATAGTCCAAGACATCCTCTTCGGCCAAAGCGTTATTTTCATCCTGGGCGGGTGGTATAAGTTCCGGATTATGACAATACGCACAATGCAGATTACAACCTTGAGTAAAAACTATTGCTGAAATACTGCCGGGAAAATCTATCATTGAAAACTTCAAAAGTCCGCTAATCTTCACTTACAACACACCTGCCTTAGGATAAAAATATTATTATTAAAACTTAGCAACCGCAGGACATTTTAATAGTCTTGCGCATAGCAAATTCTTCTTTTTTGCCTTTGTTCCAGTTCTGAACCGGGCGAAGATATCCCACTACTCTGGAATAGACTTCGCAGTTGGTGCCTTTAGCCGCTTCTTTGGCAGCTTTCAGCTCGGAAATTCTAGTTTCAATATTGTGTCTTTCTTGTGCCGTCATAATCGTTTCCTCCTGCGCGGTTTTTGGCCGCATTTATTATTTTTGCAAATTATTATTTGCCCAACAAGACCTATTTTTTCGTAGGTCCTTAGCCCTATTTACAAAGGGCGTAAAATTTATTTACTGTACAACTGTTCTTCCAAAAGCGCGATTTGCTTTTCAATGTTTTCTATCTTCTCGGCTTTGCATTTGGGGCATTCAAAATGCTCGCCTTCAATGTACCCGCATTTAGGGCAGACGCTGAAAGTCGGCGTTATGGAAAAATAAGGCAGCTGATAGCCTTCGCAGACTCTTCTGATGAATTTTTTAAGAGCTTGAGTGTCTTTAATCCTTTCGCCCATAAAAATGTGCAGTACAGTTCCGCCGGTATATTTGGCCTGGATTTCGTCCTGCAAATCCAAAAGTTCAAATATATCATCGGTAAAGTTTACCGGCAGCTGGCTGGAATTGGTGTAGAAAGGCGGTCTGCCCTGCGCGGCTTGCTCATTATCGGCTACGATAATATCCGGGTATTTTTCCCTGTCCAAACGCGCCAAGCGGTAAGAAGTACCTTCCGCCGGAGTGGCTTCAAGATTATAGTTATTGCCGGTTTCCTTTTGGAATTCCACCAGTTTTGCCCTCATAAAATCCATAACTTTTACGCCGAATTTGCGGCCTTTTTCGCTGCCTACGCTTTCCCCCATCAAGTTGAGGCAGGCTTCGTTCAGACCGACAAGGCCTATCGTGGAAAAGTGGTTCTTCCAATATTCGTTGAAACGCTGTTTGACGCTTCTTAAATAGAAAGTCATATACGGATACAAATTGGCATTGGTGAAGCGTTCAATCACCTTGCGTTTGATTTCCAAGCTGACTTTGGCTACTTCCATACGCTCTTCAAGAAGTTTAAAGAACTCTTCTTCCGTGGAAGCCAAATAGCCTATGCGCGGCATATTGATAGTAACCACGCCGATGGACCCCGTCAAAGGAGCCGAACCGAAAAGCCCGCCGCCGCGGCGGTTAAGTTCGCGGTTGTCTATTCTTAAGCGGCAGCACATAGAGCGCGCGTCTTCAGGGTTCATATCGGAATTGACGAAATTAGCAAAATAAGGAATACCGTATTTGGCCGTCATTTCCCAAAGGGGCTGATAAGAGGGATTATCCCAGTCAAAATCTTTCGTTATATTGTAAGTGGGGATAGGGAAAGTAAATACGCGGCCTTTGGCGTCGCCTTCAAGCATAATTTCAAGAAAGGCCTTATTAAACATATCCATTTCTTTCTGGAATTCCCCATATTTTCTGTCTTGTATCTGCCCGCCAATGATAACGCCCTGATCTTTAAAATAAGAAGGTACGTTAAAATCCAAAGTTACGTTTGTAAAAGGCGTTTGAAAGCCTACTCTGGTAGGGACGTTTACGTTAAACAAAAATTCCTGCAAAGCCTGTTTTACTTCCTGATAGCTGAGCTTGTCATAGTAGATAAAAGGCGCAAGCAAAGTGTCAAAGTTGGAGAAGGCCTGTGCGCCGGCGCTTTCGCCCTGCAAAGTATAGAAAAAGTTTACTATCTGCCCCAAAGCCGTCCTTAAATGTTTGGCCGGTTTGGATTCGGCTTTGCCGGCAACGCCTTTAAAACCGCTGATAAGCAAATCCTGCAAGTCCCAACCGACGCAATAGGCGCCCAAAAGGCCCAAGTCGTGCAAATGGATATCGCCGGAGGTGTGCATCTTTTTTACGTTTTCCGGGTAAATTTTGTTAAGCCAATAAATTTTTGTAATTTCGGAAGAAACGTAATTGTTCAAACCCTGCAGAGAATAGCCCATATTGCTGTTCTCGTTAACCTGCCAGTCAAGCTTCTGCAAATATTGGTCAACCAATTCCACATTGAATTTGGAAGAAATTTCCCTCGCTCTTGCGCGCTGATCCCTGTACAAGATATAGGCTTTCGCCGTTTTGTGGAAATTGGAAGTCAAAAGCACATCTTCCACAACGTCCTGTATATTTTCCACGCTGGGGGTTATTTCTGAATAAAGCTGCTGCAGAATATTGACTACCCTGATTGTAAGCTTTTTGGAGGTTTCAAGGTCAAATTCATTGGTGGTTTGCCCGGCTTTATAAATGGCGTTTGTAATTTTTTTTGAATCAAAAAGCTGGGTTGAACCGTCCCTTTTGATAATTTTTAACAAAATCTCGTTATTTGGCATAACATTTTCCTCTTAAAAGTTTTTAACAGCGGCACATATTGTGGATAAAGGTTGATAGGTTTAACTTCCGAAACCATAAAAACCGGCCGTTTTAAGCTGTTTGCTTACAAAATTCTACATAAGTTTCAAGAATATTTCAAACCTCGTCTAAGATTTACTTTTTTAAGTATTATCAACAAGTAATTCTCCGACGATAAAACAAAAGCTTGTCCACAGTTGTCAAGACTGTGGACAAGCACAATTTTTTTAGTGTTTTTAGGGTATTTTTTTAAGCAATTTTTCCGCAATCAGACCAAAAAACGGCCCTTTTCATAAATTGTTAAATGTTTTCCGTTTTTTAATGTTGCGGTAACCAATTTATTTTGCGTGTTTACCAAATCCCAATGCAATGCGGACTCGTTAAAACCAAGCTGTTTTTTAAGCTTCTTATCAAGTTTGGACAAATTGCCGCTGAAAGTATCGCTGTAACTGGAACCCAAAGCTATATGGCTGTTGCCGTAAGCACCGCCGAAGTTCTCGTCATACAAAGTATCGGCCATAAAGCGGTCTATTTTGGAAAAGCGCGTATCAGTCAAAGAATATTCCCCTATCTGGCTTGCGCCACGGTCCAGGGAAAGCATTTTTTTAAGGAAATCTTCCCCCTGCCCCGCCGTCGCTTTAATCACGCGACCGGCTTTAAATTCCAGGCGGATGTCTTTGACGTAATTGCCGTTGCGGAAACTCATTAAATCGCTGAAGTAGACCCCGCGCGTACCGCGCCAATCCGGGGAAGTAAAAATCTCAAAAGAGGGAACATTGCACCCGCCTCCGCTTATAAAACGGCGTTTTTCACCCAAAAGTATCTCCAAGTCCATATTTTCGGACTGAGTTCTTAATTTAACTATCGGCAAATAAGAAAGCCTTTTGGAAACTTCGTTGATTTCGGCGGTAACTTCCGCAAATTTTTTGGCGGGGTTTTTCTCGTTCAAGAAACAGGCTTTGGCGATTTGCGCTTCATACTGTTTTAAACTTAAACCGGCCTGCTTTGCCAAACCTTCGGTAGGGTAATTGGCCAAAGTCCAAGAAAACAATCCGCGTTCTTCCCTGACGTCCATAATTTCTCGTATCGGCTTTCTGGCGATTGTCGCCAAAGCTATTTTTTTGGTGTCGACATCTTTTAAATTTGCCAAATCCTGCGGGGCTCTTAACGCTATAAGGCCGTTAAGATTTTCGGTAAAAAGTTTCTCCCATTCCGGCATAAATTTTATTTGTTTGTCGCTGCCTTTGGTGTAAAGTATTTTAGCCATTTTTTCAGTGGCGTAAGGCCTTAAAATCACGTTAAAGCCGCCCTCAATAAGTTTGGCGTAAATTTCTTCGGCAAGCGGCAAGGCGGGCATATCGTAACTTACAAGAATATTCTCCCCCGGTTTGAACTTTCCCCCTTTACGGGATGATTTTAAAGCGAAAATCATCACGTCGGCATATTTTTTTAAATCCATTTCGGCCTCCTTTTATATATAATATTTATGATACAAAATATGAGGCGGCCCAATATGAAAAAACTGTTTTTTGTCTTTATCGCTTTAATCGCTTTTTCCTTAAACTCCAAGGCTGATATAGCCCCGGCGGAACAAATAAATTATTCTTTTAAATTTGAAGGTGTCAATCCGCTTAAAATTCTCCCCGCGCACAGCGAACAGCTGCAATGCGAGGACAATCAATGTCTTTCCCCCAAACCTTTGGGGCGCTTCGGCATACAAAAACTTGAATGCGAAGAAGCAGCCTGCCACGCGGTTTCTTATGAGTTTGCTCCTTATCAAAAACTCATAATTCAATTTGAAGACGGCTCCGTGAGGGAATCAGCCGTTTTTAAAACACCTGCCGGCAGGAAAAACTCCATACAAATAACAGTTACTCCCGACGCTTTAAAAGCAAGCGCGGCAAATTCCGAAACAGCGCCGGATAAGCTGCCAAAAAGCTATATACTGCTTTCAATGTTGTTCGTTTTCTTTATCGAAATATCCGCGGCGGCAATCTTCATATTTATGAATAAGCTGCCGGCCGGAGTGATATTTTGTTTCTCCGTTTTAAACGCCGTTACCATTCCCCTGAACTGGTTTGTTCTGTCAAACTATTTCCAGAGCGACGGAATTTTATGGCTGACGGCTTTCCTTATTGAATTTGCCTTATTATCGTTGTTCTTCAGGAAGAAATCCATCTATACAGAACTGTTCGGGCTGACGCTGTTTGCCAATGTGGCGGGGTATTCTTCCGGGATGATACTTTCCTTTATAATGACGTTTTTTTAAACGGCTTTCCGGGTGCTCTTCCTAAGTTATACGCTTGATAAGTTGGCCGGCAAGCCTATAATATATACTGAAAAACAAATAAGGGGGATGTATGTGGGAAAAAGACATTAACATCAACGAAGTAAAAGAAATCCGCGTGCGCACGACCGTATATTTCGGAGTCGGCGCAATCAAAAAAATAGAAGATATAGCAAAAGACTTAAAAGCCTTGATAAACTTATAATAGTTACCGGCAGAGGCGCTTATAAAAAAACCGGCGCTTGGGATTATGTTCAGGCCGCGTTGAAAAACAACTCAATAACCTATGTTCACTATGACGGGGTTACACCGAATCCGAATACTCATCAGGTAAACGAAGCCGCAAAAATGGCAAAAGAATTCGGCGCGAAAGCTATGTTGGCCATAGGCGGAGGTTCTGCCATAGACGCGGGCAAAAGCGTAGCCATTTTAATGGAAAACCCCGGTAAAACCGCCGAAGAACTTTACGAGTTTAAATTTGCTCCGGAAAAGGCCGCGCCGATTATCGCCATAAACCTTACGCACGGCACCGGCAGCGAAGCCAACCGCTTCGCCGTCGTAACGATTCTTGAAAAGAATTTTAAGCCCGCAATCGCTTACGACTGCATTTACCCGATGTACTCTATCGACGACCCGGCTTTAATGGCGAATCTTTCGGAAAATCAGACCCGTTACGTTTCAATCGACGCAGTAAACCACGTCGTTGAAGCTTCCACCAGCAAAGCGGCTTCCCCGTTTGCGATAGATTTGGCTCTTTCAGTTGTAAAGCTTGTGGCGCATTATCTGCCCATAGCTTTAAAAGAACCCGGCAATCTTGAAGCCCGTTACTTCCTGGCCTACGCCGCATTGATAGCGGGCGTCAGCTTTGATAACGGACTTTTGCATTATACGCACGCTTTGGAACATCCTTTAAGCGCGGTCAACCCGAATCTTACCCACGGTTTGGGGCTGGCTATGCTTTTGCCGGCGGTGATAAAATACATTTATCCCGAAAAATCCCATACTTTAGCCGCCATACTGGAGCCCCTCGCCCCGGGTTTAAGCGGATGTCCCTGTAAGGCCGATGATGCGGCCAAAGCCGTGGAAAAATGGCTGTTCTCGGTAGGCGCGACGGCAAAACTTAAAGACGAAGGCTTCCACGAGGAAGACGTGGATAAAATGACGGAACTTGCTTTTACCACTCCGTCGTTGGGCCTGCTCTTAAGTATGGCCCCCAACGAAGGCACAAAAGAAAGAGTACGGGCTATTTATAAAGAATC
>SAMEA3663015__coassemble_282_pt1 | contig 23276 bp, 20 predicted proteins | sample SAMEA3663015__metabat2_low_PE_015 | metagenome-assembled genome bin SAMEA3663015 (sample SAMEA3663015) | pig gut metagenome | biome: pig gut; feature: pig-associated habitat; material: faeces | place: France | collected 2012 | reverse complement strand
TTCCCCGGGATTGAAGAGTATATTTCTTCCGTAAACAAAGGGGAAAGGCCTCTTTCTTTTAAAGAAACACTTTGCGATAAAGCAAAAACCGGGGAAAAAATAATGACGGCTTTCAGATACTTAAAAGGTTTTAAACCGGATTTGCAAATGTTAAAATATTTCGGTGCGGATTTTGACGATTTGCTTAAAGCCGGCCTTATAGAAAATGACGGCGAGAATTTAAAACTTTCCGCCAAAGGCAAATATTTTGCCAATCAGGTATTCAGCCGTTTTGTGGAGCCTTTTTAAATGCGCGTAAAAGCTTATAAAACAGGGATTTTCAAAGAAAACGGGGATTTGCCCTCTTTCATAAAAAAACATCTTCCTTCGCTTAAAGAGGGCAGTATTATTGCGGTTTCCTCCAAAGTGGCAGGGCTTTGGGAAGGCCGCACCGCGGATTTGGCTCTTAAAGAAAAAATCATAAAAGAAAGCAGCGATTTTTATTTAAAGACTTCGCTTTGTTATTTTACAGTAAAAGACGGTATGGTTATGACTAATGCCGGCGTTGACGAAAGCAATATAAAAGGCAAGCTTTCGCTTTTGCCGGAAGAACCTTATAAAACCGCCGCGCGCCTAAGAACCGCACTTAAAGAAATTTATAAAGTAAAAAAGCTCGGCGTGATTTTAACCGACAGTATGATACTGCCTTTAAGGGCGGGGGTGATTTCCGCCGCGGTGGGGTATGCCGGTTTTAAAGGCGTAAAAGATTACAGAGGAAAGGGAGATATCTTCGGCCGCAAACTTAAAATGACCCTTGTAGACGCCGCCGATACTTTGGCGGCTGCCGCCGGCCTTATGATGGGCGAAGGCAAAGAAAAAAGGCCCTTTGCCGTCATTGAAGACGCGCCCGTAATATTTGTTTCCGGACAAAAAAAAGGGGAAATAACTTATCCCCTTGAAGACGACCTTTATTATCCGTTTTTTAAACCTTTTTTTAAACGCAAATAAATTATTTTTTATATTTTTCCACCAGTTCTTTTTCCACGGAAGCGGGCACGCAGTTTTTAAGCCGTCCGCCCAGGGAATAGGCTTCACGCACCATAGAGGAAGTCAGATAAGTGTATTTCGCGCTCGGCATTAAAAAGACGGTTTCCATTTCCCCGTTAAGTTCGCGGTTGGTATTTGCCAGGATAAATTCGTATTCCAAATCCGTCAAAGCGCGCAGGCCGCGTATGGCCACTTTGGCTTTTTTAAGCTTCATATAATCGGCCAGAAGTCCGTCAAAAAAATCTACTTTTACGTTTTTAAATTCCTGCGTATTTTCTTTTAAATGTTTTAAACGCTCTTCAACGCTGAAGACCGGTTTTTTGTTTTTATTGACGAGTATCGCGACGATGACTTCGTCAAAAATATCGGCCGCGCGGCGGATAATATCAAGATGTCCGTTTGTTACAGGGTCGAAAGTTCCGGGGTATACGGCAATATTTTTCATAAAACACCTCTCTAACTTTATTATAATAATTCTATGAATAAAAATCCTTTTCCAGATTCGGTTTATTTAAAAAGAACTTATCCGGCGGAGCCGGATTTCAGAGGGGAGTATTTCCGCGATCAAACCAAAATTATACATTCCCAGCCTTTTAGAAGGCTTAAAAGTAAGACGCAGGTTTTCGCCGCGCCCGGCAATGACCATATTTGCACGCGTATAGAACACGTTTTGCACGTTGCGACGATAGCCGTTTCAATATGTAAAGGATTAAACCAAACCGGCAACTGGAAACTGGATGAGGAACTGGCCTATTCCATAGGCCTTGCTCACGATTTGGGCCACGCGCCTTTCGGCCACGAAGGCGAAAGAGCGATAGCCAGCAAAATAGCTCCTGCAAATTTTATGCACGAATTAAACGGCTACCGTGTGGTGGAGCATCTTACCTGTTACGGGCGGGGGCTTAACCTTACTTATGCTGTTAAAGACGGTATTATCTGCCACTGCGGAGAAGACTTCAACAACAACGCTTTAAAGCCGGGCCCGATTCCCAACGATTTGGAAGCCATCAAAGACCGCCGGCACTTGCCTTCTACTTATGAGGGCTGTGTGGTGCGCCTTTCAGATAAAATAGCTTATTTGGGCCGCGATATTGAGGATGCCGTCCGCGCCAAAATAATAACTTACGCAGACGTACCCTCAATAATAAAAAAGGAACTGGGCGAAAACAACGGCGAAATTATAAATACCCTCGTGCTTGATTTGACGCGCAATTCCGCCGATAAGGACAGTATAGGCTTTTCCCAAGAAAAGTTTGAGATTATGGGCGAACTTAAAAAGTTTAACTATAAACATATTTATAATCATTCTTCCGTGGCGAAGCAAAAAGACGTGCTTACTTATGCTGTCGGCAAATTGTTTGATTATTACGAAGAACTTTTTGAAAAGTATTCTTTCGGCCCGGGTTACGCCGCCGAACAGAAACAGGCCGCAAGAAGTTTTGGACATTATTTGGAATCAATGCGGCACATTTACGAGGGCAAAGCCGGGGTGAAAGTCATCGTTACGGATTACATAGCCGGTATGACCGATTTTTACGCACAGGAATGCATAAAAGAGGCCCTTGGAATCAATCTGAATTTTAATTTTTAACCGCTGATTCTTTTATATATTGGGAAAACGGACGAAGCTGGAAATCAGCTTCGTCCGAATTTGCGCGTTATTTCCTTCATTTCCAAAGTAATTAAAGTCGGCCTGCCGTGCGGGCAATGTAAAGCATCTTTGCACTTTTTCATATTGTTTAGTAAAGCTTCGGCCTGGACTTTTTCCAGCTTTTCCCCGGCTTTTATTGATTTTTTGCACGCCATTGTAGATATCAGACGGTACTTAAGTTTATCGTCGGATTTGGCCGGGTCGCCGATAACGTCGGATAAAGAAATTATGAAATCTCTTATGCTTTCTTCTTTGAACTTAAGTAAATTCGGTACGGAGTTAATGCTGAGCGTGTTTGCGGAAAATCTTGATATCTCAAACCCCGTCAATTCTAAAACTTCGCTCCAGGCAAGTACGGCTTCAAGCTTGCTTGCCGGCATCCGTACGCTTACAGGGAACATCAAAGGCTGAACTTGCACCGCCGCATTTTCAATCTGAGCCCAATACTCTTCAAAATAAATTCTTTCCTGCGCGGCGTGTTGGTCTATCAAAACCAAACCTTGAGGATTTTCAAATAACAGATAACTTTGCTGAAGCTGCCCCAAATAGGTGTAAGGGCCTTTAAACCATAAGGGGTCGCTCGGCTCGGATTGGGGTATAAGGGTTTGGCCTTCTTCCTGCGGGTTGTTTTTGTTTGTATAGGAAAATTCCGCGGCGTGATGCTCTTTTTCAATGTCGTAAGAAGGGGGCTCCTCAAAATCCCTGGCTTGCATAGAAGGTTCGGCCTTGGGCGTAGCCACATTAAGAAAATCTACGCCGCCGAAGCTTTGCGTCTTTGTCAAAAAATCTTCTTGAGCAATCGGCACAGGCGGGCAGGGAAAAGCGGACGCATCTTCAGCCGAAACGGGTTGACGGCTTGTTTTAATTTGCAAATTTTGGCTTTGAGAGTTTTTTAAAAGAGTATCGGCTATTTTTGAATAAACGAAATTAAATACCGCATTTTCCTGAATAAACTTAATATCCTTTTTTTGCGGATGTATGTTTACGTCAAACTCGCTCGGCGGAAGAGTCATATAAATTACGGCGGCGGGGTGTTTGTCTTTTTCCCGGTAAGGCTGATAGGCCTTATATAAAGCCTGCTGTAAAAGTTTGCAGGTTATGGGCCGCCTGTTGACGAAGAAAAATTGTCTGTCCCGCGCGGGGCTCAGCTTATCCGCCGGTGAAACAAAAGCCTTAAAACTAAATTGCGAGTCTTCAATGTAAATCAAATTTTTTACGATTTCTTCGCCTATGATTTTTCCAAGGCGGCTTCTCAGCCCGGCTTGGTCATTTTTTTGCGAGGCGAGCGCATAAATTTTATTTCCGTCGGTTCTTACGTTAAAGGCCGTTTCGGGGTTTGCCATAGCGGCGTCTTCCGCGCAGGAAAGAAGATGGCTTCTTTCTACGGCGTCGGATTTTAAAAATTTTAGTCTGGCGGGAGTGTTAAAAAACAAATCGCGCACTTCCACCGTCGTGCCTTTTAAAGCGGGCGCGGGCGCTTGGTTTATCAGTTTGCCGCCTTCGGCTTGTATCATTGCGCCCTTTTCGCCTTCCACGCAGGAAGAAATCGTAATTTTGCTTATCGCCGCAATGGAGTACAAAGCTTCTCCCCTGAAGCCGAAAGTGTTTAAGCTGCCTAAATCCTCAAAATCCGTGATTTTGCTGGTTGAGTGACGCAAAAGGGCCGTAGGTAAATCTTCTTTCCCGATGCCTTGGCCGTTGTCGTTTACGCGGATAAGTTTTTTGCCCGCTTTTTCTATGTCAACATTAATAATTGTCGCGCCGGAATCCAGGCTGTTTTCCAACAGTTCCTTTAAGACGCCGCTCGGGCGTTCTATCACTTCCCCCGCGGCGATTTTTCCTGCGGTTTTCTGGTCAAGCAGCTTAATGCGTTTCACTCTTCTAACCTCTTTTTCCATTCGGAAATTATTTGTAAAGCCTGTAAAGGCGTTATTTTATTTAAGTCTACCATTTTTATTTCCTGCACTATCGGGCTGGAAAATAAATCGGGGTTTTTGTCCTCCTGCATAGTGTTGGCCATAGCCTGTTTTTCGCCCAAATCTGCCAATATCTTCTTGGCGCGTAAAATGCAGCTTTGCGGAAGCCCGGCTATCTGCGCGACGTGCACTCCGTAAGATTTATCCGCCCCGCCCGGCTGTATTTCAAAGAGGAAATTCAATTTAATTTCGCCGGACGGCGTTTTGTATTCGCTGGCGGTTACGTGGAAGTTTTTTATGCGGGAATATTTTTCTTCCAGTTCCGTAAGTTCAAAATAATGCGTTGCGAACAGCACTTTAGGTCCCTGCCCGTGCGGTTTATAGAGATATTCCGTTATGGCCCAAGCTATGGAAATGCCATCGTAGGTGGAAGTGCCGCGGCCGACTTCGTCCAAAAGTATCAGCGTGGAAGATGTGGCGCAGGCCAAAATATTGGCCGTTTCGCGCATTTCCACCATAAAGGTGGATTCGCCCCTGCTTAAAGCGTCCTGCGCACCGATACGGGTGAGGATTTTATCCGTTATCGGTATTTCCGCGTGTTCGGCCGGGACGAAGCTTCCCATTTGCGCCATAATCGTAATTAAGGCCGTCTGCTTTAAAAATACGCTCTTGCCGCCCATATTCGGCCCTGTCAGCAGTATAATCTGCGGGCCTTGCCCGCCGAGCGTCAAATTGTTGGGAACGAAGCTGCCGCTGGGGATATTTTGCTCCACTATCGGGTGGCGGCCCTTTTCTATTACCAAGGCGCCGTTTTCCGGCATAATTTGCGGCTTTTTGTAATTGCCGTTAAGCGCGGCGCACGCCAAAGAGAACAAACAATCGGTTTTCGCTATTATTTTTGCCGTTTGCTTCAGCACCGCAAGATTTTGGTAAAGATAGGCTTTTATCTTTTCAAATATAGCAAGCTCTATGCGAAGGCTTTTTTCTTCCGCGGAAAGGATTTTCTTTTCCAGTTCTTTCAGCTCTTCCGTTACGAATCTTTCCGCGCTGGTTAAAGTTTGTTTGCGGATATAGTCGTAAGGCACTTTTGAAATATGCGTTTTGGTGACTTCTATATAATAGCCGAATACGGTGTTGAACCCGACTTTTAGGGAAGGTATGCCGGTGCGTTCCTTTTCCCTTTGGCAGATTTCCATAAGAGCTTTGTCCGCGTGCTGTTTTAAATTGACGATTTCGTCCAGTTCCGTATTATAGCCGGGTTTTATTATGCCGCCGTCGGAAAGTTTTACGGGCGGATTTTCATTTAACGCGCTTGCGAGCAAATCGGAAATTTCTTTAAGTTTCGCAAAATGTATGGCGAAGACTTCCTTAAGCTCCGGCAGCATCTCTCCGTAGCTTAAAACCCACTCGCGTATTTTGTCGGAAAGCATTAAAGACTGCCTTAAACCCGCCAAATCCCTTGGAGTGGCGGAAGAAGTGGCCACGCGGCTCATAATCCTTTCAATATCGCAGATGTCCTTTAAAAGCAAGGCCAGCTCGTCGCGGGCGGATTCATTGCTAAGCAAAGCTTCCACGGCGTCTTGCCTGTGGTTGATTTCTTTGACGTTTAAAAGCGGGCGCAGTATCCATTCCTTGAGCATTCTTGAACCCATCGGCGTTTTTGTGTAATCCAATATGCCCCAAAGGGTGTTTTTCCTGCCGCCGACTTGGCTGGAAACCAGTTCCAAGGTGTTTACGGCTGCGCCGTCAAGCTGTAAAAATTCCGAAATTTCCCTGTAAAACGGGGCGAAGTATTCGCGGAAATTGTCGTTTGTGCCCGCCATGTATTTAAGGCAGTTTAAGCCCGCTTTCAAAGCCAGGGGATATTCTGTCAGTATGCCGGGCCAATTTTCGGGAATATTGTCGGTTTCGGAGGAACTTTCGCACGGGGAAAGCGTCAAATCCTGAGGGAGTATAATTTTGGTTTTAAGTTTCGCCAAGCTGGCTTTGCCGCCTATCACTTCGGAGGGGTTAATCGTCGCCATTACCGTGGAAAGTACGGTCATTTCTTCGTCCTCGGCGTTCTGCGTAATCCAAAAATCGCCGGTTGAAGCTTCAAGGCAGGCCAGGCCCCATCCTTTTTTATCGGTTTCCACGGCTACCAAATAATTGGAATTGCCGGCTTCCAGCATGGAATCTTCAAGAACGGTGCCGGGGGTTATTATCCTGACGATTTTCCTTTCAAAAAGTTTTGTTTTTGGGTTTGTGATATTTGAAGTCTGTTCGCAAACTGCTATTTTTTTGCCGGCTTTTAAAAGTTTGGCTATGTAGGAATTTGCCGAATGGAAAGGCACTCCGCACATCGGCTGATCTCCGCGGGCCGTCAAAGCAAGCCCGAGCAGGCGGGAGCCTTCTTTGGCGTCTTCTCCGAACATTTCATAAAAGTCGCCCAGCCTGAAAAACAATAAAGCTTCGGGGTTTTGGTTTTTTATTTCATAGTACTGTCGCATTAGGGGGGTTAGTGTCATACTGAGTTTTAATTCTCCTTTGTAACGACGGAGAGTATCTCCCGCGCTTGGGCAAGGGTTTCACAGCGTACAAATTGTTCTCTCACGGCGGCGGCGTTGGTAAATCCGTTCAGCCAATAACCAACCGTCTTTTTGCTGCGGCTTATGCCGGTTCTCTCTCCGTAGAATTTAACATTTTCCTCTATCAAAGTAAGAAACATCAGTGCCTTTTCCGCATTTGCAATTTTGCCGAAAGGCCGTGAGCTGAGGATACTGCTTATTTCCGTAAAAATAAATGGGTTGCCTATGGCGCCGCGGCCTATCATTACGGCCTGCGCGCCGGTTTCAAACATATTTTTTGCGTCCTGCGCATTCAGAATGCCGCCGTTTGCTATTACAGGTATCTGCGCCACACGGCAGGCGCTTTCCAAAAAAGCCAAATTAGGCGGGCCGGAATGAACGTCTGCCGCCGCACGGGCGTGCAAAGTTATGGCGGCCGCGCCGCTGTCTTGCGCGATTTTGGTCAGCAAAGGCGCCAAATTTTCCGTGCGGTTTAAAGAAACGCGTGTTTTTAAAGTAACGGGAATCTTTACGCTTTTTACCGCGGCTTTTAAAATTTCGGAGATTTTTTCGGGTGTTTTCATAAGTACGCAGCCGGCCCCGGCTTTGTTGACTTTTTTAACCGGGCATCCGGCGTTTATATCTATAATGTCCGCGCCCTGGGCTTCGGCCCTTTTGCAGGCTTGCGCTATGGTTTGTGCGTCGCCGCCGAACACTTGCATAGAAAGCGGGTGTTCGGCTTTATCCACCTGAAGCATTTTAACGCTTTTGGGACTGTCAAATTTTAAAGCGGCGGCGGAAACCATTTCCGCGCATACAAGCCCCGCCCCGCCTTTAAGACATAAAATTCTAAAAGGAGTATCCGTAATCCCCGCCATCGGAGCGAGGACCAAGTTTGAGGGACAGACGAAATCCCCTATTTTAAGTTGTTTTATATAAGGCATTTATTCTTCCTTCCAGTTGTCTTGCGGAGCCGAGGATACTTCCTTCTCCCGGCTGAGGCACCAACGCAGAATGTCGCGCACGGTTCTGTCGGTATTTTTAAATTCAAATACGTTTAAAAATTCATTATGGCCCATACCGCCTGCTACTATATGATCCGATACGGAAACGGAATAGAGCCTTTCGTTTTGGACGGGCGCGCCGTTAATATACATTTTCTTTATTTTTTGGCCCAAAGGAGCGGAAGGATTGTAGACTATGTTCAGCCCCGAAGTCTGCGGCCAGTTGTTTTTTGTTTCTATGCTGTGTTCCAGCGCGTTTTTAAGTTCGTCGCCGCGCATTTTTATCAGCATTACCCTGTCGTTAAAAGGAATGGCGTTGTTTAGTTGGACTTCGCTTAAAGGGCCCTGTTCAAATCCGTTTAAGAAAGCGTCGGAATTGATTATACCTATTTCATTATTGGCCCACCTTTTTATGCAGCGCGCCGTATAAGCCCCCAGCGGGGAAGGCCTGTCGCTGTAAGTGGGTAGCGGTATATTCAGCCCTGCTATTTTGCGGCCGGTTATTCTTAAAGCCGTTTTGCGCATAGCGTCAATTTCAAGGGATAGTTCCTCATCTTGCCCATAGAGGTCTTTGTCGAGGGTGATTTCCTCAAAATCATAAGAGGAAAGCAGTTTGTTTTTATCGAAGTTCAAAGTTATTTTTGCCGTTTCAAAAAGCATCGGAGGGCGGCGCGTTACCAGCGTTTTTGAAACCTCTTCCGTTTCCGAGCCGGAAACATCACCGTTGCCGCCTAAAATAAGGGAAAGTTCAGGCAATTCTTCCGCCAAGAGTTTCTCATCTGTTTTTTGCCCGGAAGGAGCCAAATCAAAACCTATGCTGCTTAAAAGTATAATGATGTCGGGTTTATGTTTTTCAAGTTCGGGGAGAAGTTTTTTTACGGAAGAAATTTCATCTTTAACCCTCAAGGAGGAATTCCTTAAAGTGTCTGGGAAGTCTTGGCGCGATATCAGCCCGATTATGGCCGCTTTTATGCCCTTTTTCTCCGTAATGACGTATTTTTTTATGTATTTGGGCTGGCTGCCGTCCTTGTTTTCCAGGTTTGAAACTACAATCGGGAAGTTCGTTTTTTTTATTCCGGCTTCAACCACGTCCCAGCCTAGGGCAAGGTCGCTAGGGCTTAAAGTGGCGGCAGTGTAGCCGAGTTTATTCATAAGGTTAACCGCGCCTTCAAGTTTAAACTGCTTTCCTTCCTGCGTTCTGAAAAACGTATTCCCGCTGTCAAACAGCATATAAGCGCGTTCTTGCGCCAGTAAAAGATTTTTGAGTACGGCCAAGCCGCCGGTGGGGCGGTTGTTGTTTTCGGCCGAATTGCGGGCCCAGTAAAACCCTTGGATATCATTGGTGTGATAAATATCAAGGCGTGTTACAGGCTCTTTGGAGCAGCCGCTTAAAAGCAAAATGGCGGCAAGCGGAAAAATCGGAAAGAATTTCATTTTTTAATCAACTTTTAATATCCTTCCGTTTTTGGCGGATTTTATGCCTGCGGGATTGGCTTTTACCCAGTCCGTAAAGAGTTCCGTTATAAGTTTTTGGGAATACATCTTTTTATCTTTTATGTTCTTGAACATATAACCCTCGGATCCGCCCTTGGCGATATGATCGTTTGTGCCGATTGTATAGGTCTTTTGCGGGTCAAGATCTTCCCCGTTGACTTTTACGGAAACTATTTCCGGGCGTTTATGTTTAAATCTGTATTTAACTTCCAAACCCGAATATTGGAAAAGGCTTTTATTTTCTTTAAGGCTCCTTAAAACCAGCTTTTTCAAAAAATCTCCCTTTACTTTAACTACATAAGGCTTGTTGGGGAAAGGGAAAATCTGATAAGCGATTCTGGTTGTTATTTCCCCTTTGTTTAAAGTTTCGCGGACGCCGCCGGTATTTTGCAGGCCTATATCCGCGCCGGTATATTCCTTGACGAGATCTGCGAAGATATTACCTAAAGGGGAATCTATATATCCTGCGTCCTTGGGGGCATAGTTGTAAATCGTTTCGGAAGCTTTGCCTATGGGGGTATCCATATATTTTGCGCGGTTGGCTTCCGCAAATTCCCGAATGTAAGGATCTTGAGGATATTTGTCGGCGTCAAGCTCTATAAATTCCGAATTGGCGGATTTGAACTTGCCGGTTTCGTCGTCAAATTCAAGCGTGATACGGCTGACGTGCGTCAAAGCCGTTCCGCTTTCCACAAAAAGTACGCCGTCTTTATAGACGTTTTGGAAAACTTTATGCGCGTGTCCTCCCAAAACGACGTTTATTCCCTCAAGGCCTTTTATAAGGGAAAGGTTGCTGGGCGCGTCGGTGTGCTTATCGTCTTTTAAAGAGGAATGGGTCAATAAGATTATGGCGTCCGGATTTTGCAGGCGCGCTTGATATAAAGCTTTTTTGAGGGCTTTTTTGTCCCCGGATATCCTTATACCGTCGGCTTTGGTAGAAAATTCTTTCGCCAAGCCGATTACCGCTATTTTTTTGCCGTTTACCATATAAGTTTTGAAAGGCTTTACGTTTTTAACCAAACCGCCTTCTACGGTGTCGTGCATATTGGCGGCAAGAATGTCAAAGTTTACGGAGTCCATATTTTTAAGCAGATTTGCTTTGCCGAAATCGTTTTCGTGATTGCCGATAGTAGTGGCCGCATAGCCGAGTTTATTCATAAACTGTACGGAAAGATTACCGTTTGATTGTTTGGCTTCATAAGTGCCGGAAGAAAAATCCCCGCCGTCAAGCAATAAATACGGCGTTTGCTGTTGCTGTAAAAAGGCTTTAAGGGCTGAAAATCCGCCTATGTTTTTGCCGTTGATTTTTCTGGGAAAATAAAAACCGTGAGTATCGGAAGTGTGAAATATGTTTACTGTCGCCGCGGCGGCAAAACCGGATAAAAACAAAGCACAAAGCAGGATAAAAAATCGTCTTGACATTAAGCCTCCCAACCAAAGGCCGCGCCGGGCGGCGCGCCGATAATGATATATATTAAAATATTAACAAAATAAGATATAATATGCAAAAGCCGCGGGAACTTGCTTTTATGCGGATTTGACAGCAAAGCCGGCGGTTTCATATAATATATAAGTCCCTTAAAAAGGGCTTATTTATTTCAGTTAGGAAATAGATGAAAATACCTAATAACAGAAGCAGTAAGGATCTTTTAAGAAAGAACGAACATATCCGCGCCGCCGAAGTCAGATTGATAGACTCAGACGGAACAATGCTGGGCATAGTGAACATACGCGAAGCCTTGGCAAAAGCGAAAGAAAAAGAGCTTGACTTGGTGGAGATTTCTCCCACAGCGCAGCCTCCTGTTTGTAAAATATTGGAATACTCCAAATACATTTATGAGCAGGGTAAAAAGAATAAAGACGCTAAAAAGAAGCAAAAAGCAGTTTCTTTAAAAGAAATAAGGCTTAAATCCAGAATAGCGTCCCACGACTTAGAGGTTAAAGTTAAGCAAATTGAAGGATTTCTTAAGAAGAAAGATATGGTAAGAGTGTCCGTCGTGTTCTACGGACGCGAAAACCAACATAAAGATATCGGCTTCGCTATGCTTAACGATATGAAAACCAAATTAGCGGAGATCGGCGATATTGATGGCAATATACAGACGCAAGGCAACAGAGTAACAGTTACCTTCGTCCCGAAAGCATAAAATAAAGAGGTAAGGATAAGTTAATATGCCAAAACTTAAAAATCATACCGGAGCCAAAAAAAGATTCAGAGTAACGGCAACCGGTAAATACAAAAACAGAAAGGCCGGCAGGAGGCACTTACTCGCCCCTGAAAAGGCAAGCATTAAAAGAGAAAGAAGAGAAAGCGCTATTATCGCGCCGAACTCTGCGGAAGGCAAGTTCTTAAAGAAATACCTTCCTATGAAATAAGGTTGGAGTGGCAAAATGAGAATAAAATTTAGCGTCGCAAGACATGCAAGAAAGAAAAAAGTTCTTAACAGAGCAAGCGGTTACTACGGTGATAAATCCCGCCGCTTGAGAATGGCCACCCAGCAGGTGGATAAGTCCCTGGTACACGCTTACACGGACAGAAAAGACAAAAAAGGCAATTACCGCTCGCTCTGGATTACCAGAATCAACGCCGCGGTACGCGAAGAAGGTATGAACTATTCAACCTTTATCAGCGGCCTTAGCAAAGCCAATATCACGCTTAACAGGAAGATGCTTTCCGAAATGGCGATTAAAGACCCGGTTTCTTTTAAACAACTGGTCGATATTGCAAAAACTTCCGTCGCGAAGTAAGCTTTTGCGGTTTCAGCCCCGATGGTCTAGGCCGTCGGGGCTTTTTTATTGCCGTAAAATTTAAAAGTGTTTTAAACCGTTTCTGCTTTCCCGTTACAGCCGGTATAATTGATATAATATATATATGGAATTTATTGACTCACACGCACATTTAAACGACGAAGCTTTTGACTCCGACCGCCAAGAAGTCATAGATCAGTGCTTTGCCGCCGGCGTAAAACGTATGGCGGAAATCGCCTGCGAAGTCAATGAATGGGCCCCCGCCTTAAAATTAAGTGCGGAGTATAACGGGGCGATTTTCCCCGTATGCGGCGTCCACCCGGATTATGCTTCCACGCTGAACGCGCAAACCGTTAAAGAATTGGAAGATTATTTGCTTAAGCCGGAAGTAAAAGCCCTCGGCGAAATCGGCATTGATTATAATGAATATGAAGGCGAGCCCAAGGACAGGGAACTGCAAAAACATGCTTTTGACGTTCAGCTTAAACTTGCCGCAAAAGTAAATATGCCGATAGTTTTGCATTGCAGAAAAAGCCGCGAGGCGGAGGATTTTTCCGCCTATGAGGATATGTTTTCAATCTTGAAAAACAATCTTTACACCGGCGGTATTATGCACTGCTTCAGCGGGCGCGAAAAAGACGCTTTCCGCGCTTTGGATATGGGCTATAAATTGGGCATAAACGGCATAATAGGCTATAAAAGGAACTACGACTTGCGCCAAACAATTAAAAAAGTCGGCCTTAAATATTTGCATTTGGAAACGGACTGCCCTTATCTTCCCCCACAAAGCAAACGCGGACAGAGAAACAACCCTTCTTATATACCCGAAATCGCCCTCACTTTGGCGGAAGTTACGGGCGAAACACTCGCCAAAACGGCCGATATAACCACTCAAAACACCCTAGAAGTTTATAAACTCAAAATATAATATCGTTAAATTTCCCGACGTAAAATAAAACTTTGTCCCTGTTTTATTTTTAGCAGACTTAAAAGGGGATTGACAATTTTGATTTTTTTAGCTAGAATATTAGCAGTCGCTTAAGAAGTTTGCTAAAAAATTGCGTTTTAAGGTCGCAAAATAATGAGAATACTTAAACCCGAAATAGCAAAAGAAAGGGAAGAAAAAATATTAAGAATGGTTATCCAGGAATATGTGGAAACCAGAAAGCCCGTAGGATCGGAGCTTGTTGCTCAAAAAGGATTGCCGGGCGTATCCAGCGCGACGATAAGAAACACAATGAAAAAGCTTGAAGAAGAAGGCTATTTGTATCAGCCTCACGCTTCGGGCGGCAGAATCCCCACCGATAAAGCTTACCGCTTTTATGTGGACTACTTATCAAAAATACAAAAAATAGCCGTCAAAGAACGGGAAAGGATAGAAAGCGAGTATAAACAAAGCAGCGCGGAAATCAACAGGGTTATGGCGCAGACTTGCAAAATGCTTTCGATGATGTCCCATTCTGCGGGATTCGTGCTTAGAAGCAGCGTACAGGACTTAAGCGTACAACGCCTTGATTTTATGCCCTTGGGGCCATATAATATATTGGCTATTCTTGTTACGGAAGAGGGGGTAATAAAACATTGGCCGTTTAGAATGAACAGGGCCGTTTCCCCGGCGTGGCTGATGATGTTCAACCATTTTATAAACGAACAAATCTCAGGCCTGACTCTTAAAGACGCCCAACAAGTGCTTTGGGAAAACCTGCAAAGAGGCGCGGCGGACGGGGAAGGCTTTACGGAATTGGCCTGCAACATTTTAAGCGATATGGCTTCCCGCCAACGCAGAGAAGAGCGTTTATATATAGACGGGATGAGCCAGCTTGTGGAAACTATGACCGAAGAAGAACACGGTCAGTTAGGCCAAATGATGCGCGTTATGGAAGAACGCGACAGACTGGCCGCTCTGCTTAACGAAAAAATGCAGCAGCTGGAAACCGAATCGGCCAATAAAATAGACGTCAGTATAGGTTCGGAAAATGAACTGAGCGAACTGAAAGACCTCAGTATAATATCTTCCGCCTGCAAAGTGGGCGGCAAGACCATAGGGCTTATAGGCATAGTGGGGCCTAAGCATATGGAATACAACAGGATGATGTCCCTTGTAAATTTCATCGGGGAAATGCTGGGAACAACCATAAGAAACTGGCAAGTCTCCCTGGATTTAAAACAAAGGAGTGAAGATGAATAAGAAGAAACACTCAAAGCCGCAGGGGGAAGAGGAAATCCTTGAGGAGAATGAGCCTAAACGGCAAACCCAAGAGGAGCAAACCGCGGCGGAAGACGCTAAAGAGGCTTCACCCGAAGAGGAAACCTCCAAAGCGGATAAATATTTTGAACAGCTTGTAAGGCTTCAGGCCGATTTTGAAAACTACCGCAAAAGAACCGAAAAGGAAAAACCGCAGCTTATAAGTTACGGCAAGTTTGAAACCTTAAGAAAACTTTTGCCGCTGTATGATACGCTTCTTAAGGCCGAGGCCGAAAGTTCCAAGCCGGAAGCCAATATGCAGCATATAAAACAAGGCCTTAAAATGATTTTTGAACAGTTTGACAAACTGTTTAAGGCCGAAGGCGTCAAGATTATAAGCGCGAAAGGCAAACCTTATGACCCTATGACGCAGGAAGTCGTAACCACTATACCTTGCCCGCCGGAACAGGACGGCATAGTTCTTGAAGAACTTGCCGCGGGGGTGGAAATTGAAGGCAAAACTGTCCGCCCGGCGCAGGTAATAGTAGGCAAAAGCAGTGAAGAAGCAGCTAAATAAAGTGATTTTATAAGGAGAAAGAATAATATGTCTAAAATTATAGGTATTGATTTAGGAACCTCAAATACGGCGGCCGCAGTAATGGAAGGCGGCAGGCCGACGATTATCCCTTCCGCCGAAGGCAGCTCCATTGGCGGCAAGGCGTTTCCCTCCTATGTGGCTTTTACGAAAGACGGCCAGCGCCTTGTAGGCGAACCGGCCAGAAGGCAGGCCGTATCCAACCCGGAAGGTACGGCAACGGCTTTTAAAAGAAGAATGGGTGAAAGCTATAAATTTAATTTGAGAGGCAATGAATTTACTCCTCAACAGCTTTCCGCTTTCATTTTGCAGAAAGTTAAAAAAGACGCCGAAGCCTTTTTGGGCCAGCCTGTGGAAAAGGCCGTAATTACCGTCCCCGCTTATTTTAACGACAACCAACGCCAAGCGACGAAAGACGCCGGCAAAATCGCCGGGCTTGAAGTGGTAAGACTTTTAAACGAGCCTACGGCCGCGGCTTTGGCTTACGGTATCGATAAAACCGGCAAAGAGCAGAAAATCTTGGTATTTGACCTCGGCGGCGGTACATTGGATGTTACTATTATGGAAATGGGTAAAGAAGGTACTTTTGACGTCCTTTCCACTTCCGGCGATACGAAACTCGGCGGTACCGATATGGATAATGCCGTAATCGATTGGATAATCGACGAGTTTAAGAAAACTTCCGGCATTGACCTTAGAAACGACAAACAAGCTATGATGCGCCTTAAAGACGCGGCGGAAAAAGCCAAGATCGAGCTTTCCACCACTATGGAAACGGATATCAACCTTCCGTTTATAACCTCCGATAATACCGGCGCAAAACATTTGGAACTTAAACTTTCCAGAGCGAAACTTGAAAGCTTGGTAAGGCCGATAGTTGAACGCTGCGGAGCTTCAATTGACAGAGCCGTAAGCGATTCAAAACTTTCTATGAGCAATATCGATAAAATCATTATGGTGGGCGGCCCTACCCGTATGCCTATTGTTCAGGAATACGTCGAAAAACACGTCGGCAAGAAAATTGAAAGAGGCATCGATCCTATGGAATGCGTCGCGGACGGCGCGGCAATCCAGGCGGGCGTACTTACAGGCGACGTAAAAGATATTTTGCTCTTGGACGTTACCCCGCTTTCCTTAGGTCTTGAAACTTTGGGCGGTGTATTCACGAAGCTTATTGAAAGAAATACGACTATCCCGGTTCGCAAGACGCAGGTGTTTTCCACCGCGGCGGACAATCAGCCCGCGGTAACGGTCAACGTATTGCAAGGCGAACGCCCTATGGCCAAAGACAATGTTCCTTTGGGCAAATTCGACTTGGACGGCATTCCGCCAGCTCCCAGAGGAGTACCTCAAATCGAAGTTACATTTGATATCGACGCAAACGGTATTTTAAAAGTTTCCGCCAAAGACTTGGGCACCAACAAAGAACAGCACATCACGATTACCGCGCCCAACAAACTCAGCGAAGCGGAAGTGGAAAACTTCGTAAAACAGGCCGAGAAATTCGCCGAGGAAGATAAGAAAACCAAGGAAAGAATCGAAGCCAAAAACGAGGCCGACGGCGTGCTTTACCAGACCGAAAAAGCCTTGAAAGACTACGGCGACAAAATCCCGCAGGAAGACAGGCTTAAAGTAGATCAGGCTTTAAGCGAACTTAAAGAGGCCATTAAATCCGAAGATACCGAAAGGATTAAAAAGGCCAAAGACGAAGCCTTGGCCGCCAGCCAAAAACTTGGGGAAGTAATCTATAAAGAATCCCAAGCCAAAGCTCAGGCCGCGCAGGGCGCGCAAGCCGGGGCTCATGGCCAGGCGCAGGAAGCGCCTCAGGGCGAAGCCAAGAAAGACGACGTCGTAGAAGCTGAAGTCGTAGACGGCAAATAATAAAAATTGTTAAAGCGGGGGGTGTTTTAGCCCCCCGCTTTTTTATTGCCTTAACAGGGGGGAAGCCGTCGGCAGGCCTTCTTAAAGTATGATAAAATTTATATAAGAGATTTATTAAAGATTTTGCTTTAGTCCTTGGGGAAAAGCAATCTCCTTAAGCAAGATAAAGACAGGAAATAAAAGAAAATGGCGACGAAAGAAGATTATTATTCAGTACTCGGCGTAAACAGAAACGCCGATCAGGACGAACTTAAAAGAGCTTACAGGAAAATGGCTATGAAGTATCACCCCGACAGAAATCCCGGCAATCCTGAAGCGGAAGAAAAATTTAAAACGATTAATGAAGCTTTTGAAGTGCTTTCCGATCCGCAAAAAAGGCAAATTTATGATAATTACGGCGCGGAAGGTTTGAACGGAGCGGCTTCAGGCGGATTTCACGGCGGTTTTGGCGGATTTGAAGATATTTTCAGCTCCGTATTCGGCGATATGTTCGGCGGGAGTTTCGGCGGAGCGGGGGCGGGCTCAAGGCGCAGAGCTCAGCGCGGTAATGATTTGAAAGAGGAAGTTACCGTAACTTTAGAAGAGGCTTATGACGGCATTGAAAAGGAAGTTTCCTATAACCGCGTGGACACTTGCGAAACTTGCCACGGCACCGGCGCACAGGAAGGCAGCGGCAGAAAGACTTGCCCCACCTGCAAAGGCAGCGGTGTCGTCCAGTTCAGCCAGGGATTTTTTTCTATGCGGCAATCCTGCCCGGATTGCGGCGGACAGGGCAGTATTATTGAAAAGCCTTGCCGTGATTGCCACGGCACGGGCCGTCAGCGCAGTAAAGCCAAGTTTACCGTTAAAATACCCGCCGGTGTAAGGGAAGGCGTAGTTTTAAGGGTTCCCAACGGCGGCGATATCGGCACAAATGACGGCGGATACGGCGATCTTTATATTCAAACGCACGTAAAAAAGCATAAAATTTTCCAGCGTGACGGCGATGATTTACTTTTGGAAATTCCTTTGACTTTCCCTCAGGCGGCTTTGGGCGCTGCCGTGAAAATACAGAATATCAAGAAAGAGGAAATCAAAGTGATTATCCCCGAAGGTTCCCAGCACGGCAAAGTAATTTCCGTGGAGGGGGAAGGTATGCCGGTGCTAGGTAAAACCGGCAAAAAGGGCGATATGCGCGTTATCATCAATCTGGAAGTGCCCAAGAAGCTGACCTCGCGCCAAAAGAAGCTTATAGAAGAACTGGGCCAAGCTTTTGAAGAAGAGGGGCAGAAGAAGACCCTTTTTGAAAAAATCTTCGGTTAAGTTTTGTTTTCTGTTTTCGGCTGATAAAAATCCCCGGGCTTAATTAGCCCGGGAATTTTTTGTTTAAATATGTGTTTTGGCGCGCAGGTAAAAATATTAAAGTTTATTTGCGGGGGATTTTTTATTTGTTCCCGTTTTTTTGGCCGGTTTCTCCTCTTCTGAAGTTGTTTCGGTAAATTCCATTGGCTTTTTATTAGGATCAAAAATGATATTTGCTTTATGCAATTTTAAATAATCGTAAATTTCTTTATTTGGCGTTGTCAGTTTAAAATTTGGTATTGCCGCTCCGTTTGCGCGCAGGTATTTCATTGCGTTAAGATAGCCTTCTTCAATTGTTACGACTAAAGCCGGGGTCATATTGAAATTTTTATATTTAAGTCCTTTACCGACTATATATTTTATGCTCGCCATATCATTAATTATTGCGGCGTTATATAAGGCGGGACTTAGATTTTTCCCGTTTATTTTATAGCCTTTGGCTATAAAATGTTTTATTATATTTAAGTTTTGTGATTCGGTAAGGACGTCTTGGTCAAACATAAATTTATAAATAGGCTTTTTTTCATCTTCTATTGTGTAAAAACCGCTGCTTTCTATTTTTGCCTGAATATCCGCGCCGTTTTCAATTAAGATGTCAATAATTTCAATACTTTGCATATGTGCAGCTGACATAATAGGGGTAAAATCGTTATCATCTCTTTTATTTACGTCCGCGCCGCATTTGATAAGATATTTTACCGTCCCGGGGGAATTGGCATAAACGGCTCTTTGCAGAGGAAGTAACCCTTCGTAAATTGAATTTACGTCCGCACCGGCAAGCAGAGCGTTGTAAATACCGCGCAAGTGCATTTTATCCGCCGCTTCGTGAAGCATTTTATTTGGGTCTTCTTTTTTGACGGATTTTGTTTCCTGTTCTTTTTGCTGATTTTCCGGAGCTTGTGCGGCGGGTGCGGGCCTTTCCAGCTTTGGCAGGGTTAACTCCGCCAGGCAAATATTAAATGCCGGAAGTAAAAACAACAAAGCCATAAGAAATTTCATAAATTCTCCTTTAAGGCTGTTTTGCGTAACAAATGCCGTCTTGTGCTTTAATTATTTTAACTTTTTTAAGCGAGGAGGAAATCTGTCCGCCCGGTATAAGCGCGCGCTGGAAATTGGAAAGCACTCCGCTTACACAGTTCTTTGCCTGAACAAAAGTTTCCGCCAAAAATTCTTGTTCGCTTCCGAGTAAGCTTTCTGCGGCGGCTTGCCTTAAAGCTTTATCTTTTTTATGCAGGATTTCGGAGCGGCGTTTAATTTCCTCCGGCGGGATTTGTTTAAGGGCGGCCGCTTTTGTGCCTTGCCGCGGAGAATAGCTGAAAACGTGCAGGCCGGCAAAGCCTATTTTATCCAAGAAAGCCAAAGATTCTTCAAAATTTTCCTTTGTTTCGGTGGGATATCCTGCGATAATATCGCAATATAAGAAGATGTTTTTAAATTTGCTTTTTATGTATTGTACGCGGTTAAAATATTCCTGTGCACCGTAATGACGGCCCATATCCTTAAGTACGGCTTCACTTCCGCTTTGCAAAGGAAGATGCAAATAATTGCAGAATTTTTTGCCGCCGTTTGCCGCCGTTTCTATCAGTTTATCTGTAACGGTGTTGATTTCTATTGAAGAAAATCTTATGCGGAAATCCCCGTTAATTTTAAAAATTTCTTCAAGCAAGTCGGCCAAATCCGCGCCGGTCTGCGGGCAGGAATAATTGCCTATGTTGATGCCCGTCAGCACTATTTCTTTATAACCGTTTTCTATAAGGTTCTTAATTTCCGCAAGTGCGACAGCTTTGGGTTTGGAAGTTTTTAAAGGTCGCGTATATGGCACTATGCAGTAGGAGCAAAAATTGTCGCAGCCGTCCTGTATTTTTACAAAGGCTCTAGTTTTACCCTCGTGGGATTTTACCGTCCAGTCTATATCCTCGCCGAAAAGGACTTTTCCCAAATCGGGCCTAAAAACAATTTCGGCAAAAGGGAAAATCTGCCTTATTTTTTCTGCGCCGGACATCGCATAACAGCCCGTAACAACCAAACGGCAGTTAGCGTTATCACGCCTTATCGCGCGTATCATTTTATTTGCGTCCCTGTCGGCTTTAGCTGTTACCGAACAGGTGTTTAAGAGGCACAAATCCGCTTGTTTATAATCAAATGTGATTTCGGTTTTTGCGGATTTAAACTTCTCCAAAAGGGCTTCGCTTTCCACTTGGTTTACGCGGCAGCCGAAAGTTTTTATAAATACTTTCATTGCTGCGCCGCCCAGCAGGCAACGGCCGCCGCGGTTTCCGCGCGCAGTATATTTTGGCCTAAAGTTACCGGCTTTATATTATATTTTTTGGATAGGGAAATTTCCTCTTCCGCATATCCGCCCTCGGGGCCTATAAATATTGCGGTTTGGCTGCCGATGGAGGCGATTTCTTTAAAAAACGGCGTTTTATGTTCGTCTTCGTAACAAATTAAAGCGGGGACGGACAGCGTTTTTACGGCTTCTTCAAAAGTGATAGGTTCTTCTATAACGGGGACGGAAGGGTTCTCGCATTGTTTGCAGGCCGCAAGCGCCAGTTGGTTCCAGCGTTCGTGTTTTGTAGTCCATTTTTTAAGCAAATCTTTTTCCGAATATCTTGATAATACCGGCACGAATCGGCTGACGCCCGCCTGAGTACATTTGTCTATAATATCTTCCGCCGCGGCGCGCGCCACCGCGCTGAAATATAAATGAACTTCCCGTTTTAAATGAGGGGCCGGCAAAGTTTTTATAATTTCGCCGCAGGCCGATTTATCAGAAAGTTCGCCAATTAAGGCCAAATATTTATTTCCCTTTCCGTCAAAAATTTTTATTTCCTCGCCGGTATGTATCCGCGCCACTTTAAGGTGGCGGGCTTCTTCTTTGGACATCGTAAAAACATTTTGTTTTATTTCGGCTAAATATTGCGGCATAGGTTTAGTCCGGCAGACCTTGACAATTTAGTTTTAAACCGTCTTTCGTGCAGAGATTTATCTTGAAGCCGTTTCCCGTGCCGAAAGTGTTGGAATAAACCGGCGCATCATTGCGGGCGGCTTTCTTTTTTGCGTGATAATCCTGAATGGCGATATATAGATGGCTGAAAGGCAGGCCGCATCCTCTGGGGTTGGGGGTATCGTCCGTGGAAAGGAAAAACCGCCTCTTGCCGTTGCCCGTATCAATGGCCCTGCTGCGGAATGCGGAATGCAATACTTCTTCCCTGCATTTTGTCGCGTCAAGCAGATAGATAAAATCCGAAGGGGAAACTTCATAATATCCCTGGGCCAGCAAATTCCTTATTTGGTTTTCGATGTCTTTTTGCGTGGCGGGCAACTTTTCGCCGGGCAGATAATAAGATTTTTCCCCGCGCAGCATTTTTGTAAAAGCGGTCAATCCCGCGTCTGTCAAATTGCCGGCATTGTTAAAAATATCTTTGCCGGAAGCGTCCCTGGCCTTAAACAACTGCGCCGGCGTTACGCCTTTGTTGATTAAAAAGTTTTTCGCGTCGGAAGAGAGCTGCCTTATAAGTTCATTGTAGCCGGTAATAGTCAGCATTTTGCGGACATATACTTTGTTGCTGTCCCTTTCCACGATAAAACCGTTTGGTATTTTGCCTTTAAATTTTTGGGAAAGATATTCTATGCCGTTACCCTTTTCGGCGGTTATTATTTTGTTTAAAGTTTCTTTATCTTCCGAAGAAAAATTATGCGCCGCCGGGTCTATTATATTGCGTTCCTTCATAGTGCGAAGCAGCTCTTCATCAGTCAAAATATCGGGTTCAAGCGCGATAAGCCTCTCGCGGGAAACTATATTCGTAAAGTCTACGGCCAAAGCTTTTTTGTAATAATCTACGGCTTTTTTTAAATTGCCGGATTTTTCTTCGCAAATGCCGGCCCCGACAAGCGCATTTATATTTGCCGGTTCGTATTTTAAAGCGGCCTGATAATATTTCTGAGCTTCTTTGAGATTTGTGCGGCGCATATAAATATCGCCCATTCTGGAGTAGATATAAGCCCTGTACTGAGATTTCGGGCCGATCTGGGATAAAGCGCGTTTAAAGTTTTGTTCCGCATTGTTAAATTTGCCCAAAATCATTTCAACGCCGGCCAAACTTATAAGCATATCTGGGTTTTTAGAGTCGGATTGCAAACATTTAAGCAAAGTTCTTTCGGCCTGAGTATATTCTTTTTCATTAAAGTGTTCTTTGCTCTTGGCCAGGCAGGCGTCGCTTTTCGCTTCCAGCGGCATTACTGCAAAAATAGAAATAATTAAAGCGAAAATCAACTTCATAAACGGTTTCTCCATGTTTTAAAAAGAATAAGCAATTTTTCAATCTTATTTAACTTTATCTTTTTATCGCCCAAACGGCAAGGGCGCGCAATAAGCTTTTGCAAAATGGCCTTATAAGTGTTGCCCATTGCTCTTGCCGGGAGCAAGGCTTTGAAATCTTCTTTGGGCAAAAGCTGCGAAGCCTGTATAAACAATTCCTGCGCTTTTTGCGCTTCAAAAAACAGCAGCGCTCTTGTACGGCGATTGTCTTTTAAGCCCAAGATATCCGCTTCCTTTACGCCGAAAGCTTCCATATCCCGTTTGGGTATATAAATGCGGTTTATTTTGGCATCTTCCGCTACATCCCTTATAATGTTTGTAAGCTGTACGGCGTAACCCAAAGTTGCGGAGTATTTTTCCGTTCGTTTGTTTTTATAGCCGAAGATATGTATGCACATCAGCCCTACCGTTCCGGCTACGCGGTACATATACCATTGCAAATCGCCGAAAGTTTCGTAACGCACCGGCGTTTTTAAATCCCTTGCGCAGCCTTCAATCAAATCAGCGAAATATTCTTTGGGTATGTTAAAGCGTTTTGCCGCGTCGGCAAGTTCCCGCCCGATATCGG
>SAMEA3663015__coassemble_250_pt1 | contig 25554 bp, 18 predicted proteins | sample SAMEA3663015__metabat2_low_PE_015 | metagenome-assembled genome bin SAMEA3663015 (sample SAMEA3663015) | pig gut metagenome | biome: pig gut; feature: pig-associated habitat; material: faeces | place: France | collected 2012 | reverse complement strand
CCAAGCCCGCTTACGCGCTGACCGCCCTTTACTTTTAAAGCCAAACTTCTGTTAAATACGCATCCGCCGACGTAGCCGAAAAGCCCCCCGTTGGAAACGACAGCCCTCAAATAACGCATAAGTTCGGCGTCGCTGGCCATATGGACTACTTTTCCGTCTTTTAATCCTCTTGTAAGAGCCCATTGTTCAAGAAATCTTAATTTACCGTCGCACAGATTAAGCCCGCAGGTATAAAAATCATATCCGCTTTTTATGTTACGCATAACAAACCCGACCGAACCGGGCAGCAGAGCGTCGTCGTCGCCGAGTATCCAGCAATATTTGCCTTTGGCGCGGCTTATACAGTTAAGGACATTCCTGTCAAAGCCGACGTTAATGTCGTTTTTATAATAAAACAGGTTTTTATACCGTTCCTGATATTCTTTTACTATGCGGTGAGTGTCATCGTAAGAGTTATTATCGCTGACTACCACTTCCACACCGTCGAAAACGGCCTGCTTAAAAATACTGTCCAGCATTACCGGCAAATATTCCGCGCGGTTGCAGGTGGGAATGCAAATTGAAAGTTCCGTCATACTACATTACTGTTTCCAAAAGTTTAAAGTTATTATCTATTATATTAAAATATGCGCGGGCTCCGCTTTTTAAAAGCCCGAAATCAAGCTTATGCAGACGGGCGGGATTTTCGCTCGCAGCCATAGCCGCGCCGCCTGCACCCAAACCCCATTTGCTTAAATTTTCAAATCCTTTAAGCATAGTTAAGGCCGAACCGGCAACCACACCGTCGCTTACGCGCCTAAATACGCCGCCTTCAAGGATAACTTCCTCCCCGTTGGCTTTGCCGCCTTTTGTGCCGGCGGGGCTTAAAGCGTCCGTAACCAAAACGAAGTCTTCCGGCTTTTTCAGGCGCATTACCATACGGACGATTTCCGGGCAAACGTGCACACCGTCCGCGATAATTTCAAAGCTGAATTTATCCGTAAGCACCGCCGCACCGGCGGCCCCTGGCTCTCTGTGACCTATGCCGCGCATAGCGTTAAACAAATGCGTGGCGTGCCTTACGCCCATTTCCGCAGCTTTAAGCATTTCTTTATAGCTTGCGTCTGTATGCCCGGCCTGCGGCAAAATATTATGGGAAAGGCAGAAATCAACAATCTCTTCTATGCCTTCCCTTTCCGGGGCTAAAGTCATAGCCGATATTTTGCCTTCGGCGGCGTCATATAAAGCTTTCATAAGATTAATATCGGGCTTGGCGGCGGCTTCTGGCTTCATTACGCCGAGTTTTTTAGGCGAAATAAAAGGCCCCTCCAAATGCAAACCGATAATCTTTGCCCCCTTTTCCTTGCCGATAAGAGGAACTACCGCTTTTATGTTTTTAAGCATTATTTCCGGCACATTTGGATAAATGGTAGGCAGAAATGCGCCAACGCCTTCCTTTGCCAAGGCTTCAGACATTAAAAGCATTTCTTCCGCGTCAAACAAATCGGCGCCGTGCCCGCCGAAACCGTGTATATGCGTGTCAACAAAAACAGGTGTGATATACGCGCCTTTTAAATCTTTGATTTCCCCTTCCGGGAGAACTTCCGTCCCCCGCAGGACTTCCGCTATAAAACCGTTTTCCGTTACAAGCGCGCCATCAAAACATTTTCCGCCTTGACATATTTTGGCGTTGGAGTAAATCTTTTTCATAAATTTAATCTTTTTTAACGCCGCACGAACCCAAAGAACAAGCGCGAAGCCTGTTCATAGAAGCCGAACTTACCTGGCTTAAAGCTTTAGTATCGGCCAAAATATAGCTGTTATCGTGCAGCCTAAGCGCGCTTACCGGCCATTGAGTTGAAATATTCCCCTCAACCGCGCGGTATATCGCTTCGGACTTTTTTTCTCCCGTAGCCAATATAATAATTTCTTTGGATTTTAAAATGGTGCCCATACCCATAGTAAAAGCGTATTTCGGCACGGCGTTAATATCATTACCGAAAAAACGGGAATTGGCTTTGCGGGTGCTTTCCTCAAGTTTAACTTTGTGAGTCGGCGCGTCAAAAGGAGTGCCCGCCTCGTTAAAAGCTATATGCCCGTTGCGGCCCACTCCGCCCAAAAATATGTCTATACCGCCGAAACTTTCTATTTTTTTATCGTATTCAAAGCCTGCTTTATCTAAATCCGCGGCGTAAACATCAGGGAAGTGTATATTTGCCGGTTCTATATCAACCAAATCAAAAAGGCGGGTGTTCATATAACTGCGGTAACTTTCCGCGGAACCGCGCTCAAGGCCTATATATTCGTCCAAATTAAAAGTTATCACTTCTTTAAAACTGACTTCCCCTTTGGCGTAAAATTCAACCAAATGGGCGTAAAAACTCTCCATAGTGCCGCCCGTAGGCAGGCCCAGAACTATTCTGCCACCGGCTTGGTTAATGCGGAGTTTAACATACCTCGCCGCTATTAAACCGATATCGCTTTCGCTGTCTATAATTTTCATTATTTCCCCCGTTTAAGCAAAGCCCTTATTTCGTCGGATATCATATCCGCTTCCGGGCCTATGATAACCTGTACGTGGCCCGTCATTTTGTTAAGGACACCGCGCGCTCCGGCCTTTTTTAAGACGTCTTCCTTTACCAAAGAATTATCGTTAATATCAACGCGCAGCCTTGTGGCGCAAGCGCCCAAAACTTTTATATTGCCCTCTCCGCCGAGCCCTTCCAAATAAAGTTCCGCTCTTGAGGCAGGCTTGGCTTCCGCAGGAGAGGATTTCTCCTCTGCGGCTTTCATATCCGGCAAAGATTCTTCTTTTTCAGATTCGGGCAAAACTTCCTTTTGCGCGGTTTTCTCTTCCCGTCCGGGAGTGGCAAGATGCCATTTCCTTATAACAAAGCGGAACAGGAAAAAATATACAACCGCATAGCCGAGCCCCACCGGGATAAGCAAAAGCGGATTTGTGCTTATGCCGTAATTTAACAAATAGTCTATCAGCCCCGCCGAAAAAGTAAAGCCCAATTTGACGTTTAAAACATTCATCAAAACCATACTGAGCCCGGTAAGGACGGAATGCAAAACATAAAGCGGGAAAGCCAAAAACATAAAAGCGAATTCTATCGGTTCGGTTATACCGGTTAAGAAGGAAGTCAAAGACAAGGAAAGCAAAATGCCGCCGGCGGCTTTTCTGTTTTCTTTATAAGCTTCCGCTATCATTGCGGCGGCCGCGGCCGGCAAGCCGAACATCATTATAGGGAAGAATCCCGACATAAAAGCGCCGGCGGAAGCGTCCCCCGCAAAAAAGCGCGTCAAATCCCCGTGGGAAATAACTTCCACGCCCTTTTCTATAACCTGATAATCCCCGAACTGGAACCAAACCAAAGTGTTAAGCACGTGATGCAGCCCCAAAGGCAGCAGCAGTCTGTTTGCAAGGCCATAGCCGAACAAGCCCGCATTGCCGGAACCTATAATCCACCCGCCGAAAGTTTTAATGGCGTTTTGTATCGGCGGCCACAAGAAACTTAAAACTACAGCCAACACCAATGCCGTAAAACCCGTTACAATCGGTACAAAACGACGCCCGCCGAAAAACGCCAAATAAGAAGGCAGTTTTACGTCTTTAAACCTGTTGTACAAAAGTCCGGAAATCACGCCGATTAAAATCCCGCCGAAGACGCCCATATCCACGTTAGGGTCAAATTCTTTAAGGGCGGAGGTCATTACTATATAGCCGACAAAAGCCGATATCGCCGCCGCGCCGTGCGATTCTTTTGCAAACCCTACCGCCACGCCGAGCGCAAAAATCAAAGGCAAATTATTAAATACGGCCTGCCCCGCCGCGGACATAAAAGCTATGTTGAGCAAATCCTGCTGACCCAGACGCAGCAAAAGGCCCGCTATCGGCAGGACGGCTATGGGCAGCATCAAAGATTTGCCCAGTTTAACGAAGAAAGACCCAACAGCCAACACAGTTTGTTTTAACATTAATTCTCCTTATAATTTAAAAGTTTCCTTCAGCATAGTGCGGACTTCTTTGGCTTCCGCCATATTTAAAGCTTTTAAAGCCGCGGCTCGGCAGGTTTCAATATCCAAACTTCTTATAATATGTTTAACTTCCGCAATAAGCGCGCCCGATACGCTTAAACTCTTTAAGCCAAGCCCCAATAAAAGCGGAACGGCCTGAACATCGCTTGCCACCGCGCCACATACGCCAACGGGGACACCGGCCTTCTTGCCGGCTTGGCAAGTATTATAAATCAGCTTAAGCACCGCCGGGTTAAGGGTATCGGCTTTAGAACTCAGGCTGCAGCTGCCCCTGTCTATGGCAAGGACGTACTGAGTTAAATCATTGGTGCCCAAAGACATAAAATCCACTTGATCGGCAAAAATATCCGCCATAACCGCTGCGGAGGGCACTTCCACCATTATGCCGATTTTGGCTTCTTTTACGCCGAGTTTATCCTGCTCTTCTTTGATAATCGCTTTATAAGTTTGCACTTCTTCCGGGAAGGTTATCATCGGCAGCATTATTTTAGCCGTACAGGCGGGAGTTACCCGCAAAATAGCGCGGATTTGCGTGCGGAAAAGTTCCGGCGACAGGCAATAATTCCTTACGCCGCGAAGGCCCACTATCGGGTTTTCTTCTTTTGGCAAAGGGAAAAAAGGCAAAGGTTTATCACCGCCTACGTCAAAAGTCCTAATGATTACGCTTTTGCCTTTTTGACTGTCGGCTATTTTTTGGTAAATTTGATATTGGTCTTCTTCGGAAGGGGCTGACCTGAAAGAAGAAAACAAGAACTCGCTCCGCACCAACCCTAATCCGTCCGCGCCGAAAGCTGCGGCATTTTCGGCTTCAGTCAAATTGCCGATATTTCCTCTGACTTCAATCAAAGTTCCGTCTTTGGTTAAAGCCGGCTCAAAAGCCGAGGCAAGGGCTTTTTCGCGTCTTTCTTCGTTTTCGCGCTGCTGCTCTTTAGCGGACTCAATATCAGCCGGGTTCACGGTAATTTGCCCTTTTGCCGAATTTAAAATTATTGAGCTTTCCTCCGGCACGGTCAAAACATCCGGGCCGGCGGCTATGACGGAAGGCAGACTGATATTTTTAAGCATAATCGCTATATGGGAAGTCCGCGATCCGCCCGACATTATCAACCCTTTTACGTTTTCGCTCAAAAGAGAAATTTCGCCTGAAAGCAGTTCATCCGTTATAAGTATCGTATCCGGCGGAAAAGCCAATTTATTGTTTGCACACCCCAAAAGTTCGCAAAGAACTCGGCTTTCCATATCTTTATAGTCGGCTTTGCGCTCTTTAAGCAAAACACTATTGGTGCTTTCCAAAATTTCCACACTTTTTAAAACTGCTTTTTGCCAAGCAAAAGCCGCACTTTTGCCTTGTAAAATAAAATCATCGCAAACCGTAAAAAGGAAAGGATCTTCTATCATCATAAGATGCGCCTGCAATATTTCTTTCCTGTTCAAGTTTGCGCCGCAAGCGGAAATTTCCGCGCGGATTTTTTCCTTTACGTTCTCTACGGCTTTTAAAAGTTTTGCTTTTTCCTCTTCCGCATTTTCGGCCGTTTCGCAAACTTTCAGTTCCGCCCTTTTAAGAAAACGCGCTTTGCCTATTACTATTCCCGGATAAACGCCTTGGGCGTTTAATTTGGTTTCCCCTTTAAAATTCTGTTTCGGGGAGGTAATTATATTCGCTTCATCAGACGGAGGGGTACTCTGAGGCGCGCAAGAGCGCATAACCGCATCTAATGCTTCCCCGGCGCGCGCACCCTGTGCGGAAAATTCCACTTCGTCGCCGGAGTTCACTCCCAAACTTAAAATTTCCACCATACTTTTTGCATTCGCCGTTTTGCCCTGCTTGCTTATATATACGGAAACGTCTTCAAAAGTATTGGCCGTCTTGGCTATGGCGGCGGCAGGGCGGGCGTGCAAGCCGTCCTTGGCGGTTATAACGGTTTTCTTTTTTACTTCGGCAAAATTCCCGGAAGCGGGCTTTGAAATTTTGGGAGCGGGAACATTTTTGATTCTAAAAAGTTCTTCCCCGGATTTGACTTCCCTCAACGGAGTTATTTCCAGTTCAGCGTCCTGCGGGTTTGCAGCAAGCACTATTACTGAGGCGCAAGGCGCGTTTTGCTCTATATAATTTTTATCAAATTCTATCAGCGCGTCGCCTTTTTTTACTTCCTCGCCTGCGGCGCGCAAAGCTTTAAAACCTTTGCCGTTTAAAGCGACGGTTTCCACACCTACGTGGATAAGAACTTCCACGCCGGAATTTTCCAAAACCAAGGCGTGCAAAGATTTGTGTAAAATTTTTATTTTGCCGTCAAAAGGCGCTTTGACGACGTTTGAAATAGGATCCAAAGCCGCGCCGGGGCCCAAAAAGCCCTGCGCGAAAGCTTCGTCCGGGACGGAAGAAAGAGGTTGGACTTTACCGTCGACGGGACTGCTTACGGCAAAACTGTCTTTATCCTGCATGAGGGTTCTCCTTAATAAGGATCTTAACCCTATTAAACATTATTGCCTTAATATTGTAAAGGCTGAGAATTACACCTTATATTTTTTGTATAATTTAAGTTGATTAAAAATGCGGGATTACTCCTCCCGCGCGACGTTTTATTCTTGAAGTACTAAAGGAGAATGTTAATGACAGAAAGTGAAGTAAAACACAATCTTACCAAAAGCGGCCAGCCTAAAGCTCTATATATGCTTTTTATGGTCGAAATGTGGGAAAGATTCAACTACTACGGTATGAGGGCTCTGCTTGTATATTTTATGACAAGCGCGATAATCGGTTTCAGCGATCCTCAGGCCTTTAAAATATACGGTTGGTTTACTGCTTTAGTTTACCTTACGCCCGTACTTGGCGGCTGGATAGCCGATAAATATATTGGCAAAAGGCACTCTATTACAATAGGCGCAATCTTAATGGCTTTGGGCCAGTTTACCCTTGCGTCATACGGTTTCGTACCCGCCAGAATAGCTTTGTTTACCGGTTTAGTGCTCATCATTTTGGGCAACGGCTTTTTTAAACCGAATATCTCAAGCATAGTCGGCGAACTTTATGAGCCGAACGACCCCAGAAGGGACGCCGGTTTTACCATTTTCTATATGGGTATCAACGTGGGCGCTTTTATAGCCCCGTTTATTACCGGTTACGTCGGTGAAGTTACCGCCACTTCCCCCGCCTGGGTACAATGGAGATGGGGTTTTATGACCGCCGGCATCGGTATGATTATCGGCCTTATCTGGTATCTGTCCACGCAAAATAAATTTTTGGGCAATATCGGCCTTTATACCGTTTCACAGCACAAGACCGAAGCCGCCATTGAAGAAGACAAACCTTTGACGGAAGACGACAAAGACAAAATCAAAGCGGTTTTCACGTTTACGTTCATAGCGATATTCTTCTTCGCTTTCTTTGAGCAGGCCGGTTCTTCTTTAAGCAAATTCGCGCAGACTTCAATACGCCTGCCGATGTTTACGCTGCCTTTTATAGGCAAAATAATTGAGTTCAAAGCCTCTTGGTTCCAAGCCATCAACCCTATCGCGGTTGTAATTTTGGCGCCTTTGTTCGCCAAAATGTGGATTAACCTCGGCAAGAAAAACAAAGAGCCCTCCATACCCGTAAAGTTCGGTTTGGGCGTTTTTATAACCGGATTTGGCTTTTTGGTATTGGCGGTAGGTTCAATGTTCTTGGTTTCCGGCCCGATTAATATGTTCTGGCTGATAGCTTTGTATATCATTCACACCTGCGGCGAACTTTGTTTGTCCCCGGTCGGTTTGTCTATGGTGACCAAGCTTGCTCCCGCGAAATTAATGTCCCTGTTGATGGGTGTATGGCTTACGGCCTCCTTCTTCGGAAACTTAATGGGCGGATACTTTGCGACTTTGTCATCCTCTTTGGATTCTATGGTGGTATTCTTCGCGATACCTGCCGTAATACTTATGGTATTCGGCGTATTGGTTTGGATATTCTCCGGCAAGATAAAGAGATGGATGCACGGCGTAAATTAATATCGTCGCCAATTTTAAAAGCCCGCTTTACGGCGGGCTTTTTTATTGTCTGAATTTTCCGTGTAAGCGACGGGCTGCGCGAATACTCCGAACCTTAAAAACCTTATTTAAACACAAAAAGCCCCTCTTTTCAGAGGGGCTTTTAAACAGATAAATATTTTATTCTTCCGAATCAGGCTCGCGTTCTTGGTTTACCGCGCCCAAATGCCTTTGGCTCTGCAATACAAAGGCGTGTTCCCGCTCTATAATGTCAAGCAGTCTTAAATCGCTTGGGTATTCCACCATTTCCTTGGCTTTGCTCAGCGAAACCCAATTTATCGCGAGTATTTCCGAAGGGTCGTGGCGGCCTATGCGCCCGAGCTTTTTCATCAAATACCATTGAACCACTTTTTTGACGTATTTCCCTTTAAGGGTAAAGGAGTAACGGACTTTAAGCATAGGCCTTAAAATACTGGCTTTATAGCCTGTTTCTTCAAGCACTTCCCTTAAAGCGGCTTGGCGCGGAGTTTCGCCGGGCTCAATATGGCCTTTGGGAAAAGTCCATATTTTGCGTCCTTTCATACTCTTTACCTGCACCAGAAGGACTTTGCTTCCCTCCAACATTACTCCGCCGCAGGAAAACTCCGGTACGACCATAATTATTTCTCCAAAAGTTTGGCCAGAGCGTAAAGCTTGGCTTCGTCAAAAAAGTTGCCGTAAAACTGCAAACCTATCGGCAAACCTTTAGAATCTTTGCCGTAAGGAAAGCTTAAAGCCGGAACTCCTGCAATATTGGCGGGAGCGGGGTATAAATCGGAAAGATACAAGGAAATCAAATCTTCCGTCTTTTCCCCCAATTTAAAAGCAGTGTTCGGCGTAGCGGGCATAAGTACGGCGTCAACTTGCTTAAAAGCCTGCACGAAATCGTTTTTGATAAGATTTCTTACCTTTTGGGCTTTAAGATAATAATCTTCCGCGTGTGCACTGCCCAAGGAAAATGTGCCGAGCATTATTCTGCGCTTCACTTCCGGGCCGAACTTCGCTCTGTTTTTAAGGTAAGAGGCTTCCAAATCTTCGGCGGAATTATCTTTATATCCGTAACGCAGGCCGTCAAAACGGGCCAAGTTGCTGCTGGCTTCGCTGCTGGTTAAAATGTAATAACAAGGGGAAGCGTATTTGGCGTAAGGCAGGGAAATTTCCTCAAAAACAATCCCTTTTGAAGAAAGCTCCGCTTTGGCCGCCTCTATGCGGGCCAAAATTTCGGGATTAAGATTTTCCAAAAAGTCCGAGGGTATGCCGATGCGCAGGCCTTCGGTTTTAACTTCTTCCGCTTTAAAAGCCGGTCTGTGCGCGCTTGTGGAATCTTTTTCGTCATAGCCGGAAAGCACTTCCAGTAAAAGGGCGTTATCTTCCAAATCGGCGGTTAAAGGGCCGATTTGATCCGCGCTTGAGGCAAAAGCCACCAGTCCGTATCTGGAAACGGAACCGTAAGTCGGCTTAATTCCGTAAATGCCGCAAAACGCCGCCGGCTGACGTATCGAGCCGCCCGTATCGCTGCCCAAAGCCATATCAACCATACCCGAAGCCACCGCCGCGGCGCTGCCGCCGCTGCTACCGCCGGGTACGCGCTCCAAATCAAGCGGATTTCTTACGGGGCCGAAAGCGGAATTTTCATTGGAAGAACCCATCGCGAATTCATCCATATTCGCGCGGCCGATTATTATTGCGTCTTCTTTAAGCAAATGTTCCACAACCGTAGCGTTATACGGGGCTTTATAATTTTCCAACATTTTAGACGCGCAGGAAGCTATATGCCCTTTATAAAGGATATTGTCCTTCAACGCTATGCATACGCCCGCCAATTTACCGCGTTTTTCCGGTGATTTGGCATCTATCGCGCGCGCTTGGGCGAGAGCGGAATCCTCAAAAATTTCCAAAAAAGCGTTAAGTTTGGGGTTAAGTTCTTTAATTTTTAAAATACGATTTTTTATAAGTTCTTCCGCTTTAAGTTCCCCTGAGCGGACTTTTGCTGCTGTTTCGCTGGCGTTCATAATTATAAAACCTTTTTAACTTTTAAATTGCCGCCGTCTTTATCGTTGAAAGCGGATACTATATCTTCCGCGCAAGGGCAAACTTTAGGATTATCTTCCCTCAAAGGCGCGGAGGCGGAATATTCCGCCGAAGCCTGCGGCGCGGAAGTATCCACGCTTTGAAGCTGAGCCACCCAATCCAATACGGCGGACATCTGCTTTGCGTAAAGCGCGGCTTCTTCCCCGGTTATATTAAATTTAGCCAATTTGGCGGTTTTTTTAATTTCTTCCAAGTTTATCATATTAATCATTTTACCAATTTTATAATGTAAAATATATTGATATATAAAACAGAACTCAAGGGGGAAAAGTATGTCTTTTTTATTGGCGTTGATTGCCATCATATTAAGTATAGTTGCGCTTTCCAGACAATCGGGAACCGATTACAGAATAAAAATTTTGGAAGACAAATTAAAAGACCTTTCGGCGCCTAAAAACAAGACTTCCGAAGAAAAAACTTTAAAAGAAACTGCAACGGCTGAATCTGAGGCCCAAACACACCCCCACCCTGCCGATAAAACAGCCGCGACGCTTCCGCCTCAGGAACAAAAAGAACAAGAATCCCCCCTGCCCGAGCCGCGGCTTGAGCCCGCACCTTCAAAACCAGTTAATGTCGCGCAGATATTCTCCTGGATAGGCGGAGTTTTGTTAGTGTTAGGCGCTTTGTTTACGTTCTCCTACCTTATACAAAAAGGATATATCACAATGCCTTTGATACTTTCCTTAGCTGCTTTAATCGGCGTTTTGCTTACCGCCGCCGGCGTAATTATTAAAGATGAAAGCATACAGACAACGGCCTCGACTTTATGTGCCGCCGGTTTAAGCGTTTGTTTTATAACCGCCTTCGCCGCTTACTCCTTCTTTGATCTTATCCCGGCCGATGCCGCTTTCGCCTTTATGGCCTTAACGGCTTTCGCCTCTTTTGCGGTATCGTTTATAAAAGACAGAAAATTTATCAGCATACTTGCGCTTATAGCGGCTTTCCTAACGCCGTTATTGCTTTCTTCTTCCGAAAATAAATATATTTTCTTATTCTCTTACATTTTCGCCGTAAACCTGCCGGCCGTAGCGATAGCGGTAAAAAAAGGTTGGAACAGCCTTATATGGACGGCGCTCCCGCTTACTTTTATATTCCAGTTGGCTTTTGCTTTAGCCGAACCTTCAAGCCAATATCTTTATATAGTCTTTTCCTGCTACGCTCTTGCGGCAGTCTGCACAGTAACCATACCTGCGGAAAAAATAAAAAGCGAAGTTTCAACCGCTTTTGGGCTGTTCGCCGCTTTGCAAGTAACGGCTTTAAGTTTATGTATGACGAACCAAAACCTTATTTATATTTTCTGCGCCGCGCTTTTTGTTACTTTAATCGTTTTTGTTTTTGAGTTTATCCGCCAAAACAAATTTACATTCAGTGCCGTTTTGGCCGGTTGGGCCGTATTTTATATATGTTATCTGCTTAAATTTTCCCCCGCGCCGGAAGCGGGCTTTGCGGCTTTGGGAATTTTTGCCGCGTTCTATTTTTATCCGTTTGTATTCAACAAACATTTTAAAGACGGCGGCCCGCAATGGCTGGCCGCGGCGGGAGCTTCTTTAGTAGCTTTTATGCCGCTTTACACCAACTTAGGCAAAATATATTTTAAAGAATCTTTGGGATTGGTTCCCGCTTTCTTTACTTTATGCTACCTTTTGCCGGTGATATCTTTTTTAAATAAAGAGAACTTTGAAAAGACAAAAGCCGTTTTTACAGCCGCGGCGGTTGTGTTTTCGGCAGTGATTCTGCCGGTTCAGTTCACGGGCAAATGGCTTACCCTACTGCTTTCAGTATATGCCACCGCGCTTTGTTGGCTGAATTTAAAAGTTGAAAACAAAGCTTTTACTTTAATTGCCAAACTGGTCTTTGCCGCTGTTTTTATCAGATTGGTTCTAAACCCTGCCGTATACGAATACTGCGGCGACTGCGCGAAAATATTTAATTGGTATTTGCTCATTTTCTCAGCGGCGGCGGCCTCTATGTTGACGGGGGCGCATTTCTGCAAAGAAGATGAAGCTTCTTTCAAATCGATTCTAAAAGCAGGCGCGGCGTTTTTGCTTTTCGCTTTAATGAATATAGAAATAGCGCATTACTTTGCCGAAGACGGAAAATTGCAATTTAACTTCTCGGGCGAATTTGCCGAAGCGGTAACTTATACACTGGCTTGGGCCTTATACGGTGCGGGAGCCTGTGCTTTATCGGTCTTTAACAAAAGCAAAATTTTGGGCAAATGCGGGATTATGATAATTTGCGTTGCGTTGGCGAAGCTTGCCTTTACGGATTTGTGGAAACTGGATACGATTTACAGAATATTCGGGGTATTCGGTATGGCAGTTTTACTTATCGCCGTGGCTTTTATGTTCCAAAAATACAATAAGACGGCGGAATAGTTTTTAATCCCCCCGAGCCTAATTTAAAAAATCCCCCGATTTCAAATCGGGGGATTTTTGTTTAAAGCCTTTCAAGCGGGGCGTACTTTAATATAAACACTCTTTTGGTTCCGTTCAGGAATATCACGGTAATTTTGGCATTGTCGCCGGAACCTGATATCGCCGTAACTTTGCCTTGCCCAAAAACGCCGTGCTTTACCAAACTTCCCACGCTGACCCCGCCTTCGGTTTTAGGGGGCTGAGCCTCTTCCCGAGCGGGTTCGGGCTTGGCGAAAGCCGGCGCGAACTTCTTAAAAGTTTCCTGATAATTGTCGGAATTGTCATAAGAGGTGCTGTTATCCAAAGTCCACCTGCGATATCCGCCGGAATTATATCTTTCGCGCGGATTTATCTCCGTGCGTTCCATAGGGCCGGTGTAAGAAGCCGGTTCCAAAAGTTCGCTGTCAAACAGAAATCTTGAAGCCAAATTCTGATAAGTTTTGCCAAATAATCTTCTGGTGGAGGCGTAAGTCATATACAAATACTTTTTGGCCCTGGTCATAGCGACATAGCAAAGACGGCGTTCTTCTTCCATATCGTCATCGTCCTTGCCGTTTAAAGGGAAAAGGCCCTCCTCCAACCCGGTTACGAATACCGCGGGGAACTCCAAGCCTTTAGCCAAGTGGACTGTCATCAAAGTTACCGCACCGTTTAAAGAGCCGCTTACTTCTTCGGCGCCGCTGATTAAAGAAACTTCCTGCAAATATCCCGAAAGCGAAGGTTCGGTTTCTTCCTTAACGCAGCGTTCTTCGTAATCTTTTACCGCGCCCGTAAGTTCGCCGATGTTGCGAAGACGGTTTTCCGCGTCGGGGTCTTTTTCAATTTCCGCGCGCAGGGCCTGCTCATAGCCAGAGCGTTCTATTAATTTAGAGAAAAGCTCGCTTGGCGTGCTTATCGTCATTTCCAAATAAAGGCTTTCAAACAAATCCATAAATTCCCGCGCGGCGCGGCGTGCGACGGGCTTAAGAGTGTCAATAAAATCCTGCTCTTTTAAAGCTTTATAAAGTGATATATCTTTCTGTGCGGCATAGGCGGTTAAAGAATCCTGAGCGCTTTGCCCGAAGCCCCTCTTCGGAGTATTGATCACGCGCAAAAGGCTGACGGTATCATTGGGGTTTACCAATAACTTGGCGTAAGAAAGAATATCTTTAATTTCTTTTCTGTCATAGAACTTTACCGCGCCGATAAGCTTATAAGGCATTTGATATCGGCGGAAAGTATCTTCGAAGTTTCTTGACTGAGCATTGGTCCTGTAAAAGACGGCGACGTCATTTAAATTTATACCGTCCTCTTCCACCATAGTTTGTATTTGATTGCAGACCCAGCGGGCTTCCTCCCCCTCGCTGGCAAGTTCCCTAACGGTGATGGGCTCGCCGGAAAGAACATTGCTGTAAAGGGTCTTCTCCCTGCGGTTCTTATTTTTTTGGATAAGCTTATTGGAAGCGTCCAAAATAATTTGAGTGGAACGATAGTTGCGCTCCAAAGTGATGACTTTGGCGTCTTTAAAATCCCGCTCAAACTCCATAATATTGCGGATATTGGCTCCGCGCCAAGAATAAATTGACTGGTCGGGATCGCCCACTACGCACAAATTGCGGTGCTTGGCGGCCAAAGCTTTCGTAAGAGTATACTGCGTATGGTTGGTGTCTTGGTATTCGTCTACCAGAATATATTTAAAAAAATCCTGATAGTAATTCAGCACGTCCGGATTGGTTTTAAAAAGTTCCACCACTTTCATCAGCAAATCGCCGAAGTCCAAAGCCCCGGCCGCGGTAAGTTTGCGCTGATATCTTTTGTAGACTTCCGCCGCCTGTATTCTGCGGGGATTATTGCTTGCGTGAGCGTGTACGAAAAACGATTCGGGATCAAGCATATCGTCCTTGGCGCGGGAAATTGTGGAAATGTAATAGTTTATTTCTTTCTTCGCTTCTTTTACGCCCATTTCTTCCAAAGCCAAGGTTATTATTTTTTTCTGCTCGGATTCGTCGTAAATCACAAAATCTTTATTAAGTTTAAGCGCGGCGGCGTTATGGCGGAGTATACGCACCGCAAAAGAATGGAAAGTATGTATCCACACGCGCGAGGAATTGCCCGGAACCAAAGATTCTATCCTTTCGCGCATTTCCTGCGCGGCTTTATTGGTAAAAGTTACTGCCAAAATCCTGCTGGGGGAAATACCGTCCGCTATAAGTTTTGCCACTTTGCAAGTCAAAGTTTTGGTTTTGCCGGTTCCCGCGCCCGCTATGATAAGGCAAGGCCCGCCGGTATAATTGGCGGCTTCAAGCTGTTCGGGGTTTAAGGTTGATAAAATTTCGTTTATAGAGTTCATTTTAATTTAAGTTCCGCTAAAGTTTCTATATGGTCGCTGTGCGGAAAGAAATCAAAACACTCCGCATTAACGACATTATATTTGGCGCATAAAGTTTTAAGATTTTCCGCCAAAGTTACGGGATTGCAGGAAATATAAAGTATATTTTCCGCCCCGCTGTTTAAAATGGTCTTGCAGGCGGAGGGATGCACGCCGCTTCTGGGCGGGTCAAGCACTATCACGGAATTATAAGCGCTCAGCTTTTGCTTGGTTAAAAACTCTTCCGTGGTGGAGCAGAAAAAACTTACATTGTTTATATTGTTGATCTGCGCGTTTTTGACGCCGTTGTTTACCGCACTCGGGACGCTTTCCACGCAAAGGCTTTTGCCTACATACGGAGCGCAGCAAAGGCTGAAGCTGCCCGCTCCGCCGTAAAGATCGTACATCACGCTCGGTTTTAAAGCGGACAGCTTCTCCGCCACTTTTTTATAAATCAAATTGGCCGCTTTAGTGTTGGTTTGGAAAAACGACTGCGGGGAAATTTCAAAGACTATTTCCCGATTGCTTTCAAAAAGCTTTTCCCTTATTACGCCGGAGCCTTTTACCACTTTAATATCTTTTATGCCGGCCCCGTCGGAAACGCCGTCGTTCACGGCAGTAAGAAAATGATATGACGGATAGAACTTTGCCAAAATTTCGGCAAAGCCGGAAGCGTCAAAAGCGGAAGTCGTTATCAAAACGGCCATACCTTCCCCGGTATTGACGCCGCGGCGCAAAATCAAATTCCTTAAAAGGCCCGTATGGGCGCGCTGATCGTAAAAAGAAAGGACTTCCCGCTCCGCCCAAAGGCGCACCTCCTTCAAGAAAACGGAAAGATTAGGTTCGTAGAGCAGGCAGTTTTCTATATTAACGCATCTGTCCCAACGGCCTTTCATACGGAAGCCGAGAGTGTTTTCAAATTCCAAAGGTTTGGTTTTATCGCGGACGATTTTTTTCTTTTTGCCGTAAGGCTCGCTCCAAACGACTTGGCGGCAAAAGCTGAGTTCTATTTTGTTTCTGAAATATTCCTTATCCGGCGAAGGGGTTAGCGAAATATCGCCGGAATAAAAAGGCTCCAACAAGGCTTTAACCTTGGCCCTTTTAAGTTCCATTTGGGCGGCGTAATCCTCCTGCTTTAAGGAACAGCCGCCGCATAAACCAAAGCTTCCGCAAACCATTATACGTTAAACCTGAAGACGCAAACGTCGCCGTCTTTTATTATGTAATCGCGCCCTTCCTGACGGATTAAACCCTTTTCTTTGAGGGCCTTTTCCGATTTATGCTCAAGGATATCGTCTACGCTGTAAACTTCCGCGCAGATAAAACCGCGTTCAATATCGGAATGTATTTTGCCTGCCGCTTTAGGCGCGGGACAGCCTACGGGTATCAACCAAGAGCGGACTTCCACTTCCGGCCCGGCTGTAAAGAAGGTGCACATATTCAAAAGCTGCATTCCCGCGCGGACGATTTTTTCAAGCCCGGTGTATTCCGAGCCCGTTTCCGCTAAGAAAAGATGTTTTTCTTCTTCGTCAAGTTCCGCGATTTCCGCTTCAAACTTTATGCAAAGTTCAACAAAACCCGCACCCGTTTTTTGGGCGTGTTCGCGAAGTTTTTTGGCATTTTCCTCATTAGGTTTTTCGGAGTTATTGCCGACATACAGCATAGGCTTCATAGTCAAAAGCTGCAAATCTTTTTTCTCTTCTTCTTCCAGTTCTACGGAAGAGGCCGGCTTGCCTTCGCTTAAAGCCTTTTGAAGTTTCTTAAGGACTTCCAAACGCGCTTTGGCTTCTTTGCTGCCGCTTTTTGCGTTGCTTTCCGCTTTGGGAAGCATTTTTTCCACGCTTTCCAAATCAGCAAGCATAAGTTCCGTTTCTATAATTTCAATATCCCTTAAAGGATCTACGCTGCCGGAAACGTGCGTAATATTTTCGTCCTCAAAAAGGCGAACCACGTGGATAATCGCGTCCACTTCGCGGATATTGGCCAAGAATTTATTGCCCAAGCCCTCGCCTTTGCTCGCTCCTTCCACAATGCCGGCAATATCGACAAAACGTATAAAAGCCGCCGTTTTCTTAGGCGGTTTAAAAAGTTCAAAAAGGGCGTCAAGGCGTTTATCCGGGATAGGCACTACGCCGACGTTCGGTTCAATGGTGGTAAAAGGGTAGTTGGAGGCTTGCGCTCCGGCGTTTGTCAGCGCGTTAAAAAGGGAAGACTTCCCCACATTGGGCAAACCGACGATTCCGATATCCATAAAAGCTCCTTAAAATAAAAATATCCGCGCGCGGGCGGAATAAAATAATACGGCGGGGAAGTACGTCTCGTACGGGATTCGAACCCGTGATCTCCGCCTTGAGAGGGCGGCGTCCTAAACCGCTAGACGAACGAGACATAAACCTCTTATATGTATTTATTTTACAATATTTTAAAGGATTAAGCGGGCTTATATCGCAATTTATTTTTGTTGCCTTGCAAGCCCGCCAATTTATATACTTTAATTACATACATATATATAAACAGGGAGTATCAGATGAAAATTCATTCTTTCAAAGTAACACCCAACCTGCCGGAAAATATGAAGTTCCTTGAAGAACTTTCCAATAATATGTGGTTCGCTTGGAACTGGCCGGCTATAACGCTTTTTTTGAGAATAGACGAACAGCTTTGGGAAAAATCCCAAAGAATGCCGAAATGGCTTATGGCTACAGTATCCCAACAGAGGCTTGAAGAATTAAGCAAAGACCAAGATTTTATAGCCCATCTCAATTTCGTAGAAAAACTTTACAGGGATTATCAAAACAATAAAGACACCTGGTACAATAAAGTAAAAGACCAAGGCAAGGAAAACTTCCTTACGGCTTATTTCTCTATGGAATACGGCATAGGCGAAGGCCTGCCGATTTATTCCGGCGGATTAGGTATGCTTTCCGGCGATCATATCAAAAGCACCAGCGATTTGGGCCTGCCTTTAATCGGCGTAGGCTTGTTCTATCAGAAAGGTTATGTAAAGCAAGTATTAAATAAAGACGGCTGGCAGGGCGAAGAATACCCGGAAAACGACTGGGCCCATATGTCAGTAGAAGCCGTCCGCAACGAACAGGGCAATAACCTTACGGTTGACATTCCCCTCGGCAGAGAAACCGTCAAAGCTATGATTTGGCGCGTACCCGTAGGCAGAACTTCCCTTTATCTGCTTGACACCAACCTCCCGGAAAACGCCCCCGCACACAGAACCATAACCGAACAGCTTTACGGCGGCGACAGGGAAAACAGAATCAAACAGGAAATCGTTTTGGGCGTCGGCGGCGTAAAAGCTTTAAAAGCTATGGGTATGAACCCGACGGTTTATCACATTAACGAAGGACATTCGGCTTTCCTGCTCTGCGAACGCATTATAGAAATTATGCAGGATAAAAAGATATCCTTCAACGAAGCAAAAGAAATAGTTTGGGCCACTTCCGTATTTACCACGCACACCCCGGTAATCGCCGGCAATGAATATTTTGATTTCAACCTCGTAAAGAAATTTATGGAGCCTTACGTCGCTCAACTCGGCATAGGGTGGGACGCTTTCCTTGATTTGGGCAAAGAAACCCCGCAGTCGCCGATGTTCTGTATGACGGTATTCGCTTTAAAGCTTTCCGCCTACTTAAACGGCGTGGCGAAACTGCACGGCGTAGTTTCCAGAGAAATGTGGAAAAATATTTGGACGGGCCTCAGCACTTCCGAAGTACCAATAACCAGTATTACCAACGGCATACATCCGTCCAGTTGGGTAAGCCACGAATACAGCGAACTTTACCGCAAATATCTTTTTGACGGCGACGACAGCTTAAACAATTTTGATCAATCCGTATGGAACAAAGTGGAAAATATCCCCGCGGAAGAACTTTGGCAGACGCACAGCATAAGGAAAGAAAAACTTATCAAGCACATTCGTGAAAAAGCCGTCCGTCAGGCCAACAGGCTTTCGGGCAACGTAAACTTGGCCAGTCAGGCTTCCAAAGTGCTTAAAGAAGATATCCTTACAATAGGCTTTGCAAGACGTTTCGCCACTTATAAAAGGGCCACTTTGCTTTTTAAAGACCCGGAAAGACTTGCGGCGATAGTCAATAATCCGCAAAGGCCGGTGCAGTTTGTTTTCGCCGGTAAAGCGCACCCCGCCGACACCGCCGGGAAAGAATTTATCAAGCAGATTTACAATATGATGCTTGACCCCAGATTTAAAGGGAAAATCGTCTTCGCCGAAGATTATAATATGAATTTGGCCCGCTATATGGTACAGGGCGTGGACGTATGGCTCAATAACCCCGTAAGGCCTATGGAAGCTTCCGGCACAAGCGGTATGAAAGCCGCCTTAAACGGCGCTTTGGCCCTTTCCATTTTGGACGGTTGGTGGGACGAAGTCGGCCCGTGCGATTTCAGCTGGTCCATTATCGGTGCGAAAAGCTATCCAAACGACGAGCAGCGCGACGCAGTGGAATCACAGGCTTTATACAATTTGATTGAAAACGAAATTGCCCCCGTCTACTACGACAGGGATCAGGACAATATTCCGCAAAAATGGATTAAGAAGATGAAGACTTCCATAAAAACCATTGTACCGTTCTTCAACACCAACAGAATGGTGCAGGAATACTATGACAGGTTCTACACAAAAGCCCATTATTACGGCAATATCTTAAAGACCGAAGGCGCAACCGCCGATTTGGCCGCCTGGAGGCAAAGAATAGCCGCGAACTGGTCAAGAGTATCCATTGTGGACGTAACCGGCAATATCGACAGAACCGTACTCGTCGGCGAAACTTTAAAATTCAAGGCGCGCGTAACACTCGGCGATTTAAGGCCGGAAGATGTTGTAGTTCAAACGCAGTTCGGGCTGCGCTCTTTGGGCGGCGGCTTTGACAGCGCAAAAGACTTCAGTATGAATATGGTCGGCAAAGAAGGCGACGTTTATTTGTATGAAGTTGAAATCCACCCCGAAACCAGCGGCAGGCAGGATTACGCGATGAGGATTTTGCCTTTCAATAAGGCTCTTCCGCATCCCTTTACGCCTATCTATGTAAGGTGGGAGATGTAATAAGGAGAGTAAAGAAGTAAAATAAACCGCTAAAAAGGTTTATCAAAAATTTATCTGTTTTTGGGATCCGAAAGGAACTCTTTTGCAAGCAAAAGACGAATCACCCCAAAAGCAGTCGTTTTAGGCGCGAAGCAAAAAGGAGTAATTAACCGGTTTGCTTCGCGTTAATGCTGGCTTTCCGCGTGAAAGCCAGCTACGGCTGTTTTATTTGATGAGGGTGATTCGTCATAAAATACATTCAGCCGTTTTTTGCTTATAAAGGGCTTCGGAAACCTAGGAGAAACCATGACGCCCGAAATAAGCATAATAATACCCACAAAAAACGGCAAAAAACATCTGGAACAAACTCTGCCGGAAACAATAAAAGCCTGCCGAAATGCTTCCGTCAAAACGGAAATAATAGTGGTTGATGACAATTCCGAAGACGGCACTTTAAAATTAAAAAAAGATTATCCCCAAATAAAATTCCTTAAAAATCCTTCAAAAGGAGTTTGTTCAGCCAGGAACCGAGGAGTTCTTGAATCTAACGGAAACATCCTGCTTTTTATAGACAATGACGTTTTTTTAAATGAAGATTTTTTTGCTCCGACATTAAAGTACTTTACGGAGAGTTTCTTTGCTGCGGCTTGCTGCGGGTACAGCTTCTTAGACGGCCACCAGCTGGACGGAGTAAAAACATTAAGCTGGAGTAAAGGCTTTCCGCGATTTACGGGCAATATACTAAACGATAAACTCAAGAACGGAGAAGAATACCTGAGTTTCGGCGTACAGGGGGCATACTTTTTCTGTTCTAAAGAAAAATTTAAACTGCTAAACGGTTTTGACACTCTTTTGGAACCTTATATGCTGGAAGAAACAGACCTCGCTTACAGAGGTCTTAAACGCGGCTGGAAAATAAATTATATAGCAGGCACAAAACCTCTGCACAAATGCGGGGGCACCATACAAAGCAAGACCAATCCGAAGACAAAATTTTTAAGCAAAAGGAACCGTTATATTTTTATTTGGAAAAACATTAGCGATCCCTTTTTGCTGGCCTCGCACCTATTTTGGCTTATTTTACGTCTGCCTCTGGACTTTAAAGCGATTTTGGCGGCGGGCGGGAAAATCAAAGAAATACTTATCAAAAGAAAGCAAGAAAAAGCTTTTATCCGCTTTGCGGACAGGGAAATACTGTTGCAAAGTAAACAACAAAGGGGAAAATATGCACAGTAAAACAATTTTTAACATCAAAACTGAAGTAAAAAGAGTTATCCTGAAATACAAAGAAAATCCGCTTAAAGCTTATTTTAAAATTCTTTTTTATGTTTTGGCAGGAGCGTTTAAAAATCATTTTCCCAAAAGACCGCCGAAAGGAAATGAAATCTATATTGCTTTTATTATAGAAGGCGGCCTAGGCGATTTTTTAATCAATATAAATTTTATACATTGTTTAATTGAAAAAGTATATCAGACGAACATCCACATTGACATTATTACAAACAGTAAAAGTTTTGCTCAAAGTCTTATTCCCGATTTACCGGGACTGCACAAGATAAAAGTAATTGAAAAGATAAAATATTTAAAAGGATATTATGATCTGGAAATAAAAATTTTTCGCAGACCTTATATCCTCTATAAAAATATAGAAAGAATAAAGAACTTTGCCCCTCAGCTGCTGCCTTTTCTTTCTGCATGGGAAGTTAAACAAGAGCAATTTTCCCTGCTTTACGATAATGCCCCCTATTTGGAGGGAACGGCAGATATCTTGGACGCCGCAGACGGCAAAAAGCGTTTTGTACAGGCAGATATAGCCAACCTCCTTAATATGGACTACACTTTTAAAGCCGCGATAAAAACTGATAAAGAAAAAGAAACTTTACAAAAATTCAATTTGTTCCGGCGCACGTATATAACCATTGCAAGGGAAGTAGGATATGACAAAGTGGTGGAATCCACAAAGCTTTGGCCTTTAGACAATTACAGAGAACTGACAAAATTGATAAAGCAGAACTTTCCTAATGTAACGATAGCGGAAGTAGGAGCTGGAAAAGGAACAAGAATAGCGGAAAATATTGACGTCGTTCTCTCAGGCAAAACCTCTTTGGAAGAAGCCAAAGCCATTATCAAAAACTCTCTCTTGCATATTGATACGGAGGGCGGGCTTTCCTATTTAAGACATGCATTGCACGGCGGAGCAAGCATTATACTTATGGGGCCTACGGACCCGAACATATATAACCTTGAGGGAAATATCTGTATTTACTCCAAAGCTTGCCCCATACACTGCGCGGAACTGCTGCCCCAATGGCAAGAGAACTGCCATAAAATCAAAGATAAAAATATTTGCATGAAGTCAATTACTGTAGATATGGTTTTCTCTGAAGTCAAAAAAATTTTAAACGAGGCCGGCTGCCGGACAAATTGATTTTCCACATATAATTGACGAGTTAAAATTATTCCGAAAAGTGAAAAATTACTATAATTATTCTATGATGAATATAGTTCTTATCAACCCGGAAATACCTTTTAATACCGGCAATATAGGCAGAACTTGCGTCGCAACCAATTCCCATTTACATTTGGTTGGTAAATTGGGGTTTAAAATAGAAGATAAAGAAATAAGAAGAAGCGGGCTTGATTACTGGCCGAAGCTTAAATATACGCGATATGCAACTTTTGCTGAGTTTAAAAATTCACTCCCGGAAGGTGCAAGGTTGTTTTTCTTTTCCACAAAAGGGGAAAAGTGCCTTTGGGATATAAAATTCCAAAAGAATGATTATTTGGCTTTCGGAAGCGAATCCTGCGGCTTGCCCAAACAACTTTATAAAGAATATAAAGATTCCCTTTACCAAATCCCTATGCCGGGCGAAGTGCGCTCTTTAAATTTATCCACTTCCGCCGCCGTATGCCTTTACGAAGCTCTGCGCCAAACCAAGGATTTTTAATGAACCCCAAAAGCGTATTTGTACTGCTTTTCTCGCTTAATCTGCTTAATTATATAGACAGACAAATACTCTTTTCCGTATTTCCGCTTATAAAAGCGGATCTTAATCTTTCCGACGCACAACTGGGCGTGTTGGCTTCCGCTTTTATGTTTGTTTATATGCTGGCCGCGCCGTTTGTGGGCTTTATAGCCGACAGAAGCCCAAGGCAATATGTAGTTTCCGTATGCGCCTTTTTGTGGAGCTCGGCCACGATGCTTTCCGGCGCGGCCGGAAATTATTTTCATCTTTTTGCAGCTCGCAGTTTTATCGGCATAGGCGAAGCCGGTTTTACAAGTGTATCTCCCTCATTTTTGGCGGAAAGATTCCCCCCTGAAAAAAGGGCCTGCGTTTTGGCCGCTTTCGGTTTGGCTTTACCGGCAGGCAGTGCTCTTGGGTATTTGCTCGGCGGCTTTTTGGGGCTTCACTTCGGTTGGAGAAGCGCATTTTTTATAGTCGGTCTTCCCGGGGCTTTTGCGGCGGCTTATGCCGCTTTCAAGCTTAAAGACAAAAGGAATTTCAGCATAACAAACAACGGCCCAAAAATCTTAAACTATTTAGCTTTGCTTAAGAATAAACCCTTTTTGTTTGTATGTTTGGCGCAGGCGATGGGCACTTTTACTTTGGGCGGCCTAGCCGCTTGGATGCCGACTTATATGCACAGATATTTTGATTTTTCCGTCGCGCAGGCCGGAACGGTATTCGGAGCACTGACGATTACGGCAGGGGCCGCCGGGACTTTTCTGGGCGGATTTATTGCGGATAAACTTTTAAAGAAAACAAAAAAAGCTTATTATTTTGTTTCGGCCGCGAGCTTTATAGCCGCTCTTCCGTTCGGCATTGCCGGCGCATTGTGCGCGGATTCCAAAATTGCCCTGATTTTATTTGCGGCGGCGATAATGCTTGTTTTTATGCAAACCGGCCCGTTAAACGCTGCCATAGTAAACCTGACGGACGTTAAAATCCGCTCTATGGCATTTGCCGTAAATATTTTTATAATTCACGCACTCGGAGACGCAATATCTCCCGCATTGGTGGGCGGCACTTCCGATATGTTCAGCCTTAAAACGGCTGTGGCGGCGGCAATGTTTTTTGTATTGCCCGCCGCATTATTCTGCGCGGCCGCGGCCAAAGCCGATAAAGCTGCGATAAGCGGCGTTTAAAATCAAAAGGTTGAAATATAAGAGCTAATTTGATATTATAAATAAAGTAGCAGAAAGAAGTAACAGATTTTACAGATTTTTTCGCGATTTGTTTTTTGTTTAATGCACCGCTGAACGAGCAGCCGGATATAAACAAAAAATGAACGAAAAGATGCCGAGGTAGCTCAGTGGTAGAGCACCGGTCTGAAAAACCGGGTGTCGACAGTTCGATCCTGTCCCTCGGCATATTTCATTTATACGGAAGCCCCTTCTTGATAAGGAGGGGTTTTTCATTTTTACGGCAAGAAGTAAGGCCCCCTTAATCATTGCTTTGGTGCCGAAAAAAGATTTATACTAGTATGTAGGACTAAGGAGGTATTATGCCTAAAATAGAAGTCAATGAAATGCGCTGTAAGGGCTGCAAACTTTGCACCAAAGCCTGCCCCAAGCAATGCATTGAAATGTCTGATACTTTCAGCAAGACGGGATATTACCCCGCCAAACTCGCCAAACCGGAATCTTGTATCGGCTGCGGTATGTGTTATATGGTATGCCCGGATTTGGCTATAACCGTTTACAGATAAGAGGTTCAAAAATGGCAGATAAAGTTTTAATGAAAGGCAATGAGGCCCTCGCCGAAGGCGCGATAAGGGCCGGGTGCAGATTTTTTGCGGGTTACCCCATAACCCCCCAAAACGAAGTCCCGGAATATATGTCCTGGCGTCAGGAAGAAGTCGGCGGGGCTTTCGTACAGGCGGAAAGCGAAGTTTCCGCAATTAATATGGTTTACGGCGCGGCCGCAACCGGCGTAAGGGCAATGACGTCCTCCTCAAGCCCCGGCGTCAGTTTAAAACAGGAAGGTATTTCATATATGGCCGGCGCGGATCTGCCCTGCCTTATAGTAAACGTGATGAGAGGCGGCCCCGGCTTGGGCAATATAGCCGGAGCGCAAGGCGATTATATCCAAGCCACCAGAGGCGGCGGCAACGGCGATTACAGAGTATTGGTTTTGGCCCCGAACAGCGTGGAAGAATTGGGCAACTTCCCTAAATTGGCTTTTGAACTTTCCGAAAAATACCGCATACCGGCAATGATTTTGGCCGACGGGATTTTAGGGCAGATGATGGAAGGAATGAGTTATAACTTTGACCCCATTGACCCTAAAACCCTGCCCGCAAAACCTTGGGCCATCGGGGTAAACGACGGCACAAGAGGAAAGAATATGATATCCTCCTACGGGTTGGCCGAAGGCGAACTTGAAAAAATGATTTTAAAACGCGCAGAACGCTACGCTTTGGTTGAGCGCGACGAAGTGCGCTGCGAAGAAAGATTTACCGAAGACGCCGACGTTATCATAGTGGCTTACGGCATAAGCTCCCGCGCGTCAATGGCGGCGGTAAACGCTTTAAGAGCCGAAGGCATAAAAGCCGGTCTTTTCAGACCGATAACTTTATGGCCGTTCCCGTCCAAAAGGTTGGCGGAACTCGCCAAAAGCTGC
>SAMEA3663015__coassemble_230_pt1 | contig 28622 bp, 22 predicted proteins | sample SAMEA3663015__metabat2_low_PE_015 | metagenome-assembled genome bin SAMEA3663015 (sample SAMEA3663015) | pig gut metagenome | biome: pig gut; feature: pig-associated habitat; material: faeces | place: France | collected 2012 | reverse complement strand
TTTCGTCAATTAAGGCCGTTCTGTCGCCGTCGCCGTCAAAGGCCGCGCCGAGCAGACACTTGTCTTTTACGACTGTTTTTTTAAGTTCGGCTAAATTTTCTTCCTTCGGCTCCGGCTTTATCCCGCCAAAGCAAGGATCGTGGCTTGAGTTTAACGCTATAACGCGGTTTTCGCCTAAAATCTGTTCCATATATCCCGCCGCGCTTCCGTGCATATAATCAACTGCGGCTTTGCCTTTAAGGGCGGCGACTTTCTTTAGATTTACTTTGCCGGCTATATATTTAAAATAAATCTTTTCAAGCCCCGCTGACGCTTCGACCTGATGCCCTGGTATGTAAAGGACTGATTTTTGGTCCAAAAGTTCTTCTATTTCCTTTGTAAGCCTGGCGGAAATGGAACCGCCGTTAACTTTTATTTTGATGCCGTTGTACTGCTGCGGATTATGGCTTGCGGTAACCATTATGGTAATCCAAAATTTAGTGTAAGAAAGGCAGCTCATTACCGGGGTTGTTACGGGCTTATCGAGCAAAGTTACGTCAACTTTATTTAATTTTAAAATGCTGGCTATATCCGCGGCGAATTTATCGGAAAGGAAACGCCTGTCGTAACCGACGGCGGCTATATTTGTTTTTTCTCCCAGGTCCGAAGGCGCGTTTAGGTTGATAAAATCCGCCAAAGCCTGCGCCATTCTCCTGACGTTTTCAAAAGTAAAATCCCAAGCTATTATTCCGCGCCATCCGTCGGTGCCGAATTTGATGTCTGATGTAGCCATATATAAAACGCTCCTCCGGCAGAGCGGTTTAAGAGTCCGCCCCCGGTATAAAATATTTAAGCCCGTCCCGCTAAAGCAAGGCGGCAAAAACAAGTGGAGGCGGCGGGATTCGCACCCGCGTCCAAACATCCATTCGGCACGGTTACTACAGGTTTAGCTTCGGCTTAAAAACGCGCCCGCATACCCGAAGCCGTTGCTTGCGCGCTTGTTTATTTTATCTTAGGAAGGGTTAGGCTAAACGAACCTTCCCTTCAGCATCCGGCTGATTTGACCGTTACGCTCCGCCCGCCGGCGAAGAAGAGCAAACGGGTTTAGGCGGTAGCCCAAACGTTGTTGTTGTAGTTGTTGCCAACTAATTGTTGTGGCCCTATTTTAACCGGCCTGGCCAACCGGTACCTGCAACCGAACTTCAGAGATATCTGTCGAAACTGGTCGCCCCCTAAAGCTGATTGTTTAACAAGGATAGCAAATTTATTTATTGATTTGCAATACGGGGCCTTTTAAACGGTGCTTTGCCTAAATTTTGCCCAAATAAAAACCCCGCCAAACGGCGGGGAAAAATTTAAAGCGAAGTTTTGTCCTTTTTCTTTTTATGCAGAACGGAAGCCGTAATCGCCGCGGCAAGTATAAGCACTATAACAAGCAAAGACCAAGCCGTCGGGAAGTGGTAAAAATGCGAAACTAACATTTTCGCCCCTACGAACACCAATACGGCCGCAATGCCGTATTTGAGATATTCGAATTTGCCGGCCATACCCGCCAACAAAAAGTATAAAGACCTAAGCCCTATAATCGCGAATATGTTTGAAGTGTAAACTATAAACGTATCCTGCGTTATTGAAAGGACGGCCGGTATGGAATCTATGGCAAAAATCAAATCCGAAGTTTCAATAACCAATACTGTGGCGAACAGAGGCGTCGCAAAGAATTTCCCCGCCTCTTTTATAAAGAAGTTTTCCCCATGGTAATCATCTTTTAACGGCATAATTTTTTTGAGGGCTTTAAGCGCCGGATTTTGGGACGGATCAAAGGAATCGTCGTCGTGCGTCATCATTTTTATTGCGGTGTATATCAGCAGCGCGCCGAAGATGTAAATCATAAAAGTAAATTTTGTTATCAGCTGCACGCCTATAAAGATGAAAAGGAATCTCATCAGCACTGCGCCCAATATGCCCCATATCAACACTTTTGGCTGATGTTCCGCCGGCACAGCAAAGTAGGAAAATATCATTATAAACACGAACATATTGTCTATGGAGAGGGAATATTCTATTACGTACCCCGTAAAAAACTCCAAAGCTTTTCCTTGGCCGAGCGTAAGCCAAACCGCTCCGCCGAAAAGCGCGGCCAGGCCTATCCAAGCGGCCACCATACAGGAGGCCTCTTTAATGCTTACTTTGCCGTGATGATGCTGCACCACGACGAGATCCACGAACAGGGCGGCGGCTATAACCGCCCAGAAAACTATCCACATAATCAAATGTACTGTCATATATCGGATTATATAATATAAGCGGCTTAGCTTGCCACGAGTGGCTTTGGTGTGCAAACCTTTCGCAATTTGATAAAATATTTAAAAGATGAATGTAATCTCTTTTGACATTATTCCGTCAACAAACGGGTATTGCGCGCGGAATATAAGTTCTTTGGCGCACGGTGATATAGTGACTGCGCGCCGGCAAAGCGCGGGCCGCGGCAGAAAAAGCCGCAAATGGTCTTCGGAAGAAGGCGGGCTTTATTTTTCGCTTGTGCTTAAAGAGGGTTTGTCCCTTTTAAAATCGCCCGGCACGCTTACTCAGCTTATGGCTTTGGCCGTGTGCAAGGCGGCCAGGCGGGCGGGGGCTGGGGCCTATATAAAATGGCCAAATGACGTTTTGGCGCAGGGCCGCAAATTCTGCGGTATTTTAAGCGAAGCCGTATTTGACGGGCAAAACCTTAAAGCCGTAATTGTGGGCGTAGGAATAAATTTAAGCCAAAAGGAGCTTGACTCCGATAAACCCGCCGTAACTTTGGCTGAATTGGGCATAGAAGCGGACGCGGAAGATTTGCTAAAAGAGATTGTTGACAATTTTAACTTTAATTTTGAACTTTTAAAGCGAGAGGGTTTTGAGGCTTTAAGGGATTGTTATAAAGAAGCGTTTTTATATTTGGGCAAGCCTGTTACTCTGCGCGTTTTTGACGAAACGGTAGAGGGCATAGCCGAAGATATAGACGCCGAAGGCCGCCTTATTCTGCGTCAGGGGGAAAAACTGCGCGTGATAAATATAGGCGATATGGATTTTTAAAGATTACAAGGAGAGTATTTATGGAAGGAAGCGTTTTTGCAAAAAGCGTAGAGCTTATGGTTGTAGGTATGGGAATGACTTTCTCATTCCTTATTATACTTGTGTGTATAATGAAAGTTTTGCAATTTGTGGTGGAAGGCTTTTTAAATAAAGTTTTTCCTCCGGCCCAACCGGCTGCGGCGGCGGTCACTGCCGTTTCTGACGACAAAATAAAAATTGCCATAGCTTTGGCCGCGGCCAAAAGTATGGCGAAATAAAAGATTTAAAAACTAAAGGAGAGATTGTAAAGTATGAAGAAAATCAAATTTATGATTACCGCCTTCAGGGACGGTTTTCAATCGGTATACGGAGCCAGAGTCCTTTCCAAAGACTTTTTGCCCGCGGTGGAAGCCGCAAGAGAAGCCGGCATAAGGCATATTGAATCCGGCGGCGGGGCGACTTTCCAGTCCGCATTCTTTTATAACAACGAAAACGCTTATGACGTTATGGATGCTTTCCGCAAAGCGGCCGGCCCGGAAGCCAACCTTCAAACTTTAGCCCGCGGCGTAAACGTAGTCGGTTTGGACTCTCAACCCAGCGACGTTATCAAACTGCACGCGCAAACCTTTAAAAAACACGGCGTTACCACGATCAGAAACTTTGACGCTTTAAACGACGTCAATAACCTTATTTACAGCGGCAAATGCATTAAAGAAGCCGGCCTTAAACACGAAGTTACCGTAACGATGATGTCCTTGGCCCCCGGCTGGGATAAACACGGTAATGTCCACACCCCGGAATTTTACGCCAAGACCTTACAGAAAATTATAGATTCCGGCATTCCTTTTGACAGCGTCGCTTTTAAAGACGCTTCCGGCACTTCAACCCCCTCCACGGTAAGGGAAACCATCAAATTGGCCAAAAAGATTTTACCGCCCGAAGTTGAAGTCTGCTTCCACACCCACGAAACCGGCGGCAACGGCGCAACCTGCTGCCTGGCGGCTTTGGACGGCGGCGCGGACAGATTGGACCTTTCTATGGCCCCCGTTTCCGGCGGCACCTGCCAGACAGATATCATCACGATGTGGCACGCTTTAAGAGGTTCCGACTATACCTTGGACATTGATATTGAAAAAATCAAAAAGGTGGAAGACGTATTTAAGGATTGTATGAAAGACTACTTCCTCCCGCCCGAGGCTATGAAAGTTGAACCGACGATTCCGTTTTCTCCTTTGCCGGGCGGCGCTCTTACGGCCAATACCCAGATGTTAAGGGACAACGGCATTATGAACAAATATGACGAAATCTTCAACGCTATGGGCGAAGCCGTCAGAAAAGGCGGTTTCGGTACTTCCGTAACGCCGGTAAGCCAGTTTTACTTCCAGCAGGCTTTCAATAACGTAATGTTCGGCCCTTGGAAAAAATTTGCCGAAGGTTACGGCAAAATGGTACTCGGTTATTTCGGCAAGACGCCGGAACCGGCTGATCCGGAAGTGGTAAAACTCGCCAGCGAACAGCTCGGCCTTGAACCCACGAAGAAAACCGTTCTTGAAATCAATGACGCCAACCCCAAGAAAGGCGTAGCCCCGGCCAAAGCTTTGCTTGAAGAAAACAAACTCCCGATAACGGACGAAAATATCTTCATCGCCGCGGCCTGCGGTCAGAAAGGTATTACCTTCCTTAAAGGCGAAGCCAAACTCGGTATCAGGAAAGTTGCCGCCAAGAAAGAAGGCTCAGCTTCCGCTTATACGGTAAGCGTCGGCGGCGAAAAATTCGCCGTAAAACTTGAAAACGGCAAAGCCATAGTCAACGGCACTTCCTATGACGTTGATATTAAAGAAGGCATTGACGCTTCGGCCCAAACGGAAGCCAAACCCGCCGCTGCTGCCTCAGGTGCGGGTGCGGAAATCAAAGCTCCTCTTCCGGGTGCGGTTATGAAACTTTCCTTCCAAGAAGGCGCGGCCGTTAAGAAAGGCCAAACCGTTTTGGTAATGGAAGCGATGAAAATGGAAACCGAAATCAAAGCCCCGGCGGACGGTAAAGTTTCCTATAAAGTAAAAACCGGCGACCAAGTGCAAACCGGCGCTTTATTGGCGGTTTTAGGTTAAGGAGAAAACAATGGCAGATATAATACAGTCTTTCTCCAATTTATGGCTGACGACCGGGCTTTACAATATAACCACGGGCCAATGCTTGATGATTCTTATTTGTTTGTTCATCCTTTGGCTCGGTATCGTAAAGCAGTTTGAGCCTTTGCTCTTGATTCCTATCGGCTTCGGCGGACTTCTTTCCAATATCCCGGTAGCCGGGATAGCGGCTTTATCCGTCAGCACGGTTGACCCCAGCGGTGTTGTAAGCACCGCTTTCGGCGGCTTCTTGGGCCAGGTCTATGGATTTGGTATAGAGTCGGGCCTTTTCCCGCTGTTGATATTTATGGGCGTAGGTGCTATGACGGACTTCGGCCCGCTTATAGCCAACCCCAGAACGGCTTTGCTCGGTGCGGCCGCCCAGTTTGGTATATTCTTTACCGTATTCGGCGCATTGATGCTCGGCAACTTTATACCTGATTTGACCTTCTCCGTAAAAGAGGCGGCCTCAATCGGTATTATCGGTGGTGCGGACGGCCCTACGGCCATATTCCTTACGTCTAAGCTTGCTCCCGAACTTTTGGGTGCGATAGCCGTAGCGGCATATTCTTATATGGCTTTGGTTCCTATAATCCAACCCCCGATAATGAAGCTTCTTACCACGGAAAAGGAAAGAAAAATCGAAATGAAGCAGCTTCGCCACGTTTCCAAGAGGGAAAAAATCCTTTTTCCGTTGGTGGTGCTTTTGCTCTGCGTACTTTTGATCCCGGACGCCACTCCGCTTATCGGTATGCTTATGTTCGGCAACCTGATTAAAGAATGCGGCGTAGCCGACAGGCTCAGCAAAACCGCCCAGAACGAACTTATCAACATAGTTACGATTTTGCTCGGTTTGGCCGTAGGTTCCAAGCTCGCTTCGGAAAAGTTCTTGCAGTTTAAGACAATAGCCATCGTTATTTTGGGTTTGGCGGCTTTCTGCGTAGGTACGGCTTCGGGCGTAATTTTGGCTAAGATTATGAATATCTTTTCCAAAAACAAAATCAACCCGCTTATTGGTTCCGCGGGCGTTTCCGCAGTTCCTATGGCGGCGCGCGTATCCAATAAAGTCGGTCAGGAATACAATCCCAGCAACTTCCTGCTGATGCACGCTATGGGCCCGAACGTGGCCGGCGTAATCGGTTCGGCGGTTGTGGCCGGTATTTTACTGGCGATGTTGGGAAAATAACCGCTAAGTTTTTAAAAGCCCCGGGGACGAAAGTTCCCGGGGCTTTTTGTTTGCGGAGAGTATCCGCCAAACAGCCTGGGGAAAGGGGGATTTTAATATTAAATTATCTCTAAAAATGCTATGATTTTATAAATATGAAAAAGATTTTAAACTTGCAGTGCGTCAACTGCGGAAAAGAATATAAAACAAGGGATTCGGACTATGTTTGCAATTCCTGCGGCGGCACGCTGGAAGTTAATTATGATTATAAATTGATCAAAAAGCGTTTGGATTATGACGTTTTGGAAAGCAATACTTCCTACAATATGTGGCGTTATATAGATTTGCTTCCGATAGACGATCATGACGATATCCCGCCCGTACAGCTTGGCTGGACGCCGCTTTACAAAGCCGATGAATTGGCTGAAAGATTGGGGATATCACAGCTTTTTATCAAGGACGAAGGGCGCAATCCGACGGGTTCCATAAAGGATAGGGGCAGCGCGGTTGCCGTCGCCAGAGCTTTGGAAGTGGGCGCGAAAGTCATTACGGACGCTTCCAGCGGAAACGCGAGCGATTCTTTGGCTTGCCTTACGTCCAACTTGAAAATCAAAACGGTAATATTTTCCCCCAAGAATACGCCCGAACCCAAGCTTGTTCAGCTTTATGTTTACGGCGCGGACGTAATAAGGGTTGACGGGGATTATGACGAAGCTTTTGAACTTTGTCGTTCCGCCAGCGAGAAATTCGGTTGGTATAACCGCGCGGCGGGTTATAATCCTTACGCCAGGGAAGGCAAAAAAACCTGCGCTTTTGAAATTTGCGAGCAGCTTCAATGGGAAGCCCCGGATAAAGTTATCGTCGCCGCCGGCGACGGAACAATAGTCTGCGGAATGTGGAGGGGCTTTAAAGATTTCAATAAATTAGGCATCATAGAGAAGATGCCGCAAATGATAGCGGTTCAGGCGGAAGGCAGCGCGGCAATTACAAATGCTTGGAAGAACGGTGCAGAACTTTCTTCCGTGCAGGCCAATACGGTGGCCGACAGTATTTCCGTAAATTATCCGCGCGACGGTTATTTGGCATTGCAGGCTCTTAAAGAATCCAACGGTATGGCTATAACGGTAAGCGACGCGGAGATACTTTCAGCCATTCCGGAACTTGCCAGGGAATCGGGCGTTTTTGCCGAGCCCGGCGGCGCAGCTACATACGCGGGGCTTAAAAAGCTTGTCGCGCAGGGAGTGATACAGAAAGACGAGTCCGTAGCGATAGTGGTCGGCGGAAACGGACTTAAGGATATAAGCGCGGCGGCGAAATCGATAGAGATTTCTCACGGTTTCGTAAAGCCGTCTTTGGAAGAAATAATTAAACTTGGGATTTTAAAACCGGGAGATTAAGGGGAGATTGATATGGAAGAGAAACTTTCGTCGACAGCGGCGATAAAAATAGAACAAAATTCGGTCAAAGAAGCACAATACGATTTGCCTCAGAGCTATGGTAAAACGGAATCGTTCCTTTTGCCCAAAGACCCTAACTGGATGTTCCTTTTTTGGGATATCGTAAAAGAAACTTATGAATATATTATGGGTGAAAGAGGCCGCGATATTTTTGACAAATCAAGAAGCGTAATCCGCGTTTACGATATTACAGGCGTAGCGGGTTTTAACGGTTTAAACTCAAATTCTTATTTTGATATTCCGATAGTTCTTGACGCCAGAAGTTGGTACATCAATGTACCCATAGGCGTAAGGAAATATATTTGCGACGTCGGCATTATTACGCCGGAAGGGGAATTTGTACTTTTAACGCGCAGCAACAGCACCACGACTCCCCCGGGCAAAATGTCCGACGTTGTCGACGATAAATGGATGATGGTTGAAGGCGAATATGAAAAGCTGGTAAAAATGTCCGGCGTTGAAATGTTCGGTTCTTTAAGCGGCGCGAGTGAGAAGCTTCAAAACATTCTCCAACAGCGTTGGAAGATGTTCGGCATAGACGTAAATTCTTTGCCGAGTTCAAATACATCTTCTTGGGGTTCGGCCCATTTGGCCGTACCTGCGCCCGAAGCCGAAACGGACGAAGATATTTGGCTTAAAGCCGACTGCGAGCTTATCGTCTACGGGCAGGCCAGCAAAAACGCCAAAGTTTTGATAGACGGCAAGGAAATACAACTCGGCCCGGACGGCACATTCTCTTTAAGGTATTCTTTGCAGGACGGACAAGTCGTCATACCGATAAAGGCGCATCATCATACCAAAACCGAAAAACAAAGAGCGATTACCATTAAAGCCGAAAGACAAAAGGAGGCCTAATAATGCAGCAGGAAAAAGGATATCTTTCTTTAGTTTTACACGCCCATTTGCCCTTCATCAGGCACCCGGAATACCCGGACTTTTTGGAAGAAGACTGGTTCTATGAAGCTATGGTTGAAACTTATCTCCCGCTTTTGGACGTTTACGAAAGGCTTACCGCCGAGGGAGTTGATTTTAGAATTACAATGTCCTTAACGCCGCCTTTGTGCGCGATGATGTCGGACGAGCTTCTTATCAGCCGCTTCAGACATTATTTAAACCAACGCATAGAACTTTCCGAAAAGGAACTCGGCCGCACGGCCAATACGGAATTTGCTTACGTAGCGCAGATGTATAATCAAAAATTCAAACGTTACAGAGAACTGTTTGAAGATTATTATCACGGTCAAATTTTGCAGGGCTTTAAAAAATTTCAGGATATGGGCAAGTTGGAAATCATCACTTGCTGCGCCACGCACGGCTATTTGCCTTTGCAGGTGCACAGAGAAAGCGTCCGCGCCCAAATCAAAATCGCGGCGGAAGATTACAGAAAAAGATTTGACAGAAACCCGCGCGGCATTTGGCTTGCCGAATGCGCTTATAATCCGGGCGACGACATATTCCTTAAAGAACAGGGAATAAGATTTTTCTTTATGGAATCGCACGGCGTTATGCACGGCACTCCAAGGCCGAAATACGGCATTTACGCGCCGGTTTATACGCCAAACGGCGTAGCGGCTTTCTCCAGAGATATGGAATCCGCCCAGCAGGTTTGGAGCGCCGAAAGCGGTTATCCGGGCGATCCCAACTACCGCGAATTTTACCGCGATTTGGGTTATGATTTGGATTACGACTATATTAAGCCTTATCTCCATTCCGACGGCGTAAGGCGTAATATCGGTATGAAGTACCATAAAATAACCGGCAAAGTTTCTTTAAACAGGAAGCAGCCTTATTATCCAAGCGACGCAAGGGAAGTCGCCGCCACTCACGCCGGCAACTTTATGTTCAACCGCCAAAAACAGCTTGAATATCTTTCTTCCGTAATTACGGACAGGAAGCCTTTAATAGTTTCTATGTACGACGCCGAACTTTACGGCCATTGGTGGTATGAAGGTATAGATTTCCTCTATTTCCTGTTTAAGAAAATCCATTACGACCAAAAAGACATCAAACTGATAACGCCGCTTGAATATCTGGAAAAGTACCCGGTCAATCAGGTGGTTCAGCCGTCAATGTCTTCTTGGGGAGATAAAGGATATCACGACGTTTGGCTTAACAGCGGCAATGATTGGATTTACAGACACCTTATCAAAGCCGCAGAGCGTATGGTTGAGCTTGCAAACCGCTTCCCCAACGCGGACGGTGTTTTGAGAAGGGCTTTAAACCAAGCCGCGCGCGAATTGGTTTTAATGCAGTCTTCCGACTGGGCCTTTTTAATGACGGTCGGTACCGCGAAGGAATATTCAACCAAACGCACCAAAGACCACGTTAAGCGTTTTATAGCGATATACGATATGATTATGGGTAACCGTATAGACGAGGGCTTTATCTGGGATTTGGAGCAGAAGGATAATATCTTCCCGGATATAGATTACCGTTCTTACGCTTCAAGCGACGCTCAGGCCGTTGAAAGCGCAAAAGCGGCTTAATAATTGTTTTAACGCATAAACCCCGGTTCGAAACCGGGGTTTTATTTTTTACAGGTATGTTGCCCTTGGAAAATTCCGCACAATATAACCCCCGGGCTTGTACTCCGGGGGCGTTTTATATTTTCGGAGATTTAATCCCGCAAAGCGTAGCGTCCGTAAGGCTTTTATTCTATTTGTCTGGATAGAAATAGATTTCAAGCTGGCGGAAATGTATGCCTGCGGCTTCTATTTTAGCTTGGGTAATGTCCCAGTATTTCGTATTCAACATTTTAGCCAATTCTTCATTGCTTATTTTAAAAGCAAGGCAAATTATATCGCCGCTGTAATCTTTTTGTTTTGCGACTTTCGGGTTATTGGTATCGCCGAGATACGTGCCGAAAGATTTAAAGGAATGACCGTTATAAATAAATTCGTAATTGCAGAGAATTTTCCTTAGCATATCTAATTCCTTGATAAATGGAGTGTATTTGTTGATAGTTTATAATGTTTTAACGGTGGTTTCAAGTTCTATCAGCCCAAATCAATAATATTCCATTGTTTTTGGTAAAGTTCCATAAGCCTTTGCTTAAAAGCGGCGTGCTGCGTTTTTTGAAGGAGGGGATCATCGGCGTTAAGCCAATCTCTGTCTTCAACCGCCCAACGCAGGACGTCTTTGTCTTTGATAATGTCCCCGGCTTTAAATTCCAAATCGCCGGATTGACGCGTGCCGAGTATTTCGCCTGGGCCGCGCAGTTCCAAATCTTTTTCGCCTATTTTAAAGCCGTCGCCGGTTTTGCATATTGTATTTATTCTTTCCAAAGAAACGTTACTCGTGTGTTGGCTTACTAAGATACAATAAGATTTTTCCGAGCCTCTGCCTACTCTGCCCCTAAGCTGGTGTAAACTCGCCAGGCCGAAACGTTCCGCATTCTGTATAACCATTATGGTGGCGTTTTTTACGTCTATACCTACTTCTATTACCGGCGTGGCTACCAAAATATCCGTCTTTTTAAGCAGGAAGTCTTCCATAATTTTTTGTTTTTCCGCGCTTTTCATAGCGCCGTGTATCATTGCGATTTTAAACTGCGGCATTAATTGTTTTATGCGTTCATATTCCTGTACGGCGGCTTTAAGTTCCAGTTTGTCGCTTTCGTCTATCAAAGGATAAACGATATAAGCCTGCCTGCCCTTTTCGGCCTCGCGTATGACGGTTTCGAAAGCTTTTGTTTCGCTTAAATGCTCGGTTTGCACTGGCTGACGCCCGGGGGGAAGCTGATCTATTGTGGAAACGTCCAAATCCCCGTAAAAAGCCAAGGCGAAAGTCCTCGGGATGGGGGTTGCCGTCATTGAAAGCATATCCGTAAATTCGGCCTTGGCGCGCAGTTTTGCGCGCTGTTTTACACCGAAGCGGTGCTGCTCGTCAACCACTATAAGTTTTAAATTTTTAAATTTGACGTTATCTTCTATCAGCGAATGCGTGCCTATAACTATATCGGTTTGCCCTTCCGCCAAATATTTCAGGGCGTTTTCTTTCTCTTTTTTCGGCGTCTTGGAGGTTAGCAGTTTTACTTTTACGTCAAGCCCTTTCAGGTATCTGTTTAAAGTGATAAAGTGCTGGGTCGCCAAAATTTCCGTCGGTGCCATAAAGGCGCATTGATAACCGTTTTCAACAGCCAAAAGCATAGCGCAAAGCGCGACTACCGTCTTTCCGGAGCCCACATCGCCCTGTACAAGCCTTGTCATCGGTATGTTTTTTTGCATATCGGAAAAAATTTCGTTTATAACGCGGACTTGAGCTTTTGTAAAAGTATATTCCAAATTGTTTTTAAATTTTGAAAGCAAAGTCCTTTTAATTTCGTAATGATATCCCTTTTCCCGGCGGACGGTTTGGCGTTTTTTAATGCCCCAGGCCATAGTCATAAGCAAGAATTCTTCGTAAATCATACGTCTGCGCGCATTTTCAAGTTCGCTTATAGAATTGGGGAAATGTATCGCGCATAATGCTTGTCTTATGTTTAAAAGATTGCGTTTTTGGGCCAGTTCCGGCGGCAGAATTTCCTTTTCTTCCTGCAAATAGTTGCTTAAAGCGGAAAATTGGACTGAGCGGAAAAACTTATTCGTCAACCCCTGCGTAAGGCTGTAAACGGGGGCAATTCTGCCTGCGTTTATTTTGGCGTCGGGGGAGTTTACGGGATAATATTCTTCCACCGTTATTTTATTGGAAAAGAACGCGCCTTTTTCATCTCTTTTGCCTATAATCCATAGTTTCGCTTCGGGCCTGAAATCCCTGCGCATTTGCATAAAAGGGTCAAAACGGCGGATTTTCTTTTTAAACCAAACGGCCTCAACCAGATCGCCAGCCCCATCGCGCAGAAAAGCTTTAAAAATCAAAAGAGATCTTGCCGGTATGGATTGCGTCCTTATAACGGTATATACGCCCGCGACGCTTTCCGCGCGTTTAAAAGCGGAAAGTTTTGCGTCAAGCCTTCTGTCTTGGTAAGTTCTGGGGTAATAATGCAGCAAATCGCTGACGGAATTTAAATCCAACTGGGCGAATAATTTTGCTTTTGCGGGGCCTATTCCTTTTATACTCGTTATTGCGGGCATAATAATATTATAGTTTTTTACCGGCCTGTTCCGTCAACTTCTCCTTGGATGTGGGGCAAAAGGCCCATTTGTTTATAGGTCTTAATTCCCTTGTTAATGAAACGCGCATTTATTAGAATTTACTTAATCGGACGTTTAAGGAAAACAAATGTTTAAAAAATTTTTATCTTTATTCCTGGCTTTTGTTTTATTTTTCGGTTCTTCCGCTTCCGCAGCGGGGGAAATGTCTTTGGACGAGGTTAAAATTATGCTCTCCAAACCGGAAAAATATTCCAAAAAACCCGAAGTTTTGCTTTCTATGGCCGTTTTGGCCGGAGTATCCGGCTCGGAGAGGATTATAGAATCTTTTATCGCTTTAAAAAGCAAATTGGCCTCCAAAGAAGCACTGCTTGCGGAAATGCAAAACACCCGTGTTTTAAATGCAGGCAAAAAAGTTTTTATCACTATTAAAGACGGGTCCGGTTCTTATCAGCTTAATTTCCCCGCTTTGGATCATCGATATCATTGGCGCAGGGCCAATGTTTACGAACCCGCGCTCGAAAAAGTTAAAAAACACAGATACGCCTATCTTGAATATTATAGATCTCCGGAAGTGCGGGCCCGCTTGGATATCGCGGAAAAGGAATTTGCCGCAGTGGAAAAAGAATTTAAAGCTTTGGAAAGGTTATGGTCTTCAAACCGCAATAAACTTTTAAAAGCCGCCGCACCCGCGGAAGAAAAAGCTTTGAAGAGGGAAATAACTCTTCTTCAAAAAGAAATAGCTTCAAAACAGTCTTCTTTTGCCGAAGCGCAGTATGAAGTTTTTAAAAGGGAGTACAATACGATATCCGCCATTCTCAGGAATAAGGCCGGTTTGTTTTTACCGCCGGAAATTGACAAATTTATAAGGAGAATGGAAGTCGATTTATCCCGTTTTCAAAGAGCTTCCTCCGCAGAGGACGTTGCTTTTGCGCGCCGTGCTTTGCGCGAATCTTTGGAACGGTTCTCTTCCGTTTCGGCCGGGGTTGCCCCTAAGGAAATAAAATATTACAGAGAAACCTTAAATAAATTTTTTAGAGATATTTCAAGCAAATTAAGTTTAAAATCTTCTTTACCTCTGCTCAGCGCGGCCGGGCTTGGAATATTGATGCTTTCGGCCCAAAGCGCGCAAGCGGCTAAAATTTCAAACAGAAGAACGGTTGTATCCAGAACTTTAAAATACTCCTATGTCGAAACCCCTTCGCTTATGCTTGCCAATGTTTTGGCTTTGCGCAATTCTTACGGGGGAGATTTGGTGGCTGACGTTATTTATGAAAATCAGGAATACGTTTCCATTTTGTCCAAACAGACGGAGAATTTAAAGAAAATGGCGGAAATAGCCCCTGCCGGGCCGGCCGCCGCCGATGTCGTGATAAGCTCCCAAAATTTCAGTTTGCCTCTTTATCAAGGTTTTGGCTTTTAACTTCGTGCCCGCGCGGATGAAGCCTGGTGTGCTTTTCTTTTATATCGCTTATATTTACGTGAGTATAAATTTGCGTTGTGCTTAGGCTTTCGTGCCCGAGCATTTCCTGCAAACTCCTTAAATCGGCCCCGCCTTTTAACAAATGTGAAGCAAAGGTATGCCTGAACAAATGCGGATAAACCCGCCTTGTAATGCCTGCCGCTTTAGCCAAGTTCTCAATATCCTTCCAGACGGAAATTCTGCTTATTTTTTTGCCTCTGTTGTTTAAAAAGAGTGCGCTGTCGGTGTCCTTGCCGATAAACTTAGCCTGACGCTGATCAAGGTAAGCGTCCACCACGCGGCAGGCGTGTTCGTGTATCGGCACAAAGCGTTGTTTGCGTCCTTTGCCGAAAGCCAAAACCCAGCCTTCTTTGGTGTTTACGTTTTCCGTACTTAAATTAGTCAGTTCGGAAACGCGTATGCCGCTGGCGTAAAAAAGCGTTATTATGCAAAATGTGCGCCAATGGGCAAAGTCTTCCGGCTTAAATGAAAGCAGTTTATGCATTTCTTCGGGAGAAAGCTGTTGTGGTATTTTTCTGATAAGCCTTGGGGAGAGCAAAAATCTTGTCGGTTCCTCGTTTATTACGCCTTCCGCCATAAGAAATTTATAATAATTTTTTACGGCTTCGGTTTTTCTGAATACGCTTGAAGGAGCAAGATTTGCTTCCGATTTAAGATGATAAATATAAGCGTCCAAAAATTCCGGCGTGGCCTGTTCGGATTCAATATTATTGGCTTGGCAAAAGTCCAAATATTGTTTTAAATCGCGAACATATGCCTCCACGGTATTGGCAGAAAGTTGCCTTTCAAAAGACAAATGGCTTTTAAAATCGTCAATCGGCATAAAAATATTGTATAAAATTTGCTTTTGGTAAGCTTTTACGGTTTTTACGAAGGGTAAAAAATTAGTTTAGTTCCTTCACGGTACTTTGCTTTTTGCGTAGCATTAAATCTTTAAGGAGTTCGCTTACGGCTTTGTGTAAAACCGGGTGGATAAAATCGGGGGCGATTTCATTTAACGGGGCAAGCACAAATTCCCGTTCGGACAAAGCTTTGTGGGGGATTGTCAAATCGGGGAGGTTTATGGTTTCTTCTTCGTAGAACAGTATGTCCAAATCAATCACGCGCGGGCCGTTGCGGAAAGTCGGTTTACGGCCCAAAGAGGCTTCCAACTCTTTTAATTTTTTAAGAAGAGGCAAAGGTTTAAGGTCGGTTTGCAACAGTAAAACCGTATTTACAAAATCCGCCTGATCTGCAAAACCTTCCGGTTTGGAAATAATATAATTCGCGGTTTTTATAACTGTGCCGGCTTGATTAAGCGCGGATACGGCCCGGTCAATATTTCCCTTAGCCGGGGCTATGTTTGAACCTAAGGCTATAAAAACTTTTGACATTAATTATCGCCTCTGTATTCGGCCCAGCGGTCTTCGGCTTCGGCCACTTTGACGGAATACAAATGCGGGAAAAGCTTCTTAATCCGACGGTAAATCCAAATGCAGAGGGTTTCCGTAGTGGGGTTGTCAAAAAAAGCGCACAAATCTTTGCCTTCAAAACGGTCGTCAATTTCTCTTTTAAACGCTGCCGACAAATCGCGGAAATCCAGCAGATATCCTTCGGCGTTAAGCGGGCCGTAAAATGTTATTTCGTATCGGAAGGTATGCTCGTGAGAAGCCTCGGCCAAAGCGCCTCCGTGGCCGTGACGTGCGGTAAAAAAGCCCGTCTGCGTAAGGTAGATTTTCGTCATTTTGCGGTCTCTAGTTCTTCAAAAAAGTTGATTATTTTACGCGTTTCTTTTACGTCGTGTACGCGCAGAATGTCCGCCCCGTTTTGCAGGGCTACCAAATTGGCAGCCAACGTCTGCGCTTTGCGTTTGGGGGCGCCTTCGCATTTTTGGCTTAAAAAAGTTTTGCGCGAAAGGCCGACCAACATCCTTACGCCCAACTCTTTAAAAAAATCCAAATGTTTAAGAAGTTCGTAATTTTGCGCGCGGGTCTTGGCAAAGCCAAAACCGACGTCAATAATAATATTTTCTTTTGCTATTTTGCAGGATATGGCTTCTTCAATTTTTTGCGCCAAAAAATCTTTTATTTCGTCTAGCAAATTTTGGTAATCGGTCATCGTTTGCATCGTTTGCGGAGTACCGCGCGTGTGCATTACCACTATTTGCGCGTTAAAATCTTTAACCAATTTGAACATTTCTTTGTCGGGCGTGCCGCTGACGTCGTTTATAATATTTACTCCGGCTTTAAGGCCCGCCAAGGCGACGGGTATTTTTACGGTGTCTAAAGAAACGGGAACTTTGGGCCATATTTTACGCACTTCGGCAATCAGCGGTATTACGCGCGAGAGCTCTTCTTCCGCTGATACGGGCTGAGCGGACGGCCTGGTGGATTCCCCGCCGATATCCAAAATATCCGCACCTTCGCGCAGATAATCTTTGCATTTGGCCATAAGAATATTCAAATTGTTTTGAGGATTTCCGTCGTAAAAAGAATCTGGCGTGGCGTTCACAATCCCCATTAACTGCCGTTTCATATTTTAATCCTTACCTTTTGCAAGACTTTGAAGGTTTTATTTAATCATTTCAAGAAATTCGTTGCGGACTTCCATTTTTTTAAATGCGCCGCGTATCGCGCTGGTTACCATTACAGCATCGTGCTTTTCAATTCCGCGCGAGCTTATGCACATATGTTTGGCTTTGCATACCACCATTACGCCGTAAGGCTTTAAAGTTTCCATAAGGCTGTCGGCTATTTGCGATACTAGCTTTTCCTGTATTTGCAGGCGTCTGGCGTAAACTTCCACCAAGCGCGCCAATTTGGAAATGCCCAAAACGCGCCCTTTTGGCAGATATCCTATTGAAATGGTACCGAAAAACGGCTGTAAATGATGTTCGCAGGTAGAGTAAAATTCAATATTTTTTAAGACGACCATCTCCTCGCAGGAGCCTTCCGTAAAGGTTTTAAGGACGTCTTGCGGCTTCATTTTATATCCGCCGTAAAGTTTATCCCAACTGCGCACGATGCGCGCGGGGGTTTCAAGCAGGCCTTCGCGGGCGGGATCGTCGCCTATATAAGCCAGGATATTACGCAGGCTTTGCATTACTTCTTCTTTGCTTACTTTACGTTTATCAGTTTGTGCAGCTGAACGCTTAATCTTATTTGCGGATTTTGTTTTATCAGTTCTAGGCATTTGGTTAAATTCTCCTGTTTGTTTCCTTCCGGCTGTATGCAGAAAACCGCGCCGGGCTTAAGATACTTTTGATATTGTAAAGCCTGCCGCGCGGAATTTTCCTGTGCGTCAATGACGCATTTTATGACGTCGGCTTTTTTCAGCATAGCTTCGGCGGGGTTCTTTTTGGGGGAAACGGTAAGGCATTTTGCCAAACCGGAATCTATATTTACGGAACCGTTTGTTTCAATATGTATTTCCACGCCGTTTTTATTCAAAAGTTCCAAAAGCGGGGCTATGTGCTGTTCGCAAGGTTCTCCGCCGGTAATTATTACCCTTGGGCAGGCGTACTTTTTAACTTCTTCAAGTATGTCTTCGGGACGCATAAGCGCATTTGTTTTTTGGGAGTATTTTGTATCGCACCAAGCGCACCCCATAGAGCAGCCGGCCAAGCGTATGAATACCGCCGCGCAGCCGCAGTAAGGCCCTTCCCCCTGTATGGAATAAAAAATCTCGTTTACTTTAAGGCTTTCTGATGACACTTGCAGAGTCCTCGTTTTCCCATATTTCAAGCGTTTTCAGTTCAAGATTTTTTGCTTCCAACATTTTCGCGGTTTTGTCGAACAGCGCCTGACAAAGATTCTCCGCCGTAGGATTTGGATAAATATCGTTTAGAAATTTATGGTCCGGCAGTACGGAATCAAGCATCGGTTTAAGCAGTTTGAAATCGTATACCATACCGTTTTCCCGTATCGGGCCTTCAATTTCAAAAACGGCTTTCCAAGTATGTCCGTGCAAATTGGCGCAGTCCCCGTCGTAATTCGGCAGTTTATGGGCGGAGCTGAACTTCCTAATTATTCTCAGAATCATCGTCTTTATGCTCGGCTTGTTCGTCTTCGGATTCTTCTTGCTCGTTGTTTTCGTCCGTTTCGGCGTTTTCTGCTTCAACGGGGAGAGGCTGCGCTCTTTTTGCGTTAAATACGAGCTGTCCGTAAATTATGAATACCGCCAAATACGCAAACCCCGCCAAGAAGCCCGGGACAGGCGTGAAGTAGCTGATTATATAAATAAGGAAAGCCGGCGCCTGCACATAGCAGGCCAGTTTGTAATTGTCGCCGCTTTGCGTCTGCGCGCGCATAGCTTTGCCTAAAATCAGCATTATGATAAAAGCCAGTATCAGCATAAAAGGAACTCTGAATATCTGCGCCAAAAGCATAAAGGCCAATATTGCGCCGGCGGCCATATTCGTTATGGGTTCTTTGGCGGCGTTTAAAGCGGCTCTGTCAAGGTTGGCGTTTAAGTCCTGCGGCAAAGGCGTTTCCTGATATCGTCCGTTAAAAGAGAAATAAAGTTTATCCGGGCCTACCAAAATAATGGTTCTGTCGTTTGCCATTTGCGTGGGATAGACGGGTTCGGTTCTGCCGGTGTCAAAAACTATATTGTAACCGCCCATATTTTCGGGGCTGATTTTAAGGGTTTCGTTGTCATTTACTTCCATTATGCCGTTATTTATGGTCATTTCAGGCATATAATCGACTAATGTATCCACGGCTCTGGCTATGCGCGGCCTCATTACAAATATGGAAAAGAGGGCGGTTATCACGGCCGTAAGTATAAAAATGTAAAACACGAAAAAAGACGCTCTCCACGCCGATTTTCCTAAGCCTTGCAAATAAAACTTCATACTGTAAAGGGCTTTTATTGGTCCAAGTAACATAAATCCTCCCAAAATGATATATTAACTATATAATAAGTATAGCAAACTTGGCGGAGGTTATTTTATGAAAAGGCGGTTTGGTTTTCTAATATTCACTTTGGCGTTTTTTACGCTTAACGCGTATTGCGCGGGTTTAAGCGTAATATCAAAAAGGCCGATAGGACAGATAAACGAGAGTTTGTCCGACGGCGGCATATCCGTAACATTTAACCGTCCCGCGGCGGCTTTGAACGGGGAAAACCAACAGGAAAAAACAGCTTGTCCGATACGCTTAAATCCTCCGGTTGAAGGAACCTGCCGTTGGGTGGGTACGCAAACACTAACTTTTACGCCTTCTAAGCCTCTTGCCAACGCCACCAAATACACCGTAACTTTGCCTGCCGGTTTTAAGAGCGGGGTTGACGCCTCTTCCCTATCCCAAAAATATTCTTGGTCTTTTGAAACTGCCCGCCCCTTAGTGCTTTCCAGCCGCCCTTATGACGGCGAAAGATGGCTTTCTTTAAGGCCTAAAATTTTGGTTGTTTTCAATATGCCGCTTGACTTAAACAGGCTTCATTCTTTTGCGGAGCTGATACAAGGCAATATTTCCGTTCCTTTAAAAATAAGTCGCATTGACGAGGATTTATTTAAAAAAGAATTTGAATATTCCGGCTACAACAAAGAAAATGTTTATATATTTGAGCCCGCCGTCAATTTGGAATCAGGCAAAGAGTATAAATTGATTTTGAAGAAGGGCCTTTTGGCAAAGGTGGGGAATTTGGGAATGTCCGCCGATAAAGCCATAAGATTTTACACTTACGGCGCTTTGGATTTGGCTTTAAAACCTCAGGCCGAGTGCCTGCCTTATTCCCCCGCTTTGGATTTTACCAACCCGGTAACTGCGGGCGAAATCGCCAAAAACATCACTTTCAGTCCTGCCTTAAAATATACTCCGTGCGACCCGAATACCAGCGGTTGGTCGAGAATTTACGAGAAAGACGGCGCCGTCTCCCAAGTATACCGTGTGGAACTTTGCGGGCTTGAATTTAAAGCCGGTCAAAGCTATCAAGTTACCTTGGGCAAAGATTTAAAAGATATTTTCGGTAATACTTTAGGCCGCGACGTAACTTTTACTTGGGATAATAAAGGCTATTGCCCCAATATAAGTTTTAAAGGCGGTTTCGGCGTAATGGAAAGCTATTTGCCCGCGCGCTATCCGATAAAAGCCATTAACGCCGGGGGTATAGAAGTTGAAAAGCAGAAAATAGATTACAAAGATTTTATTAATTTTTATAAAGACGAAGCGCCTTGGTGCCGCAAGCGTCAGCTTAAAGGGGATTTCCTTTCCAATATAATCACTCCTAATATGGAAAGGAACATATCCGTAGACACTTTTATCAATTTGGCCCCGGCTTTAAACGGCGGAAAATACGGTTTTGTTTTTACGCAGATTTTAAACAAGCATTACTATTCCGACGAGTGCTGGCAGAACGCTTTTGACAATATTACCGATATCGGCGTAAGCCTTAAGACTTCTCCCTCAAACATTCTTGTTTGGGCCGCAGACTTAAAAACGGGCAAAGAACTCAGAAACGCGGAAGTGGAAATCCGCGATTTGGCCAACAATGTCCTTTGGACGGGTTTTACGGATAAACGCGGTATAGCTTCCGCGCCCGGTTGGACGGAACTTAAACCCGTCAATGAAGATTCTTGGCGTACGCCGCGCTTGTGGGTTTTCGTGAAAAACGGGGAAGACGTTGCCGTGGTTTCCAATGAATTTAACGACGGCATACAGCCTTGGCGTTTTAATATTAATTATGATTTTAATCCGGCCAACACTCCGCTTAAAGCTTTTACTTTTACCGACAAAGGCGTATATCGCCAGGGCGAAACGATATATATAAAATCCATAATACGTTCTTTAAAAGACGGTGTTTTTGATTACTCCGGGCTAAAAGACGTCAAACTTATAATTACCGATGCGCGCGGCAAAGAAGTTTTAAACAAGCAGGTGGAAGTGGCCGCGCAAACTTCTTCCGTTTATTATAAATATCAGCTGCCGGATTCTTCACCTAGCGGATACTGGAATGTTTCTATAAGCAACGGGGATTTGTATTCCGGCGAATCTTTCCGCGTGGAGGCGGTTAAACCTGCGGAGTTTGAGGTTCTGCTTACGCCTCTTTCCAAACGCTATTACGGTGGGGAAAGAGCGGTATTCTCTTTGGCTGCAAGGTATATGTTCGGCGGAGTTATGGACGGCGCGCCGGTTGATTTGTCTTTCAATTTAACGCCTTCCGCTTATACCCCCAAAGGTTGGGAGAAATATTATTTCTATCAGGCGAACTCCGAAAACGGCAAAGATTTACTTTCTTCCCGCATTACTTTAGATGAGAAAGGCTCAAAAACTTTTGATTTTACAATGCCCTCCGTCAGCTATTCCGCGCTTTTATACGTTCAGGCCGGCGTATTGAGCCCGCAGAATCAAAAACTTTTTGCCAGGAGTGCGGTAAATGTTCTTCCGGCGGATGTTTTTATCGGAGTAAAGAGCGAAGACAGAATGGCGGAAGCCGGCAAGCCTTTTGCGCTTGATATCGTTACGGTTGACGCGGAGGGCAAGCTTTTGCCCTCGGCCGCTATGCAAGGCAAAATCGTTCGCAAAGAGTATATGAGTGTAAGGAAAACCGGCGTAGCCGGCCGCCTTGAATGGATAAGCGAGGAAAAAACTGAAGACATTGCTTCTTTCACCTTAAACTCTTTAGATGGCAAAGCTCAATATTCCTTTACGCCGGAAAAGGCCGGCAGCTATAACCTTACTTTAACCGCCAAAGACGCCAAAGGCCGCTTAAACTATACGGATTATTCCTTTTATGTTACAGACGGTGAAGCCTACTGGAAGCAAACCGACGACGATTTGCTTTCCCTGCAGCTTAATAAAGACGAATATAAAATAGGCTCAAAAGCTTCTCTGCTGATAAAATCCCCTTATAAAAAAGCGCAGGCCCTTATCACGGTCGAGCGCGAGGGCGTTTTGGATCATTATGTAAAAACTGTTAAAGGCGGTGCGGCAAAAGTAACCATTCCGGTTAAGGAAAATTATTCCCCGAACGCTTTTATAAGCGTTATATTGGTGCAGGGCCGCGCGGAAGAACAAAAATTCGCCGAGAACGGTGAAGATCTTTCCAAGCCTCAAGCCAAATTCGGCTATGCGGTTTTAAACGTCCCGCCCAAAGAATTTGAGCTTAAAACTTATGTTGCGGCCGAGCGCGGCGATTATCGCCCCGGTCAAACCGTCAACGTAAATATCAGAACGGAAGATTATAAAGGCCGCGGCACGCCGGCTTCGGTTACCGTGTTTGCCGTAGACGAATCTATGCTTGCCTTAACCGGATATGAAACGCCTGATCCTTTCTCTTTCTTTTACGCCAAAAGGCCTCTTGCTGTTGAAACCTCTGACAACAGATTGTTTGTCATAGGGCAAAGAAGCTTCGGCCAAAAAGGCGAAAACAGAGGCGGCGGCGGTTCGGCGTCCAAATTGGGCGGAGTGGATTTGAGAAGTAATTTTATATTTACACCTTTCTTTACAGCTTCTCTGCAAACCAATGATTCCGGCAACGGTCAGATCAGCTTTAAGACGCCTGATAATCTTACCAAATTCAGATTAATGGCCGTTTCGGCTTCTAAAGATCAATTTGGCAAAGCGCAAAGTTTTATTGAGGTTTCCAAACCTTTAATGATTAAGCCGCTTCTGCCGCGTTTTGCGCGTCCGGGCGACAGCTTTGAATGCGGTTTTATTCTTTATAATTATACCGATAATGACGGACTGAAAGCCGAAACCGACATAAAGATTTCCGGCGGAATCAAACTCATAAAAGCGCAGGAAAAGGCTGTTACCGTTCCAGCAGGCGGCAGCGTAAAAGTCGTAGGAAAATGCCTTGCGGAAGAAGGGGAAAAAGCCGTGTTTGCTTTTAAGGCGGCTTCTTCAAAAGATTCCGACGGCTTGGAAGTTTCCCTGCCTATCTTGCAGATTTCACGTCAGGAAAACGCTTTTACCTCATCCGCCGTTGAAAAGGAAGAAACTCAAAAACTATCCAAACCTTTAAACAGTCTTTTAAATGAGCAAAACAAGGTAAAGGCTTTATTTTCTTCCAGTATATTACTTAGCGCCCGGGGTGCGGCCGATTACTTGAAGACTTATCCTTACAACTGTCTTGAACAACAAATGTCGAAGTTGCTTTTGTACACTTCGGCCAAGGATATTTTGATTATGTTTAAGCTTGCCGGGGAGGAGGAAATCAATAAAAAAGCTTCGGCTATTATAGATGACGTGATTTCCTATCAAACTTCTTCGGGCGGTTTTGCGTATTGGCCGCACGCTTCTTTCGCGGACGCTTTTGTTACGGCTTATGCCGTGGACGTTTTGGAAAACGCCCGCAAAAACGGTTTTAACGTCGATGCGGATGTTTTAAGCAAAGCTTCCGCTTGGCTGAACCATTATCTTTCAAAACGCCAAAAAAATTCTTACGATTACGACGTTTTGGAAAATGACGCAGCTTCGGCCTATGCAGTTTACGCTTTGGCTTTAACGGGCGGCAATGCCGGCGGATATTTCAGCAATTTATACGCACGCGCGGGCGAACTGGGCTTGGAAGCTAAAATCTATTTGTTTAAAGCTGCCAAACTTTTAAAGAGGGACAGTGCGTTTAAGAAGCTTTACGCCGATATTATGAATTACGGCAAAATATCCGAACGCGGCCTTTATTTTGAAGCCCCGTCTTCCTATCGTTGGATATATACTTCAAACGTCAGAGCTACGGCCTTGGCCTTGGAAGCGTTGCTTTCCCAAAACGCTCCTTTCCCGCAGGATTATCAAGCCGTTGCTTACCTTAACGCTTCGGTCGGGCCGGATGGGGCTTGGGGCAATACGCTTACAAATGCGGCTGTCATAAGGGCGTTTAACGCCTATTATGTCAAAAACGAAGCGCAGGAGCCCGATTTTAAAGCTTTCTTAAAAAAAGACGGCAAAAATATTTTTGAAGCTTCTTTCAAAGGCAGAAAACAGGATTTTGCTTCTTTTGAAAACTCTTTTAAAGAATTTTTCAAAAACTCGCAGGGAGTTGTTTTAAACGTCGGCAAAGAAGGCATCGGCAAACTTTATTACAGCTTGGGCTTGGCCTATTATCCCAAGGAACTTAAAGAACCCGTTTCCGCAGGATTTAAGGTTGAGAAAGAAATAAAACCGCTTGGAGGGAATAGTTCTTTAAGGGCCGGGGAAAGAGCGGAAGTTATAATCACGGTATCAACTGATCTGGAACGCCGCTTCGTTGTATTGCAGGATTATCTGCCCGCCGGGTTTGAAGTTATTGACGAAACTTTGGCCACGGAAGGAGTCGATATAGCCCTTGCCGATGACGGCGCGGAAACTTCTTACAATCCGTTCCACCGCACTGAAATTTATGACGACAGCATCGCCGCTTTTGCCGATTATATGCCCAAAGGCGTTTATAAATTTAAGTATACCGTTTCGGCTTCTACAAGCGGATATTTTAAAGTGCCGCCGGCTTGGGTAAACGCGATGTACGCGCCGGAAGTGTACGGCAGGACGGGTTCCGGTGAATATACGATAAAATAGTATGCGCTTTAAAGCCGTAATATTGTTGCTTTTGATATTTTTTGCCGCGCCACGCTCTTATGCGGAGGCGCGGCCTTTTTACGCCCCGGATAATTCCGTCAGCGTAACGGACAGAAATTTCCTTCCTCTTAGAAATATCCTTTCCGGCAAAGACGGAATTATGCTACCGGTTGCTTTGGAAAAGATCACCCCTTGGCTTGTTCTTTCCGTTTTGGCGGCGGAGGATAAACGCTTTTTTGAACACGGCGGGGTTGATTTTAAAGCTTCGGCAAGGGCTTTATGGCAGAACATAAACGCCGGTAGAGTTGTTTCTGGCGCCTCGACCATAACTCAGCAGTTGGCAAATGCAATAAACCCTAAAGAGCGCACTTTTAAAGGAAAACTGAAAGAAGCTTACGCGGCCGCCTCGCTTGAAAGAGAACTCAGCAAAGAAGAAATCCTTGAAGCCTATTTCAATGCCGTAAACTTCGGCGGAAATATTTACGGCGTACAGGCCGCCGCCTTGGTTTATTTTGATACTGACGTTTCAGCCCTTTCGCTTTCGCAGGCGGCTTTTTTGGCGGGGCTGATAAAATCTCCCACACAATATAATCCGCTAAAAAATCTTAAAGGGGCTTTAAAAAGGCGTAATGAAGTTCTTAACCGTATGTTGGAAAACGGTTTCATAAACGAAGAATTATACTCCGTCGCTCTTGAGGAAGAAATTAAAATATCCCCTCAAAATAAAAAGTTTACCGCACCGCATTACGGGCTTTTTGTCGCTTCTAAAGCTCCTGCGGGTTCGGCCTTGATACAAAGTACGATAGACGGAAAAATCCAATCTCATATAGAGGAAATTCTGCCTGGCTACGTCGAAACTTTAAAAAAGAACAATGTTACCAATGCCGCCGCCGTTGTGCTTGATAATAAAACAGGGGAAGTGCTGGCTTTGGCGGGTTCGGCCGATTATTTTGACGAACATTCTTCCGGCCAGGTTAACGGGGCACTCTCTTTAAGGCAGCCGGGCTCGGCGTTAAAACCTTTTGTCTACGGAGCTGCGTTTGAAGAAGGCTTTTTGCCATCGGATAAAGTCGAAGACGAAGATAAATTTTTTAAAGGTTCTTTCCGGCCTAAAAATTATGACGAAGAATACCACGGTTCTCCGTCTATGCGTCAGGCCTTGGCCTGTTCTTATAATATCCCGGCGGTGCAGGTGGCTGGGGAACTGGGCGCATACAAAGTGTTGGAAGCTTTGAAAAAGGCGGGGTTTTCCTCTTTGGGAAAGACGTCCGATTTTTATGGGCTTGGTTTAGCTCTCGGCAATGGGGAAGTTACTTTGCTTGAACTTGCCAACGCTTATCGCGCTTTGGCCAACGGCGGGGTATGGCGGCCTATGGTTTACGCTTTAAATCCGCAGGTAAAACAGGCCGCACGCCCACAGAGGGTTTTCAGCGCGGAGACGGTTTTTATGCTTACGGATATTCTTGCCGACAATAATGCGCGTGCGGCGGCTTTCGGGCTTAATTCACCTTTGAATATGCCTTTTGACTTCGCTTCCAAAACGGGCACTTCCAAAGATTATAAGGATAATTGGGCCGTAGGTTATTCCCGCCGTTTTACCGTTGCCGTATGGGTTGGTAATTTTGACGCTTCCCCTATGCGCCGCATATCTGGAATAACGGGGGCAGCGCCGATACTTAGGGATATAGCTGTTTTCCTTGACGTTAATTATCCATCAGATAAGGTTAAAACGGAGTCTTCTTTTGATATGCCGCCGTCTTTGGCGCACGCCGACATTTGCCCGGTAAGCGGGAGATTGACCTCAAAAAACTGTACGGGTTCCGTAAGGGAAGTCTTCCCGGTTGATAAATTGCCTAAAGAGTATTGCCTTCTTTCCTTAAAAGAACATCAGGAAGAGGGCGGGCCGGTTTTGGGCGCGGCGGAGGGGATAATATTCCCTGCCGAAGGGGACGTGTTTGTGGGCAGCCCGTCCTTGGACGCCGAAGCCCAGCAAATTAAATTTAAAGCTTCGGAAGAAGGCTTTTGGTTTCTTGACGGGGAAAAACTCCCTTGCCCCCGCGCAAAAGAATGCTTTTGGCAAATAATAAGCGGAAAACACCGTCTTAAATTTGAGGGCCGTAAAACCTATGAAGTTTCTTTTGAAGTGCTGAATTGATAAAAATTTTGATTTATTTTGTCAAATAAAAAACGCCGCTTGAAAGCGGCGTTTCGTTTTAGTTCTTATATTGCTATTTTTTAAAGAGGCATTTGTGCATAAATTCCAAAAATTTCTGTTGGCTGCCGCCAAAATATTTATCCTGCATTTTTACCGCGTCTTTGCCTATATATCTAAAGTGCCAAGGTTCGTAGGCATAGCCCGTAATTTCTTCTTGGCCTTTGGGAAATGAAAGACTGAATCCGTATTTTCCGGCGTTTTCGGCCAACCAAGCCGCCTCTTTAGTGTAAGCGAAAGAATTATCCACGGAATTGATGTCAACGGCCGTACCCAAATGATGTTGTGAATGGCCCGGTTTTGCGGAATATCTGTTTGCGTGCTCAATGCCGTTTTTTTGTACACTTCTGCTAAACAGATTCTTTTGATATTCATAAGTTCTGTGCGTTGAAATCGGCCATATTTTTATGCCGTCTTTTTTTGCGGCTGCGGCCATATCTTTAAAAGCTTTCAGGGTTTCCGGCGTCATTTTAAGGCGGCCGTTACCATCGTAAACTTCATATTCTATATCGTCAAAATTAGTGCCTACGGCGTGCGTTTTATCAACCAAAATAAGCAAATTGTTTTTCGGGGTCAAAAGATTTGCGGAATTAAGGAAGTCGTCATAATCTTCTTCGTTTAAATTAAGGTTTCCGCATTGTTCGAGTTCTTTGGTAAAAGCTAAATTTTTTTGGTTTTCAATAGCTTCGCCGATATTTGAAGAGGACATATAATCGCTAAGTTCCGCCGCCGAATACAATAAACGCGGCGCAACTGCGCTCAATAAAAAAACAAATGGTATTATTGCCGCATATTTTTTCATAGCAGGCTCCTTAAAGGGTATAAAAATATGATATAAAATGTGTTTGCGTTTGTGGCTTTTATTTAAAAAACCCCCGGCGTTAACCGGGGGTATAAAACATATTTAAGCTTTAAGGATTTCCTCAGGAGTATTTATTATGCACTTTCTTAAGAAAGGCTTTTTAAGAAGTTCTTTCTTAAGCGATTCGTCCCTGAGACTGTTCCTGTAAGATTTTTCTTCAAAAGAATATTTGAAGTTGGTGTGTATGTCGTAGCGGCCTTCGCAGATCGCTGCGACGTCTTCTGCGTAGACGATTTCTTCGTCCGTAGGTATCACAAACACCTTTACCGCGCTGTCTTCCGCGGAAATTAAACTTTCCGCGTTTTTGGTAAGGGCGGATTTATTGCGTTCTATATCCAATTTTACGCCCATATATTCAAGCCCGGTCAAAGCTTTTTCCCTGTATATCGGTGCGCGTTCGCCTACGCCGGCCGTAAAGACTATCGCGTCGACGTGGCCCAAAGCTGCGGCATAAGCGCCGATATATTTTTTGATACGGTAGGTTTCCATATCAATGGCCAGTTTGCAGCGTTCGTCGCCTTTTTCCGCAGCGATTTCAATATCGCGTCTGTCCTGATATTTTTCGGTAATGCCGAGCACGCCCGATTTCTTGTTTAAAATGGTGTACATATCTTTTGGGGAGATATTTTCGCGCTCCATCATTTGGAAAGCGATTGAAGCGTCAAAATCGCCGCTTCTGGTGCCCATTACCAAGCCCTCAAGAGGGGTCAGGCCCA